>VFQN01006798.1_pt1 | contig 12778 bp, 9 predicted proteins | sample 3512371 | NCBI WGS metagenome assembly VFQN01 (sample SAMN10412370, study PRJNA504923) | tailings metagenome | isolation source: Replicate 2 from Balatoc abandoned mine | place: Philippines: Itogon, Benguet | collected 2017-08-28
TACCCGCAAAAAATAGGTCTCCGATAATCCCATAACCCTTCTCCTGAAAAAAAAAAAAAAAAAAAAAAAAGCCTGCGGGGTATGCAGAGCGGCGGCGGTCTACGACAGTCCGTGTGTCCCCTGATCGTACTTGCGGAAAGGTGACCCAAAGCCTTTGTTTCACGCAACGCAGGGACATCAACCGCATCTCGGGCTACATCCCCGGCAAGATCGTCTTCTTCCTCATGCAGGTACGCGGGGGACTTAGGGAGGCAGGGTGGAAGGGTCGTTGCCGTGCTGGCGTTGAGCGTGGCCCCTTGGCTTCTCCGTCCGTCAGGCACACACCAACGCACTTTGCAGCGCTGTTTGTATGTTTATTTGTATGTTGTATCGTCCAAAGCGTTTATCAGGCTTGGGGTTCAAGAGAGTCGGGACGCAACGGCCAGGTTCCCCGCAAGGTCGTTACACCCTAGTAACTTGATATGCATTGGTTGAATAAAAATATTGTCATCAGAAATTCATAGTTGATCTGGGTCGCATGCACCGTTGCACCCGCCCGCCTCGACTCCCAGTCGACTTTGGTCGCGCAGTCCGACATTTGAACGGAGAATTGCGTCACTGCATGGTTCCATTCTGTATTTGCTATTTGCTTGTCAACACCTAGAGCTTCTGTCCAACCAATGACGAACGAGTGCCCCTGACGCGACCTCAGGCCTTGGGCAACTCGAGCCTCGACTAGGCATTCCTTTAAACCGCTGCTTCCTCCTCGTTTCTGCCGAAAGGGCACTTGTTCCTGGTATCAAACTTGCAGCTACGCGCTAGCGTAGCTCGTCTGTTGTCGTAAAATGCTGGCTGATTCCTCGGTAGGTAGCAGTGTCAGTAGGGTTCACCGAGAGACGGGCCGAACCGCCAAAAGCTTCTAGTGCAGCCCCGTCCTTGGATGGAGACGCAGCAGGGCGAGCTTCTGTTGTTTCGCCTGACCCAAGCCATTTCGAAGGCTAAATGCGCAGTCCCTTGGACGCGTTTGCACTCCAGGTCTGCAAAGCGGGGCTAACGTCCGTGCGGCGCATATGGCTCACGCGGCACGGAGAGTCCCAGTACAACCAAAAGGGGCTCATCGGTGGCAACTCGAGCCTGAGCGAGCGGGGAGAGCGGTATGCGCGCTGCTTGCCCGAGGCGCTCATCGCCCGCTTGCCGCAGGTGGGCAGTAGCACACGGTTTAGTGATCAGGTGCAATGAGGGATCGTGGTGCTATCAGCGGTGCGGTGCAAAGGGTCTGCGTTGGACGCCCTTGCGCAGTGGGGACTCACGTGGGTGACTCGATGTGGGTCACGTCCTAACGTCCCAAACGACAACGTCTACCACCGTTCCCTGTCGACCTTGTGCGCTGGCAATTGCAGGATGAGCCCGTCTCGGTGGCTGTGTGGACATCCACCCTGAAGCGGACCATTGAGACGGCCCGGTAAGGCCTCGCTGCCTTCAGGTGGCTGCACCCCTGGGGCGCAGGCATGGCGTGCATGCGGTACCGAGCGAAGCATGCGTTGATACACCGGGACGTGCGCAACTGGTGCCTTGGCTGGCAGCGAAAGCTGCTTGATCGTGAGGGCTGTAGCCTCAGCATCTACGAGCCCCCCACTCCTTCTCCATGCATGCGGCTGCCTGCATGTTTCCACGCATTCGCACGCACCCTTGAAGTCAACGCTCAAAGTAACTGCCATACTGACCAATTGCGTCCTTCCGCCTGCACCTGCCCCGTCGCGGCCCCCAGCTTCCTGCCCTTCCCTAAGCTCCGCTGGAAGGTGCGCCACAGCAACCTCGGCAGTCTGCACGCTGTGCTCGTCCGCTGCCCCTCCTTGCCGGTACCATGCATGCAGCACCCGGCCTCGTCCAGTCCGGACCCAACACGTCACACTCGCTTAGGGCTTTGTGGTCCGCCTGGTAGCGTGCAGGCCCCTTCACTGCATACGGTACAGTGCCCTGCTGCCTCCGACCCGTTTGCCACGTTTCACCCGCACTCCTCCCTCCGCTCTCTCTCTCCCTCTCTCCCATGCATACGGTGTCTCAGGCGCTGGACGAGATCAATGCCGGCATCTGCGACGGCATGACGTACGAGGACATTGCGCAGCGCTACCCGGAGGAGTACGCGGCGCGCAAGAAGGACAAGCTGCGCTACAGGTGGGCAAGGGGCGCATGGAACGACAGCTGAGAGTATGAAGTTTGACATTACGGGATGCTGAGGGGATATGCGGGTGCTGCGCGAGGCGAAGGGACTGTGCCGCAAGCTTATGACGGGCACATACCGTGAATTCGGAGGCAGGCTACACGGGTAGCCGAGTTTATATTTCGGTGGACTGGTTGTCCTGCTGAATTCAGCAACAGGGCACACACATTATGGGTATGAGCACTGGACAATCCGCCATGCTGACTGTGTGCGCCATGCCCGTGCACACGTGTCCAGGTACCCCGCTGGCGAGTCGTACATGGACGTCATCCAGCGCATCGAGCCCGTCATCATTGAGCTGGAGCGCGAGCGGGAGTGCGTGGTGGTGGTGGCGCACCAGGCGGTGGGTGCAGGGTGGGGTCGGGGGTGGGGTTGTCGGCGCACCAGGCAGTGGGTGCGGGGGCCGAGGTGGTGGTGGTGGTGGTGGTGACGCACCAGGCGGCGGGTGCGGGCTGCGGGCTGAGGGGCGCGCCAGGGGAATGGGAGCCGGTTGCACACGAGAGCGACAGAGTGAGCGGAGGAAGTTTCCTGCGTGGGCTGGCAAGCGCGCACCCTGCGCACACGCCCACACCCGCACCTGACACAACATGCCACCGCTCGCTGTCTTTTCCACGCCAGGTGCTGCGCGCCGTGTACGCCTACTTCATGGGCGTGCCCAGCGAGGACATCCCCTGCCTGGACATCCCGCTGCACACCCTCATCGAGCTCAACCCCATGCCCGACGGCACCATGAGCGAGCGCCGCTTTCCCGTGGACATCGACAGCGCGCCCGCGCTGCCGCTGCTGCCGGGCGAGCGCGCCGCCGCCGCCGCCACGCGGGTGGGGATTAAGAGTGCGATGGCGCACGCGGGGCTGAGCCCTCAGGGCTCCTTCAACGCCAGCAGCTCGCAGTGTGGGGCGGCGGCGGCGGTGGGGCTCAAGGGGGAGGCGGGGGCGGATGGCTCGACGCAGCCGGTGTCGCCTGCGTCGGGGACGCCGGAGACCAACTCGGCGGAGGCGGCGGCGGGCGCGGTGGCGGGCGTGGGGGCGGCGGCGGGGGTGGAGGCGTCGTCGGGGGCCCTGGTGGCGGAGGCGGTGGTGGCGGGGGCGTAGCCTGCAGTTTGTGGTACGTTGGAAAGCTCTCAGGAGAGCAGTGGAGGTACGTTGGGATGCGCTATGGGCACGGGTGGGCTAGCTCCCGGGGCCAGGGGTCATTGTCAGGCAGACGGTGACTGGTGAGTAGCTGTTGAGTAGCGGGTTGGTGCATCTGGATAAGCTTGGATGTTTGTGAGTCTGGACGCTTTCTGCCAATTCTGATCAAGGCTTTCATCAGGGCATTTATCACGCGTCAAGTACTATATGCGACGGCGGCAAAGGTTGGACAGGTGCGCGAGCTGTGTCCTGGCGTTGGATGCCTTCTGGCTCCTGCAGGGGCGAGTAGGCACTGGGTGTTACGGTACCTAGGTCGTGCACATTACTCTTGCAGGGTTCCGGCGTGTGTTTCATTGCATCTGAGTCTCGAGTCTGGTGCGTCGCGCCCGTCACTTGTTTGTAGACAACCATGGACAGCTTTGTGACTGCGTTAACCGTTGCTCGATCCCAGCTGACGGAAACACTGTTACCGGCATGCTGCGTTACGGCTGACGAACAACGCTGTTCGCCGGCGCAATATTAGGCGCCGGCGCAAGTTGGACGGACTGTTTGCTAACGAGTGGTACCTGCGTCGTATCTTCTTTTTTCTTCTTCCTTTTTCCTTTCTGTGGCAATGCCAGACGCGCACTCATGGCATCTGTGCTCCTGTAGCGCAAGACACGTGGGTGCTGGTTTCGGCAGATGAAGCATTGTTGCATGGTCGTGTGGAATGGCAATAACAGGACCTTGTTGACTGGTTTTGCGAGGCGGCAAGTCGTTAGTCACGCCAGTTGCGTGTGTTGGCAATTGCTTTGTGTGCCGGCGTAATTTCTCAGGAGCTTGCAACCCACAATTTCAAGGACCATGGTGGGACGCTTAGCGGCTACGTGTCATGGTGTCGAGGATTCCGGTGCCACACGGGAGCTGCACCCGATTGCAACAATCTGGCTAGCGTGGGCTAGCTGTGCGTGCTGTGTGGCACGCAGTGTGTTGTTTCGCATTGTACGCTTGCTTTTCACCAGTAGCTTTGCATGCGCACATCTGCAGGGTAGCACCGGGAGCATCAAGGCTCACCGAGTGCGTACCATCACCCTCGACCCTACAGCACTTGCCATGTACCGTTACTGTAAGCATGCAGGGGTAACTCAACACCCGTCCAGTATCATAGTCGGCCCCCCTTTCAGAATACGGTAGTAGTGGCGTCAGGCATGCCGGTAGTGGCATGGGTAACGACCAAGTGCAGGAGCTCAGGCATGGCGTAGGGGCTCAGGCTGACGTGGCCATGTGAGTCAGCGTGCGTGAGCGCTCTTGCTGATCGGTGCAATAAGGCATTATCTGTTTAAGTAAGTAAGTGTGCCATGGAGCAGCATGGAGGCAACAGAGTATGCTGTGCAAGCAAGCGCAAGGGAGCTAGGGGGTGCAGCACGGACCCCCGTTGCGCTCCCCTGCTGAGGTTACATCACAGCGCCTCACAGCGCCAGCCCTGACCAGTCAGCGCCGGCCAAGGCAAGCCAAGGTCACTCCTATCGGTGAGTTCGGTCGTACCGGTGCTTCATCAGGGAAAAGGTTGACGTCCCAAGGTATGGCCCCCATCCTACTGAGGTGTGTGCGTTTACCCACACGGGCATGACACCCATGACTGGGCCAAGCCAACACCTTCCATGCGTGAGCGGGACTTCATGTCACCCTTATCACAGCAATTGTGTCTGTATATGAACTAGTACCTAATACTGCGTGAGCGCTCTGGTGTTCCCAGCAGGACGAAAGCAACCTGTCAATCGATTTTGGGGCACCGCGGAAGCCTCGTGCCGGCGGCCAACCAAATTAAAGTGCCTTAATAGGAGTAAATGCCGTGTACAAGCCACATTATGCTGATACACTACTTGGGCTGACGGCGGGAACGATTGACGCGGCAACTGGCGCGCATCCAGTCGGCGAGGCGACTGACGGCGAGGCGGCGATGCACGTTCAACAAGGGCCAACGACTGCAGGGGTTGCGGAGTGCGGCGCGGTCGCGCGCGTGGCGAAGAGGAGGAGAGTGGAGGCTGCAGCGGACGCGGGCAGCGGCGGCAGTGCCCGTGGGGAAGCTGCACCGGACGCAGCCGTCTCAGGGGCCCCCGCAAGCGCACCTGGATCTGGACAGCCCCTCAACCCCATCAAGGAGTGTGACCCACAAAGTGACACACCAGCGGCATTAGGAGCGCTGGATGGGGCGGCTGTGGCCGCGCCCTGCCGCCACCTGTGCAAGTACCACAGCTGTGTGTTGCACCTCCCGCTCCCCTGCATGCGCGACCTTTTCCCTGGGGAGCTTGCCGACTGGGAGACTGGCGACGGGCAGCAGCACTACGAGCGGACGGTAGCCGTGTACGCCGCAATGCACAGCCAGGCGCCCCAACCCCAGCAGCGGCACCAGGGCCAGGGAGGGCAGCAGCAGCAGGGGCAGGGGCATGGCCAGGCTCAGGAGCCGCGCTTGTGGCGCTTTGAGGTGCGTCTGCTGCGCAGAAGCTACCTCTCCACGTGGCAGCTGGTGGGCGTTGGGGCCGTGGCCACGGTGCTGGGGCTGTGCAAGGCGGAGAGTACCAAGTCGCTCAACAGCGTATGGCTGTCACGCACAGCGGACGGGCGGCTGCTGGCGGAGCGGGAGGAGGCGCACAGCCGCCATGAGACCCACGTGGCGCAGATACGGCCAGCTGTGGGCGGGGTGGCTGGACCAGGCGAGGTGGCGGTGGCGGCGAGTAAGCGGGCAGCAGGCGGCGGCGGTGGCAGCGGCACAGCGCCGGCGGCACGGCGCAGTGGGCGGGGCCGAGCTGGGCATGTGTCAGTGCTGCAGCAGGCAGCGCCGGCGGCGGCTGTTGGTGCGGTTGGCGGCGTGGATGTGCGGTATGCAGGGCGCATCTCGCACAGGGTGCTGTGGCCGCGCTCTGGCGCACTGGAGCTGCTTTGTCCAGAGCTGGTGGTGGCGGCACATGCGGGGGCGACGGAGCAGGTGCTCACTGTGTACGCAGAAATGGACTCCGGCAAGGGGCCTGGGCCCGCGGGTGCAGCCGGTTCGGGGGATGCGGCTGCAGGGGAAGGGGAGGGGAGGCGGCGTACGGGCAGCGGGGAGGGACAGCGGGGCAGGATGAGGCGGCATGACCTGCGGCTGACGCTCGTTCCGCAGGGCGGCAAGTTTTACGCAAGCGGGTGCGGGCCGCTGCTAAAGGACCTAGGGGTGAGCAAGAAGAGCGTCCGGGTGTGGTTGCGGAAGCTTGAAGATGGACGGCTGGCGGTTGAGCTGACGGAGGAGGGCAGGAAGGAGAGGGAGGCCGGGGAAGCGGAGGCGCAGGAGGCGTCCGCGCCGCGCGGCTGCAACTGCCGTACCGGGCGGGGCGTGCTGTGGGTCAAGGTTGCTGCGGTAAAGGCGGTTTGGAGGGAGCGGTATGATGCAAGGGACCCTGCGGCGGCGGTGTGGGAGGCAGGGGAGGTCTCAGTGTACCCCGTGGCGCGGGAGGCGCGAGGACAGCAGGTGCAGCAGAAGCAGCGACAGGAGGGGCAGCTCGGCCAGGCTGTGAAGCTTCGCCTGCTGTGCAGGTATGTTCATATACGTATCGTGTACATGGGCTCTCGGGTATTGGGAACCAGGTGGTGTTTCCATCTGTTGTCATTCTCCAGCCCGGACCAGTTATACAGCTGTCAGCCACCGCAGCACGCAGTGCTTCCCAGTTGCGTGCCGCTGTACTTTTGCAACGATACACGGGCTTGACTGTGCGCTTGGGCCCCAACTGCTTGACCGTGACCTATGCAGGATATTGTCGTCTCACCTCGGAACGCTTGTACTTGCGTGGTCCTTATGGCCCCCGCTGCTTTGGTACTGCCTTGCCATCCCCACAGGGCCACGCACTTGCCATGCTCCATACTGATGTAGTACAACCATGACTCACTACACCCTGTGGCTTCCTATCCACCCGCAGGACTACACAGTGGCGCGCACAGTGGTGCCTTGCACCCCTTGGCTCGGAGGGCGGCAAGTTCAGGGTAGGCAAGGCGCTAGGGCTGGGGCGCAGCGGCAGTGGCACGCTTCGCCGCGACGGCAGCGGCCGAGCAGTCATCGTGCCGCTGCCCTCGGGGGCCGCCGGTCAGGCGGCGGAGCAGAGCGGTGACGGTGACGACGACTCGGACGGCAGCGGCGGCGGCGGTGACGGCGGCGGCGGCGGTGCTGCGCTGTGTCCTGCAAAGCTGTGGAACTGCCGCTTCAATGCTGGGGGCTGCATCACTATCAAACGCGCCGCGGCGCCAGAGGTGTTTCCGCAGGAGTGCGCCATTCACGCAGCTGCCGCCGCGAAGCTGAGGGAGCAGCTGAATATCCAGCACCAGGGCCCAGCGGATCAACAGGGCCCCACTGCGCAGGCGGGGACGGAGGCAGAGGCGGGAGCGGGACACATGGCAGCGGCGACGGAGGCTGTGGCTGCGGCGGCGGCCGGGCGCGTGGGCACCAATTTGGGGTTGCTGCGCAAGGCGCTCAGAGTGCGGGTGACTGTGCACACGGGCTCGCTGCCTGAGGCGGGCCCCGGCGGGCTGCGGGAGCAGCTGCGGCAGCTGCAGCGGCAGCAGCTCACACCGCACCAGATGGAGCTGCGGGCCTGGTTCAGCAACCAACCGGGAGGGGATGTGCAGGTCTGGAAGCTGCAGGGCGGGAGGGCTAGCCAGCGCATCCAGCGGGCTCTGGGTTTCTCATACGGCGACCGGGGCGCGCTGGTGCGGCTGGAAGACGGCCGGGTGGTGCTGCTGCGGTGCTCCGCGCGGAAGTCCCGGAGGAGGTTCGCCGGGCCCGTGCCGCTAGGCACCCCTGGACTCTGCACCTTTGAACACAGCACGTTGCGTCTGCACACGCGCACCGGGGAGCACGCGTGGCCGGAGCTGTGCGGGGGAGGCGCTGCGCAGGGGCAGGGGCAGGGGCAGGGCAAGGAGCACAGGGTGACGGTGCATGTGGTGCCCTTGGGGGCGGACCTGCAGCAGGCAGCGAGCCCGGAGGCGCTGCAGGCAGCGCTGGAGGGGAGGCAGCTTGAGGCGATGGAGTTCGATCTGGGGTGGCCGGTTGGGGCGCGGCACGGGCGGTTGGCGAGGACGAAGCCGCTGGCTCAGCTGCTGGGCATGGGGGATGGGGACAAGGGCCTGCTGATGCGGCTGCCGGATGGCCGGGTGGTCTTTCGACGGCTGGGTCCTGCACAGCGGGGTGCCCGTGGGCCTGGGGGTACGGGGCTGTTGCTAGGGGCTGGCGTTGGTGGTGGCGGTGGTGCTGGTGGTGGTGGGGAGGGAGGCGCAGGGGCGAGTGCGGATGCAGAGGGAGTGGACAGTGGCGGCAGCGGGTTGGAGAGTGAACTGGACAGCGGGATGGACAGCGGGAGCGAGAGCCAGAGCGAGGACGGGAGCGGCGGCGGGGAGGACAGCGCAGAGGGCTTTACTGACGATGACACGGACGGGGACACGTACACCAGCAGCGGAGGCAGCAGCTGCGGGGGCAGCGAGGAGGATAGGGAGGGGTGGGCCTCGGGCGCAGAGTCGGACGGGGCGCGGAGCGCTGGCAGCCCCGAGGCACGTGGCGTCGGCATGCGGGGCGAGGCACGGCGCACGGCGGAGGGCCGGGTAGGGAGCCCCGTCCCGTTGTGTCTTACGTCCGCACCTGGCCTAGGCATCAATCGGTCGCGTGGTGCACATGGCGGGCGGCTGGGCACCGACCCCGGCACCGCCTGTGCCCCGCAGTACGGAACCCGTGCACCGATGGGCCAGCCACCCGGTGATGGGCAGCAGGGGGACCGGCGGGTAGCGGTGGCCGGGGCAGGGGCGGCAGGGGCCGGAGCAGGCGCTGGTTCCGCGACTGTTGCGCCCGCCTGCAGTGCGGGGCAGGCCAGCCGTGCCGATGCATCGTCTATCTTGGACCCCGCATTCTGGCATCAGCAGCAGCGGCAGCGCAGCCGGGCGAGGGCTGCCGCGGGAGGTGCAGGGGAGGCAGCTGTAGGTGGCAGCAGTGAACCTGGTGGGGTCGCCGGCGGGGCTGCTGGAGGCGTGGGCGGCGGGTCGGGGCGGCTCCTTTCTGCGCTGCAGGGCGCGGGGAGGGCGGGGCGGCAGGCGCTAGGGTCCCTTGCACGTGCTCCGGGCGTAGGGGGAGTGGGGGCGGGGAGGGGGACAGGGCTCTTGCAGCATCTGCGCAGCGCGCCGGCGCCGGGCAAGAGCGAACCAGCAGAGGAGCGGTGAGGGGGCAGAGATGCTATTGCGGGAATCGGGATGCATAACCCGTGTGCAGACACTGTCAGTGGGTACAGAGCAAGCAGGAGAGTAGGCACCAGGTTTACTGGACGGATTACCTTATAGGAGGTCGCATGTGGTTCGGGGGCTGTAGGTGGCTGAGGTTACAGTAACGACACATTGACGCAGCTGCAGCCGGCATGCGAAGCACTGCAGAACAACGGTCTGCAACTCTACATACCGACGGTGTATGTGCTGAGTTGCACCGGTGCTGGGCTACGGCAGTAGTACGTTGCAGGTGCCGACTTTTTTTTCATCTGTGAGGGGTGGTAGTGCAATGCCGTTTGGACATGGAGCACAGCTTAAGCTATGCTGCAAAGCGTTGGTGCAACGCACCCATGCAACGAGCTGCGTCTGCATGTTGGCTTCGCATGTCGGGCGTGTCATGCTGGTGATGCATGTAGTGATGTTGAAGGCTGAGTACTGCGCACTTTCCTCCGTGTGTATTGGGCACCGTCTAGCAAGTATTCAGGTACCACACAGTTTTGCTTACCGGTATGCACCCGGGCCGGGACTGGCGCGCGCCTTCTGCAAGATGCCTGCATAGCCCGCCGAAAAGGTCGTTGCCCAAAGGAGACGGGGGCAGCAGTGCACGGCAGAGTTGTACAGTGTAGTGGCAGAGCTCACTTCCACTTGGCGACAGAAGGGACGACCGAGGGGGAGTTATCAGCACCGTAGTTCGTTCCTGCTGTTGCTCGTCAGGGTTGAGGCGGCCCATCAAGTCTCAACGGGTTTCAAGCGTCAAGGGCCTGTGCCTCCCAATTGCGTTAGCAGCAGCACGCAATGCACCCCAGCCGACGGGACTCTTGAAGCACAGCAGGGGTAGTGATGAGATGAGAGCAGGCAGTCATGCTGGGGTAGCGCACTGGAGTAGGTACCAATACGGCGAAGCAGGCCAGCTACAATGACCTCTGGACATCAGCTACAATGACCTTTGGACCTCTGGACACCTGAGTAGAGAAGGCAGGCAAGCATCAGGGGAAGGAAGGCTCTTGTGCTGGGCGCCGAGGGGCAGGGGGCCTAGGAGAAAGGGTTTCAGGGTTACGGGGGGCAAGTCGGTTGCTGACCGTTGGCAACGGAAATTACGGAAGTAGCACGCGGGTTGGCCCAGCGCTTTGCAAGCTTGCCTCATATATGCTGGAAGTTACACAGTTGCATAAAAATCAGCCCAGCGGCCTCGGTCATGGCGTCGCGTTGCAAAAAGGACACACAGAAACTCCTGTTCCTTGATATGAACAAAACCGTTGGCTTCGCGCTGACCTGCTACCAATCAATTTGATTGAATGTAACTACGTTACAATCAGCAACGTGTGGGTACAAGCCGGCCTCGTTCGGCGTCTCCTCTGGGCTGCAGCCGACGGGGCGACCGCCGGCGAACGTCAATACAGCTGACCCTTCTGAGCTGACCAGCATGGTTGAGACAAAGAATGCCTGCGCGTTCGTAAAGGGTCATCCCACGGAAGCTGGAGGCGACGTTGGTGGCCCGAGAACGCCTGGTAGCTGCCTGTGTTGAGGCGGACTCTGCAGAGCTATGAGTGGCTGTGCTGACGCAGATAGGGGCCCCAAGCGCGCCCAGGAGTCCCCAACGGACAGGCCAGGCAAGGTTGCAGCTGCGTTCGCGGCGAAGAGGAGGCGAGCAGAAGCGGCTCAACAAGGGGGTACAGATGGCGGCAACGGTGGGGCTTCTGTGCCAGTCCCAGACAGCCTCGGTGTTGTAAACGGCCTCGCCCCGGACACCCAGCATCAGGATGACTTGCACGGCGGCAGTCAGGCAGGGTACAGGCAAGCAGCGGGGCAACAGGAGATTGTGGAACCACGACAGCCTTCCTCCGAAGCTTGCCCTGATGCAGGGGGCGCCATGGCGGCACCACTAGCCGTTGCGTCCCCGTCGGCAGTCCCGGGGCCGGCTGGCGGCGCTGCTGCGACTGGGAAGGCTTCTGCTCTCTACCCGTGCAAGTACCGCAATAACGTTTACCTGCTGCGCCCGTGCGTGCGGGAGCTGTTCCCTGACGCCTTGGCGCAATGGGAGGCCAGTGATGGGACGGAGGACTACGAGCTGGATGTGACCGTGTACGCCATGCCGCACAGCCAGACGACACAGGTGCTGGAACAGCAGCAGCAGCAGCAGCAGCAGCACCAAGCGGAACAGGGGCAGGTGCAGGGGCAGCAGGGGCAGGGGCAGCAGGGGCCGGGACGGCGGTTGTGGCGTTTCGATGTGCGGTTGGCACGCAAGGCGTGGTGCCAGCAGTGGCAGCTCTTGGGTGTTGGCGCGCTGATGACGGTGCTGGGGCTGTCGGGGCTGGGGCAGGTGAACAAGAGCGTGTGCCACGTGTGGCTGTCGCGCACGGCGGACGGGCAGCTGCTGATGGAGCGGGAGGAGGCACACAGCCCGGAGGACGCCTTGGCGCGCAGCCGGGCAGACGCTGGGGTGGAAGGGCAAGGAGGACAGCGTCGACGGCGGCAGCGGAGGCCGGCGCAGGCTGACCCTGATCCTTTCGCCATCTGCGCTGCCGCAGGCGCCAACGCCGCTGCCCCAGATGCAGAACCCACGGACGGCGGCGGCGGCGGCGGCGGCGGCGGCCAAGCGCCGCTGCCGAAGCGGGCGAGGCGAGACCACAGCCCGCAGCCTGCTGCTGCAGAGCAGCCCCGTGCCGCGGTGGTGGACGTGCGCTTCGGTGTGCGGCTGCACAGGTCGGCGCTGTGGCTACGGGTAGGGACCCTGGAGGCTCTTGCACCGGAGCTGATGGCCTCGGCACGGGCGGGGGCCACCCGGCAGCCGCTGACATTGTACGCTGAGGTGCCTGCCAGCAAGGGGGCGGCAGGCGATGTGGGCGAAGGCGCTGGGGACGCTGGGCTGCAAGCTGAAGGGGACGGAGAGCAGGGTGGGCCGGCAGGCGGTGGCAGCTCGCAGGCGGCGGAGGGAGGGCGCGCTGGGGCCTGTCAAGAGCCGCAGGAGGAGGAGCGCCTGAGGCGGTACGAGCTTGTGGTCGTGACCGACGCAGCGGGGGGGAGGTACTACGCACCTGGATGCCGGCCGCTGATGCGGGACCTTGGGTATGATGCGAGCGGCGGGTGGGCTAGCATGCAGCGGCTGAGGGACGGTCGGCTGCTGGTCAGGGGGGCACGTGGGAAGGAGGAGGAGGAGGAGGAGGAGGAGGAGGAGGAGGAGGAGGAGGAGGAGGAGGA
>VFQN01006799.1_pt1 | contig 12778 bp, 8 predicted proteins | sample 3512371 | NCBI WGS metagenome assembly VFQN01 (sample SAMN10412370, study PRJNA504923) | tailings metagenome | isolation source: Replicate 2 from Balatoc abandoned mine | place: Philippines: Itogon, Benguet | collected 2017-08-28
TTGATATTGCGCATTACCATTTGCCGGATTAACACCTGCAAAAGGAACTAGGAATAAAGTATTCAATGGTTTTCCTACTTTCAGAATGGTTAAACCTGTAACCAAAGAATCTTGAGACAACTCAATAATTCTGTTTTGGTTATAAGTAATGTTAGCACTGATGGTCCAGTTGAAATCTTTGGTTTTAATCACTTCACCTCTAAGTGACAATTCAATACCGCGGTTGCGAAGTTTACCAACGTTACTTGGAATATTTGTAAAACCACTGTTAGCAGGATCAACTGTAATACTATAGAATTGATCAGATGTTTGTCTGTCGTATAATTCAATAGTACCACTCAATCTTCTTTTTAAAATTGAAAAGTCAATTCCGAAGTTGATGGTACGGTTAGTTTCCCAAAGCAAATCAAGGTTTCCAGGCTGTCCAGGTGTCCATCCACTGATCCCTGCATAAGTAGCGCTTCTAAATTGTGGGATGGGATAATCACCAACCGTATTCGGCGTAAGCTGATTACCATTGGTACCTATACTAGCTCTGAAACGTAGATCATCAAATAGCTTGGTATTTTCCATGAATTTTTCATTCGTCGCAACCCAGGTAAAACCTACTGATCCAAAGTTAGCGAAGCGGTTATTCAAACCGAAACGCGATGAACCATCACGACGACCTACTAAAGTCACGTAATATTTACTATCGTAACCGTAGTTGAAAATTCCGAAATAAGAAAGAAGACCATTATCAGTACCATTACCGCGTACAGTAGGGATAAAGTTGGCGTTCGCAACGCTACCTTGTGTAATACCTGCTTCATTCGTAAAACCATTGGTGAAACCATATGCGGTAAATCCAAAGCTCCTGAAATCATTTTTCACAACTTCTGTAAACAAGCCACCTTCTACTTCATGCTTTCCAAAATTTTGTTTGTAGTTTAATGAAGTAGTACCAGTATAACGGAAGTTTCTATTTTGATCTTTTACAAATGCTCCCGCTCTAGCTTGTGCTCCAGCAGTACGTGGGTCATTGAAGTTTACATTTTCATTACCTGTGAAATCTATACCCCAGTTGGTTCTGGCATACAATCCTTTAAGAAAAGGAAAATGGAATTCTAAATAAGAAGTAGCAACAGTCTTTAATTGAATCGATTCATTGTAATCCAAGAACAGTTCCATAGCACCATTAGGTTGGCCTGAAGTCAAATAACCAGGACCACCAAATTGTTGATAATCACCTGTATTAGGATTAATATCACGCTCATATGGATTTGACCAACGAGCAGCATTCAATGGACTAGACAATGCAGTATTGCCCTCTGGTGTTCCTTTTAACTTAGAAAAACCTGCTTGCAAACCAACACCGAATCTCCAATTTTTAATACTATTGTCTACATTGATTCTTGCAGTATATCTTTTCAAACCAGTAGTTTTTACAATACCTTCCTGATCTAAATAAGAGAGAGAGGCGTAGAATTTACTTGTTGCAGTACCCCCACTCACACTCAACTGATGCTGTTGTGTTACACCAGTTCTGAAAAGTGCATCGGTCCAATTAAAATTTACTCTGCGTAAGCTATCTGCTTCAGCAGTAGTCCAACCATAGGGGTTACCACGCTGTAATTCATAAGTGATTTTCTGATCACTATTCATTACAGGTAACCTGTCTTTTGGCAAATCACTAAAGCCTACTTGAGCGTCATAGCTAAACTGTAAAGTACCAGCACGACCACGGCGTGTAGTAATTACAATTACGCCATTAGCACCACGAGAACCGTACATTGCAGAAGCAACACCATCTTTTAATAGATCCACGCGATCAAAGTCTCCTTGGTTCATACTCGCAAAGTCTGCAGCAGAAATTTCAATACCATCAAGGATATAAAGCGGGACATTACCCCCACTAATAGAACCATTACCTCTGATACGAACCTGTGCAAATGAGCCCGGTTGCCCTGAGTTTGCTACAACAGAAACACCAGATGCCTGTCCTTGTAATGCCTGATCAAAAGAACCAAAAGGTTGCTTTCTTACTTCTTCAGTAGAAGCTGTAACAGTGGCACCAGAGAATTTCTTACGTTGAATGCTAGTATAACCAGTTACAACTACTTCTGATACACTATTTGCTTCTGCAGTAGTTAATGCAATGGTCAATGCACCACCTGTTAGGGTAACAGAACGATCGTTGAATCCAATTGATGAAATAACGATAGATGTAGTAGCGCTTGGAACGCTGATGCTAAAGTCGCCGGTTGCAGTAGTTGCACCAACAGCTCTTCCATTTGCCTTAATGGTAGCACCTGAAATGGGGTTACCATTGGCTTCAGTTACCTTACCGGTAACAGTTTTGTTTTGAGCGGAAGCCGTTGCTATAAATAGCATAAGGACTCCCAAGAGTGATAGGAATTTTCTCATTTGTTCTAGTTTTTAAAAATTTAAGGCATGTTCATGAAGAATGTAGCAGTTACATTTTGTTTTAGATGAAAAAAGGTTTGGATTTAGGGTTTATAGTTAATTAAATTCAGTTACTGTATTCATTTCACATTTCCTTACTTACCTTTTCATAGGGATTTTAGTGTTCAATCGAGTTTAAAATCATTTTATTAGTATTTACATCTTTTATCGTTATCTAACCTAACTAACAATAACTCGGTTGTTATAATCATTTGGCAAAAATCGAAGAGTCAACATTATTAATAAGACCAAAATCGGTTTAAAATGCTGCTTAAAAGGCTGTAAATGTTAAGAAAACTTAAATGCCGTCAAAAAAATGTATACATATTATTTTATTAAAATCGTATATATATAATAATCAATAATTTAAAAATTATTTTTTTATTAACTTGATTTTAAGCCTACTAAATTTGTAGATATTTCATCCGCTTGTTTATTATAGTTCATTCAGCGGCTTTAGGTGATAAAGCACCATTCCCTCTTTTCATATGGCAGCCGACTCCGTTAAAACCCCGAGGTTTTCCACAGAAAATACCGTTTTTCCCCCATTGAATAAAAAGATAATATGCAACTGATTGATAGTGCATTGCATTTAAACTAACCCCAAATTGAATACTTATGAGAAAAATGCTACTCAAATCATCAGGTCTTTTGTCCCTTTTGATGATGGTTTCTTTTGTTTCGGCACAAAACCATTATTATGTTGCTGTAACTGGTAATAATTCTAATGATGGACTTTCCATCTCTTCAGCTAAAGCCACCATCAATGGGGCATTAATAGCTGCAGCTGCGGGAGATGTTATTCATGTAACCCCCGGAACCTACACAGAGAAAGTCAATATCAATAAACAAGGTATTAAGTTGGTATCTACCGAAGGAGCGTCTGTCACATTTATTAATCCATCCACAGCTGCAGGATTGGGTACTGTTTCAATAACAAGCGGCATTAACAATGTAACCATCGGTGAATCAGGAAAAGGCTTCACTATTACTGGATTTGATGGACCAGGTGCTGTTGAAACAGGTGCCATTTATTTAACAGGTGCTCATCAAAATATTCATATTGAGGGTAATAATATTGTTGCAAATGGAGAGCATGGATTGGGTTCAATAGAGAATTCTGCGATCGATAACATCATCATTAATGACAATGTTTTCTCTGGTAAAACTTTTGTTGGTAACGAGCCTGGAGGATGTGGTTCATCAACCCAGTTTGTCGCTGGGAATAATGTTCCACGTCAATTAGTTGTTCTTGGAGGAGGTGCAACTGTTAGTAACTCCAAAAATGTAGTATTCACCAACAATAAAGTAATTGGAGTTACTGGAGGGTACAACAGCACTTCTAAATGTTTTCAAGGCAATACCCAGGTTACCATTGATGTGATAGGCGCAACTATCACTGGTAATATTTTTGATGGGGTCACAACTAAAGGTTCTAATCTCCGCACACGTGGTAATGCAACAAGCATCAGTTGCAATACTTTTTATAATAGGAACTTAGGTCAAGAAGCTACTCACATTTTTTTCTTTGATCAAGATCCTCTTACAGGCGCCAATCCTTCATCTATCACAGGTGTATTGCAAGCAAACTCATTTCCCGATGGGGGGGCGGCATTTACCTCCAATTATATCGCAGGAAATTCAGGTACTTATTTTATTTATCGAGATGCTGCACAAGCGGCCATTACTAATCAACTTTTGGGAACATCTTTCAATATTGTTACAGGCCCTTCATCACTTGCTAGTTTACCAAAACTCTTTGGTTACAGTGTAGTGTCAGATATCAATACCTGTGGAGCGGTAGTGGATTTGGCCGTTCCTACTCCATCGGCTTTTTGTAATTCAGCAGTTGCTTCTATCACCAATGATGTACACAGCAGTAATTTATTTGAAGTGGGCACTACAAAAGTTGTATGGACAGTTACTGATATTCATGGTAACACAGATACCGCTTGGCAATTTGTAACAGTAATTGATAACCAGAACCCAACCATTCATCCTGTAACACCGGTTGTAAGTTGTGTGAATGCAACAGGTACTTATGCTTTACCTACTTTGAGTGCATCTGACAATTGTGGAATCAACAGTGTGACTTATGTAGTTTCCGGTGCTACCAATAGAACCGGTACTGGAATGGATGCAACTGGTACATTTAATGTCGGAGTTTCTACTGTAACCTATACAGTTACTGATATTCATGGTAACAGCAGATCATACGCTTATGATGTTACCATTCAACCTGCTGCTACTGCCACTTATGCAGTGAGCAGTGCAGATGCATTTTGTAATCAACTTTCATTGACCGCAAATGGGTCTTCAGGTTCTTCTTATCAGTGGAGTTTTGTGGGTAATACCATCGGTACAGAAGCAGTTCTGAACTTAGGACTTACCAACCCGGATGGTATTTATCAACTTCAAATTACAGATGCGAATGGTTGCGTATCTACTCCTGCTACTTATCAATATCAGAAACAAACATTTGCTGGAAATTATACCCTACTGGCTTCCAATAAACTATTACTCGGTGTTGGAAATAGAGTTGCCAGTGGTGGTAGTGTAGGGGTATCTGGTGCGAATGGAAAAGCTAGTTTTGAAACGAATAGTAGTGTTGCCTCTTCCGGGTCTTTTGTAAAAGCTCCGATTATTGTTCGCAATGGTTCCGGTATTCAGTTGGCTTCTATTATTTATGGACGCGCATTGGTGACATTGCCCGCTATGCAAAATAATACCGTATCTACGCGTAATCTTTCTAATTATACAGTCAATAGAAATACAGTTGTTACACTATCTGCTAACTACAATAATTTGACAATTAGAAAAGGTGCAGATGTAGTATTGAATGGTTCTACTTTCGGTCAAATCAATATTGAAGAAGGAGCAAGAGTAAGGTTTACACAAACAGTATTGAATATCGCGGAACTAAATGCACAAGAAGGTACCCAGAGTAATCTTACAACAGTTCGTTTTGCAAGCGGTACTAGGGTACTCATCAGCAGTAAAATTCAAATCGGTAGTCATACACGCATCAATCCTGATCAACATGCAACAACATTCTATCTCGGAGATCTAAATAAAGATGATGAACGTTTTGAAGTGAAAGGAGTTAATATACAATTCATAGGTAATGTCTATGCTCCAGAAGGTACCATTCGCTTATCTGCAGATCAAAAAGGAGCGAATAGCAGTGTTACTTCTAATGTTAGCATGACAGGTTTCTTTATCGCTGATGAAATCGAGAGTACCATTCCCAACGTAATTTGGAATAGTTATACTTGTGGTTCGCAGCCTGTATATGTTTCTAATGGCTGGACTTCTACTCAATTTATTAATGATAATGATCAGAAAAAGCAGGAGCCGTTTACTGTTGAGGTAATGGGTAATCCATCTGCTACATTCTTCACACTCAAACTACAAAGCCAACGTTCTCAATCTATCCAATTAAGGGTTATTGATGCGATGGGTAGAGTGGTAGACAGCAGGGCAAATAATCAATCCAATAGTACCGTTCAAATTGGGCATTCTTATGCGCCGGGTACTTATTTTGTTGAGTTGATGCAGGGTGCTGATCGTAAAATAGTTCAGTTAATGAAAATTCGTTAATACTCCTTAAACCATACCAATTGCTTAATGCCAAGACCCGCTTTTTAGCGGGTCTTTTTTGTTCTTGAGCTCCTTTTGTTAAAATTTTGTTAACGACAAATTGCTGCCCAACCCTTTTCTTTTCTGCTCGGGTACTATGAGTATAAAAGCAATTATTCAATCGTAAAACGAGCAACTATGACAAAGATGATTATTAGTATTTTAAAGGTCTTAATACTGGTGTTGGCCATGACAGCCTGTAATAAGAGAGATGTGTTTACACCTCAAAAACCTTTACCCAGTCAACCAGGACAACCCCAACAACAACCAGGTAATGGTGGAGGTGAGAACGAAGCAGATAGCTTGATCACCATTCAAGTAAGAGCGGTGATTCGTATTGGAGATATCACTTATGATAGTGTACCTGCAAGACTCAATATCATTTCATGGGATAATGGGAAAGCACGCGTTCAACAAATTTCATTGAAACCAGGTGCGAATGAAGTGAAAATTCACAAACAATCTACTCACCATGAACTTGAATTGATCAAGTGGAACATGAGTGATAAGATGGTGTTGGATAAAGCCAATGTCCAAGAGAATATGCTGTACCTTATAGGCGGTGGTAAAGCAGCAAGAAAGTTGAAAAGAGAAATGGAGTATGTGTTGATCAATGGCCAGTATGTAGCTAAAGGAAGTACTGAGTATATCTATGATCATCAAGAAAGATTAGAAAGAGTGATGTACTATAAGAAAAATAAGCAAGGTGTTATTTATACAGCTATGTCTGAGTGGTTAAGCTATACAGGTAATCAAGTAACCAAGATTAATAAATTTGATTCTGCAGGTACTTTAGTAGAACAACTTTCTTTCAACTATGATCAGCAAGGTAAGATCATAGCGATGCGAAAAGATGATATCTCAGGTGTTATTACCAGAGCCACTGTAACAAGAATGGCGACCGCAAATGGAGTAGAAACAATGATTAGTTATAAGTATTCTCATAACAGTATCACGATGGAATATGCGATGTTATTCAATAGAGGAAATTTGTGGCAAGGAGTAGCTACCACGAATCATCATAACAGTGAGATCGGCAGATATAACTATGATACACAAATCAACCCGTATGCACACATGAACTGGCCGGATATATTTCTGTCTAGACAGTCTAAAAACAATGTAAACTGGTCATCAAAAGAATACTTCGGCAGCTACCCAATCTCTGATCCTGTAAATTATCGTTACATGTATGATGGAGACGGATATCCGATTGAATTGTTAAAAGATCATAAAGCGTATAACTCAACTAATATTTTATACACTACTAAAACCACTTATCACTATTAATCACCCATGAACAGGGAACTTGTTCCCTGTTCATTTTCTCACAGATACCTTTGCAAACTCAAAAAAATGAATAAACTAATTATCATACTCATCAGTGCTTTTTCGCTGGCATCTTGTACAGCCGTAAAAGTTGCAGTGCCGGAACAGTTTAGTTCTCAGGCTACAAAAATGAAAGTATATGGATTGAATGGCTGGAAGTTCAATGAACAACTTAGCTTTGGTACTTATGTAACTTCTACGGTACAAAGAGGATGGGATTTCACATCTGGCAATCGTTTCAGCAGGTTTAGTATCAAGCCGGAAGATATTCTTCTCAGTGCTTTTGATATTCATTCAGACAAAGCGCGTTTCAATGAAAAGAATCGTTTTCAGTATACGATTCAAGATGCAAAACTGATTACAGAAGTATTTGCACAGGAAAAATTTTCAGAAAAGCAAATTATTTATAAATCGAATATCGATTGGTTGAATAATATTTCACGCACCAATAGTTACGATTATGCTTTCTCAGCTACTATTGTTCCACTTAACTTTAATAAGGGAGAAGCTTGGTCATTGGTGATGGTGAATCAATTTGATGCAAAAAAAGATAAACAAAAATTATTCGAGCGTCCACAAACACGTGATCTTGGATATGCTACGAATGGTAAAGATCGTATAGAGATTAAACCCTTGTATCTTAGTAAAAGAGAAACTTCGTCAGGTAAAGAAGGAAAAGTGTTAGGCGGACCCATTCATACAGGGTATGAATTGAAATGGGATGATGGGGTAGTAGGTGTTATTGATATTATGGATAATCAAATCTGGATCGTGAACGATCTAGAAGCTTCCGATAAAATGATTATTTCTTCACTGGCCTCATCCATTTTATTAAAAAGAAAGCAGGATGTTTTCCTGGAACGTGATTCAGGCACAATACAGTAATGGTAACAGCAATAGATGATATCGGCTTATTGATCAAAGACTGTGTTGCTAATAAACGAAAAGCACAGGAAGCTTTATACCGTGAATTTTATTCATTTGCCATGAATATTGCATTACGCTACTCACGTGATGAAGCTGATGCGGAAGATATCATGAGTCATGCTTTCGTGAAAATTTTTAAATACCTCCACACATTTGATGCAGCTAAAGGTTCTTTACATGGATGGATCAAAAGAATAGTTGTAAATGAAGGCCTGGATCATATTAAATCAAGAGAAAGATTTAGTGAAAATGTAGAATTAGAAACCGTAGAAGAACCTGCCATTGATAATCGTGCACTTGAAAAAATGGGTGTTGAAGAATTGATGGAGCTAATACAAAAGTTACCACCTGCTACACATGCCGTCTTTGTGTTGTATGCAGTAGAAGGATACAATCACAGAGAAATTGCAGAACAACTGCAGATTAGTGAGGGAACATCCAAATGGCACCTAAGTGAAGCCAGAAAGAAATTACAACAAGCAATTACACTTATCAAATAAAATGAATCAACCTACCACATACGAACAGCTGATAGCAGCCAAACTGCAGGAACTGTCCGCGCCCGCAAAGATCGATGCGATCTGGGCTCGAATAGAGCAGCAGCTTGATGTGGAAATGCCTACAGATGAATCCGGTCCAACAGATACTGGGGCTTCATCTCATCCCGGATTTTTCTTCCCCGGAAGTAAATTTTTATATGTTTTTCTTGCTGCTGTAGCAGGTATTTATTTCTTGACGCGTCCTTATACGATTCAAAATGAAGCATCAGCAATCAATCCTCAACAACCATTTGAAATCATAGATTCAGCTACTGGTTTAAAAGACCCTGTAAAAAATAAGGATAGTGAAGTGATCTTTACAGATAAGGCAGATATGTTTGTGAATGATCAGGCTGTATCGAATGATTCAACTACTTCTTCCATAGCAGAACCAGTACCTAATGAGGTTGTTAACAAAGAACCAGAACCTGTTATACCTTCTACCGTTACCACCACTGTTAATGAAACAAAAAAGCTGCCTACTCCCATTGTAACAGATACGACTGTTAAAAAGGGAAGGGGCGTTAAAGGAATTAATTTGAGTGATTATAAAATAGCTCCTGTAAAAAAAGACAATCAACCATAAGCCCATTAACTTGCAGCAGGTTAATTGACAATAAAATGCGTAATACCACCAAGTTAAAGGCAGTTCTCAAATATTACCACATTGATCTTTCCATGAAAGAAGAAGATATCATGGTATTAAATCTCATTCACAGAGAAACAGCTACAATCACAAGTTTTGAAGATGCATCTTATAGTAAATTGATGGCAAGAGCCTATTCTCATTTACAGAAAGAATTAAAGACAGCATCCAAAAAATAATTTCTCAACAGTTATCGCCTTCTTGCAGGTCGAATATTTTTTCCATGATATACATCGGTAGGAATATGATGTCCCCAATAGACTTCTTCCAATAATGCATATAGATCCGGATCATACGCTTTCAGGTCTTCAGGAGATTGTACACGTGTATCACCATCATAAAATTCATAATTCGACCAAAACCACCATTGTGTGCCTTCTGCCCAATATTCCGCAACGGTATTAATAGCATATTGACCCTTGTACATTCCCTTTTCTTTGGCATTATTATAAGCAATATTGATTCTGCGCAGCAATGCTGTATCGGCCATACGCATCGCATTCATTATGTTATGACTGAATTCATGTACCAATATATTTTCTCCATAATAGCGCGTACCTGGGTAACCTAAAATATTTTCTTCAGCACAAGAAGTGATGGTGCCACCCATGCCTCTGGCTCTTTTATTCCAATATTCTTTATCGCTCATACTGGCAATACCACCCGGTTTGTAATAGTTGTCTCTTTCCCCCGGGGTTAATCGACGATCATCAAAAGCCGGCTTTTTCCAATTGCTTCTTTCCGGGAGATCTGTCTCCATCTCTGTTTCTGCCATGATTAGTAAACGAGCTTTTTGCTTTACCAATGCTGCTCTGATATCTGTTCTTTTCAATAACATATAATTGATGATATCTCTTGCAACCAGCAAAGCATCATCGGGAACCTTATCCGAAGACACAACAGGTATGCCAAATGCATCTGTGTATTTTTTATAAAAAGTATCGAGGTTTAATTCAGTGGGTGGACTTGTAATAACTGCTTTGGCAAAGCTTTCAACAATTTTACCTGGAGCTTTATCTCCACCATTTTGTGAAAAACATGGAGTGGTTATCCATAATATGGTAGCCAATAAGCATATTCTTTTCATACCCATCATTTTGATGCATCAAATTACAGGATGCAGTCAAAACAGAGCTATTGGTATTTAACCTGATTTTATCAATTCTTGACTAAGGAATACATAGATGAATCGCAGATTTTTATGATAGGCAATGATTTTATATCTGCGCATATCATAAAAATCTGCGGCCCATAAAAAATTGTCTTAAAACACTCATCAAGAAAAAGCCGCCTACATTAAGTTGAGGCGGCTTCTTTTATTATTTTAAGTATGGATAATCTACTTACCCAAATACTTTTTCACAGCATCATGTAATCCACTACTCAATGGAACAACCGGAAGTCGTACTTCATTTTGAATCAATCCCTGTTCAAACATAAATGCTTTAACGCCTGATGGATTGTTCTCAGCAAACATCAAGTCATACGCTTTTAATAACGGATCATTGATTTTTTTAGCAGTTGCCATATCACTGTTCAAGGCAGCACGAACCATGTCTGAGAACTGTTTCGGGAAAGCATTGGCAGCAACACTAATTACGCCATCCATACCACATGCTATTTGTGCCATGGCCAAGGCATCATCACCACTTACCACCAAAAAGTCTTTGGGTACATCACGAAGAATTTCCATGCATTGAACCATATCTCCACTGGCTTCTTTCATGCCTGCAACATTGGAGACTTCGTTTGCTAAACGAACAGTAGTAGCCGCACTCATATTGCGTCCCGTTCTTCCGGGAACATTGTAAAGGATAATTGGTTTAGAAGAAGCTTCTGCAACGGCTTTATAATGCTGAAAAATACCTTCTTGAGAAGGCTTATTATAATAGGGAGCAGCACTCAATACTGCTGTTGCTTTATCCAATGGAAAATAGCTGAGGTCTTTGATGACTTCTGCAGTATTATTTCCTCCAACACCTACTACTACAGGTACGCGACCTGCTACTTTTTCAAAAGTATAATTGACAATGTCTTTTTTCTCCTGTTTCTCAAGTGTAGGTGTTTCACCGGTTGTACCTAATGTGATGAGGTATTCAACCCCACCTGCAATCATCGCATCGATTACTTTACCCAGTGCATCAAAATCAACACTGAGATCCTTTTTAAAAGGAGTCACCAACGCTACACCTGTTCCTCTTAGTTGCGTTTTTAAAGACATTTTTTTTTTAGTCCATGGTCCATCGTCAATGTTCCATAGTGGAAATGTGATGTATAATAAATTATTCTTGCTATGGACTATGGTCCATCAACTAAACCGCTTCTTCCCAGAATCCCATCTTACCATATTTCTCAATACGGTCATTGATGCGTTGTTCGGGGTTTTTATCTTTTACTTCTTTGAGTGCTTTGATGATATATGATTTCAGGATATCAGCAGCTTCTGTATAATCCCAGTGGGCGCCACCTAAAGGTTCATGAACAATCTCATCCACCAAGCCAAAACCTTTCATGTCTGTTGCGGTGAGACGCAATTGTTCAGCTGCCACTTCTTTTTTCTCCCAGCTTCTCCAAAGAATTGAGCTACAGCTTTCCGGAGAGATAACTGTATACCAGGTATTCTCCATCATTAATACTTTATCTCCCACACCAATACCTAAAGCGCCACCCGAAGCACCTTCACCAATGATCACAACAATCACAGGTACTTTCAGGCGTATCATTTCATAAATATTCCTGGCGATGGCTTCTCCTTGTCCACGTTCCTCAGCTTCGAGTCCGGGATAGGCACCCGGTGTGTCAACCAAACAAACAATTGGTTTACCGAATTTTTCTGCCAGTCGCATCAAGCGTAATGCTTTACGGTATCCTTCAGGATTGGCCATACCAAAATTTCGTAATTGACGAAGTTTGGTATTGGTTCCTTTTTGTTGACCGATGAACATGACAGTTTCTCCATCAAGTTGAGCGAAACCACCCACCATCGCTTTATCATCTTTGAAATTGCGATCACCGTGCAGTTCTACAAAATCAGTACACATTTTATCGATGTACTTAAGCGTATAAGGACGGTCTGGGTGACGACTCAATTGAACACGCTGCCAAGGGGTCAGGTGCTGGGTAATTTCCTTTCTTTTTTCCAGAATGGATTCCTCCAGTTGACGAATAGTAGCGGTATAATCTATTTTAGGGTTCTTCTCAGCCAGTTTCTTGGTGTCCTCAATTTGTTCGTACAATTCCTTGATAGGCTTTT
>VFQN01006800.1_pt1 | contig 12777 bp, 5 predicted proteins | sample 3512371 | NCBI WGS metagenome assembly VFQN01 (sample SAMN10412370, study PRJNA504923) | tailings metagenome | isolation source: Replicate 2 from Balatoc abandoned mine | place: Philippines: Itogon, Benguet | collected 2017-08-28
GTATCATCGTCAAGATCAGATTTTAGCTCAGAATAAATTACATCAAGAAATTAATGATATGAAGATACATCATCCAAAATTATCTTTTAGAAGTATTTTAGATTATTTATTTCATCTTCATCCTCAAATTATTAATGTACATGATAAAAATGAAGATATTCCTGATAATGGTTCTTCCTTCTCCTTCCCTTCCAACACTTCCTTACCAACGTTAGAGAAGGTAGAAGGTCTTTCCCCTCTATCAATTGACTCATTGTCCAGCGATCAATCTGAAGAAAGCAATTATAGCTCGATTAACCTGAATAATGAAGAAGAATTCCGATTAAGTTCAGGGAAAGACTCTGATCATACTACAGCACCGAGTATGACAGAAACCGATAAATCGCTGGTAGAAAAGGAATGTAAAGAAAACCCAATACAACTAAACAACGTCGAAGAAGAAAATGAAGCAATTGAAAAACCACCACGATTAAAACGACAAAAAATTCATATTCTTTTTATTAATACAAATTATAATGAATCATTACAATTTGCTACCACATTAAAACAATCCATGAAAAATCATACAAAATTTACTATACGTATGAAATATATACCAAATTATCAAATTGCATTACAATTTTTCCAACAATATTATATGATTGAAGAACATTTCCCTAATAAATTAAGACGTTATGATATTGATATTATTATTCTGGATACTAATATCCTTTACATGGATGGAGAAATATCGAAGATGAAAATGAATTCAAAACTTTCATCAATTCAAGAAAGTCATTTAATGAGAGGAAATCTAAGGAAAACAAAGCGGGAAGATGAAGATCTTCCCTTTAGAATGGATTCTCCGAACACTTCCAACAATCATAAATTCTTCCAAACCTCTTTGAAACCAAACTCCCTTAACCTAGCATCGACAAAAGGCTCTAACTCGAATGTCCCTGTTCGTATTCCCTACCTCTCTCAATCCTCCTTCGAAGAAGTCGTCAGTGAAGATGATGATAATATAATACCTTCACCATATAATCGACTTACAGATCTATTAACTAGTATACATGACATTTATAATAATCAAATTATGATTGGTATTCTTTATGATAATCAAAGAAGTAAAGAAGAAACAGTTGAAAGATTACAAAATTATATCCCTAATGATAATTTAATTGATTTCTTTTGGAAAAAACCTATCGCATATTATTATTATTCTTTATTACCATTTTTATTAGAAAATCATTGTTTATATTATCAAGATTATTCATCATCACATCATTTTTTTAATTCACATTATAATCATCATCCATATACGAATTCACGTTCACATTCATCATCTAATGATAGTATAGGGAATGATGGGAGTAACCATAATGGTAATAGTAATAATAACCTTCGAACTATTTTACCGAATTGTTCTTATGATAGTTTAACTAATGAAGATTCTTATGATCGTGATTTATTTCTTGAATTACCTCATCATCATAGTAACAATAATAGTAGTAAGAATAATGGGCTAAAAATTGAATTATCCTCTTCACCAAGTAAATTATCTTCATCAACTTCTTTAAATGTTGATGATAATATGAATGATTTAATATTTACTGATGTTTGTTCGGTGTCTCGTAATACATCGATTGATCAAGCAGATGTCCCTGGGCTACCGATATCGAGTCCTGCGAGTAGCTTCCTGTCTAATGCAGGTGATCCGAATTATGGTCTTCCGCCTCTTCCTAATGATGGATCTCTACCCCTTCCCCCGCCTCCAATCTTCCATCAATCACCATTAATTCAAGCGAGACGATCGAAGCGAATTGATTCCCTGTCATCGGTAGATGAAGATCCAATGTTTCAAAATACCTTCCTAAACTCTTTCAATGAACAATCCAAGAAGATAACAAAGGAACAAACAGTACCTCAGAATAATCGCAAATTAGTGAAAAGTGAATCGTTCACCAATGGATCGTCATACATTACTGCTAAACAAGCCAAACTACAAAAGCAATTAAAAGAGAATGCTGATTTATACGATAAACTATCGAATAACGCAAATCAAGAAGGAATAGCGAGTAGCATACTCAATTTCCTGAAAACATGGGGACTGAAGTCGAATAATACTTCCACCGATTGTGCAACTTCTGTTGGTCTCAGCGACGGTATTCCCGGCACTCAGTATGAAGAGGATTTAAATGATAAACCATTTAGTCCGCTAAAGAAAGCATATTCGAATGATTTTCTTATTAATCAAAAGAACTATCCTTCCAGGTTCAACAATAATAATAACCCGACTCAACAACCTTCAAACACAACTCAAAGCACGAACACTCCTCCTCATACCATAAAGCGTGGAAGAGTCTTTCTCTAATTCGTTGCTTTGATGGTAGGAATGCATTTTTGTTTTTTGTCTGTTTTCCTTCTTTTTTTTTGTAATTTTGTGTTACTTTTGTTTTTCATCCATTATCCTTTTCTTCTTCATGTTTATGATATGATTGTTCTTGATTTGTTGTATTGCTTGGTTTTGTTTCACTTTCTTTTATTGTTAACGTTTCCTTGATGAAAAAGAAGCAATAAAAGAATACATGCGCGTATTAATTAATTTTTGATCATTCCTTATAATAATGTAATAGTTTATTAGCACTCTAGATTCCTTCGGAAAAGTTAACACGCAAAGACAAATTTTTGGAAATAAAGATAGATAAATAGAATATAGATTGTATTCTATTCGTCTTACTTGATTGTATGTTTATCGTAAACAAATTCTTTTCAATGGGGAAATACTCATATAGCGGATTATTGAAAAGTAACAAACATCAGATAATCAAAGGAAAAAGTCAATCTCCCCCATCTGCGAAGGAAAGAAATACGAGGTGAACGAAAAGAAAGGCTTTCTAGTGAGTGAATGATAAGTCAATCCGAACGGGAAGGGAACATGAAAAGAATCATTCCAAAGCTAACAACAATAAAGTTTAGATCAGCGACAGACAGAAACCAAGACATTACAGAAAGAATGAACATGAACCAACATCTCGGATTGTGCTTCATAAGAAAGAAAGTTGAAATCTAGCAATCTTTCATTCATGTACATAGTTTCATAGAACAAAGTTAATCCATAAGTTTGGTTTGAGCACAACAAGGCAGATGAATAGCACGAGCATCATTTGGTAGAAGGAAGAAGATGTTAGGCAAGAATTTAGACCAAAATCAAGCGAAAAGAAAGGAAAGAGAAAATTATTTGACACGTTTATTAAAGAAAAAGGATATTATATTAACAAAAATCACTCAATTGTCAATGCAATTATCACGACGCTTCTTCAAACTTTACCTGTTAGATGTTCTTTGGACGTTCCCACTAAAATAACGTAGAATAAATCAAATAGTGAATCAATAGTGGAATAAGACCAACTCACCTGTGAAACACCTGTGCTTGCATTATACCAGTAAGGAATGCCATCATCGGTTTTATGCTCTGTCCAAACGCTGGATGAGCTTGATTTCGTATTGGAGGCAGCTGGGGCGGTAGTTTTAGTAGCTGCTGCAGGAGCACTTGCGGGGATATTGTGTGGATACGGATTGTAAGCGCCAGCTGCTCCAGGCATTGCGCCATAGCCTCCAGGGGGCGCAACAGCAGGAGCGGCAGTTGGCTGTCCGTATGGTGGATAAGCAGCAGGCATTGCATACGGATAAGGCTGCGCAGCATAAGGCTGTGGAGGGTAGGCATATGGATAAGCTGGCTGCTGTGGCATCTGCATTGTATACGGAGGCATGGCAGGATAGGCAGCGGCTGCGGGAGCAGCTGGATAAGCAGCAGCTGCGGTTGGTGGGACGTTATTAGGAAGGTTTGCACCGATCTTATGTGTTGGAACACCAATCATAATTTCTTGTACTAAATGCTGCGCTATCGCTACAGTTTGTGCGGTTCCAACGAAATTAACTTTGCAAGGGTAACCCTCTGGAACTTGCTGGTCAACAGTTACTTTGCAGCCACTCTTTTTTTGGATCAATTGAATAGTTTCGCCACCTTTGCCAATAATTTTACCAATAATAGCTTTTGCAACATCCATAGTATTTCGAACTTCTCCGGCTGGAGCCCCGCCATAGATATTTGCTGGAGGTTGTTGATAAGGCTGGTAAGAAGGAGCTGGTGTGGTCAATGCAGGAGATGGAGTACCAAGAGAATGATTAAGATGACCTGTATTCATTATTCCTTGCACCATTTGAACAGCGATATTTACAGCAGTTGATGTTCCAGTAATATTGACTTTCCGAGGGACATCAGGCGGGTAATCTTGATCAATTTGAACTCTGGCTCCGGATTTTGATTGAATTTCTTTGATGTTAGCTCCGCCCGTCCCAATAATTTTACCGATTTGCGACTGATTAGCCTCGATGACAGTTGTTATCGTAGGTCCACCCGTCAAACTATTTACATGAATAGCAGTTGGTCCGATTTCAATGATTCGCTTTATCAGGTCGACCGCATTTTTCATTTGAGCCTGTGTTCCGTTAATCTGCACTTGTCGCGGTGTTCCAGGAGGAAAATTCTGATTTACAACAGCTTTTGCACCGCTTTTTGCTTGTACTTCTTGGATTACCATGCCCTTTGATCCTATCAACTGTCCAACTTTATCATGAGGAATTTCGAGCAACATACTGTCCGCAGTCTCCGACACAACTGTGACCACAGACGAAGAAGGTGCCTTTCCTGCTTTTCCATCGTCAAGCTTTAATTTCTTGGCATCTTCCTGGCTGTCCTCGTTATCTCGATTTAAATTATCGTCAGGATTTGAATCGGAGCGCTTGCGCTTCAAGCTATCACCATTTTGCTCACTGTGGCTTTTTTGTTCGTCAGCCATTTTGAACGAATTTACTTTGTAGGATTTATTTAGGTGTAAATTGAATGACACCTTTTGATGAGTGGTTGACTGCAAGTCGTTGCACAAAGCAATCTTCAGATTTGAAAAAACCCCTTTTTCAATAAATCAATGTTGGAAAGATTTGATTTTCGCAAAAAGCTATTTTTGATAAATTCAATTTTTGTTTCTGGCGTCTTTCTCCTTTCTCAAGCAACTTGGAGACTATTGTTTTTTAACTTCTTTGCAAAGAGCGAGGCCTGAACGTACACGGAACTGATCAATTTACCTTCGCTGCTGTTAGATCCCTCAGTAGTTCCCTAAGTTACCGAGCCTAAAATCACGAAATGGCGGAGAAAGCTCTGTGGACCACCGTTATGAATTCGGTGATTAAAGAACATGGCGAAAGTCAAAGGAGGAAATGGAAAGTTGCCAATGAAAATGAAGCTCTATGTTCAATTTGTGAGGAGACTGGAGGAATTCTTATTCGTTGCGCTCATGAGAAATGCTCTGCCCATTTCCATTTGGATTGTGCTTTAAACCAGGGAGGGATTTCATTGATGGAAAATGGCTTATTGATTTGTGAATGCGAAGTTCATTACAAAGAAATTATCTTCTGCTCTTGTAAACAAAAATATGACAGTAATAAAGCGATGATATTTTGCGACGAATGCTGTGATTGGTACCACTTAACTTGCGAGCACATTAGTTCAGCGTCACAGCATTTAGACCGTTACACATGCCGATCTTGTCAAGATCTTTTAAATCATGGAAAATCTGTTTCTAAAACCTTAAAAGAAAAGAATTTAGAGAAAGAATTCAGATCCACCTGTAACCAGAATGCTTTACGAATTATAGGCCATATAAATGAACTAGCTGTAGTTGTTTGCCCTGTAATCGATAGTATTTCTCAATCACTACGTGATGATGAAGAACTAATCGATATTTCTGAGTTAAATAACACAATAGAGTACCTTTCTACTCCACCTTACTCGCCTGAGACAAAAGAAGGAGCGGAAAACTCTGAAACTTTGGAAGATGATTGCAATTTTCTTCGCTTATATGGTGTTCATGATCTCGTTCGACATTGGCTTGATAAATGCCGTGATGGCAAAGCTAGTTGGGGGAAATGGTTGAAAAATGTCGAAAAATTAACGAACAGTTTACGTGATGAATTTCCGATGAACTTTAATCATGAAAATATCACGATAGCGCAACAAAAGTTTGAAGAATTTAAAACGCTTGAATTACAAAAGCCTATTTCAATTAGTGGATTTGATGGTCTGGTTGTTCTGGGTGATATACTAAAATGGATTTTAGAGTTTCTACAAGCTTTGCATAATGTTAGTCAAGCTGATTTTTGGACTCAACATTTAAGTACTTTAATTCGTTCTGTTCAAGGAAAAGTGAAGAAGGCCCTTAGTTTAACAAAAGAAGAAAGTTTTTTTGTCGAATTTGCTAAATGGTTTCAGTTTTACGCGAAATCTGCAAGCGAAATTGTCAATCGCGTAGGAAATTGGAGCAATTCTGTTCATAGAATTTTGAGACAAGAAGTCGAATGCAGTTTAGCAGATGCTCAGAAGCTTCTTCAATCAGCTGATGGTAGGTTCAGAATACTAAATTTCTTAACATTCTGCTCTGATCTCCTCTGGTTTAGAATTTCCTGTTCGATTGACGTTAATTGACACTTTGAAAACTTCTATCTTGCAAGGTACGGACCTTGATGGTCGAATTGAAAGTACTCTACAGCGGTCGGAGATCGATGACAGCGAAATTGAGAAGCTGAATGACGAGGTAAGTTTAATTCTGGTGTCCCCCTTACGCCTTTCATTCTTACTCCTCCCTACAATAGAAATCTAATCTTTGCTTAACTCTTCCAACTGACGATCTATTTAATGAACTTAATCGAAAGTTGATTTTCTTAAAGGCTCATCAACTTGCATCCAGTGAAGGCAGACTATCTCTGTCCATTGCGCAATCCCTTGTGGAGGAAGCAAAAACTGTTAGTATCACTACTTCATCTCAGACTGTAATCCCTTTGTTATTACAAAGCTTGGAAACACAAGTTCATAAAATTATTGAAAATCTTGAGAATCTAATACAATCAACAACACATCAACTCGGAACATTCCAAATAGATCTCACCAACAGGTACTTACCGTCTTGCTTTCGTAAGCGACGCGAAATTAATTGCATCTGAATAGTGAGGCAATAGATAGCGATTTAGCTAAGCTGGAGACGCTTCCGCTGATCACGAATGAGGAGGAAGTCTTGCTATTCCTAAAGGTGAGGTGACATTGTCGGTTTTGGATTTACTCTAACCATTTCTTTAGAGTCTCGATTCGACTTTCAAAAGAGCTCATGCTATTTTAGACAATCAAACGAAGGTTTCACCTGAAGATTTGGAGTCTGTTGTGACTGATCTTTCTTTGGCACATAGCAATCAGGTAATTCCGTGAGTAACTCCCTCACTGCTGTGATAAAAGTCGTTTGAACAGGTCTTGGATAAATTCGCCCTTGGACAAGAACGGAAGGCGGCAATTCGAAAGATTTGGAATGTTATCTTGGATTTACAGGGCACAGCCGAGAGGAACTGGGCACATTTGCAAGGTGCTATCGAAGATTTGAAGAACGGCATATCCATTTCCAATGAAACTTTTATTTCATTTTTACAAGCAGCAAGGGCCTCAGTAGTAACTAAGCCTGAAGTTGAATGCAAGGCTGAAGAACTCCTGAACAATGCAGTTGATTGCGAAAAGAAGTGCTCCCACGTTTTAAATTCAATTCAATTCATCGATGAAAATTCTTTCCTTGAAGTTACGAATTTACTTGATTTGGTGAAACATTTCCCTCTCGATGGGACTTTATCTACGAAAATTCGACGCAAGCAAGAAATATTTAAAACAGTTCTAGCGGCCAAAAACCATTTAGCAGAACAGCAAAATAGCCAAAACAATGGGGTAATTGATGAAAAGCAATTAATTTCGTTACGTGAAGTAAAGAATAACCTTTTGAAGCTTGAATCGCTCTCTGGTTTGGAAATCGATACTTTTGATCAGCAAGCTATTAATGAAGTAAAGCTCCCATTCCTTTCTTTACAGTGGAAGCTCGAGATTCATTTTACCCTTGATGAAAAAAATCCAACTTCGTCCATTTCATTTTCTCAAGCAGAAAAGCTAAAACAATTCGGAGAGAAATTAAACGCTCCGGAGACATGTTCAGATGAATGGATGAGGCTCAATGGTGAAATGGGTAAATCTTTACAAGTGCATGATAGAATTAGAAACATTCATTTACGTTTAATTCAAGCAGTTGAAACATTCACTCCGCCAAGTTTAGATGATATGATGGGAATTTCTTCTTTACCTGAGTTATCCCCAATTCAGCTTCAGATTACTGCTTTGCAGTTTGAGTTGAGGTCATGGTTTCAATTGATTAGTTCCATTTTGGCCGAATTATCAGAAGTTTCAAACCTTATTGTAACATTAAAGATAACAAATGATGAGGATCTTCATCAATACCAAGAGTTGAACTATATTATTGATATTTTTAATAGTGCAAACCATTTATTTACTTTATTTATTGAAAATCATTCATCTTCATTAATTGAATTAAAAGAAATTATAGGAATTATGAATAAACTGGGCAGTACTATGGTTACTCTACCTTCACCTTTCGCAACATTTGACCTGATTCAGAAAATTCACCAATTACTAAAATTTTTATATAATGAATGTACTGTGTGGATGGAAAGATTTCAATACCTTCTACCTCAAAAGGTTACAAGATTGAAAAATAAAGGCGATTTGAAGTTACCGTCACCTGCTGATTTAGTCACGGCCTTAGCTTTACCAATTGCTCAATTGATCAAGACTCCGTTGCACGAGAGGTTCTTTTCGGTAATGACAGAGGGGCATGCCTTTCGAAATTCCTTGTTAGGCATTTTGCTTGACACAAATGTTGACAAAACTTCTGGAGAGGTCATGGACGTGGTAACAGAGGCAACACCTGGTGAAAAAACTGCGGACGAGATAATTACGAATAAAATAAATCAGTTGAACGAATTAAAAGGACAGTCAGAGATTATTCCAATGGATATGCCTGAGTCGATCGTGTTACAGTGGGCGATTGACACTTTGATTTGGTTAAAAAACATTCCTCACCCTCATGATTCTATCGAGGATGCTTCTCTTCCTGTTGATCAAGCTCGAAAGCGACTGCAAGAAGCATCATCATTAATTCGTGAGCTACATCCGCGATTAGTGATGGCATTAGCTGATATTGGATTGATGAATTTAGATGAAAGTAAAGGTCCTATAGGATTTCATCCAAATACATTCCTTTATTTGAAAAATGCTGCCGATTATTATGAATTTTTAGAGCAAGAGATTGAAAAATGTTCTGAATTTGAAGAATCTTTACAAGAGGCATTAGATAAAGATGAAAATGAAATTTCCGCAAAATTATATCTTGATCAATATAATCGATTAATCATTCAACCAGATGTTGGAATTAAGAAATCACTTGAAAAAATGTTACAAACAACTGCAAAAGCTCACGAAATAGAAAATTTAAAGAAATTTTCGAGCACAGTAATTACTAAGAGCGGAAGAGCATCAAAGAAGCGTTTCGCAGACGATTTTATTTTCGACGATTCATTTGAGGCTTTACAGTCAGGGCGATCAGAAGCTGTTCTTCCGTCACCAAAATCATTTACTGAACTGGACTTGACCCAAAAGGATATTAGAAAGAAAAAGGCGAGACCTAAGTGTCCTGGGTGTGGTCGTGAATTGAAATCAACGAATGTTTCGTCATACTGTACAAGTCGATGCGCGTTTAAATGTGCTTCTGAGCTTGTTAAAGCCTTAGTTGCAGTGAGGCCTTTACTCCTATCGGCTGAGGAGAGTTACTTTAATGAGGAATATGACTTGAAGAATGATCTAGAAGCATTACGACTTGCAAAGTCTGCTGATCAAGATGAAGGTACTTCAGAGGGTGGAGATGGGAAGCAGCAAAAAAATGTCGATTTAAATGCACTGTTGAAACGTTTGCCAACTGTTGCGAAATCATTTCTCCTTCTTGAGAAAGAAGAAGGGAAGAAAAACCAGCAATCGCAACAGAATATAGACATCGATCAAGGATTAAGATTGAAAGCCCGAGCACTGTTAGAAGATATCCTCATTACGGCACTTAGCAAACAAAAGATTGCTGGAGGCGTTGTTCAAGGTGCAATAATTGCAAGCGAGTTAGAAGATTCAATTTATAATAAATACTTTAAAAGTGGTAATTTTGATCGAAAGGATTATCGAAAACATTCTCAAATGTTGATGCATAACCTTCGACAAGCGCATAATGAATCCTTGGTAAGTACCTTGCTACGTTGTGGTAAGAAAGCGATGATGTTTCAATAAAACTGATATAATGAGACTGAAAACATTTTGTTGAGATCTCAATGGGACTGAGCTTTCACCTTTTTTTTCTCTTGGCCAATTGCTTCTAATTTCTTTGCTTTTACAGATTGTTCGTATAACGAGGAATGAGGTTACTATCGATCAACTGCTTGGAATGTCTGCACAGCAATTAGCCGATAGTTCATTGCAGGAGATGCGTCAAAAACAATACTCTGCTGCGGTAGAGGACGTGCAAAGAGTAAGTACCGAGGAGGAGTTAGAAGCTAAGAGACGAGCTGTAATGGCAGGTCAATCAGAGAGCTGGAGAGATCGTGGGTCAACAACAGAAGAGGTGATAGCAAAAGAGGCGAAGCCACGCCAAGTTCCTCTCAAGGAGATTGGACGAGTAGCTAGCACAGACTCGACTAACAGTGAGATAGAGGAGTTAGACGCTCAAACCACTGGAACTAGCGGTGCTTCAACAAATATGGAAGTTTCGACAAGTCGAGAAGAGGAAAACGTTACTTCGATGGATGGAGCTACCGTCAGATCTCTTCAAATTGAACAAAAAGTATTAGCTTCGCAAAACAGTAAATCGGTAAAGACCAATGAACCTAGCCGACCAACAAAGCGACCATTAGATGCTGATGCCATGACGAGATTAACCACTGGTCAGAGGCCTCAAAAACTCGCAAAGACAGGAGAAAATACTGAAGATGTAACGACTCTCTCAACTGATGACAAAACTTTGGACTCACCGAAACTAATGAAAACTCCATCCTTGGAATCACCTCGATTGAAAGCGCCAAGCTTATTAGAAATTTTGAAGAGTCAAAATTTTTCAAAAAGTCAAGATGCTGAAGACCAGGTTCGACAGAATTCTGCATCTACTGTTTCAGCTCCCCTTTCCGCACCGGAGAGACCTCCGATTGTCGAGACGAGAAAAGAGCCACCAGCTGCATCAAATAAATCATCATCATCCAACCGATCTGAAGCTAAATCGTCAGGCTCGAAGTACTTTGATCCTTCTGCAAGTTACATTCCCCAAATGCGCTTGTTAAATAAGGAGGGTAATGACACGATTACGATTAGCCGAGTGAAAGATATTAATATTCGAACTACCATGATGACGAATGATAAGAGAGTTCAAGGATCTCTAAAGAATGCAGTGAATATTGATGGAAGAACAAAAATTCCTGAGTTACAAAGATTTATTACTGAAGTTCTTGATCAACGAAAGAAGATCGTCGCCTCCGTTGTCTTTTTAGCATTTGATGTTGTTCCGGATGATAAAAATAATGGGTATAACCGATTTTGTGAAGAATTTACTCGTGATCAAAGAGCAAGTATTAGCAATGTATCAGAAACTGTTCAATTATATGTAATTCCACCACAATTGAAAGATTCGATTGCCATTTTAAAACCAGTTAGTATTGAATCTTATGGAACTCCGAGCAATCAAGGCATCTTGTATGGATTGATTGTTGCGAAGGAGCCTGGTCCAAGTCATTTCGTTAACAAACCACATCCTATTTTACCATTCGGTAAGTCTTTTTTTCGTTTTTTTTCGCACTGCATGGAATTGATTAAATGCTTCTCTCGTAGCTCTCAGTAGTTTTTCAAATCTCCCCACTACGAATCGAGTTGCATTGTCTTCCACCGCGACACAACCCCAAGCATCCCCACGCCCCGGCTCTCTCATCCCTGGTGGGAAGCCGGATGGAGGTTCTCATTTCTTTCCAGCTGCATCTACTGCTCCTGTGATGGCTCGCACGACAGCTTTCGATTCGTTAAACTCTGCAAATAAACCGCTGACTGCGGCCCCTCGCCCAATACTGACTCAAACTACCATGCCCATGACATCATCAGTGACCCCAATAGAAGTGCAATCAATCGCAGTCGATCGTGATAAGATACGCCAAGTTGCAGATTTTTGTGCAAAGAAAGGGGTTGCGAAGTTAAAGAGTTTACAGGAGAATCCGGAATCTAGGACTTTAATGCCATTTTTGTTCGAAGGAAATCCTGGTTATGAAGAGTTTATGACAACGTTGAAGTCTCTTGTTGGATTGGCTTCAAATTCAGCGCCACCAATGCAGCAACATCTCCCTCCTTCACCAATAACAGCATCAAATTCGGGGACTTTTTCAGCTCAAAGTGGTGTTTCCTTATATAATCAATCTCGAATGATGGGACAACAGCCAGCAGCTTACCCTCCCAACAATAACCTTCACCCTTCCTCCCAAAATAGAAGAAATTCTCGGTTTAATTAATAGCAGCGATGGTAACGTTTCTCTTTTTGCATGTATAAATAAATAAAGACTCTTATACCTATCCAACAATGGATTGATGAGATGAAAGTATTGTCGCTTATTAGAAGTCGATTTACTTTAAAGGAAAGGAATTTAATCAAAAAAATTTGATTTTACTACAATGTTGAAAGGTTGTAAAATGAACGTACTACAAACGTCTGAACATAGTTTTAAGCGGCTTTTATCGTCCCCATAAGTCGAAAAATGGTTGAGCCTTTTGCTTCGATGCTTGAGGAGAGC
>VFQN01006801.1_pt1 | contig 12774 bp, 9 predicted proteins | sample 3512371 | NCBI WGS metagenome assembly VFQN01 (sample SAMN10412370, study PRJNA504923) | tailings metagenome | isolation source: Replicate 2 from Balatoc abandoned mine | place: Philippines: Itogon, Benguet | collected 2017-08-28
TCGGGATGCCATCCGGTGGGTTCGCCGGTCTTCTCGTCGCGAAAACCCCAGGGCGAGCGGTTGTGGATGCCGATGACGATCTTGCCCTCGCGCAAGACGCGTTCTTTTGTCGTTTCCGCGAGGGCAAGATCGCTGGCCCCAACCAGCGAAAAAAGCATCAGGATCAAACCCGATGCGATGTCAAGCGCGCGCAATCCGCGGTTCATTCTCTTCTCCCATTATGGTTTGTCGTGTGGAGGCGGCGCCGCCTTAGGCGTCCCTGCCGCGCAAGACTCTGGCCATGTTCGCCCGACAAAGGGGGGGGACGGCGCTGCCCTACGCCTCGGAAGATGAGCCGCCTTCCGCTTCAACCTTCAACCGCCGCAAATCCGCCAGCGCCGACCGAAGCTGCGGCCAAGGGAAGCCGCTCGGCGCATCGTGCGTCTTCGCCTCCCGCAGAACGACATCCAGCTTGGCGGTGACGCCATCGAGGGATTGTGCCGGCGTGCGGGCAAGCTTCTCCAGCAGTTCCTCCGCCACCTGCGCGGCCTGCGCTTCGGCATCCCGTGCCTGGCAATAGTCGGGATCGCTATCGATCCGCTGCCACCGCGCGGCTTCTGCCTCCGAGTGGTCAAGTGTCGCCGCTGGAGCACCCGACGCCGACAAAGGAGAAGAGTGGACCGCCCGCATGCGCTCGGTCTCCAGCCGCTGCTGGCGGCGGCAGAGCGACAGGGACTTTGCCTGGGCATCGCGCCACAGCCGTGCCACCGCGACGGCGCGATCCGGCTCGGCGCAACCGCTTGCCTTGTGCGCCCCGGCCTTCGCGGCAGGCACGGAATGGTTGAACACGACGATTTGCCTCTTCCGTCGGCGGGTGACGAAAGGCAAAGTCGTGCTATTGTCGGAATCAGCCATGATCCGAGCTCCACAACAGCTTGGGTTTGGTCAGGTCGAACAGCGTGCGCCAACACGCGGTTCGGCCGTTTCTTTAAAAACAACCTACAGACGCAGACGTGCTCGATCAAGAAAAATCATCACAGTGTAGTGAAATTTCTGCTGTTCAGTGCAAGATGGCACGTGTCGCCTTGGGCTGGGGCGTACGCGATCTCGCGGACAAAGCCCAAGTTTCTACGCAAACTGTGACCCGTCTCGAAAGGGGCGATCAGCTAAAACCACGAACGGTTGAAGCGATCTGCCGAGCATTTGCAGGCGCCGGAATCGAATTTATTCCGGAAAACGGAGGCGGCCCTGGCGTGCGGCTGGCTCGTCGTTCGAGCGGAGCATAGAGATCCGCCCCCTTCGTAGCAAACAGCCATCTGCCAAGTTGCCGCTCGTGGCCGGATGTCAAACGTCTCGCTTGGGGCAGAAGGACGCCTAAGCCAAAGGCCAAGAAGCACATCCGGTCCTTTTTCATTGAGCGAGCACGGGCTCAAACATTACACCGTCAACAGGCCCCTCATATTCCGCAGAACGTGGCCCGCGACTTCCTTGCGCTCGATGCCAAGCGCAGGTGCGCAGAGATCCAGCGCCATTCGAACGTCCTTCGGGCGTGCGGGTCCCAGCGGCCCTTCTGCAAAGGGTCCGTCAGTCTCGGTGAGGATCCGGTCGAGAGGAACCACCGTCGCTATGATCGAAGCGGTCCGTTCATTCATCAGCATTGGCGCATTCACCGAGAACCAGCAACCCATTTCGACGGCGCGCCGGGCCTCCGCCTTGCTTCCGGAGAACCAGTGAAGCACGATCTTCGACCGTCCTGGCGGCAGATGCGCCTCGATCATGTCGAGGACCGGCGTCGCGGCCCTCACGCTGTGAACCGACAAGATACGGTCGCCCAGCATTGCGCAGGCTTCCAGCACCCGACGGAACACTTCTCGCTGTAGGGGGAGCGATTTGAAATGCGCCGGACCGGCGTCCAGGCCTACCTCCCCGACATAGCGCGTTTCTGGCAGAAACTTCTCCCAAAGCTCGATCTCGTTCCCGTGTGTCGTAACGAGTTGCGGGTGGATGCCCAAAGCCGCGCGCACGTATTTGGTGGCTGCAGCAGCGTCACGGTTCCTGGCCCAGGCTCGCGGCGTGGTGGTCACCGCGAGCGTGTACACCCTTCGCGCCTCGCACTCACGGATGATCTTCTCGAGGTCTGGAAAGAGATCGAGATGGCAATGGAAGTCTACGAGCGGTTCATTCACTTCGTTGGTCCAGCGGAGCGGCCCTGACGCCTTTCAAAAGTTCCGCTACCTCGGCCATGCCGTCTTCGTAGACCCTAACCAGTTCGGGAACCTTGGCCGCCTCTTCTGCGAGGGAGCCGGGTTTGTAGATCCAAAGCTTCGCGAGTTCAGGATTCTCAGCCAACCGGGCGATGGTGAACTGGAATCCACGGATCTGTCGTCCCTTGGCCTTGTTGGTATCCATGACTTCGGCGGTGAGGTCCGGAACGGCGTACCCGGTCTCGTCTTTCGGCGTCCATGGTGCTTTCAGCAACGACGCTCTCCTGATTATGCAAGGTAGGCAGTAGCCGCAGTGCGACTCGCTTCCCGCCGACCAACGCTTCGTCGAAGGATGAGCGCAGGAGACAGACATCGGCGCGAGCTTCTGTAGAGTATCGGCGTCGACACATTCGGCGACCATCTGCCCCTTGGTCCGGTTCCAGTAAGGATTCTCGATCGTCGCATCGATCCCGATCTTGTCGAGCAACTCGTTCCATCGGTGGATATAGAACGGATGCGTTGTCCTCGTGCTGTTGCTGCCGAGTCGGGTCTCGTCGAGCGGGACGTTGAGCGAGATTAGCCCGTTCTCGGGCACACGCAGCGTGAAAGGCTTCTTCAGAGCAGTTCCGGCGAATATCCCCAGCGCGATGAACAGGAAAGAGCGCCCCCGGGTCGAATTCTCCCCGGCGATCCCTTCGAAGAGGTGGTGCGGGATTACCATCCCTAGCCGCACACGTGCCAATGGCTTCTTGGAAGTGCCTAGGCTGTCCAAAGTCCTGAAAAGCCGACGCTGGGGGGCGCTGACACCACCCTCTCCGCCATGGCTGACGAATAGCGGCCGTCCACCGCCACTGAGTTCGTCGATCGCACCGATGAGGCTGTCGAGACCGCCCGAGAACAGTGATACGCCGTCGAAGTCCTCACACCGGATAACCCGCGGCACGCGACTGGCGCCGGGCCTCTTTCCTTGTAGCGCCCTAAAGCGAACTCTCCACAGATCGCCAGTCAGGAATCTGAGCATCCGATCGAGTGTCGGGACCGCCGCGTTCCAACGATCAGGATCGCTGACAGGGACGACAATGGAGAGTTCCCGTGTCCACCCATCCTGGGAAGTTTGAAGCCTGCTGACCCTCGTGTCGGCTGCATGAACGAGGGTGGCCAGCGTGATCAGATCGACGCCTATCGCAGTCGGGGAAAGGCTCATCGCCGCCATTCGCATCAGCGTTCGATCAACGCCGAATGCGAGATGTCCGCCTGTATTCAGCAGATCGAAGCGGGTGACCACATCGTCCTCTTCAGCTTTCGGGCGGAATCGGTCTTCGTGACCGAGCACGCCGTAGATCACATACTTAGTCATGTTGTTTCTCCGGACGCGTCGTCGCCGTATGTGCCGAGCACCTCCATCGCCCATTCGTAAACACGGTCAATGGTTTCACGAATTCCGCTTCGCGCAAATAGCTTACCCGCCCTCACTATCGCTTCCTTGACCGCGCCTCCGACGAACTGCCTCACGTCGGCCTGAGCGAGTTTCACCTGCTCGATGTCCTTCGGAAGCAGCACTATGCCAGACGCGATGGCGTTCTTCACCCGGTTGTCTATGGTGCCGGCGATGAACCGCTCGATCAAAAGGTTGATTGTATCAACCGACGGCTTCTCGAGGTCGATGCCCGGCACCGCCATCACTTCTTCCAAGGCGTGCATGTAGGCGTCACGGTTCATTGAATCCTCGAGGTCGCCCCCGTCGCCGCAGACGAAGTCAACCAGCGAGGCGTAGATTTCGGCGAGGGATCGGTTTGCCAAGGAGTCGAGGTTGAGCCGCCGGACGGTCTCGCGGATCCCGTCTTCCGCCGCATCGAATAGGACGTCTCCGAAGCGAGCCACCGCTCCCCCACTCGAAGACGACATCCTTCGCGAAGCATTCCGTGCCCCACCCGATCCCTGCCTAATGAATGAACCTATCGATCTGGAAAGCCTGTCGATATCTTTCTTCCGGTCCACACTACCTGATCGGAGCCGCTTGTTCATCAGGGTACGCCCCGGCCGGAAGTAGGTCATTGGGACGTCCTGGCCGCCCGGGTCCGCCGCCGTCGGGTTCGCGGGATCAGGTTTCTTATCATCCTTCTGAGCGGGATTCTTGTCTTCTTCTGGAGGAGGCTGCGGCGTCGGGTGTTCTGCAGGCGCTGGTTCTGGCAGGGCCGGCGGCCCACCAGGCGCAGCATCGTCTAGCCAACTGGGGAGAAGTGGATTTCCGTTCTTGTTGCCGCGAAAGGGCGTGGAGGTTCCCATGTCAGCCGCCCTTCGCTTTAGCAACTAATCCGATGGCCTTCTTCAATTGCGCACTGCCGTCTCTCAACCACTTGGCCGTGAGCTGTTCAAAACGAGAGGCCGCGGCAGGCGACGTGAAGATGCTTGTAAATCTCGAACCCGCCCACGCCCCGAGGTTGGCGGGAGGGAGCTGCTCGAGAACTTCCACGTACCTTCCTTGGTAGGCCGGATGTGAGGCAACGATACCAGACAACGCTTCGATGGACGCAGGCTGGGTACCGAGCGACCTCTCCATCAGGAGCATCGATTTGAATTGGCTGAACACGTGCTCGACTTCAACGCTGTCGAGCTGTTGGATCTCCGATCGTGCGGCCGCGACCGCAAACTCGCCGCCGCCGAGCTTCTGTACGAGCGCCCTGAGCTTCGCCGACATGGGCTTCGAGCCTTCCACGAAGTTCTGCCTGTCGTTCACGACGAATAGGTACGGTTTCAGGGACTTTTCTCCGATCCGCGGCTCGGTGCGAGCCCAGCGGACGATCTCCGGCTGTGTCGCCCACTCTCTAGCCAGCTCGGGTTCGCCGGAAGACGGGGTCTCGCTGTTCTCTTCGCCGCTGTCTGTCCGTTCGTCGCGAACAAGTGCTTCGAGGATCGCGACGTCGCCACAGATGCCATCGTCGGACGCCGCTGCGGTGGTCGCCATATGCTTAAACACAGAATCGGGGAGGTACATCTCAGCCAACATGAATTTGGCCAGGATCGCGGCATCGATCGCATCCCCAAAGCCTCGGGCCTCGGCGATTGCGAGTCGCAGATTCAAAGCATTTATGAAGCGCTTGATCTGGCGCGGATTGCCTTGTGTCCCTTGTGCGAGCACCGGACTGATGGTGTCTGCGGTTGCTGCCAGGCGCGCCACGCCCTCCGGGACCACGACGAAGGCGTCGGTTAGGTCCTTATCGGTGAGCGCCTTCCGCTCCCAAGGCTGTGCCATCAGCTGCCTGGCGCGTTCGAGCAGTTGCGCGAACGACTTATGTCGTTCACCCACCGCCGTTCCGACGAGCAGCATGGTCACATAGATACGGGTCTCGGCCTCGCCGAGTGACGGTATCCTGAACGGCACCTGGATGAGTTTTTCCAGATAGGCCCTTGGATAACCGCGGCGGATTTCGTCGTCCGGAAGGTCCTTGAAGTGATCCCTTACGGCATATTCTATCATCGCCTCGTCGGCGCCGATGACGAAGGCGGTGTTCGGAAGGGACACGAAGAGCCGGATCGCTTCCAGAGTCTGGATCGCCGTCTCCGGAAGGCATCGATCGAGGTCGTCGACGAGTACCACCAGGCGGTCGACGCCGGTCTCGTTCAGCAGCTCCTCGAAGGCTGCCTTAAAGTCCCGCAGTTCCTTCGGCACGGATGCCTGGCCTGGTGAGTCCTTCAGCGCGCCCTGCACTTCGGATGCTATAGTGCGCGCGTTCTCCTGAGTGACCACGGCCCCCGGATTTGCCGCGAACGCTTCGGCCGCCGCCATCATCGTCATGAGGGGAACGCCCGTAGCGAGATCGACGGCGACGCCTCCGGCGCGTTTCGCCAGTTTGAGAAGGTCGATGCTCTTGAGGACACGCGTGAGCACCTTCTTCGCTTTCTCGGTCAGCGTCCTGTTGCTTACTAGTTGAGTGACGATACCTTCGATTAAGGCGATCTTTGCGTCCTCGAACCCCTGGAATTCCCAACCGTTGAACCGGATGCACAGGCTGCCACTGTCCTTCGCAGAGCCCTCGCTGAATGCGTGCTCCACCATGTGGAGGACGCTCGATTTGCCCGCACCCCAGTCGCCGTGAACTCCGATGGTTACCGAAGATTTCGAGTTACAGACAAGGTCAACGATAACCTTGGAAATGGCCTCATTGCGCAGCAAATCGACCTTGGTCTCTTGGTCCGCGATGTAACCGATGACTGCTGTAGTTGATGAAACCACTTAGTCTCCTTCGAATCTGCAAACTCGACTACAACTGTAGCGAGAAGCCAGACGAATGCGAGCCCCAGCCACCTGACATCCTCTAGTTTTTCAAGGTCTCCAGTTTCGGAACCATGCAACGCGGCGCCTTGGTCGGCAGCGAGTGCATTTTCCATTCCAGATCGAACGATTCCAAGCGTGACTCTGACCATTCGATGGATATGAAGACGAGTCGATGGCGATCGACACCACCATCGGCCTCCTTCAAGCGATCGCTGGATCCCAGCGTGCTGGACATTGCCAATACAGTGGCGGTTCGAAAGCTGGTGCAAGGCCGGCTGGCCGAATAGTCCGACAATCCAGCTTAAGGGAGAGTCCTAGGTTTCGTTTCTGGTCGAAAGGCAGTTCTATGATCGACGAGCGTTGAGAAAGGTCTGGATCGCGTTGTCCGCTATGCGCGTTCCCTTGATATACACCCCGACCTCGTTCAGGGAATTATCCAAAGAAGGATCCGACGAAAGCCAGTTCTGACTTGTGATCAAGATTTCATCGTCGTCCCAGGCAAGTATCTTAGCGTGCAGCCTTGGATCGCGCACCGGACGAATTGTGACCCCACTCTTGCCGGACTGGATGGTGAGTTCCGCTGCGGCACCACCAGTCATCGGTCCACTGGTTCGATTGAAATATACCTGCGCTTTGACGTTCGACTTCGAAGTCGCTGCGGCAATGGCGGGTATGATCACAGACTGATTGGCTACATTGCTAAGGCGATGACTGGTAACGAGAATCCGACGCTGCGCGGTGTCTCGCGCGACCCGGACGAAGTGTCCGTGTTGTGCCCCCAGCACGATGCAAGCCTCAGCGCGGGATCCGGAAATCAAGGGCTGTCGCCGGACATTCCTGGCTAGCGTCGCGAGACCTGTGGAAAGCGGTTTCCAAAGCCCGTTGGATCCACGAGAGAGTTCCACGAGAACATCGGTTACGTCAGCGACCATTTCCGAATCGCGAAGGCGTACCGACGCCTCAAAACTTTCGAATCCTGACCACAGCCAATTGCAGGATCCGACTATCGCCGAGAAGCGTCCTGTCTGCCCGTCGTCGGACACAATGATCTTTGAATGCGAGTTCGTGGAGAAAGGATGCAGCGTGATGAAAATATCAAACCCGGTGGACTGCAGGTCCTCCCTCAACGCGCTGACCAATTTCATCGTTTTTGCGATATCCGGCTTATCCTCATTCTGCCCCCAAAGAAGATCGGTCTTCACACCCCTCCGTGCTGCATCCTTGAGAAGGGGAAGCACGAACTCCATGCTGCTTTCCGATATGAACGTGGAGTGGATGATCACCCAATCCCGAGCTCGCTTGATTGCATTCACCAAAGCCGTCTTGTGCGCTTCCCCACCTAAAACGACATCTCCTGATTGAAAGGCAATCTGCTTTGTCTTCGGAGCTGAGCTCTCAATCTGCTTCGGCTCATAAGTCGAGGACAGCGTGGAACGTTGACAGTCGCCACTAGATACTTGGTGCTCTGCAGCGGCGGCCTTTGCGACCGCCTCAAGCTCGACCGCGGATTTCGGAATCTTCTCCGGCGAGCCGTTCCGAACCAAGATCAAAGCGTACCGCTCGACCAGGCGATCGCCTGCGGGATCTACATCGACCACCATTTCGTCATCGTCCAAGAGAGCTGAGAATATCGAGGACAGTTCCGCACCGACAATCTTCGGGGATGGTGTCACCCAGACTATTGGCTCCGTTTTTGCTCTTTCCTCGATGACATGCCTCTCAAAGATAGAAAGTTCGGCCCTGCGAAATGTGGCGCCAGTCACTCGATCAATCACGAATGTCATCCATCGAGTGAGCCTCTGCGGAAAATTCGGAAGTTCATCAAGCTGCGCCTTTGACTTGCCGTCGGCGGTGGCGTGGAAGATCGTGCCGGAGGCGCTTTGGGTGACCGCCACCCAATCCGCACGCATCAGGCGGATCAGAGCCTCGATGACTAAGCGCTTGGGTAGAGTCGACTGTTCGGCTAGCTTGTCGGCGCTACGCGGGCCATTGGCCAGCGCCTGGAGCAGAAGGTGCTCGACCGGACTCCACGGACGACCCTTGAGCAAGTGAAAGCGGCGTTTGCCGCGATAGACTGGAACAGCGACACGAACGACGCTCATATCGAACGCTCCAGTTTCGCCGGCGAAATGACAGCAATCTCGTGCGTCTTCTCACCTTTCTTGATGGAATTGAGCAACTTCGGAAGGAAGTCGTATTCTTGCTTGTCCTCGTTTGACATCGCGGCCGTGATCGCCTCGATGAAATCGAGACTGCCAACCAGCACGAGCTTCCATTTAGCCCGGCTTAACAGCACGTTCATCCGTCGGCTGTCGCGAAGGAAGCCTAAGGCCTTTGCTGGGGTGGTGTGCTGATTGTTCCTTACCAGGGAAACGATCACCACATCGGCTTCACTTCCCTGGAAGGAATCAACAGTTGTGCAGAAGGTGCCTGACTTGGCGGCCGGAACGAAGTTCGCCAGATTTGAAAGCCGATGGCTCTGGGCGTCTTCAATCTCACGTTCAAGTAGATTTACCTGTCGCGAGTATGGCGACAGGACCGCCAGAGTAGGCTTTTGATCAGACGCGCCGTTCGCCTCCAGATGCTCTATCGCGGAGAGGACTGCTTCGACTTCGGCCCTGTTTCGCCAAGCGGGCGCTTCTTCGCCAGTCTTCAGCCCCACGGTCGACTGAAGATAGGGCATGTTCACGACGACAATTGGCCCCTCCGGAAGGCGGTCCGGATCGCTGGATCGTACCGGAGGATTCTTTTCGGACTCAAACGCAATCCGCCGGTCTTCGTCCGTCGTCAGAGCGTCTCCATAGAAGCAGTGCGAAACGACTCTTGCGATGGCCGGATGCATTCTGTGTTGGGTGGATAGTCTGCGTGCGATCGGTCTTCCTGGCCGTGCGCCTGCCTGTCGGAGGAACTCCTTTTCGACGAGCGTTTCGAACAGCAGCATGACATTGACGGCGTCCGAGCATAGGTTATCTAATGTCGCCTCTTCGGTCGCTATCTCATCGAGGAGTTCTTCCATGTCCGCGTCCCGAAGGGAGCGTCCGATGACATCTCCCGCGATCGCGATGACCTTTCTGACTTCGTCGGTGCTCGTCAGAAGCTTCTTCATCTCCTCAGATCTGTAGGGAGGCAGTTGTTTGTGATCGCCGATCATCATGCGACGGTGAGACAACAGCATCGGTGAAAGCAGGTCTCCTCCGGTCGCTTTGCCTGCTTCCTCCACGATAGACCAGTCGAACTGCCCCCTTTCGTCGATCAGGCGCTCAATCTCGGCAGAATTGGTCGTGGCAAACACTATGTTCGCTGCTCGTAAGATAAGACCCTCAAATGCTCGCCGTGCGTATTCCGGCGATTGGGCACGGCTGGCAAACCGAGGTCGGGGGCGTTCCGCGGCTCCAGGAATCATAGCCTGTATTTTTTCGCGAAGTTCCGGTGATGCTTCATCGAGAATTGCACTGGATGCCAAGCTAGCCAGCATGGCATCGGCCTGTTTCCCGATCTCGAAAGCGCTTCGACCTTCTGGTCGGTCCTTACTTCGGGACCGTACCACCAAGGGCTTCTTGGTCGTTTCCTCGTCAAAAGTTTTCTGAAGCTCGCCCATCAAATGATCGATGGCTGCATTGCTCTGAGCGGAGAGCAGAACCCGCGTTGTAGGTTCTTCCTCGAACTTTCGCCGCACCAACTCGCGCACTAAACGTGTCTTGCCAACGCCCGGAGGTCCTTGGACCATATAGATCGGCATGGTCGAAACTGCTTCGGTGAGTGCCGCTTGCTTCGGAGCGTCCAGTTTCTCGAAGGCCTTGTCGTGGGTCAGGTTGTCGTGGCTGTCGAATAGGCGCCTGCGCGGATTCACCAGCATGCGGAGCAGTTCGACGTGTTCCCCCAGTGCCTTGAGCGACTTCAGGCGACGCCGGAACTGAGTGTTCTGTCCCACCGATCCGGACGGCAACAAGAACACCTCGTCGGCATCCGGCACTGGGCCAGGCCCATTGAAGATGAACTCAAGGCCCGAACCAGTCTTGCGAACTTCCTGGAAGCGCCATTCGGTATCAGCTTGTCCACGCTCGCCCATTAAACCGATGTCGGTCAACATCCAGACTGCTTCTTCGCTATAGTCATCGGTGCTTACAAGCTGTTCGAGGCGTGCAGCCGGAGACCTGAGACCGAGGCTCTTCGAAAGCCTCTCCCTATCTGCGTCGTGCCTCACCGACACCCGCATCTGCACGTTGCCATCGGGCAGCATGGTCCTCGGTCCCGAAAGGATTCTTATCGGAAACGAGTCGGCGGCTGCGAATGCCATTTCAAGCATCTGTGTCAGAGAAAGCGCACGCTTGAACTTGAGCTCCGGTGTTTGCTGAACATCCGTTGTTTGGAACTTTTTCCGCAGTTCATCCCAACCGGCGAGACGTCCACGGAGCCGTGGGAAGCTGGCCGCGGCTTCTTTGACAGACAGCAGCCGGATTGAGTTTGGGTCGAGAGTTTGCTGGCCAACAAGGTTGGCCTGAACCGGGGGCTTGCTTTCGATTCTCTCTGTTTGGGCGAACTCCCACGACGCAGCGTCCTGGAACTGGGAATGCCGATATTCTCCCAAGCGGTAGATTAGGTGATGACCGCGCAATGCCAAGCGGAAATCTATGGCTGCCGAATCCTTGATCGCCATGAGAATTGGGGCATCGGAAAGATCATTTCTGATGAACTCAAGCTGGGCATCTAGGTCGTCCGTTTCGATCTGGCCTCCGGAAGCGTTCTGAATTTCTTCCGCTAAGCGAACATTTGGCCCTAGTCGAGCGACCAAGTGATGCTGCACCTCTTTGCCTGCAGCTTCCGAAGCCAAGTCGCTCAGTATCTCGTCGATCCACCGGACAACGACTTCGCCGTCCAGACGTGTCAGTTGCTCAACGGACAGGAAGCTGCGAAGAGCGCGGACCTCTCCGGAGGTCAAGTGTTCCGCGACGGCAGATGGCGCAATTCCGAACTGGGCAAGTTTGTCTCTCGGTGCGCCCACTAGGTCGGCCGCCAGTCTCGCGAAGCTGGCCCAATCTTCCCTGAACGAGTCGTATCTGGCGAAGCGCGGCCGTAGGGTGCTCCGTTTGTCCGTGACGTCGTCGACTGACGCTATCCGCATGGACCATTCGAATCCAGTCAGTTGAAAATCTGGCTCTTCGCTGGCTGCGGTCAGGATCGACCATGTATCCAGATTGCTGTGCAGCATACCTTGGACGTGCAACATTTCGATCGCTTGGGCTGTGCGCTTGAGGTTTGCCCAGATCCGCCAACGATTCCTGAACAACCGTGGCTGCTTAAGCCAGTTGCTGTTGGAGGCGGACTGTAGGATGGCTCCTAGCGGTCTGCGCGATCCTGGATCGAGCACAAGATAGAAACCGCGATCATCGAATCCTGTTGTTTTGAGAGGGGTGACGAGTGAGGCAGCCCCAGGGTAGCCGTACAGTCGATGCAGTTGGCGCAGTTCGTGCAGCCAGATTTCAGTAAGGTCGGCGTCCGGCTGCTTCGGCTTACGCGGCCACTCTTTGACTAGAACGGTTTCGCCGTCTTCCGCGGTACCTTCAAGTATCCCGGGCCGACCAGAGGCCAAGTCCGGCTTCTGGAGGTAAACTTCGTCGAGGCGATAGTCCTTCAGGAAGCCAACACGCTTCGAGTTACGATGCCTCGCCATATCCCCATGCCCCGTTACAGCCTCACGGCCCCACCAATATCTAGCTGTAGAGGATCGTTGAACTCAATGGAAATAAGGTGTTTCCACAATCGGGTCCTGGGAGAAGTAGGCCGGCCAACTTCTTGTTCGACCCAGCGGCCTTGCTTGAAAGCCGTCTAGCTTGCTTAAGGCCTTCACACAATTTGAAGGTTTATCGGACTTGATACCCCAATCTGACGATTTGCCTATGTATTACTTTTGGCCCACAGCCACCATCGGCCCGAGCCACAGAAAGTCCCAAGAGCCGACGTCTCGAAGGCCGCTTGATCTCTTCCCGAACGAACGTCTGGTTTCGGGATATCTGACTGCCTCCGCCAATGGCGACAACGTGGCGCATTGCCGCCTGAGCTCGTTGATCCGGTGAGGGGTAGTTTTCGCGGCGTAACCGTCCGAAATCGGCCATTCCGCTACCCACCCCGTCTCAGCTATTCGCGTTTAGGGGTCGCGGAGGAGTCCCTACCGGCGACCTCCTACCTGACTTTTGGTCGGCATCAGGACGGCCGCTTGAGCAGGATCAGGACGTCGCGATCGCGGGACAAGCCAGTGCAGATAGCCACCGTCGATGGTTTCCCGGGCGGCTTTCAGGATACGGGCAAGGCGACGGC
>VFQN01006802.1_pt1 | contig 12772 bp, 9 predicted proteins | sample 3512371 | NCBI WGS metagenome assembly VFQN01 (sample SAMN10412370, study PRJNA504923) | tailings metagenome | isolation source: Replicate 2 from Balatoc abandoned mine | place: Philippines: Itogon, Benguet | collected 2017-08-28
TGTCGCGGATCGAACACGAACTGATCGTTTGCGGCCTCGGCTCACCTGTGTCCGACGTGATGACCGTCGGGGACCGGCCGCTGAATTTCTATCTTCTCGGTGCGATGGGGCTTGCGACCTCGGTCGGGCTCGGCTTGGCTCTGGCCCAGCCGGAACGCGCGGTCATTGTTATCACCGGCGATGCCGAACTGATGATGAATGCCGGTGCGCTCGCGACCATTGGTGCGCGCAAGCCGCGCAATCTTTCCGTGATCGTGCTCGACAATGAGCGCTTCGGCGAGACCGGCGAGCAGGTCAGCCATACGTCGACCGGCGTCGATATCGCCGGCATTGCCATGGCGAGCGGCTTCGCCAAGGCAGAGACCGTACGCGACCTCGCGCGCATCGATACCGTTCGCGAGCAAATGATTGCACATGCCGGGCCGTATCTCGCGGTGGTCAAGATCAGGGCCGAGCGCAGTCCGGTGGTGATGCCGCCAAAGAGCGGTGTGGTTCTCAAGTCCCGTTTCCGGCAGGCGTTGATCGGGCAGTATTAGCGGGTTCGCCCGCACATAAACGCGAAATCGCAAAAAGCGATCGCAATGACGTCAGGGAGGTTGTCGATGGTGTCGCGCATTGTTCCCATGGTCTTCGCTGCGGTCGGGTTGGCCGCAGCCGTGTTGCCGGCGGCGGCCGATACCTTCCCTTCGCGGCCGGTGACGATCATCGCGCCGTGGCCTCCGGGCGCCGGCGTCGACACCATGGCGCGCATCCTGCAGACGAAGTTCTCGGAATCGCTCGGGCAGCCGGTGGTGATCGAGAATCGTCCGGGCAGTGCGGGCAATATCGGCGCTGCGACCGCGCTGCGCGCCGCGCCCGACGGCTATACGCTGATGCTCACCGTCAACGCGACGGTGGTGATGAACCCGTTCCTCTACAAGAGCTTTCCGTTCGACCCCGCCAAGGACATGGCCGGCATCAGCCGCCTGACCGAAACCTATATGGCGCTGGCCGTGCCGGCCTCGTCGCCGATCAAGTCGATTCCCGATCTGATTGCCGAAGCCAAGAAGCAGCCCGGCAAGCTCAGTTACGGCAGCGCCGGGCACGGGTCGGGTCATCACATCGCGGGCGAGACGCTGAACAAGGTCGCGGGCGTCGAGATCCTGCATGTGCCGTTTGTCGGCACGGCCGCCGCCGTGACCAACGTCGTGGGCGGGCACGTGTCGATGACCTACGCGACACTGCCAACGATCGTCTCTTTCGTCGAAAACGGCCAATTGCGCATCATCGGCATGGCCGAGGATACGCGCGTGAAGGCTTTGCCGAATATCCCGACCATCGCCGAAACCGTGCCGGGTGTGTCGACCTCGACCTGGTACGGGCTGTTCGCGCCGGCCGGAACGCCGAAGCCGGTGATCGACCGTCTCTACAAGGCCGTGCGTTTCGCGCTTGACGATCCGGATACGCAGAAGAAGCTCGAGAAAGCCGGGTTCACGCTGGTCGGCTCGACACCGGAGGAGCTCGATGCGCGCGTGAAGCGCGATCTCGACTATTGGGGAAAGACCATTCCCGGCGTGGGGATCGAACCGCGCTGAGTCCACGGATCGCGGCGGTCAGATCATCATCTGACCGCCATTGACGTGAATGACCTGGCCCGAAACGAATCCGCCGCCGTCGCCTGCGAGAAACAGGCAGGCTTCAGCGATATCCGTGGGCAGGCCGACACGGCCGACTGGAATCTCCGCGACCATCTTTTGGGTGTCGACATGCTTGTATTGCGACCAGTCGCGCTCGGTCTCGATCATGCCGGGAGCGACAGTGTTGGCCGTGATGCCGTCGGGGCCGAACTCGCGCGCGATCGCCTTTGACAATCCGTGCACGCCGAATTTCGCCGAGACGCTGTGGGCGCGATGCGTGACATGCGCGAAGAAGCCTGAAAATCCCGAGATGTTGATAATGCGGCCGAAGCGGCGCTCCCGCATCATCGGGATGACGTGCCGCGCGAGATAGAACGCGGCCGACAGGTTGGTGCGCAGCACATCGTCCCAATCCTCCGGTGTGATGTCGAGAAATGCCGCGAACGGGCGCTTGCCGACATTCGACACGGCAATGTCGACATGGCCATAGGTGTCACGGGCCAGGGCCACCATGCGCGCGATGTCGTCGTCGCGCGACACATCGGCAAGGCAGGCGATCGCTTCGCCGCCGGCCTGTCTGATTTCGTGAACCACCGCATCGAGTGCCGCCTGATCGCGATGACCGTTGACCACAACGCGGGCGCCGGCGTCGGCGAACGAGCACGCGATCGCGCGTCCGATATTGCGTCCTGAGCCGGTCACGATCGCGACTCGGCCGCTCAAAGGCTTTTCGGGTTGGGTCACGCGCTGGGCTTTCTACTGATGATAATCGGGCAGGCGGTTCAGGATGTCGGCGATCGGGTCCGCGGTCCACGCCTGCGTGACGTAGTCACGGTGCGAATCCTCGGCATGTCCGGGGATGAATACCACGCTGCCCGGCTTGATGTTGCCGTCGAGCGACTTTGTGAACTTGATCGCTTTCTCGGACAGGTCGTTCTGGAGTTGAAGGTTTCGCGCGCGTGTCGAGCCGAGATAGCCGCTGATGAAAAACCCTTTGCGATTTGAAACGATCCACTTTTCGAAATGCTCCAGCTCTCCATAGAGCGAGTCCATCAACACGATGCCGCGAAGCCGGTCCTTGATATGGCCGAGCCGCAGGGCCCATGCGGTTGGCACGAAACCGCCGCTGTAGCTGACGAAGATGATCGGCATTTTGAAAAACGTCCGGACCGATTTCGGCTGTCCCAGCATCAGCGACAATTGCTCGGACGCTTCGCTCAGAAATTCGTCGAAGAAGCCGGGCTCCCAGAATGCGCCTGGCGCGGAATCCGCCGCGTTGACCGCGAATTGCGGAGCCACAACGACGGCATTCGCGTCCGACCGCGTGATCTGCGCGGCAACCTGCTGGCGGTCGCGCACGTCGCGGTCGATCCTCGCGCCATGGCCGTGGAAGAACACGACCATCACCGCGGGTTTGCGGATGTCGAAGCCCTTGGGAATATGCAGCAGCACGCGCGGATCGGTGTAGGTCTCGTTCTCCCAATATACCTGCCCTCGCGCTCCGCGACGGCCAAAGCGGCCGTCATAGAAGACGTTGAAAAACGGCTGGCCGGATACCGGGTTCTTGCCGTCATACGGAAACGGCGCGGACTCGAATTCCATCAGCGCGGTCTTGCCCGGAAAAGTCCCAAGCCGTGGCCGGGGGATACGAATCTGCGGACGGGGGCGCGGCAGGGGAATGGCTAGATTTTCGGCAGTGTTGGCGCGCGCCGTCGCGATGATGCCGTGATCGGACGCCATAATGCATGTGATCGCCACGATCGCGGCGAGAATTCCTGTCGATGCGTTCAGGCCCATGGTTCCTGACACCTGGTTGCTGACACCTGGCTTTTACGCATGGCTCCGAGCTGAAACCGGGCTGCATGCCCCAAAAACGGGAAAGTTCAAACAGTTGGGGAATCCCAACACTGGACGAATCGAAGCAAAGTGGGCACCCCGTAAGGTGGAATCACGACCGGAACATGGTCACGCTTTGTAATGATTATCCAGCCATCACGCCCATAGGGAGCGGCCATTGGGTTAACGTTCGGCGCGTTAACATTTTGCCGGTTTGCATGTCGCTCCCTGTCAGTTCGCTCCCTGTCACCTCGCTCTTTTGCATGCTCTCGATCACAGGCATTCGATCACAATGGTGCACCTTCCGCGCTTCCTGACACCGGTTCTTGCGGCCGCCGTTATCGCAGCGGTGACCCCTGCCGCGCAGGCCCAGTTCTTTTTCTTCGGTGACCCGCCGAGCCGCAAGCCGCCGTCCCGCCCGGCGCCCTCGCGGGAAGCGCCCGCCCGCCACGCCGCCCCGGCGCCGCTGCCGGCTCAGGCGCTGGTCCCGGCATCCTATGCGGAGAAGGCGACCGTCAACGACACCGCTCGGTTTCTAGCCGGACTGCCGCTTGGCGAGGGGGCGCTCGATCAGGTCACCCGTGACCCGGCCTGGCAAAGCCATGCCGCATCGTTCAACAATTCCTGGCGGCAGCTTGAGTCGCAGCGCTTGTCGAAAATCCGCGCCTGGTCTGCGTCCAATATCAAGGACCGCGCCGGCGCCCCGATGTACTATATGTTCAGCGGGCCGGACTTCCTTTACGCGAACGCGTTCTATCCCGAAGCGTCGACCTACATCCTGAGCGGCCTGGAGCCGGTCGGCCGGATTCCGGTGATCAACGATTACACGCGCCGTGCCCTGGGCAATCTGCGCCAGTCGATGGCGTCGTCGATCTCGCTGAGCTTCTTCATCACCAAGAACATGAAGCATCAGTTGCGTGAGACCGCGCTCTCCGGAACGTTGCCGATCCTGATGGTCTACATCGCACGCGCAGGCAAGACCATCGACGACGTCAGCCTTGTCAGTCTCAGTCCCGAGGGTGAGGTATCGCCGTTCGACCGCAACGCGCCGCAGCGCGGCGTGCAGGGCGCCAAGATCACCTTCCACAGCTCCGGAAAGCCGCAGCAGACGCTGTACTACTTCTCGACCGACATTTCCGATTCCGGCGTGAAGAATTCCGGCTTCCTGAAATTCGTCGGGAGCTTCGGCCGCGGGGACGCGCTGTTCAAGGCGGCGTCCTACCTGCCGCACAGCGGCGGCTTCTCGCAGGTCCGGGAATTCATTCTCGATAAGGCCGACCACATCGTGCAGGACGATTCCGGAATTCCCCTTGGGTCCTTCAAACGGGATCAATGGAGCTTCCAGCCGTTCGGCCGCTATCTCGGGCCGATCGCGCTATTCCCCGGCCGGCATCAGAACCAGCTTTCCGAGCTGTATAACCGCGGAAACGCCAAGCCGATCGATTGGGGAATGGGTTACCGGTGGCGCACGAACGAGTCCAACGTGCTGCTCGCGTCACGCAAGGATATCCCGGCCCGGGAGCAACTGCGTCCGGCGATCTCGCAGACGCCAAATCGGCAACCCGCCGACACTGCCGCTCCCGCAACCACGGCGACAACACCGCCTGCGGCCAAGGTGGAGGCTTCGGCAGGACCCGCGCAGCCTGCGCCAACTGCTGCGCCTGCAGAGGCTGACCCAAAGCCTGCGACTCCCGTCGAAGCCGAGGCCAAACCGGCCGTTCCAGTGGAAGCCGAAACCAAACCGGCTGAGCCGGCGCAGCCTGCGCCGCAATCGACATCGCAATAACGTTGATTTTTTGAGCCGCCCGGTTAGCCGGACCGCGCACAATCTTTTCGGCCAAGGTCTTGCGCGTTAAGCGCAAGACCATTCGCGTTGCGGCGAGCAAACTCCGCGATCGTGTCACGAGAGGAGCGCTGCTGTCGTCGACAGGGCCTCGTAGACGCAAGCCTCAAGGCAGCGAAGCATCAAATCCGATCCGATCGATTTCGCGCGTCCGTCATCATTGGATCGTATGAGCGAGACGCGATGCATAACCCCGGCGCGGCGCGTGATCCGACATCATGCGATGCAGCAAGTAATATTGCGCTGCACATCACTGCAAATGAATTCGTCATTTGAAAATCTGTCGTTACGTCGACGTTATTATGAATAATTCTCTTTTCAAAGTGGGGTCGATATGCCTACGCTGTAAGTCTACGGATTGGCGTGGGCACAAGGCGAATTTGTCGCATGGATGCTCAACTCAACTGTGGCAACGCTGTCGAAGCTGGCACAAGACTGGCGCGATCCAAATGATGGGAGAGACGCATATGAAATCTTCAAAGGCACATTTTACACTCGGGGTTTTCGTGACCCTATGTGCAGGCAGCATTGCCCTGCCGGCCCAAGCGGCGTGGGAGCCGACTCGGCCGGTCGAATTCATCATCCCGGCCGGTACCGGCGGCGGCGCTGATCAGATGGCGCGCGCGATCCAGGGGATCGTGACCAAGCACAATCTGATGAAGCAGCCGATGGTCGTGATCAACAAGGCCGGCGGCGCGGGCGGCGAGGGCTTCCTCGATGTGAAGTCCTCAGCCGGCAATCCGCACAAGATCATCATCACGCTCTCGAACCTGTTCACCACGCCGCTCGCGACCGGCATTCCCTTCAGCTGGAAGGACATCACGCCCGTCGCGATGCTTGCGCTCGACGAATTCGTGCTCTGGGTCAACGCCGACAAGCCGTACAAGAACACTAAGGAGTTCGTGGAGGCTTTGAAGAAGGCGCCTCCGGGCTCGATGAAGATGGGTGGGACCGGCTCCAAGCAGGAAGACCAGATCATCACCGTCGCGGTTGAAAAGGCGACGGGCGCAAAGATGACCTACATCCCGTTCAAGGGCGGCGGCGAAGTGGCCGTGCAGCTCGTCGGCAATCACGTCGACTCGACCGTGAACAATCCGATCGAGGCGGTCGCGCAATGGCGCGGTGGCAAGCTCCGTCCGCTCTGCGTGTTCGATGGCAAGCCGCTCGACTATAAGGAAAAAGTCACTGCCGATATGTCGTGGTCCGATATTCCGACCTGCAAGTCGCAGGGGCTCGATATGGAATATCTGATGCTGCGCGGCATCTTCATGCCGGCCAAGGCCACCAAGGAGCAGGTCGATTTCTATGTCGATCTGTTCAAGAAGGTCCGCGAGACCCCGGAGTGGAAGGACCTGATGAAAAACGGTGCCTTCAACACGACCTTCATGACCGGTGATGAATACACCAAGTGGGTGGCCAAGGAAGAAGATCGCCACCGCGCCCTGATGAAAGACGCCGGCTTCCTCGCCGGAAAGTAACACCGACCAGGCCGGCGTCCGATTGGACCGCCGGCCTTTTTTTGACCCTTCCGAGGTTATTATGAATACACAAGAGTCGAGCAACGCCGGCCCGTCGCATAAATCCGTCGAGGTCGGGGTCGCTTTGCTGGTTATGGTCTTCGGCGCGATCGTCGTCTTCGGCGCCACCAGCGCCGGCATCGGGTGGGGTGCCGAAGGGCCACGAGCCGGCTTCTTCCCGTTTTATATCGGCCTCGCGATCGTGATTTCGGGCGCGGTGAATCTCTGGAATGCGCTCCGTCCGGATGCTCCGGGTGGCCTCTTCGCCGAGTGGAGCCAACTCCGGCAGGTGCTGCTCGTCGTCATTCCGGCGACCATCTACTCCGTCGCTGTCGGCTACATCGGAATCTACATATCGTCCGCGATCTTCATCGCCTGGTTCATGCGCTGGCTGGGCAAATACGGCTGGCCCAAGGTCCTTGGCGTTGCGATCGGCATGCCGCTGATCGTCTATTTCGTCTTTGAAAAGTGGTTCCTGGTTGCGCTGCCCAAGGGCCCGATCGAGCAATGGCTCAATCTGTGACGGTGCGCATCTCGGCTTAAGGGTTGATAGGGCTACGACGATGGAAGAATTCGCAAATCTCTTTCACGGCTTCGCGGTGACGCTGCAGCCGTTCAACATCCTGGTGATGGTGATCGGCATTGTGCTCGGCATCCTCATCGGTGTGTTGCCGGGACTGGGCGGCGCCAACGGCGTCGCAATCCTTTTGCCGCTCACCTTCAGCATGTCGCCGACCTCGGCGATCATCATGTTGACGTGCATCTACTGGGGCGCGCTGTTCGGCGGCGCGATCACGTCGATTCTGTTCAACATACCGGGCGAGCCATGGTCAGTGGCGACCACGTTCGACGGCCATCCGATGGCGCAGCAGGGCAGGGCCGGCGAGGCGCTGACCGGTGCTTTCACCTCGTCTTTTATCGGCGCGCTCTTCGCCGTGATCATGATCACCCTGGTCGCGCCGCTGGTCGCGAGTTTCGCGCTCAGGTTCGGACCGGCCGAGAAGTTTGCGGTTTACTTCCTCGCATTCTGCAGTTTCGTCGGCCTTTCGAAGGAGCCGCCGTTCAAGACCATCGCGTCGATGATGATCGGGTTTGCGCTTGCGGCAGTCGGTCTCGACGCCATTACCGGTCAGTTGCGTCTGACCTTCGGCTTCACCGAGCTTTTGAACGGCTTCGACTTCCTGATCGCGGTCATCGGTCTCTTCGGTATTGGCGAAATCCTGCTCACGATGGAAGAGGGTCTGAACTTCCGCGGCGGCAAGGCCAAGATTGACATGAAAGTCGTGCTGCGCACCTGGAAGGAGCTGCCGCGCTACTGGATGACGTCGCTGCGGTCCTGCATCATCGGTTGCTGGATGGGCGTCACGCCAGCGGGTGCCACGCCGGCATCTTTCATGAGCTACGGCATCGCCAAGCGCATGTCCAAACAGGGACGTAACTTCGGCAAGGGCGAAATGGAAGGCGTGGTCGCGCCGGAAACTGCGGCGCACGCCGCAGGCACCGCGGCGCTGCTTCCCATGCTCTCGCTGGGCGTTCCAGGTTCGCCGACCGCCGCTGTGCTGCTCGGCGGTCTCCTGATCTGGGGTCTCCAGCCCGGTCCGATGCTGTTCGTCGAACAGAAAGAGTTCGTCTGGGGCCTGATTGCCTCGATGTATCTCGGCAACCTCGTCGGCCTGATCATCGTGCTGACATGCGTGCCGGTGCTCGCCGCGATCCTGCGGATTCCGTTCAGCATCATTGCGCCGATCATTCTCGTGCTGTGCGCGATCGGCGCCTACACCGTGAACAACAACGTCTTCGACGTCATCATGATGATGGTGTTCGGTGTGCTGGGCTATGTCCTGAAGAAATGTAACTATCCGCTGGCGCCGCTCGTTCTTGCGCTGGTGCTGGGCAAGATGGCGGAGGAATCCTTCCGGCAATCCCTCTTGTCCTCGCAGGGCAATCTCGGGGTGTTTTTCTCGAACGGCCTGGTCTCCAGCATCATGATCCTTGGACTGATCGCCCTGTTCTGGTCGGCCATCCAGGAGGGCTTTACACGGTTGCGGGCGAAGCCGGCCTGAGGTTGCGCCGCAAGTGAGCGTTGAAAATAAGCGGAACCTGAATGCTGAGGAATTGAACCGGGCTCTGGAATATTGTATTCCAGAGCCCGGAAAGCGGTGAAGGGATGAATTCGGACACGACGAAGGTTTCGGGCTCTGGCTCCCGCCCACGGGCGGAGGGCGAAGCCCATCGCCTCGCGATCGAGCCGATCGACACCTCGTTCAGCTTCAAGAACAAGGCCTACGCGGCCCTGAAGAATGTCATCGTATCGATGGACATCTACAGAAGCCGTTCGGACATCCGGCTCGACGAACGTCAGCTCGCCCAGGACTTCGGCATCAGCCGTACCCCGGTCCGGGAGGCGATGGCGCAGCTCGAACGCGAGGGCTTCGTACGGTCAGTGCCGCGGCGCGGCGTCTATGTCGTCCGCAAGACCAAGAAGGAAGTGATCGAGCTGATCACTGCCTGGGCCGCCCTCGAGGGCATGGCCGCGCGCCTTATCACGCAAAAGGCCGATGCCGATGTCGGGTCGCTGCGCGACATGTTCGCGACCTTCGTCGATGGCGAGCTGCGCGCGCATCTCGACGAATATTCCGAGGTCAATATCGAGTTTCACCAGAGCATCATCCGCATGAGCGGCAACTCGGTTCTGATCGATCTGGCCGAGAATCTGTTTACCCACATGCGCATGATCAGGCGCAAGACGATCGTCGAGCGTGACCGCGTCGATCGGTCGATCCGGGATCACATGAACATCATCGAGGCGCTCGAGGCGCGCGACACCGCGCGCGCGGAAGCCCTGGTCCGCGACCATGCTCTCGGCCTTGCCGAGCATGTCGCGCAATACGCCGATTATCTGGATTGAGTTTTCGAGGAGAGTTCAGTCATGGCCGAAGCTGCGGTCGCAAAAACACCGGACACCGAGCAGGAATTGACCGACGGGTTCAATCTCATCATTGATGCGATGAAGCTCAACGGGCTCGACACCATCTATGGCGTGCCGGGCATTCCGATCACCGACTTCGGCCGCATGGCGCAGGCTGCCGGCATTCGCGTGCTGTCGTTCCGCCATGAGCAGAATGCCGGCTATGCCGCGTCGATCGCGGGCTTCCTGACCAAGAAGCCAGGTGTGTGTCTCACGGTATCGGCGCCGGGCTTCCTTAACGGTCTCACCGCGCTCGCGCACGCGACCACCAATTGCTTCCCGATGATCCTGATTTCCGGCTCGTCCGAGCGCGAGATCGTCGACCTGCAGCAGGGCGATTACGAGGAGATGGATCAGCTCGCGATTGCCAAGCCGCTCTGCAAGGCGGCCTATCGCATCCTGCATGCCGAGGACATCGGCATCGGCCTTGCGCGCGCGATCCGTTCGGCGGTCTCGGGCCGTCCCGGCGGCGTCTATCTCGACCTGCCGGCCAAGCTGTTCGGCCAGGTGATCGACGCCGCGAAGGGCCGCAAGTCTCTGGTCAAGGTGATCGACGCCGCCCCTGCGCAGATACCCGCGCCGGAAGCGGTCAAGCGCGCGCTCGACGTTCTGAAATCCGCAAAGAAGCCGCTGATCATTCTCGGCAAGGGCGCGGCCTACGCACAGGCTGATGACGCGATCCGGCAGTTCGTGGAAAAGAGCGGTGCGCCGTTCCTGCCGATGAGCATGGGCAAGGGGTTGTTGCCGGACACCCATCCGCAATGCGCGGGCGCTGCGCGCTCGACGGTGCTGAAGGACTCCGACGTCGTGATGCTGATCGGCGCCCGGCTGAATTGGCTGCTCTCGCATGGCAAGGGCAAGGCCTGGGGCGATGCGCCAAAGAAGTTCATCCAGATCGACATCGAGCCGAAGGAAATGGATTCCAACGTCGAAATCGCGGCTCCGGTGGTCGGCGATATCGGCTCCTGCGTTTCCGCCATGCTGCAAGGCATGGGCGCGAACTGGCCGGCTCCGCCCGCCGACTGGACGGCAGCCGTCACCAAGAAGCGCGACGAGAACATCGCAAAGATGGCGCCGAAGCTGATGAACAACAATTCGCCGATGGATTACCACGGCGCGCTGGGCGTGCTGCGCCAGGTCATCAAGGAGCGGCCGGACGCGATCCTCGTCAACGAAGGCGCCAACACGCTCGATCTCGCGCGCGGCATCATCGACATGTATCAGCCCCGCAAGCGTATCGATGTCGGCACCTGGGGCATCATGGGCATCGGCATGGGTTATGCGATCGCCGCTGCGGTCGAAACCGGCAAGCCGGTGCTGGCGATCGAGGGCGACTCTGCTTTCGGCTTCTCTGGCATGGAGATCGAAACGATCTGCCGCTACAAGCTGCCGGTCTGCGTCGTCGTGTTCAACAATGACGGCATCTATCGCGGCACCGACGTCAATACGTCGGGCAGTTCCGACCCGGCGCCGACGGTGTTCGTCAAGGGCGCGCGCTACGACATGATGGCTGAAGCCTTTGGCGGTGTCGGCGTCAACGCGACGTCGCCGGACGAATTGCGCCGCGCGGTCAACGAGGCAATGGATTCCGGCAAGCCGACACTGATCAACGCAGTGCTCGATCCGGCAGCGGGCAGCGAGTCGGGCCGTATCGGCAACCTCAATCCGCAGAGCGCGCTGAAGAAGAAAGCCTGAGGTCACGTAACAGATTTGTCCGTTCGTCCTCGCGAATGCGGGGCCCAGAGCAACCGAGAAAGATGCGCCTGGATGTCCGCCTGCGCGGACCTGAGCGGGAGATGGAGAGAAAGATGGCAAAGAAAGTAAAGTCGAAAGCCCGTAAGCCGGCCAAGGCGAGTGCCAAGTCTGGCGTCAAGTCGCGCGCAAAGCCGGCTGCAAAGAAGGCGGCCGCGAAGCGCTCGTCCAAGGTCTCTGCGAAATCCAAGGTCTCTGCGAAGTCAAAGATCCTGCGAACCGTTGCGGGAGGGCTTGCCACTGCCGCGCTTGCCGCGGGCACCGCAGCCGCGGTGAAAGGCGCCCGTTCGCTGAAGAAGGCATCGAACGGCAAGGCAAAGGCTGCATTGCCGGGGCCCTCGAAAAAGCCGTTCGGACAGGCCGGCAAGGCGCTCGACGGCGTGCGCATTCTCGATTTCACGCATGTGCAATCGGGTCCGACCTGCACCCAGCTGCTCGCCTGGTTCGGCGCGGACGTGATCAAGGTCGAACGGCCCGGCGTCGGCGACATCACCCGCGGTCAGCTGGTCGACGTGAAGGGTGCGGACTCGCTCTACTTCACCATGCTCAATCACAACAAGCGCTCGATCACGATCGATTCCAAGCATGCGCAGGGTAAGCGCGTGCTCAACGAGCTGATCAAGAAATGCGACGTGCTGGTCGAGAATTTCGCGCCCGGCGCGCTTGACCGGATGGGGCTCACCTGGGAGCACATCCATAAGCTCAATCCGCGCATGATCGTCGCATCGGTGAAGGGCTTCGGCCCGGGACCGTACGAGGACTGCAAGGTCTACGAGAACGTCGCGCAATGCACCGGCGGTGCGGCCTCGACCACGGGCTTCCGTGACGGTGTCCCGCTTGTCACTGGCGCGCAGATCGGCGATTCCGGCACCGGGCTGCATCTTGCGCTCGGCATCGTGGCCGCTCTCTATCAGCGCAATCGCACCGGCCGCGGCCAGCGCGTGCTCGCGGCGATGCAGGACGGCGTGCTCAATCTCTGTCGCGTCAAGCTGCGCGATCAGCAGCGCCTCGCGCATGGCCCGCTCACTGAATACAGCCAGTATGGCGAAGGCGTGCCGTTCGGCGACGCGACGCCGCGCGCAGGCAACGATTCCGGTGGCGGTCAGCCAGGCCGTATCCTGAAATGCAAGGGCTGGGAGCAGGATCCCAACGCCTACATCTATTTCATCACCCAGGCTCCGGTCTGGGGTGCGATCTGCGACGTGATCGGCGAGCCGACCTGGAAGACCGATCCGGAATA
>VFQN01006804.1_pt1 | contig 12767 bp, 23 predicted proteins | sample 3512371 | NCBI WGS metagenome assembly VFQN01 (sample SAMN10412370, study PRJNA504923) | tailings metagenome | isolation source: Replicate 2 from Balatoc abandoned mine | place: Philippines: Itogon, Benguet | collected 2017-08-28
GAGGTGGTATCCTGTTGCTGCTGTCGCACACTGTTGCGCCCCTCTGACTACCCCTTCCCATGTGCACTGCCGTTCTGCTGCTTTGCACGCTGCAGCCTGCCGGCCTTTCCGAGCCTGACACCGCCCCCTTCGAGTACCGCGCTGAGTTCATCGTGCCAGGGGAGATCGGCCCCGGAGTAGTGCGCCCAGCCATAACGTCGGCGCCTGCAGCCATGGCGCGCGGAGGGTGAGTGCGCAGCGAGGGCACTGGGGCGCTGCTGCTGCTGCACGTGGGGGCCGTAAGCACGAGGGGCACGTGTGGGGCTCGTGCCGGTACGGCCTGACTACTTCGAAGTGTGGGTGTGTAGCAAGGGCACTGCGGCATGTACGGACGGCGATCCCGTACTGGTACGGGCTGGCATGCTGGCATGCTGATCGAGGCCTACATACGGGAAGGCGTGAATGGGCGTGAATGGGCGTGGGCGTGAATGGGTGTGGCTGTTGTGCTCACCATCAGGTGTTTTGCAGGCGGGCTTAATTGGAGAGCTTCTGCAGTATCTGCCCTATTGGCTCGCATAGTTTCATGCTTGCCCTTCCCCTGGTTCGCAGGGAGTACACTGTTGCCTTCACGTACCCCGACGGGCCCATCACCGCCGTCACGCTGGCCGCCGCCTGCGCCACCACACACTCCATCGGCATGAACGAGCGCCTGGTGTTCCTGAGGGTGGGTTAACTGTGTGGAGCGGGGGGAGAGAGGAGGTGGAGGTGGAGGTGCAGCAGTGGCCCATGGATGCGTACCGTGTGCTGCTGGGTTGCGAAGTGCCGTGGCTGCAGCGTACCCTGCGCAGAGGTGCACGAGCAGCAGCGCCAAGCAGCTCACAGGTCGCGCTAGCACCAGCAACCGAGCGCTTCCGGCCAGCAGACACACACGCACCGCACGTGACGTACGGCACGCGTCGTGCCATCCTCCCCTCACCGCAGCCTCCTCTGGCCTTGCGACCCCTTGCTCCAGCCTGTAGCATATCCACACGCCCATCCTCACAACTGCCCCTGCCGGCAAACAAGCCCCTCCAACCCTTCACGCCGCTGCACACCACTCTCCGACACACCTGTCTGCCCTCCGCCCTGTCCACCCCCCCCGTGCAGATCGTGTCCCAGGATGCCGGCTCCCTGCGCGTGGCCGCCCCTCCCGGCCCCCCCGCCCTGGCCGGTGTGGCGCCCCCCGGCCGCTACATGCTGTTCCTGGTGGGGCAGAGGGGCACCTACAGCACGGCGGTGTGGGTTACCGTGCAGTGAGGACGCCGATGAGGGCGGAGAGAAAGGCAGCGAAGAGGTGGAGTAAGAAAGAACGCAATCTCCTTATGCGCGCCTGTGTCATCTTTAGTGCCATGTGCCGACTTCCGTGGTAAGCGTGGGGTGCCTGTGTGGTTTACGTCATTGTGCAATGCCAAACACGAAAGGGAGGCAGCGTTTGATGTGCTGCTGCTGCGGCGTGTTAAGTCTGCCTGGGATTTAAAGCGTCTGGAATTACAAGAGGTGGCCAACAATGCGAATGGCGTGAGCGAGCTGCGTCGCGGTGCGCACGCAGCGATATTGGGGGGGGCCTGTCTGAAGCAGTGTGCGATATCGCCTCACATCTCAGCGGCTCTGTGCCTTCTGGCTGCTGTGCTGAGAGGCATCGGACTGGGTGGGTGCGGGTGTGGAGGCGGGTACTGGCAGTGGGACGCTGGTGGGAGGCAGGGCGCACATCTGAGGCGCGGCGAAGAACCAGTGGTGGCTACCTACCTCTTAGATGCACACGGTAATCGCCTTATTTCTACATTAGTCATTATAGCCTGCACTGCGGTGGTTTCCCGGCTAGATGGCGGCAGGCACTCGGCCGTGGCATAGGCCCACGGTCACGTCCTTGCCCATGATCCAAAGGGCGTTTATTACACACTTCACACGCACATACACAGAGGACACGCCTCCTAACATGTCTCACTTAATACACTGATCGCGTGTTTGTTCGTGACTGCTGGACGGGTTGGACGGGGCGATGGGTCAAAGGATGGCTGGGGCGCGTGCTGACTGGGCGGAAGCCGATGAGTCACGTACCGGTAGCGCCGAGCTGGTGCATCGTGCATGTGTATTAGCCTGTTGCCTTGTTTTTCTTGGCCCATGGGATGCGCTGCCGTGTGTGTGCGTGATGGGTACCGTTGGCGTGGTGGCCGACTGCCTACGCACGTCTGAGTGTGGACACCTTTGCTTCTATCTATTTCCTTCATGCTGAGGTCCATCCACGTGCGTGTGCGCGATGCGGGGGTCTATTTTTGCGTCTGTGCGTTGTGCGCTCCGTCCTTGCGTGTGCAATTGAGCACACGTGCGTGTGGTATTCTTCCAGTGCCTTAAAATACCGTCATGACCGCCTCTTCCGGTGCATCCGGTGCATCCGGTGCATCCCGTGTAGCATGTGGCCGCTGCGTGGAAATAAAGCGACACACGCGAAGCAATGTGGTAACGATGACTGCCAGGGCCGTTGACCTGCGTTGACTGACGTCGGTGACATACCGGTCTCGACCTGTCCCGGGGCCGAGGACTACCAATGCAGTCCTTGACTGCATGTGACTAGCAGCAGACAGCTCCTGCAGCCGCCAAGCGGGACTCCCTTGCTTGGCCTGGACGTCAACATGTCCTGCAGACCTGTACAGCAAGCGACGTTCCACGACAGGTATATCTAGGACGCCCTTGGTGGAGTAAGGCTCCCGTTTCTTCACACACTTGGCAGCTGCTTGGCAGTAGTTAGTTGGAGGCTGCCCTGCCCTGCCTGCCTTGGCGTACCTGCTGCAACTGAAGCAATGCTGATGAGCCGAATGGCCAGCACACAACGGCACGCAGCACCGACCCGCCCACCCGTGCTCAGCCTGCTGGGGCCCCGGCGGGTACGGTATGTCTGCATCACGTGTACCTGCCCATGCACGTTGAGGCTCTACCAACGCGCATTACAGAAGAATCATGCGTCAGGGCTGGTCAGGGCGCGCCTAGTCAACGAGCAAGCATCGGCACTGCGCGGGCCCCTCGCTTGGGTCCCGTGTGGATCAGCCGGACAACTAACTGGGTTGGTGCCAGGGGTGCCCCTGGTTGGTGCGCCCTGCTGCAGTCCCGATCTGCCGAATGACCAGCTAAGCTGGGCTCACAACTATGTGATCGTGGACGCATGATGCGCCTGCATTCTGTATGGCTGTGCCCGCATGTCGCCTGAAGAACACCTCGGAGGCCCATGGGTCACCCTAGCTATCTCTATCTTGCAGCTACCCTGAACGTGACAACCTCCGTGCGACGGGTAGCCCATCCCCCAATCCCATACTAGCTATCGTACATTATCCATATATCCTATTAACAATTACGAAGCTGCAGCTTCCGTCGACCAGGTCGAGACGGGCCGACATAGTACAGGGCGCGGTTTGGACGTATCTGCGCAGGCGCCAACGGTTGGCTCGGTTATGCTTTGGGCGATCCCAGACGGGCTGCACGGCCCACCAGGCAGCCTAATGGGCATTATTTAGGCACTGCTATGTCACGAAAGCTGCAATTTGCTGTTGTTTGCATAGGGCCGAGACATGAGCACGGGTGCACCTGCGCGGCTCTGCGCGAAGATGGACCGACGGTCAACGCGCCTTCTGGGGACCGTGTTAATGGCAGCCATGGCCTGCTGCTGCCTTGGAGGTGAGTTATTTGCGATCAACATCGGCAGAACAAAGCGATAACAGGCAACGATGTCCTGCGCTGCGCACTTTTGGGATGTGTGCCGTGTTCGCTGAGGCGGTTACCTTGCAGCTACCCTTCCACGCACGGACACCGCAGCGTTATTTGCAGCACCTGGCAAGAAGGGCCACTACTCGCCCTGCCTAATGCGTTGCGCACCGTCTTTGCAGCGCTTGCTTTGATGTCTGAGTGACCCTATGCTGTCCCTTGCCGTCATTGCCCTGCCTTGTGCAGCGGCATGCGCCCAGGACCAGGCGGTACCCGCGCTGTCGTACAACGGTTACACCTACCTCATGTACGACACGGCTGCAACGCTCATGCGGCCCTGGCAGGTGAGCAGGTGTTGCAGACCTGTTGCAGACCCGCGGTCTTGCAATGCATGGCATGCAGCAGGGGCGAGGTCCCACGAAGGAAGGGGCTCTGTGCTGTCGGTGTTTGTGTTCCAGCGGATGCCCAGCACCAACCGCCACCGTGCCGACTGTCGGGGGCAAGAGCCTGCAAGACCCAAAGCACTCTGATCCAACTGCTTCGCTGCCACTGCGAATGCAGTACCGTAGCGCTCGTACCGGTCCCGTGGCTACGTACCGTACGCTGCTGCGGAGGATTGGGTAGACCATTGCATTGCCTTGACGCAGCATGCAAGCAGCGGAACGAAGGAGGTCGCATAATACTCATCACGGCACGGGTCACGGCAGGGGAGACTGCCCTAAGCGTGCCGCACCTTCACCAGCCTGCTGCCCCAACGCGCGTCCTATCACCTACCCCGCCTTCCCCGTACCCCGTATGAGCAGGACGCAAACGACTACTGCGGCACCACCGGTGCAGAGCTGGTCCCACATACCGAGGCAGACGGCTTTGGTGGGTCGGGTCGGGCCAGGCAGGGCTGCGGTGTCTACACACGTGCTAAACGTGGCATTTCACGTGCGCCACCGCACACAATGCTCAAACGAATTGATTTCGCCAGAGGTACTTAGCTAGGGCTCTGGCGTTGCAAGTTGGCAGGATCAGGACGCCAGCTCCTCCGCTGGCACCTACCGGTAGTGCTGCTGCTGCTGCTGCTGCTGCTGCTGCTGTCCGTTTGCCCGTACATCGCCTGCTGGCGCAGCCCAAAATCCTCTTGAATGCCAATCTTACAGCGCTCTACGCGTCACGTGTGTTGCATACCACGCTCTGTGCTCCACGCAGAGGCGGTCAAGCGGCTGTGCTCGGCCCACCAGTACACGTGCTGGTTCGGCAACAAGGACCAGCCGGACGCCTGCCCGCTGATCAGCGCTGACGGCACACTGCTGCAGCAGGGCTGCGAGCAGCCCGTGCGCTTTGTATGTCGCAAGAGGGAACAAGGGGGGCAGCAGCAGGAGCAGCCCCAGCCCCAGCCCCAGCCGAGACCACAGCCGCAGGAGGGACCACAGCCGGGGCCGCAGCCGCAGGAGGGAACACAGCCCCAGCAGCAGCAGCCCCAGGCGTCCCCGCCTCCGCCAGCCGCTCAGCAGCAGGAGCAGCCGCAGCCGCAGCCGCAGCCTAACCCCATCGAAGCAGGCAGGTGGTATTGTGATGCGTGCCCCGGGAGCACGTGTATTACGCAGGTCCTTGCAAGTAATGGCCTCCCAGCGTGTGCCCATGCACCGCTGGCCCACATCAAAGGCGCAAGTACGTGTGTCCGACTGTCCCTCGCGTGCTTCAGACGTGGCCTCGCGAAACAGTCGCCAGTCACTTTCACATGCACGCGGACGCAACCACTTACGTGCACCGTCGGTGCCCCCTCAGGCAAGCCCCCAGGCTACTCCTACGTGGCCAACGGTTACAGTTACGTGCTGGTGTACGGCGGTGGGGACTGGACCAAGGACATGCCGTTTTGGCAGGTGAGCAATCTTCTGAAGCAGGGCGGTGACGCCTGTCGTACGTGCGGTGACTGTTAGCTGCGCGCTGCTGCCGTGCAAGACGAGTCGGGCCGGGCTTCGCCGTACGGCCGGGGGATGCATGGCAGTTGGCAGCAGGGGTTGGCAGTGCGCCAGTGCCCTGGTTGGCAGTGCCGGCAACATCTGTGTGTGCGCTGTCCATATGACCGCTCCTGCTGCGGCGGGACTGGTTATACGGCATGCACGCCACAGAGCTAAACTGTCCCGATTTGGTGCAGCAATGACAAGTACACGTACCTGTTGCTGCTCCCTCACACGTCACACCCCTGCTGCCCCACAGGGGGCCGCTGACTACTGCCGAGGTGCTGGATACGAGCTCGTGCCTTCGGATGACGCTGACGGCCTAAGTGAGTCGACTCCCGCAAACAATTATATTCGTATTGTCAAGTATGCGCTACGTTGCGGAGGTACAGCACCTAAATGTTCGCAACTGTGTTGACCGCGATTTCGCGGCCTGCAACCCTGGGCCTATCATGTGTAGCAAAGTATACATGCGTCCTTAAGAATGTATCTGTGTTCTCTTCCCGCGCAGCTGCTGTCCGAAGCCTGTGCTGCTCCAACCTCTACACCTGCTGGCTGGGACCCAAGGACGGCGACTTGTGCCCACTCGTCTCGGCCGAGGGGGTTGTCATCAAGCAAGGATGCTCCCAGACAGTTCGCTTCGTGTGCCGCAAAAGGATCGACGGAGGCAGCATCAGCAACCCGGCTGCCACGGCCGCCTCCCCACCACCTCCCACAACACAGGAGCAGCAGACCAGCAGCTCGCCCCCGCCCCCGCCCCCTCCCCTCGCTTCCCCCCCTCCCCCACCGCCCCCTAAGACGACCGCCGTCGACACCTCTGCCTCCCCTCCCCCTCCTCCGCCACCCGCAGCTTCGCCTCCGCCTCCCCCTCCTCCCCCAGGGGTAATCACCATCGAGCTGTCGTTCCCGCCCCCACCCCCACCGCCCGCTAGCTCTCCCCCACCCCCACCCCCACCCCCTGATGTGGTTGTTGTGGAGCTACCTTCCCCTCCCCCTCCCCCGCCACCGGCAGAGGTCATTGCCGTTGTTGCCTCTCCTCCCCCGCCCCCACCGCCCGCTAGCTCTCCCCCACCCCCACCCCCACCGCCCGCTAGCTCTCCCCCACCCCCACCGCCACCCCCTGATGTGGTTGCTGTGGAGCTATCTTCCCCTCCCCCTCCCCCGCCACCGGCAGAGGTCATTGCCGTCGTTGCCTCTCCCCCCCCTCCCCCACCCCCTGCCGCGTCGCCCCCGCCCCCACCACCCCCGCCGCCTGACGCCTCTCCCCCGCCTCCTCCCCCGCCCCCCGATCAGGTAATTGTTGACGCAACTGCATCCCCTCCCCCTCCCCCTCCTCCCCTCGCTGAGGAGATTGTTGAGGTTGCATCCCCTCCCCCTCCCCCGCCCCCTGCCGTGTCGCCCCCTCCCCCTCCCCCACCACCCCCTGACGCCTCCCCTCCGCCTCCTCCTCCCCCTCCCCTCGTTGAGGTGATTGTTGAGGTTGCATCCCCTCCCCCTCCCCCGCCCCCTGCTGCTTCACCCCCTCCCCCGCCCCCACCACCCTCTGACGCCTCCCCGCCGCCTCCCCCACCGCCCCCTGCTGCTTCACCCCCGCCCCCTCCCCCACCCGATGCCTCCCCGCCTCCTCCCCCTCCCCCACCCCCACAGGTAACCCGGCGTCTCATTTTTTACCTAACTCACCTTGCTGCTGCTGCTGCGGCCCCATGCCAGTGTCCCATCCCATGGCGCTGCAATCGCAGTACCTAGTTCCTCATCTTCACCCCGCCTGCCTACGTGTACCCCCCGCCCGCATGCGCCACCTCCCGCCTACCACCTCGGCCCCGTTCCCCCACCCCACCACCCCTGGTTTCCTTGCGTCTTACGCGTACCCCAGCCCCCACCCCGCCGCACGCACTCTTACCAATGGCTTCGTGGGTCCACTGACTGCGCACCCACCCAACACTGCCCCCTTTACGCTGCCCACCATTGCGTTTAATGGCTTACTAAACAGCTGTTTTGCATCCCCTGTCCCGTGTCCCTGGCCTCCTTTCCGTCCTCCACCACCCCCAGGTCGTCGACCTGCCCCCGCTGCCCCCCGGCTCCGTACGGCAGCTGTCCGTAAACGCCCCCATCGTTGCCGTGGCCGTATCTGCCGTACCGGGCACCAGCCGTTACGTAATGACGCAGCGGCCGGTGGGCGGCGTGGCGGCGGGCGTGTTCGACCCCGTCACTGGCGAGGTGGGTCGCTCTGCGTAGCTGCCGGCGGTGTCTTGCAAAAACCCACGGGAGCATTGGCGTAAGTGGAATATGCCAGCTTTAAACTCATGTAGTATAGCAGTACTTCGCTACAACCAGTTACCGGTACAGCCAGTGAGAGCCGCTTCGCTGCACCGAGTGCCACAGGTGCTCAATGGTGCATGTGAGCATGTCTTATAATACACACTGCTTTCTGGTTACCACCCTGTCACGCTTCTCCGCACCGCAGTCGGCTGTCATCACCACCATTGAGAACCGCTTCTGCAACGGCAACCTCATCCTGCCCGACGGGCGGCTCATCTTCGTGGGCGGCGACGTGGCCGTACCGCCCAACATCGACGGGTGGGTGTACGGCAGCGTACGGGTGGCGTACGGCGGGCGGCAATGTACGGCCGCTTGGGGTGTACGACGACAGGGGCGGTGTGACTACGCCCCACGGCCGCGGACGGCAGCGAACGAGTGACGGTTATTCATTGGGGCCCTATCCTCAGTTGCCGCAATAAAGAATCCTGGCTTGTGGGCGGGCGATGCAGCAAGCGCAGCCCGCAGTCGTCCGTGCGTTGCTCATGCCCACGCCGAGGGCAAGCTACCCTTGTTGTAGCCCAAATGCCCTCACAGCTGTGTCTTGAAGTGTGTGCAACGCCGTGTCCTGCACCACAGGAGGACCAACATCGGGGTGAGGGACGCAAAGCGATTGGCGTCACCGGAGCGAGCGTTGCTTGCTTGCCTCCTTGCCACTGCAGTAATGGTACAGAAGTACCGTATGGTACACGAGTAATGCAGGAGGTAGCAGAAGAGGCTGTTCCAAGCACCGCACAACTTAATGTACGGCAAGCGTTGCCGAACCGCCGCAGGCCGTTGTCTTGGGAGGGATCGTTCCATGCACACGCACGCCCACCCACGCACCGTTGCTGCACATGAACTACTGTCCCTTATCGACGTCGTGCAGATCTACGACCCAGGCAGCAACAGCATCGCAGCCGGGGGCTTCATGCAGTTCCCCAGGTAACATGCCTTCCTGGCGATTGCCAGATCCATTCCCCACTGCATCGAAATCCCGTGCCACAACCTCAAAACCTCCACGCACCGTTGGGCGGGCCCATTCGCGTAAACGCTGATGTCCAGCCTAGCACCTGCCTGGGTAATACTACTTAGGTGTGCATGTATACACTAGGTACGTAGGCAGCTCTTTCCGTCTTGGCCTCCAACTGATTCGCCTGACATGACCCTGCCCCCTGCCCCGTGCCTTGGGCACGTGCCGCCCTCTGTCACAGGTGGTACGCGACGCCTTGCATCCTGGCCGACGGCAAGGTGAGCCTCCATGACCCAACCCACTCCTGCGGCGCCAGCTTGCCCCTCTCTTGGTCATGAACACCGCTTTATGCATCCTCGCGCGCCATGCACTGTGCTGCCTTGCTACCGTCTCATTACCACAGGTCCTACCTGACCGTTTGGCGCGCCGAGTCCTGCGACTTGGGCACGTGTGCCACACACCCTGGGGCACCATCTACGGCTTCCCTCGATGTCCTTGCTTAACCCACACCTAACCCACACTTAACACACAGGTGCTGATCGTGGGCGGCACCGAGAACTGCGACGCCGGCCCCACCCCTGGCGTGGCTGAGGTGTGGGACCCCGCTGTCCCCGCCGCCCCCACCGCCCGCGTGCCCATGCCCCGCGCCTTCGTTGAGGCCATGGGCAGCAACTGGTACCCCTTCGTCAAGACACTGCCCAAGGGTGCGTGCGAGCACAGGTGCATGTGCGGGTGCGTGTGGTTGCTCTGGGGTATAAGTGATGCCTCCTCGTCAAGACACTGCCAAAGGGTGCGTGGGCCCCGTCGGGTGCATGTGTGGGAGTGTGGGTATGCCATGGTGCTAATAACCCCGTTACGGGTATCTCTTCGCCGAGGCATAGCCACGGGCCGCCGATGCCGTACATATCCCCTCGTCGCCCTGGGGTGACTCTGAGCTGGGCCTGACATCTTGATACACAGGCGACATCCTCTGGTGGGCTGAGAACGCCGGCGCCATCACCGACGGCGCCTTCAACGTCCTTCGCAACCTGCCGCCCCTGCCCGCATCCTGGCCGTGAGTACCTAGCAATGAGCAGGACAAGTATGTGGCTAGTCGCCATAACTTGATCAAGTACTGCAAGATTTGCTCCTTCGCGCTCGCCCCTTGGCCGTGAGCGCCGTGCGCCGGTCGTGGGGAAGCAGCATCAACATGCCACAGAAGCGTGTCGATATCCCTTGACACGCTCGTGTCGTTCAGTATGCAGCGTCCCGCCCCTGCGCACCCCCGACCGCAGCTCATGTGTAACGTACCTCCACAGCGCGACCACTTACGCGCCGAGCACCTGTACGTCGTCGTGTCACTCAGTATGCCGTGCACCGCCCATTCACTCCCTGCAGCTACCTGACCATGTACCCCCTCACCTCCACCACTTGCCTGCCAGCCGCCTGATCACCTGCTGCAACCAACTGAACGCTAACCCACACCTTAACCCACACCCCTCCCTGCCTCCCCCCTGCAGCTACCTGACCATGTACCCCCACACCGCCACCATCTGCCTGCTGCCCTTCCGCCCCGACAACGGATACACAGCCTCCTTTATCATCTTCAGCGGAGCGGTGAGCAGGGGCATAGCAGGCAGTCCCCGTGCGACTACAACCCAGCTAGCGCAACAGCCCTTGCATCCTGGTGCCAGCGTTCGTTGCGTAAGCTTTCCCAAAAAAACAGTATTACTGGCTGCCCGCCGCGGACACGCGTGCCGTAGCTAACCTGCATGCAGGACCCTTAGTACACCACTGTGTTCCGCAATGCCACCACCCACGGTTTCGCCTTTGGGTACCATTAGAGCACCGGTTGCTAGACACACCTGCCGCAATTTGTCATTGCAATAACGCCTGTCGCCAGGCTTTGCTACAGATGCCGTAGCACTCGTTCCTGCGCAACGTACGTGCACCGTAAGCTTACGTTCCACGCCCAACCACCAACCGTGCCCTCATGTTCGACCTCCATCATTCGCAGGCACCGGGTGCCGGCCCGCTGACCCCCTCGGCGCCCACCTCCCTCCGTCTGGACCTAGAGCCGTGCGACACCGACCCCAGCGGCTACTGCACAGCAGGGTGGGTGCCACGTGGAGCGAGAATGTGCCACCCAAGTACCGGTACCGAAAACAGTGTTGCAGACTGTTACCGTGTGGGCGTGTCGGGTGTGTACGCGGGCGATCACAACGTAACTGGGAGGCGGCGGCGGTGATCTGTAGTGCGCTCCTGTTGACGTGCAGCTGCCCTTGCACCCCCTTACCTGGCCCCTTCTCTGCACCACCACCACCATTCTCCTTGCCGCAGCTGGGTGTCGGAGGACAAGCTGGGCTACCGTCACGTGATGGGTGACAGCACGCTGCTGCCCAACGGCAAGATCATGCTGCACGGGGGGGCGCAGGTGGGTAAGGGGTGGGGACAGGGGGCGAGGCACGAGGGCAGGGGGCTGAAGGTCGGCAGTAACGGAGTAAAGTGTGGGTGACGCGACGCAAAGCGCTACACCGCCACCGGCCCACCTTCCACGCCCGTGCTGGCACACCCCACGCGACACTCCTGCCCGTGCCAAACCCTTCGCCCCTTTGCTGTCCCGTTCCGAATCCTGTCATGGCCTGTCCAACACCTACCTCCCTTCCTGCACCACAGTACGGCCGCGCCCGCCTGATCGACGCCGCCGGCAACCCCGCGTCGGGCCCCGTGCTGACGCCCCTGGTGTACGACCCGTACGCGCCGCTGGGCAGCCGGTACCGCGCCCTGGAACCCTCGCCCATCGCACGCATGTACCATTCTGCCACGTGCCTGCACCCCACGGGGGAGGTGCTGGTGGTGGGCTGCGAGTCGTGCGGAGCAATCGTCAACGCGGTAAGCCGTGCGCTACGTGCTGTTTCGTGATGTCCCAGACTATCCGCATCCCTGAAGAACTTCACACTTGTATCAGACCACTGTGATACGGCTGCTCCGTACCGGTGTACGGCACTCCGACGGCGTGCGCCGGATGTGCCGTACAACTACTTCCGGTATCCGTGGGCTCCGCCGGGAGGCCCCGTTGCAGCTGTGCGCCGGTCCCCGGCAGCGGTCGACACCGTACAGTGCAGCACTGGTTCCCGCTGCCGTACACCAGTTGTTTTACCACCATGAGCATGTGCGCATACGTAATCCACATATATAGAGACTCTATATATGTGGATTACAAGTGGCTTGCATGCAACAGTCACCATGTCCCGGCCCAACCCCTGAAACACTGTCATGCTGCAGCCCGCCGGCCTCTCCCTGTCGCCTGTACCCTGTACATCTCCTGCGCCCCTGCACCACCCCTCTCCCGTTGACTGCCGTTCGTCCTCTTTTGCATCGCAGCCTGCCGGGCTCTCCCTGTCGCCCACCGCGCCCTTCGAGTACCGCACGGAGTTCATCGTGCCAGGGGAGATCGCCCCGGGGGTGGCGCGGCCAGACATCACAGCGGCACCCGGCGTGCTGGTCCGCGGCGAGTGAGTGGCCATTAACAGGGCAGGGCAAGCAACGTCAAAGCAGCGAAAACGCACGCACTACGTGCACTTGCAAGGGCTGTCCTAGGTGGCTCCAGCAATGAATATTCGTCCGGTGTGCGGTAGTCCACGCCGACATGCAAGGCCGCTGCTCCGCTAACCGCTGCTTGCTGCGCCAACCCTGTTGTTCTATTTCTGCTATATCGCACATGCTCCGGCTGGCCTGCTCACGTTGCTTGCGGCAGCCATGTTGATATGCTTTTAGCGCCCTGTAGGCCTTGGCTTCAGTACTGTTCCTTGCCGCAATCCTCTGATCGCCTTGTCCCCGTCCGCAGGGAGTACACCGTG
>VFQN01006805.1_pt1 | contig 12763 bp, 14 predicted proteins | sample 3512371 | NCBI WGS metagenome assembly VFQN01 (sample SAMN10412370, study PRJNA504923) | tailings metagenome | isolation source: Replicate 2 from Balatoc abandoned mine | place: Philippines: Itogon, Benguet | collected 2017-08-28
AAAGCATTCGGTGTTTGAGTCCGTAGGACGAGTTTTGAATGCTTTCGCGCAATGCTGCGTAGTTTACAGGTTTTCGAGTACAACTTGTCCCGCCGCTGCAGGAGGCCTAGCCTTTTTGCTTACTTTTTTGGCAATGAAAAAAGTAAGAGAAACCGAGTAATAGCGTAAGATGTGCGCATCACTAGGAAATCCCCCTTTGGAGGGGGCGCAGGGGGAGGAAAACATTAAAATAATTATTCGTAAGCATTCATCAATTCCTGGAATTTACTCACAAAAAGCCCCGCGTGATATCCGTCCATCAAACCGTGATGCGCATGAATCGAAACCGGCATCATCGCTTTTCCGTTTTCCCAAAGTACTTTCCCGAAAGAAATTTTGGGAGAACTGTCCGGGAAGGAAAAACTCCGGGCATGCGAAAGTCCTGTAAAATGCAGCCACGGAACAGCCGAAAAATGAATCACGTTTTCGCCTGAAACGGCAGGAACTAACCCTTTTTCACTTTTGACTTGAGCAATTACTTGTTTTGCTTTAGCGTAGAATAACTGCTCATCTTCCTCATAATCCATATAAGCAAAGCCAAACGTTCCGTCTTCCCTGTTGATGGTCGGTGAAGCATTGATTTGGTCAAAAAGGAATATTTTTCCATCAATGATCCGGTAACGGAACTCTTCCGTTTGATTGGCCGCTTTCAAAGCCTGGTGGAGATAAAGCAAAAAGAAGGAAACCGCATTGCTTTTTGCAAAGTGATAAGCCTTGCTAACCTCAATATTCACGACCACGCCAAAAAATGGCTCTTCAAATTGGGAAAAGAACTCAAAATGATCCTTTCTTTTCCAATCAGCGATAAGGATTTCTTTTTTCATACCACGTGTTTTACGATTTCTTCGATGGAGTTTAATGACAGGAATTGTTCGTGCTGCAAATCTGCCGGATGTTCTTCGTGCGACCAGGTTATGTGGTAAGGAATGTGTGCTGCCAAAGCTCCTGATTCCAGAACCGGCAAAACATCCGATTTCAGGGAATTCCCCAGCATCAGGAACTGCTCCGGTGCGCAACCCAGTTGTTTCATGAGCTTTTTATAATCAGAAACTTTCTTTTCACTCATGATTTCGATGTGGTGAAAATAATCGAGCAGCCCGGATTTTTTGAGTTTGCGTTCCTGGTCGAGCAAATCACCTTTTGTAGCAACAACCAACGGATATTTCCCGCTTAATTGCTCCAGCGTTTCTTCCACTCCGGGTAATAATTCGATCGGCTTTTCAAGCAGTTCATGTCCCAGCTCGATCACTTTCGTAATCAGTTTTAAAGAAGCTTTTTCATCACTTACCCGCGCAATGGTTTCGATCATGCACAGCATAAATCCTTTGATTCCGTAACCATACAAATCCAGGTTCTTCATTTCGGTTTTGAACAGTTCCCGGGAAATGGTGTGCTGCGGGAAATAATCCTCCAATAATGCGCAAAATTGCTTCTCTGCTTCCTGGAAATAGGGCTCATTAACCCACAAGGTATCGTCCGCGTCGAAGGCAATTATTTTTATGTTTTCAATCATTTTAGCTAATTTTCTGCAAATTTCAGCTTGAATATTCATTTGATAAAGGACATTTGTCCCGGGAAAGTATGTTAAGAACAAATCAATCCTTTCTGGCTTACATCGAACAGCTTTACAAGCAGCAAAATCCGGGTGAAGAGATCGTTGTCAAATCATTCACTACCGGACAAAAATTGCTGCACCAGGGAGAACCGTCTCACCGCATTATGCTCATTCGGGAAGGAGTGACGAAATGTTTCTTTACCGAGGAAAATGATAAGGAATACATCCTGGAATTTTTGGGAAGCGGTGAAATCATCGGTGAAATTGAAGCCATCCGGAACATTCCGTGCCTATGTAATGTGGAAGCGATGACAGACGTTTCAGTCTATTCACTTCAGAAAACAACCTTTTCCCGCTTGCTTAAAAAGGATATTCGTCTAAACAACCTCATTGTGGAAGCATTTGCTGAGCGTATTATCAATACGTCGAGCCGGGCATCTTTTCAGCAATTGTATACGATTGAGCACAGTTTGTCGAAATTACTGGAACTTCAATCCAAACAGGATTTGAGTTTGTCTAAAGAAGATATGGCTTCTTACCTGGGAATTACATTGAGAAGCCTTAACCGGGCGTTAGAGAGCTTAAAACGCTAGGATATTACTGTGCTATATCAGTCGCCACATTTAACCAGCGAGTCCGGTAGGCGAGCATCTATCTGTGCATCTGTGGAAAAATTGTCGGAATATAGAACAGAACAAAAACAAAAAAAGGACGACTGCAATGCAATCATCCTTCCCCTTTTATTTGTGTTTGAGCTATTTCTTAATCAATGAACCAAATCACTGTCACAGACTCCTGTAATTCGATTTCCTGTGGAGCAAAACGCAAATCCAAACCGTCTGAAAGCCCTGCTTCCGCAAACATGCGTGTGTCAGCTTTATAGTATACCGGTGGTGCATAGCTGTCGCTTCCATAGCTGATGGATTTTATTGTTCCTACCTTCACACCTGCAGCAGTTGTAAGGTTCGTAGCTTTCTTGCGTGCATCCGTTACAGCTTTCCCCTGGAGATCTGCTTCTGTTTTGTCGCGCAATGCATCAGAAAGGTAATAACCGATGTTGAAATCTACCGGATCTTTTGCTTCAGAGAAGCGAGCCGCGATTTTTTGCAAAGTTGCCTGGTTGTATGCGAATTTAACCGTCAGGTTCTGAGAAACCACATAACCGCTGTCAACCGGACCATTCTGACGATAAATTCTGTTTTTGGAAGCAGAATAATTGGTTGTTTTCACATCTGATTCCTGGAATCCAAGTTGCTTTAGAATCTTCAAAAATTGCTGCGTTTGCTCACCGATTGCTTTTGTTGCATCTGCCATGTTCATTTTCACGGATGAAAGGTGAATGTTCAGCTCTGTCATATCGGGAACGATGGTAACTTTCGAAGTTCCATTTACATGAACAGTAGGTTTTGAAGTGTTCTCTGTTTGTCCGAACAATGTTCCTGAAGTCAGGAATATGAAGAGAAAGCAAAGCTTTCGAAGACTGAAGCCAGCCGCTTGCGGTGTGGGCTGAAGGAAGAGCTTTTTCATAATCAATTTTTGTTTGTTTCAAATAAATATACGGATGCTTAAGCAAGACCTGTGCCAATTTCATTGGAAAAATCCCAAAAAAACCTACCTCAAAAGGTAAAACACACGGATTCAGAGTTTTTGAAAGGAAAGATGTTTTGATCCTTCACAGGAATTCTCCCCCTGAAAACACCAATAATAAAAACCTGCTTAAATAAAAGGATGCTGATCATCTTAATCGTTATATTCGTTAACTGCTGAACGAAACCAGCGCTTTTATTTAAAAGAAAAAAAATTTATGTCAGAGAACAAAGCCATCAAAGATCCTTCACAGGAAACCTGGTATGTGGAGAAATATGCCCTTGAAAACAATGATATCGGGTGGTATCAGGTAGGTGATTTAGAAGAGGGGGAGCAGCAATCGCTTGTTTATTATCTACTCAATGACTTTTATGGGATGGCGGAAGAAAATACATTAAGTGAGATCATCCGTCACCGCCCTTCCTTGCTGGATTTTTATAGAAAAGACCTGCTTTCCGATTTGGAAATGATTGAAGAAATCATCGGTACGAATATGGATAACTGGTGGAACCTGGCAAGAAACGCCACAAATGAGGAAGTGGATATTATTTTGACGCATTACGCTGATGCACCGGAAGAGGTAATCAGATTACTTTTTGGTGCGGATACTCCATATGCACTCGAAAAGCTTGCAGAACTTTCAAAGGATTCCGGAGATGTTATTGAGATAGCGCGTGAACTGCACATGATTCTGCATGAAGATGGAAGCTTTGAACGCCGTTACCTGAAAGAAGAATATGATCTTTTCAATGCTAAAAGTGATTCCGGCCCTTTGCCTGAGGGAATCAATCTTCTGACAAACAGTGAAACTGCGGTAAGAGACGGAAAAGTTGCAACCTGCAGTAACCGAATCCAGTCTTTGCTGACCTGTGATTACACAAAACTTGCGCCTTTTAGGGGAACGGTTCTCGAAAAGATCGGGAGTTACCATTTCTTTTCTTCCAATTGTGAGAGTTGTGATACGTGGTTAAACAATAATGCTTTTAAGATCGTTCCGGAACAGCCATGGGAATTTATAGGAACATACAGAACGTATGACGAAGTTGGTTTGGAAACGGATATCGATGAAGACGATGTGGATTGCCATCCTGAATCTGCTGAACCTTTAGATGATGATCAGCCGGAATATCTTTTGTATGCTTCAAATAATGTTAGCAAGGAAGGAAATAAACGCATTGCAACACTTGGCGGAAGACCGTATTGGGTACAATCACCGGAAATCCCTGATTGCCCGGAATGTAATAAAATGATGTTTTATGTGGGACGAAACCAGGCGAGCCAATGGTCGGGAAGTATCGGAGACCAGGTAGTGTTTGGGTTTGCGTGCGAGGATTGTATGCTTGCAGTTCAAATCATGCAATGTACCTGATTCTTGCTGAATAATCTGTAAAGCGCCGGCTTCTGTTGGAACCGGCGTTTGTTTTTTATATCAAAGAAAATCCTCTCAAGGCTTGGAAATCGTTTCCCAACTCCCATCATCACCGATCCGATAGCTTGCCGAACGCTGAAATTTTAGTGGTGAATCCGGGAATTGTGGTGTCACATCGCCCCAACTTGATTGCGGAACAGCTCTCAGCAACCAGAACATTTCCGTAAGTTTCGGTGTGTCGGATTGGAAAATATCCAGGTAAACAGAAGTTTTGCAATTGATATTGAGGAAGAAGATAAATGCTTTCAACGCTAACGAACGATTGGCGTCGTCGAATTGTGTTTTTTCAAAAAGCACTCGTTTCAGTTTCAATTTGACCAGGTGTTTTGAAACCTCCGAGTACCATCCTTTGGGGCAATTTTTAGCTTCTTCTGCGATTGCTTTTTTAGCTTGAGCCGCAAAATCATCGTACAGGGCAACCAATTCATCCGGACTAGTCAATTGACTTGCCTGTTGAGTATAACTTTCCAGGTCGATGGCGTTTTGAATCATGCTGCCAATGAAATCAACGGTTAACTTTGATTCACTGTCGTCAAAATAAGAAAGAGAGATAAAATCTTTTGCAAAATGCTTTCCGGTTAAGGTTTCTACTTCTGATCGACTCAATGCAGCTTCCGGAAACTGAGCCAGAACGGCATTTGCATTGTGCAATCGGGTACGAATGAAATTCAGGTATCGCTTTTCTGCTATTTCCTTCAGTTCGGGGTTGCCTTCCAGGGCTTCGAGCGCTTTCGCTATTTTCTCTTCCTCGTGCGATTCCAGGAAAGTATAAATGGCTTTCAGATTGGATGCATCTAATTTGAGGTTGACTTTTTTCTCAATCACTTCATCTGTCAAACCGGGAATGGCCGGAGTTGTTTGCACAATCAATTCATCACCAACCATAGAAACGAACATCTTTTTGAGGTTTCCATCCAATGCAAAATATAGGGCACGCAGCTCATCTTCGATGCCTGAACGTGTGTCTTCACTTTCAGAACCGGTTGATTGGATTTCTTTTTCCAGGATGTCCATTTTACCGTTTTTCAGGAACTTCACCCGGGTTTCGATGTTCAACAAACCTTCCGCCGGACTGTTCGTAACCCGAAGTATTTCGGCGTGTTGCATTTGCCGGGCCTTTAACTCCAGTTTTATTTCTTGTAGTAACATTTCCGGTGAGCACGCTTCTACCGTTACCGGTGAACCTTTGATGAAGGTGTATTTTACAATGCTATGCGCAGGAAAGGATTTGGTTACTTTGAATAAATCAAGGTGTTCCAGTTTCTCATCGTCTAGATACACACGTAGGTCATTTTCAAGAGAGAAAATTCGGCCGCCAACTACTCCATAGGTCGTAACGGTATACGTAGAATAGTAACTGACACCTTCTTCCAGGTGCATTTCAATCTGCTTGTAAGCTGCTTCGAGTTTTTGTTTTGCTTCTTCGTTTAGTTCCATCGGGTGATCAAAAAATAAATTTCAGCCTGAAATTAGCTAAAAATAATCCTGCTTCTGTCGCTGCGATTCGTTCTTATTTCGACAGATTTACCCTTCAATAAGCAGTTGATTCATTTTTAAGAATCTAAGTGTTTCCATCGAACCGTTAACGTTAAGGCAAATCCCGATAATAAACACTCATTCTTCGTGTTTCTCTCAATTTGACAAATCAAGGATTTTTCTTCTCGTTTCCCGTGCTTCGATGGTGCGCCAATCGTATCGGTTCAAGTGATTGCTCGCTTCACCGGTGCTGAAAGAACGAACGATCCGGCAATTCTCTCCGATTAGAATCGCATACTTTTCCCGTTTCATATTGTTTCCGGCAAACTTGGAAAAATACATGCGCACTTCTTCCAGGTCTAAAGCTGCCAGCTCCAGCGGAAGTTCATCAAACCAAAGACCGTCGATAGCCATTCGTTTCAACTTACTGAGTGAAGCCATTTCTTTCGGCAATGTTTTGATGTTTGAGTAATCCAATCCCAACGTATGCAGGTTTTTGAAGTTTTCAATTGCAGCCGGAACTTCACGGATTCGAAATGATCGCAATTCCAAACTTTCCAGGAAGTCGAGTGTTACAGGAAAATAGTCGAAGTGATCTCCGAGATAGGAGAGAGAAATCTTTCGAAGCGACTTTTTAGCTGCGAGTTCTTCATACAAAATGATCGCTGTCTTTTTGCACCATTCGATGGTCACGGATTTGATCTCCGGAAGCGGGTTCTTCAGGGAAATGAAGCCTTCACAATGTGAAATTCCAAGATGTTCCAATTGGGACAAAGCACTCAAATCCGGTAAATAGTCTAAGTGATGAATCGATCGCAGTTGAATTGATTGCAGGTTTTTACCGGCTTGCAGAATTGCATCGAGGTTTGAACCCGTGTAATTGGTCAGCTGAAAAGTTTCTATGTCTGAATCCTGGAGCAAATCAGAAGGAATGGAAGTAATCGGATGTTTCTCCGTGCTGAAATCCACACCTTCCAACCGCAGGTGTTTTAGCTTGGTCAATCCCGTGAAGCAATTTCCGATATGATCAATGGATCCGTAGATTTCAAAAGATTCCAGATTCTTCATAGCAGAAAAATCAGGAAGCTGTTCAATGACCGGTTTGCCGTCAACGGTCTTTGCCGTTCCCGGGAATAATTTGACCTGTTTACAATCATGCTTTCCGATTGCGTCAAAATGAACGATACCCGTATTTTCCAGTTTGAATCGTTCGATGTGTTTCGGGCCGGAAGCTTCGAAATCAAGCATCCCGACATTAAACAGATGGAAATCATCGATTTTCTTCGGAAGGGAATCGAAGGAAACAACCAGCTTTTCACAATTCCACAGTTTGATTCTCTTCAACTCCAGCTCCTTCAGGTTTGGAAATTGTTCGATTTCCGAATTCATGAATTCCAATTCTTGCAGGTAAAGGCAGTTTCCTAAATCGCTTAGCAATTCATCCAACCCGGAACTGTAAATGATTTCGAGTTGTTCCAGTTTTTTCAATCCACCGATCCCGCCATTGAAAGCGGATTTTTTCTTGATCTGTGAGATCCGCAGTTTCTTGATTTCCGGGAATAAATCCGGGTTTTCCAATACGTATTTCAGGTAACTTTCATTCCGAATCAGGAGTTCTTCAACCAGATTAATCGTTTTTTCAGGTTCGGAAATTTCTGCGTTGGAACCACTGATTTCAAGTTCCCTGATTTGCGGTGCATACACCAGGTTTCCATCCAGGTGTGTAAGACCTTCCATGTTGATCAACTTGAGTTCCTCCAGTTCCTTCAGGTTTTTCATTCCATCCGGAAGCCGCGTAATGTGTGGCGAAGTAGCAATAACGAATGATTTTAAGGAGCTGCATTGCTCAATCGAAGCGGGAACGGATTGCAGCTTACTCATCTGTGCGAAATAAACTTCCTCCAATTGTGGCGGAAACAAATTCTCAGGAAGCACTTCCTCCCGGATATAAGCCAGTTCCAGGTTTTTCAAGGCAGGAAGCTGCCCGATCCATGCGGGAATCGTGAAATGAGTTGGAGAATAGGAGTAATGCGAACCTTCTATTTTGAGCGTTGTCAACGCAGGTAATTCCAGGATAAAAGCGGGAATCTCAGTCAATGTTGTAATATGAAGTTCCAGTTCTTTTAAATGAACCAGGTTCGCAAATGAAGCGGGCAAAGACTGGCTTCCGTAATGATTGATGGAAAGTTTTTCGAGCGAAGTCAAGGCACCGATTTCATCCGGGATGACCTCAAAAGCATCTGAAAAGATATTCAGTTCCCGGATCCCGTTGAAACGAGGAATCTGAGCCGGTTCTTTCCCCCAAGCAATTCCTTTGAAAACTCTCAGTTCTTCATCCAAAGCTTCTTCGCCGTCAGTTTCTACTCCGGTAATCAGCGAGAGACGGAAATGATTATTCAACAAACGAAACATCTTCCCGATATCCAGCATTTCCGATTTCTTTGCAATCGTTACCAGTGCTTTTATCACATCTTTTTGACCTCCATTCTGCGGAATTTTGGTGGTTGATTGATAGACTTTCAATGTTCCCTTGTCGGCAAATTCCGTCATTCGTTCCAGCACTTCAGCTTTCACCGTTTCGTCATCACTCAGTTTCCCGATGATGAACAATTCTTCAAGGTAATTCGCATTCAGCAGATTCGCTGATTTCAGGTATTCAAAGGCGGCTTGTATGTTTTGCTGGTTCATTGTTTATGTCTTCCGATTGGGAATTAAAGGTAGGGAAAAAGGGCGTGGTGTTGGTTTCCTGTACTTTGGGAAATTGTCGCTTTTTCTTTTTGTGAACCCGTTGCAGCAAAGCTCGAAACAAAACACAAGTGAAAAAGTCTGGTAAAAGGGACCTTTATTGATAGAAGAGTCAATGTATATCCAACAACTTTTAAATAAAATCCTTGCTTCCTATCTGGATATTGCACAAGAAACATTGAACAGGCTTAAATCGAGATGATTTTTTTGGCCTACATCAAAGTATCTAAAGTTTTAGTGTTTTAATTTTACCTGTGCATATTTTAGACTAATTTATATGAATTTTGATCCAAATAACCACGTTGTTAAACTTTGTATTCAAGGTATGGATAGTGAGGGCCGACCAGAAGAGGCAAGTAAACTATTTATTCAGGCTTGGAACGAAGCAACAAACGATTTTGAAAGATTTATCGCCTCTCATTATGTGGCAAGACATCAAAAGAGTATTGCAGACAAATTGAAGTGGGATGAGACAGCGTTAAATTTAGCATTGAAAATAAATGATGATACGGTTAGTGGAGCTTACCCTTCACTTTATTTGAATATTGCCAAATGTTATGAAGATTTAGGCGACATGAAGAGTGCGGGTAAAAATTATCAATTAGCACTTTCGTTCACTGATAAGTTGTCTGACGATGGATATGGAAATATGATTAAAGGTGGTATTCTGAACGGAATTGAAAGATTAAAGTTATTCAATGAGAATAAGTAATAAACGGCGACATTGAAATCAGGACTTTGAGGCACTTTAAACGAAAATGGCGCACCTTAGTGCGCTATTTGTGAGCCTATTGCAACTGGATTCGAACACGTTGGAGCAGGATTAATGGACAATCAAGCTAGCGTTTTGGCGCTTGGCGTAGTGGTGGATTTCGGAGTACGAAACTGTCACACACAAACTTTGATATCTCTACAATGCTTGATTTAACCATTGAACCGCTACTTTTGGGTAGGTGCTGCTAGCCACCGTTTTTTTCTTTTGTTAATGTGTCCAATTTCTTTAATAGATTCGGTATTCTATTTGGTCCAGACATGTTTTCAATCAATTTAGTCGCGCGATTAAGATCAATACCAATCGAAGTAATATAAAGTGGTTTTATGCTTTTACCTCTTAAAAGGTTCTGTTTATTTTTCTCAATTGTAACAAAATTTGTTTTTGCTACTCCGATAATTGGAATTTTCCCTTCAAGTTTTTCGAATAAATGTCCACCCAAACCAAGCTTTCCATGATCGTTCAAATAAACATAACCGTCAATAATAATAAGTTCAATATTCTCAAGATCAATCTTGCCAATTAAATTCATTATACATGGAAGTTCTCTTTTGTAAAATTGTCCTGATTGATACTCTTCAATATTTTCAGTTAATTCAGAATATACTTTAAAATTTTCTTCGTCAGTCCAATTTTCAAAAGCAACACAAACCGTTTTTGCTCTATTATCAAAGTAATATGTATCAAAGGCTAAAATCATTTTAACATTGATGTCTTCTTGCTCCAACGATAAAATGATTTTCAACTTCTACTAAGTAAATCCCATATTCATCACCAAAAATTCCATTATCCCTTTTTGTCCAATAATTGAAAACCAGTGAGTAGGAGTATCCGTCTTTTATATAATTCCCATCGGTTTTCCCTTTGTAAATAATTGAATTTGAAAATTCCATTTTGTAGTCTGAAACTTCTTCGTAACATTCCCGGTAGAATGCTTTTCCAACTTCAAGTGCCAGTTGTTTTGAATCAGTTATTATTTTTTTCAGTCGATCGTTTTGATCAATGTGTTTGAAAAATCCAATGAAATGATCCCAGTCTACTTCAGATTCTTTGTGAAAGAAAAAATCAATCTCAAGTTCAATATTAACTCCTCCAATATTTAAATTCGACTGCCAACAATTAGCGCCATCGTTGAATTTCAGGATTATTTCTTTATTGCCAATATTTAGTCGTTTCTCCATAAAATTGTGGTTAACGCTTTCGGGCTTCACGTTCGGGCGGGTTTCGAAGCACAAAACTCCAGGTGATACGTCAGCCCGCCTGACACAAAACCCGTGTTAGCGGAAGTTATTACCCGAATCCAAAAGTTCTGGGTTTTCTTTCTCAATCTCTTTATTTTTTGTATAAAAGTAACTACACGCTAAACTTGTTAAGTTCCAAATTGCAAGATAAATTAAACTATTTCCAACTCCTCTATAATAATATAAAAAATCACCACGTAACATTAAAAAATGCGATTCAAAAAATCCTGCCGTTAAGAACAAAATTTGTAGAATAAAAAAAGTCCCAATCAAACAAAATATAGTTTCTCGAATTGCAATTTTCAACTTTTGGTAAGAAAAATGGAGGATTGGAAGGACAATAAATGCTAAACCAAAGCTGAAAGCACCAATTAACAATGCTAATTTAACAAATGCCAAAGGAAAATAATTTACGGGTAGAAATATCAAAGGATTAGAAGTCAGAACACATAAAATGGCGATTAATGTAAATGTGAAAATGAAAGCGATACAAAAAATTTTCAGTTTACTCATGTGTTGTTTAATATTGCCGCTAACTTACTTATATGCGTAACTCCAACTACTTATAACCAATTAAAATCGGATTTTATATTGAATTTTAGGAATTTTTGTGAATAGTCTTCGTCACGTTATTGCTTCAATACTACACAATGATTTCTGCTGATCTTAGCGGTAATGAAATTGTGAATACATGTAGACCAAATTGTCTGATCTTTCCGTTGACCCCGCGCATCCACTAAGTGTTTTAAGATGTGGAACTTCTTTGAAACAGCGTTCATACCATTCTGTGTCCTTTTGGCTGCATTCGGACTCAATATAATTTTTGCGAATAAGTTCTTCGATTGCCATAAATCGGGTAATGGGATTGATGGAATAAGTCATAAAATTCAACTCATTGAAACTAAGTGAGTCTGAGTTTTCCAGGAATAATTCCCTGTTAGCGGGCATGCTTCCTGAATAGCCGCCTATCCAGTAATAGTAAAGACTTGAATTTGGCCTCATCAATGAACAAAGCTGTTTTTTAAGTTCAACGAATTTTAAAGTATCAGGAATATGACTTACAGGTTCGGATACAGATTTCATGTTATAGGAAAATGGAGTCAAACCACCATCCGCATTTAATGAAAAGAAATCTTTGTACCATTTTAGGTATTTTTTTCTGAGTCCTTTTTCATCCGGTAATTCGCCATTGATTTCAAAGGAAACCAAACTATCATTGAAATAGAAAAATTCGGATCTTATTGAAATATAACCACCTGATTTGGCCGGCGACCAAACTTTCCAACCAAAACCCAAATTGACCATGTCTTTAGGTCTTTTTGACGATTCAAAATATCGTTCAAATAACTGAATTGAATCTTTATCAATCTTTACAAAATGGCGAATTATGTTTCTATCCAATTGAGTCCAAAATGGATTATATGCTTTTGCAAAATGTAAAGAAATACAGAATAATATGCACGTTAAATACTTCATTCAGATGGTCTCTTTTTCAGGTTCAATACTACTAAATAATTCTGAAAAACAGTGAAATAGTTAGAGATTTGGTGTTTGCCACCCTTTCTGACGGAGTCTGATACTCGTCAGAGTCATCAGACCTTAATCCTTTCTCGCAGGGAGGAAACGAAATCGCAGCTTCAAACACAGATCTCACACTCAAAACTCACACTCACACTGAAAGAAAAAAGCACCTAAGTGTGAGTTTGAGTGCGAGTGAAGAGGGACAAAAAGATTCGAATCACTTTAATTATTTGGGAGACAGGGTGAAATCAATGGGTTTCGGGAGATTAGAGTTATCCTCCCCCTCAGTCCCCCTCCAAAGGGCGATTTCCTATTTATTAGCACAACCCGTTATTTTTCCGGAATTGAAATAGAAATGCCTTCTAAAAGAGGGTGTGAAAATGGCCCTTACGCTGAAA
>VFQN01006806.1_pt1 | contig 12763 bp, 12 predicted proteins | sample 3512371 | NCBI WGS metagenome assembly VFQN01 (sample SAMN10412370, study PRJNA504923) | tailings metagenome | isolation source: Replicate 2 from Balatoc abandoned mine | place: Philippines: Itogon, Benguet | collected 2017-08-28
TATTAACTTTAGCACATAAGCTGTAAGCATTCAAAGTTGGCATGTTTTTGGCAAATTATAATAGTGAATACAAAATAAACTGTATGAAAACATTTTTTTTGACTGTGGGATGGGCGTTTTTAGCCATGTCTTTTGTAGTTCAGGAGAATAGTCTGGATCATATCTTTAATGCTTTTAAAAAGGCTGATACAGAAGAAATTGCTCAATCTTTTGATACTTATGTAGATCTGAAATTTCTGGATAAAGATGAAATCAAAAATATCAGTAAGAATCAGGCTTCAATTGCACTAAAGAATTTTTTTTTAGAGAATGCAATTACCGGCTTTGAAAAAGTATCCAATCGAGATCTGGGGAGCACAACTTATCTGGTAGGTAAACTTGTTTCATCTGATAAGAATAATAAGGGATATAATATCACAGTACTGATTAAATCACAAGCAGGAAAGTTCAAGATTATTTCATTACGAATCAGTTAATCTTATAATGATCAACATCCGCCTGTTGTTTTTAAACGAACAACAGGCGGATTATTTTTATAGGGTCCATGAATATATTTTAGTTTTGCTCCATGAGTCATTTTGATGAACAATTAAGTGTGCTGGTAACGGCAGCATTAAAAGAGGATATTGGTGAAGGTGATCATTCAACATTAAGTTGTATTCCCCCGCATCAAAAAGGGAAAGCTGTTTTAAAGGTTAAGCAGGACGGTATATTGGCTGGAGTAGAAGTTGCTAGAAAAATATTTAGCATGCAGGATCCTGAAGCCTTGTTTACAGTGCATAAACATGATGGTGAAACGATGCATCATGGAGAAGTTGCATTTGAAGTATACGCATCTATTCATACCATCCTTTCCTGCGAACGATTGGTATTGAATTGTATGCAGCGCATGAGTGGAATTGCAACGCTTACACATCAATACACTGAATTATTAAAAGGATATACAACACGTTTACTAGATACGCGTAAGACAACACCTAATTTTCGCTTGTTGGAGAAAGAAGCGGTAAGAATTGGTGGTGGTGTAAACCATCGATTTGGTTTGTATGATATGATCATGTTAAAAGATAATCATATCGATTATGCTGGAGGCATTATAGAAGCTATTGATAAAGCGCATGCTTATGTAACACAGCATCATCCACATTTGAAGATTGAAGTAGAGACCAGATCATTACAAGATGTAGCATTGGTTTGTGCTAAAGCCGAGGGTAAGGTATTCAGGGTTATGCTGGATAATTTCACTCCTGAACAAGTAAAAGAAGCCGTATCGTACATCAATGGTCGTTTCGAAACAGAAGCGAGTGGTGGCATCAGTCTACAGAATATACAAGCTTATGCGGCTACCAATGTTGATTATGTAAGTGTAGGCGGACTCATCCATCAAGCGCAAAGCTTAGACCTGAGTTTGAAAGCTGATATTATAGCATAAGTTTATTTGAAAATAAATGGGTTTTACTTATCTTGTAGTCCTTCTAATGATGCTTTTCGGTGACTACGCCTTCTTTGCCCATGATGATAAAATTTATTCCAGCAGTATTCCTTTTATTTTTCCATGGAATCATCAACGCGCAAACTCCCAAGGCTGATTCTTTAATTCGAGTATCGAAATCAATCAAAAAAGATAGCGTTTATGTACGTGTTTTGAATCAAATCGCAGAAGAGCTGTCAGATAAAAATGCAGAAGAATCGCTCGATTTTGCTACCAAAGCCCAAGAATGGGCGACAAAGATTAATGATGCACGTGGCTTAGGAAATGCGCTCAACAATATTGGATGGGCTTACTACCGTAAAGGTGATTATTCAAAAGGGTTTGATTATGCCTTACGGGCACTTCGGATCAATGACTCTTTACAATTCCTGCCCCAATTAGCGATTTCCTATCGAAATGTAGGGGCTATTTATAATTCACAAGGTAAGTATAGAGAGTCGATGGATTATTTTCATAAAGAAATGAATATCCATGCAAAGCTTAATAATCCTTTGGGTGTGGGTAGGAGTCTCAATAATATTGCCTTCTCTGCCCATCGGGGAAAGATCAAAGATTCAGCGCTTATTCTTGGACAAAAAGCATTGGACCACAATTCGAGATTAGGCGACCAATATTTAATGGCCTTTAGCTTAAGGAACCTAGGTGATGTATATTTCGAAGAAGGATCTATCGATCGTTCTATAGATTATTTTCTGGCTTCTCTAACAGCTGCTAGATCTGCTAAAAGTAATTTCATTATTGAAACATCTTTGTATCGTTTGGGAAAAGCATACCAACAAAAAAAACAATGGAATGAGTCGATCACGTATTTGCAGGAAGCAGTAACCGTTTCAAAAATATTGGGTGCCAAAGGGGAACAATCAACAATTCAAAAACTATTGGCTTTTTCGTATGCACAAATTGGTGATTATAAAAGAGCTTACGAATCACAAGCGATTCATGTGGCTTTAAATGATACCCTTTTTGAAGAAAGAAGCAGAGCCAGGTTTACGCAGATGCAGGTTGCTTTTGAAACGGAGAAGAAACAGGTAGAGATTAATAAATTGAAACAAGAAGATGAAACGCAGAAGGAAAAGATTAGGGATCAACGATTATACACATTCTTATTGTTAGTAGTGGTAGGACTTGTGATGGCACTCTGGTTAGTTTCTTGGAGAAGGAATCAGTTTAAACAACTTGCTAATAAGCAATTAAGATTACAGAAAGCTGCATTAGAGCAGGCGTCTTTTCAAAAAGATAAAATATTTTCCATCCTTTCACATGATCTGAGAATGCCTATTTCATCTTTGAGTGGAGTATTGCAGCTAGTAGAAAAACAAAGTTTATCGGAAGAGGCTTTTGCAAAGATAAAACATGCATTGGGGAAGCAAATTACATCCTTGAATACCACACTGGATAACCTCTTGTTATGGTCGCGGAATCAGATGGAAGGTGTAACAGATGTTCAGGCGAGTGAATGTTCTTTGTATGAAATCGTAGAGAACAATTGTCACTTGCTTACGAGTGCTGCAAATCAAAAGAGAATTGTGATTCATAATGAAGTATCAATTCTTGCAAAAGCGTATGCTGATGTGCATCATATTGATCTCATTCTGAGAAACTTATTATTGAATGCACTAAAATTCACGGAAGAAGGGGGTGCTGTTACTATTCAAAGTCATGAAGAAGCTGATCAGGTAAGATTAGATATTATAGATACTGGTATTGGTATGACAGAGGAGCAAATCGGAAGATTATTCAAAATCAACACGCATTTTACTACAATCGGCACGAAAAACGAAAAAGGAGCCGGACTTGGTTTATTACTGTGTAAGGAGTTTGTTGAAGCCAATCATGGAATTTTATCTGTGAAAAGTGAACCTGGTAATGGATCTCAATTTTCTGTTACTTTGCCAAAATCTAAGTATGTCTAAGAAATTCAAATCAGACAGTAACGGTTTTATTTTCAGTACAGATCCGAATTTTCAATTTCAACCGGAAAAGCAAGAAGAAGCAGATACACTGGCGCCAGCCCAACAGATGCTGCGTATTCTATTGGATAAAAAACAACGTGCCGGTAAATCTGTAACCTTAGTCACGGGTTTTATTGGTAAAACAGATGATCTTGAGCAATTAGGAAAACAACTCAAAAATTTTTGTGGTACAGGAGGCTCAGTTAAAGATGGGGAAGTGATTATTCAAGGTGATCAGAGAGAAAAAGTGTTGCAATGGTTGTTGAAGAATGGATACGTTAAATGCAAGAAGATAGGATAACATCTTACTGAAGAACTGATTAAACCTATATATTAGTTTAATTGTTCTTCTGTAAAACGGTATTCTTTTCTTTTTCCATCTATGAATTCATACTTAATGAGTGCAGCTTTATTCCAGTTGTTTTTTAATCGCATTTCCTTGTCATAGTATCTTTGCTCAATAAAATTACCCTCTCTATCATACACATATATAATGATTGCAGTTGTATTACGGTAATTAATAGGTTGTTTATTGATATCCTGATACGCAATCGATAACACATTTCCTTCAACATCAAGACTGTAAATACCCCTTGCAATATTGATATCTTTTCGAATCATAATGGCGCCAGATAAATCAGCGTAATACCATTCTGTTTCTTTGCCTTCTTTATTCCATTTCATCTCTATTGAGGCTACACCATCTTGATTGGTAGTTCTTTTACTATGATTGTCTAATGCATATGAACTAACCATATTATCACGGCTATCATAAGAAAAACCTGTTATCAAAAAGCCAATTCCGGCTCTTGGTATTATTGTGTTTGTAATATTTCTTAAAACTTCTGTTATAATTCTTCCTTTTTCATCAGTGGTGTACTCAATACTGGCAACACCTGTATTAGTCTGTATAATGTTGAAAGCAGAATCAAGAAATATGAGTTTCTTTTTTTGTTTTTTTGCGTCTAGTAGAAATTTCTCAATGAATACTCCATTGTTATTCTTAAGCGGCTTGCCATCAAAACTTTGAAAATATCTGTATTCAGCAGTATCAGTATAGACAATAGTGATTTGAGGCGTGCCAAAATCTGGTGCATTACGGTATGTGTCATTTTTTTTATATACCACTCGAACAGGTCTTTTTAATGTATCATATGAAAAGTGATATAAAAATTTAGTTGACCCATTTTGTGGTTTATATATTCCCTGTAGTGATCTATAAGCCTGATTCTTCTTCAACTCAGAAAATACACTGTCTTGAGAATTCGCAATGTTTACTTCTAAGAGCGAGAGTAATGATATTAATAGTACACACAATTGGGAATGTTTTTTATAAATCATTTGTTATTATTTTTTATTTGTAAGGTGAGTTCTCTTATTGCTGTTTCGAGTTGTTCATCTTTTCCTCTAAGTAGATTTTCAAATTTGTTTTGCACTTTAATATCCGGTTCCAGTTGTACGTTTTCTAACGGACGGTTTGTGTTCAAATCAAAAAAAGCTATTGTTGGTACTGCAACAGCAACAGTAGGGTCTATCTGTGTTTCAAACCAAATTGATGTACTAGTTCCAGCAACTGGCATCCCAATAAGTTGCCCAATTCCTTTTTTTCTATAAGCATAGGGGAATGTGTGTGCATCACTGTAGTTGGCTTCAGACATAAGAAGTATACTAGGCTTTACCCACTTATTCACAGGTTCGTAACTGCTATGCCTTATTCCATAGCTTTCAAATGATATGTATTTTTTTCCATTCAAAAACTCCGATAAGTCTTCGTGCAGGTTTCCACCTCCATTGAACCTGGTATCCACAATCAGTCCTTTTTTATCTGCTTCTAGTCCCATTACCTCTTCATAGAATGTACGATAGCTTCCATCATTCATAACTGGAATATGAACATAGCCAAGTTCGCCGTTACTTATACTGTCAACAATTTTTCGCATTTTATTCACCCATCGTTTGTACAGTAAGTCATTCTCTTGATTTAATGTAATAGGTCTTACAACTTCTTCCCAACTTTCATTTGTGATTGGATCTCTTAGTTGTAACAAAATATACTTACCTGCTTTTCCTGCCAAACTTCTGTTCCAGTCAGTATGCTGATCAATTAATTGACCATCGATAGATTCAAGAATATGACCATTCTTAATTCTGCTACCTGATCTGTCGATAGGTCCATTCTCAACGATGTCCAGAATAGTTAGTCCTTTCCCCTCTTTTTGTTCATCAAATAACAATCCAAGTGATGCAGTTGGATTTCTAATGAGAGTACTCGAATTAAATCTTGCTCCCGTGTGTGATACATTCAACTCTCCGGTCATTTCACTTAGCATTTCAACAAAGTCATAATTATTATTGATGTGAGGTAGAAATCTTGAGTACGCTTTCTTATAAGATAACCAATCAACCCCGTGTAACTTAGGATCATAGAATTTTTTCTGAATTAATTGATAAGTATGCTCTAGTATGTACTCTTTTTCCTTTTCACTATCAAGTATAAATTCACCCTGAATAGGGATAGGGGTCATTCTTGCATTATCAATATCGAGCTTTGAAATTCGACCATCATGAACTACTATAATATTTTTAGCATCATTTGTTGCTATTAAGCTAGCCGATCCCGCATTTAATTTTATCAGTGATCTTGTTTCCCGTGTTCTAGGGTTTAATAGAAAGATATCTGTCCCCTGTTCATATCGTGCGGTAAAAATAATTTTATCAGCTCCGGATGAAATCACATAACTGGTAATATCTGCAGAATTATTTGTCAATCTCATCTTTGATTGATCTGCATATTCTGTATCAAACCCATTTATATGAGATTTTATACTATCAGATTTCCCATTCGTTAACAGCCATCCTTCTGGCCCCATGCGAAAACGTTCAGCTGTTGTACGGTCTAAGAAAAGAGCATATAAGTCATATTGCTTAGCTCCTTGAGTAGCGAATGACTTTTTTCCATCTCGGTCTGTTGCCCAAATAATCCCCTTTCCATTAAAACTCCATTGAGGAGAAATATCCGAGAAACCACTATGTGTTAAGTCAATTGCTTTTGTAGTACCATCTGATTTTAATAAAACCAGTTCTGTATTGGTAATAAATCGACCTTTTGAACTTCGTGCAATTATCCACTCGCTGTCGGGACTCCATACATAGAATTGATCCCCATCAGTATAAGAAAGATTTTCACCTTTTTTTATAAGAGTATTTTTTTTGCCTGTTAAAAATTCAAATGTTTTTAATTCATTTCTGTTTTCAAGATAGGCCAGTTTTTTACCGTCAGGTGAGATACGCGGTTGAAACTCATCCTCTTCAGAATGTATCACATTTTTTTCTTGCAAAAGAGTAGAATTAATAAACGATTTTTCGTTTAAACGAACTATTTCTGTAGAATAAATATCCCAACTGCCATTTCGCTCTGATGCATAATATACCTTTCTCCCATCAGGCGAAAAGGAGATATCTCTTTCTTGTTGAGGAGTATTTGTAATTTGTTTTGTACCACCTCCATCTAATGCTGCTGTGTAAATATCGCCTCTGTAAATAAACCCTACTTCCTTTCCAGTTGGAGAAACAGTGTATCCAGTTCCTCCGCTTGAGAAGCTAATAACACGTTGATTATCTAATCTTAAACCTTCTGGAATATGAATTGGTATTTTATTTGGCACTTTTCCTTTTGCTTTTATATACACTTCTCCGTTGTAGGTAAAACATAAATCATCTTTAGCAGATCTAGTCAGATGTCTTACTGGATGACTATCGAAATTTGTTAAACGCTCTTCACTGTTATCCAATAAGGAGCGCTTATAAATATTCATACTGTTATTTTTCCTTTCGCTTAAATAGAATATATCCTTTTCATCTGCGCTAAGTACCGGGTTTCTATCTTCATATTCGTTATCTGTAACTTGCACATAGCTGTTGGATTTAGTATCCCAATACCATATATTTTTTGCAACAGATGAGTTGTGATGTTTTCGAAATTGATTTTCATAACCTTTGGTATCTTCAAAAAATATTTTTGTGTTTAGTATATTGGTAGTTGCCTCCGACATTCCTATTGCACTCAGCATAACAGATTTTCCTCCAGATACAGGAACTTTATATAATCGATTGAAAATATTTATAGCTGGATATGCAACAGAATTCGCTATATCATTTCGTAAAGTCCCGAATAAAATATACTTACTATCAGCCGTGAAGCACCAAGGTTTATCATCTGAAGAATGAAAGGTTAGCTGTTTAGCCACCCCGCCGGAAGCAGGTATAACGAATACATCAAGATTGCCATTTAGGTTGGAAGAGAAAGCAATCCATCGTCCGTCAGGGCTCCAGATGGGTCTTGTTTCATAACCATCATCAAATGTGAGTGGTAATGTTTGCTTACTTTTAATATTCGTTTTCCATAAGTCACCTTTGTAGCTGAACACAATTTCTGATCCATCTGGAGAAATCGATGGGTAGCGAATCCATAAAGCACTGGTTTGAGCATTCGCAATAGAAATAAAGAAAAGTTGTAGCCAAAATAAGTATTGCTTCATGAGACTGTATTTACTCTAGTACTTTATAAAGCCGTAAAAGTTTCATCTAAGAGAAGTGTTTATTGCAAAAGCTCGAAATATCCCCCCATTGGCGTGATTTATACCAATGGTGACCAAAAAGCCTGAAACTTTTTTTTATTAGTAAAGTAATACATGAGAAAAGAGTGTGATTGAAAATAGCTGGATTGAAAACTGTGTCAAAAAACATGAACATCAAAATAGTGAATGGTCATTTTAATAATCACGATATAAAGAGTATTAGTGATGATGAGATCATGTTATTGGTAAAATCCGGTGAAATCGAGTTGTTACGTGAATTGTACAGAAGACATCATGTGCGCGTATTTCAATTTTTTTTACGAAGGACCAGTCTTAAAGATTTATCACAAGACTTGATGCAAGATGTATTTATACGTATTGTACATTATAAACACAATTTCAATACTCAATTCGGAGGTTTTGTTCCATGGATGTTTAAAATCGCTATGAACCTTCTGGCAGATCATCATAAAAATGAACAAAGAAGAACGCACTTATACAAAGATTTTGAAATGCTGAATACCCACTGTGGCTTAGAAACCAATCAATTTCCTGATGAATATATTGATATGCTTAATAGTGCGATTGGACAGCTCTCAGATGAAGAAAGAGAAATAGTATGGTTATGTCGGTTTGAAAAATTGAGTTACCAGCAAATAGCAGATATGCACTCGGTTTCACTCTCAGTCATAAAGAACCGCATACATAGAGCTATAAAAAAAGTAAAAGCAATTTTTCTAGAATCAGCTCAAAATAATAGTTATGGAATGTAGTCATTGTGAGGATAAAATAATTGATGTACTACTCGGGGTGTCATCTCTTGAGCAGAATTTAGAGGTGAAGGCACATATTTTGGAATGTGAGCACTGTAAATCAAGTTATGATGTATATCAAATACTATTATGTTCAGATGATCATGTTAGCAATACATTTCCGGAAAGCTCAGCCGAAAAAATATTTAATCTCCATCTTGAAGCACTAGTTAAAAAGCCCTCTGAGCAGAAGATGATTCGGTGGTGGAATAAACTAGAAGTGAAAGTAGCTGCTATTGTAATTATTAGTATTAGTAGTTATTTGATGGGTACAATGGGAAGCTTTTATAAAAATGGGAGCAATGCTGATCAGTCTACACCGGCTTTTACATACAATTTCATTAAAAGTGAGCAGTGGCCTATAAAATCCGCGAGTGAACGAATAGCAACTGTAACCAATTCAACTTCCTCTGGTAAGCTTTCCGATGATGTTATAAAAGCACTTTTAGCAATAATCCTAGAAGATAGTAATACCAATGTTCGACTAGCTGCATTTAAGGTGCTTTCTAATTCTTATGATGATAAAAGAATACATCCATCATTAAGGAAAGCACTTGAGCATCAAGATAATGTAATGCTACAGATATTGATTGCAAAAGTATTGATAGATCAAAACGAAGTTGTTAATAAGGCTTGGATTAATGGCTTAATTCGCGAAAATAAAATTTCACCTGAAGTGAATACACTTCTGCAATAAAAGTATCTTAAGATGAAATTATCCCGCAATATTTTATTGTTAATATTAATTTTTTTGAGCCTTTATACAGATGCTCAGAAACTTACACTTACAGTTGCATCCCAACAAAAAAGATTATCCCTTCAGGAGTTATCTGGGAAAATTTTCGTTCAAGGATATAAAGGGAATCAAATTATTATCACATTGACAAATTTAGAAGATGATAAGAACTCGCGTAAATCAACAGATATAGGTGTTGAAGTTAAACTGTCTGAACAAGAAATAATATTAGTAGGTCAATTAAGGGAACATGCAAAAGTATATTATACAATTATGATGCCTGAGCAAATGCTATTGAAGTCTAGCAGAAGTTGTAAAAGAAATGGAGAGATAGAGGTTAAAGGATTAGTTAATGAGTGTGAGATAAATAATTGTGAGAATATTTATTTAGAAAAAATGAGTGGCCCCTTGGTTTTAAATGCTATAAGTGGAGATATTATTATAAAAAGCCGTACTCAAAAATGGAAGGGCCCTTCCTATGTTTCTACAACAAGTGGCGATATTGTTATTGAATTTCCTCCCGATTTTAATGCTATAATAAATGCAGAAAGTTTAATGGGCAAAGTAAGTTCGGATTTTAGTTTACAATCTATTACAGAAAAGGAGGCTCCCATTATCAAGAACCATCGACTTGAAGGTGCAATAGGAAAGGGAGGTAGTTTTTTATCACTCTCAAATATCTCAGGCAAGATATTCATCAAAAAAGTGATACAATGAAATTTATAATCTATTTAGTTCCGCTTGCTGTTATTTTATTCGGAAATAAGGGAAACGCACAAAAGCGATATTTTAAGTCTTTTCCTGCAGGAAATATTTCAATGCTACGTATAAATATCCCTTTAGCTGATACTATTATTATTGACACATGGGAAAAAGATAGTTTTGCTATTGAAGGTTATATAAATGTTAACCAGAATACAGAAAATGATAGCTTAATTATTGATTTGAAGAATACGTCTGAAGAACTTGTATTCAATACCGATTTACAAATTCAAAAATATGAGGCATCCGTCAATCTTTCATCACCTCGCATTGTAACAGATATTCGTTGGGTAATCAAGATGCCATCAAAGAATAAACAAGTACATGTAAGCTCCCATACTGCATATATATGGTTAAGGCGAAACCCTTCTAAGACATTTATTAAAAGTACCACAGGTCATGTCTTTATCGATAATACTTATGAACGTAATGTAACTATGTCAGTAATGAGCTTTCATGGACGAATTCAAACAAAAAGATTTCCTATATCAAAAAAATCCACTTCTTATACATTTCAACTGGGAAATGGTAGAGATCAATTAAGTATTCATACTGTAGGAGGAGATATTAATTTTTAAAATCAGATCATGAAAAAAATATTTTTTGCTGGATTATTCATTACTCTTTTGATTTTGAGAACTAGTGCACAAAATCCAATAACAACCCTTCGGTTTGACAATATTGTATATATGAAAGGTAGTTATGCACCAGTTATTATACCTGCAAATAGTTCTTTATCTAATCAGTATGAGCTTAGTCTTCGATATGATAAAAATACACTTGCTTTTTCACTTCGTGAACGTAGAAATGATTCTTTGGTTTGGCAACGTTATGGGACAACTGATGGATATAAACTATCTGAAAGTACAAGCGGAGATATAAAAGAAATAAGTTTTGATAAAAAAGATAGGCATAGTAGAGATCATATTCTTATTAAGATTAATGAAAAAGCCAGTAAAAATAAATATGAAGTTTGGGTAGAGGAAACAGATCTGAAGGGCAATCAGTTTATTAGCTTGTATGCTGTTTCAACAAAGCAATAGTTGCTAATTATTAATGCTTATAAACTTTATATAAAAAGGAATACTTACTAATACTGAAGAATGAATTTCAAAATTGAACATTCAATATTCTTTATTCAATATTCATCATTTACTCCGCTTCAAACCCAACTTTCCTATGCGTTCCATCGCAATAAGGTTTATTAGCAGATTGTCCACAGCGACATAATGCAGTGGTTCCTTGTTTGATTTCTTTTCTGCCGTCACTATGTGTAATCTCACAATCGGTAGTAATTAATATGGGGCCATTGGGTTTTATTTGAATATTCATAATACTAGCCGCCTCTGATTGAATATCTTTTTCAGTTACATGTTCGCCATCTGCATTCATGAAATAACTCAATGCGCCACTCGGGCATTTTCTTACCTGTTCAATAATTGCATCTGTCGAAGCACCTTCTATATTGACCCAAGGCTTTTTAGCCGGATCAAATACCTCTCTCAATTGAGTCCAGCAAATTCTGCTATGAATGCACGTATCTGGTTTCCATACAACAGTTACCTCGTTGTTGGTGTACTTGAATGTGGATTTGGGCATGAAGTATATTTGGATTAAAAGGTACGAAGAAGAAAATGGAATTCAAAAGTCAAAATTCAAAAATCAAAAGGAGAATGATTCAATCCAATTTTTGACTTTTGACTTTTTAATTTTGATTTTAATAATCTATCTCCAGTTTCAATCTGTCTCTCAACTCTTTTACCAAAGGGTATTGCTCAGCTATTCGTTCAAATCTTTGTTTGCTGTTTAGTTTTAAGTGTATGGGAACATCTTCTCGCTCGGTGGCTTCTACTAGAATGTTAAAAGTAATGGCTCTATTATTAAATGCAGTATGCAGGTAATCAATCAGCATCATCCGTTCCTGTTCTACAAATTTTTGTGCAGTAAGTGCGGGCACTGTTACAGAGAAGTGAATATCATCTTCGATCTGTAACTGAGCAATTTTAAAAGTACCTACCGATGAATGTTTTTGTTGTTGTTCTAGTTTCTGTGTGTATTCATTCCAACAACGGGTGAGCTTCTCAAGATTGAGGACTTCTGCTTCTTTTACTTCTTCAATAGCATACTGGTCACCAACTTTTTCCCTTAAGGCATCTAATAAACTTTTTTTAGGTCCACCAGAGTTGGGTGTAACAGGTTTAATCGCAGGTCGAGACGGTGGTGGTGTTGGAATAGTATTTACTGGTTGCGTAGATGTATTGGATACAACGGGTTGAACTGAAGCCTTTTTCTCTTGCTCTATCAACAACTTTGGTGCTTGCTGAGCCGGAACTGTTTTTGCCTGTATCGACGGCACAGTCTTCGTTCTGAAAGCTATCGGACCATCAAGTCGTTTTTTTTTAATGATTTGTCCGTTTTCGGTAGACAATTCA
>VFQN01006807.1_pt1 | contig 12762 bp, 23 predicted proteins | sample 3512371 | NCBI WGS metagenome assembly VFQN01 (sample SAMN10412370, study PRJNA504923) | tailings metagenome | isolation source: Replicate 2 from Balatoc abandoned mine | place: Philippines: Itogon, Benguet | collected 2017-08-28
GCAGCGCCATGCCGTGGGAGAACTTGGAGAACTTGCCGGCGGGGACCAGCAGGCCACTGGAGCGGAGCGCCTAAGGGGAGGATGGTATGAGGGAGGGAGGGAGGGAGGGAGGCGAGACGTCAACGGGTGGGGCTGGGACTGGCGCGCAGAGGCCTTGCATGGGGCTCGACTTCCCTGTACGCACTCGCGCGGTAGGGGCATTGGGGTTTGACCAGGGCCTGAACACAGCACGAGCGGCACGCCACGTGCGCAGGGCTCACCGTGACCCACTCCGGCTGCGCCTCCTCGTCCTCCAGCTTGATCTCCAGTACGGCGTACGGGAAGTGGATGACGTCATCGCGGTGCACGGGCTGGGACATGTCCCTAGGGGGCACGGGGAGCAGAGCACCCGGGACTTTGGTGTTCGTCCTCTCCCAGTATTGGACATGCACTTCATGAGCATCGCACTGTGCGTGACTGGCAGCAGTCTACCTTGCGCGTGGATGCCTCACCTGCACCAGCCTCCCTGCCTCCTGGGCGCCGCCGCCTCCCGCACCAGGCTCATGTGCGAGTCGATGCTGATGCGCACCGCGTTGGTGGAGCTCAGCTGGAAGGCGGTGCGGCGGTACACCGTGCGCACGTGGGGCTCCTGGGGGAAAAGAGAGGTGAGGTGAATTGAGCAGGACAAGGTGAGGAAATAAGCATCGAGGACAAGGCCAGTGCCTCACAGGCAGTGCAGATTGCCCCCTCGCTCCCACTCTCCCCCAGCCCAGGCCCCGCCTGCCGTCCCACCTGCTTCCTGTGCACCAGGTCCCGCTGCACGTCCGCCAGCAGCGCGGCCGCCCGCAGCGCCTTGCCTCCCGGCTGGCGCTGCGCGGGGTCCTGCTGCGCGGCCAGGGGCGCCAGGGCGGGCACGGCGCGGCCGGCCAGGAAGGGGGCCACGTCGCGGGCAGGGAGCGCGGCGCGGTCCTGGGGTGGGTGACAAGGGGGAGGGGTTTCGGCACCGCTAGGACCGCACCAGGGTCTGGACGGCATTGTGGCATTACTATGTGTGCTGTTAAAAAATTGTGTAGCATACAGCACGGCAGTTGGACAGGCAGCACTGCAGCGGGTCTAACTGTATCCATGCCCCGTACCACTGGGCCTCCCTCCCCCACCTTGCTGCTCTGCTCCCCGGTCCACTTCTCTCGGTGCACCTTGCGCTCCACGTACACGTTGTCGTCCGGGCCGGGCTCGGGGCCGTACCACCGCACGCGCACCAGGCTGGCGCCGTCGTTGCGCGCCAGGCGGTCGTGGTACACCTCGAGCTCGGGGTTGTCCAGGTACACCGAGCTGATGGGCGCGCCATCGGCCAGCTCGCGGAACAGGTGCGGCAGAGACGACGGAGCATTCTCCACACCGCCGCGGGATGCAGTAATGTTGTTTGTTGCAAGGTCCGCGAGGGCTGGGTTCCTGTGCGCGGGGACATTCGGTAGATGGACAAAGGCTTCATGACATCGCTCACGTTAAACGTCGATAACTGTAGCTCCGTATCATATTTAATCACACGCGTTTCACAAACAGCGAGGGTCGCTGGTTTGCAGACGTCCATTGTCCTGCAACAGCCAGTTTGCAGTTGCAGTTGCGTACCGTTGACCGAGGCTCATGCGCAGCAAGTGCCAACCACAACTCAGCACCGAATTTTGTGTCAAATTGCACACGAGAGATAGTGAAGGGTCAAAAGGGCGGCATCCGTGTGCAGGTTCCCAGGTTCCCAGGTTCCCCTGCCCTGCAGCCTTGGCCCCTGCCTCACCTGCGGCCGAAGATGAGCACCGGCAGGTGGCGCACGATGGCGGCCTTGACGCGCAGCACGTCGCGCGGGTCCACCCAGAACTTGGTGGTGCTCCTGCAAGCCATAGCAAGGGAACCTGAAGGCGTGTACGGCAAGGCACAGTTAAGGTTGCGCCGTGGTTGCTGCCCTGAGCGCCCGCCGCACCCCCACCTCTTGAACTCGTCTGGCGGCACCCACGCCTCTCCCGGCCCCGCCGCCTGGGCCTGGCTGCTGGCGGCCTCCTCCGCCTGCCGTACCGCGTCGTACAGGTCCGACATGGCCACCAGCACCGTGTCGTACGTCAGGCCGCCAAGCACGTACTCCTGCGTTTTGGCAGTGCATGGTAGGGGAGCACAGCAAGTCAGCAACCGGGGCGCGTCAGGCGGTTTGTTTTTTCTGCGTGGTGGTGCGGGCTGCAGTACGGCACAATGCTTCAAATCAAAAGTGGGTGTGCGCACACTGTGCGGTAGGCCGTGCACACAAGGAACTGCTGTGTTTCTTGCTTTGCACACTTATTGCCTTTAGCGACCTCCACGCCCACCTGAATGGCCCGCTGGTACTCCCTCTTGGCCTCCAGCGCCGCCAGCCTGTCGCCCGGCGCCGCAGCAGCCAGGGCCTCAGGGACCGGGCAGGTGGATGCGGTGGTATCAGGAAGCGCCGTGCTGCCGTACGGGGACATCGTGCGCATGTCGTACTCCAGGGCCAGGCCGGACAGCTCTGCGGGTGGTGGCGCGGCAGGAGCATACGTGGGTGCATTAAGGCCATGCGGGGCCTGTGGCATTTGCTAAGCACCACAAAGAGGAAAGCCTCTTCGGCATTAGGGAGGCATCCGGTGGTCAAGCTTCATTCAACTATAGAACAGTAGCAGTTCGTACCTGCGCTGTTGAAGCACTCAAAGGCCTCCAGGTCAATCAGTTGGGCGCCTGGGAGGAGGGAGGACAAGGCAGAGCGAGGGAAGGGGGCGACGCTTGAGCAAGTCTCCCAATCACATGCCTGCACGAGCCTGAGCAACATATGAACTGTGACTGTACAAGATTGCTTAGGGAAAACCGATGCCCGCCTCCGAACACAATGCAGTCCCCTGCCTGTCCCCCACCTATGCTGTCGCACTCTGCCCGCAGCTCTGCGCACACGGCCGCCAGGGCGGCAGCCGCCGCCGCCTCCTGCTGCTGCTGCTGCTGCCCTGGCTGCCTGGCGTGCTGCAGGGCGGCGAAGGCGCGCTGAAGGCGCTCGGCCCCGCGGTCGGCCCGCCACCACAGGCCCTCCAGGGAGCACGTCAGCAGGCGGCGCAGCCGGGACAGCTCCTGGGGTTAAAGAGAGCCGAACAGGGGCCGAGGGTGGCCACTCTTGGGCAGACGCGGCAGGTAGTGTCAACACGTACAACAAGACAGGACAGCCAGTACCGGCAAGGGGTGCGGCATGCATACCGGTACGTGGGTGAGGAGCTGAGGACCGTGCGCAGCTAGTGGTATAATACGGCCAATAGTGCCAAGGCCCGTCCACACGAGTGATGGACGGGATGCAATTGACAGTCGTCAGTCTTGGATGGCTATGGACCAAAATGGGCACGGGGCGGACATGTCCGCGGTCCCCACCGTCTTGAAGGTGTCCAGGAAGGTCTCCGGTGGCGCTGCCTTTGTAATGTGGGCACAGTCCGGCTGCCTGGTAGCCCAGGAGCCGTGGCTTGTGGAATTGGTCGCCTCGCGCGAAGACACAAAGGATACCCTTGGGTCGAGCGGTGCACTACTGCCAGCCTGAGACAAGAACTGGCCGCTGCTGCCGCTGCCGCAGTCAGCAGAGCTGCCGCTGTGCTCAGGTGCTCCGGAGCCAGTAGTCTGCCCCAGCTGCCGTACAGCGCTCAGTGCCGGAACCAGAGGCACCGCCATATGAGCGACATGGGCAGCAGAGATGGTAAGGGGTGCCTTGGCGAAGGGAGTGGCAGCAGCAGGGGCGCTTGGCAGCGATGCTGGTGGTGTGGGCAGCTGCGCGCGCAGGGCGGCTGTGTTTGCCACGTGGTGCGCCAGGGAGGGCGGCAGGCGGCTGGCGTCGGCGTGCAAGGCGACGGCGCCAGCGCGGTGCAGCTCGCCGGGGGTGATGTGAAGCGGTGGGGTAGGCGGCGCAGGCGGGACAGGCGGTGGGCATGGGACGGTCATGGTGGTGGTCGGGGCCTTGAGCTACGCGTGTTGTGGGGCGCACCAAGGGAGTCCGTACGGCAGGAGGAAGCAGGGGAGGACGAGTACGTAGGGGATGGCCTGCGGGGGAAGGGCAAGCAGGTCGCAAAAACAGGACGGTTTGGCGACGATAGATTTTTTGCTTGGGTCACGCCCTGTATGTCATGCCAGCACTACCGAGCGTTACCACCCCGGCACAACAGCCGAGAGCTATATGCATGTAAGACATACTGAACTGCAAAGCACGCACATAATCCGCACATGCTAGCGCCAGCGGTGCGGGCTGTTGCCTCTTCCAGGCACCAACCGCCTCAGGAAAACGCACTGGACAGCAACGCAGCCATACGACAACGCAAGCACGCAGGAATGCAGTTATTTGCTTTTGGGGATCATAGCTCGGTGGGCTGAACGTCGCTCCAGAAGCTCTGCCAGGGCCAGCTTGGGTGCCAAGACACACAGCCAGCCTGACGGGCCAAACGTGCAGCGCGCCGCGCGCGAAACCCACCAGTTGCGGGCATAAAAGGAAATGATCGTCAGTTGGCTGCGTGTGAGGGGCGAATGAGGAATATTCTGGCGAAGAAAGGAATATTCGAACCGTTCGAGGATGCCGGCCTGGAAGGCCTACCACCTCGAGGCCTCCGTGCCTGGAGGCCTGCTGCCTTGCCTAGGACGGACCACAGGTTAGATCTGAACCGGATGTCGGACCAGGTCGGACTCTTCCAAGACTGCCAGCGAAACCCTTCTCCCAAGCTGCAGCTTTTACAGCACATGAATGCCTTGCGATTGTGATGTCCCATCGGGTGGGTAGGCGGTGTGTAGGGCACACGGCGAGGACGGGAGCACAGCTGGCAGGCGAACGAAACCCTAACTCGGCTGTCTGCTCGCGCCGAGGACTCCTGTTGCCACTTGAACGGCAGTCGCGGACAACAACATCACACCTTGCCGCTTTCTTCGTCGCACTTTTGCAGACATTGCACAGCGCAGCTAGTCCAGGTTGCGGCTCAGGTGACACGAGGACAAGCACGAGGACTCCCCTGTGCCCCAGCGCCGATTGACCACACCAAGTTGCCGTGGCTTTTACAGGCTGTTCAGTAAACAGTAAACCTGCGCACCCTAGTCAAGTAAACCACTGCATGCCGACCATGCACTGTCATGGAGTGTACTTTAATTCGACACACTCGTGTAACACTGAAAACGACTACCCGCCCGCTGCCTCGCCTGCACAGCATAGCCCACCAGGTCAGGCCATACGCGCAAACTCCTTGCTCGCTAGTGGGCAACCAGCTTGCCAGTGCAAGCAGTCCCTCCCTGAACCCAGCTCCTCGCCTTCACGCGCGAACATCAAACCATGCGTCACCAACGCTCCCGCACCTGGTGCACACACCGATCAGCATGTACATGCACACCCTGCACCGGGCATGCTGGGATGCTTGAAACCAACCGTCCCTGGTCACACCTCACAACCATCATACAGTACTACACACATGCGCTTACGCCTGCGCGGATTACGCCTGCGCGGCCGCTGCACGCGCGAAGGCCTCCTCGGCCGCGTCCATGCGCTTCACGTTGGGGTGGTTGGGCGCCACCATCTTGAGCTGACTGCAGGGGGAGAGTCAGGCATAGAAGAGCTACATGTTATCCACAGAACGTCAACGGTGTGCATGTCGACAAGCCAGTGTGTCGCTTGGCAGGGTTGCCAGGGGACACAGCACAGGACACGAGGCAAGGAACGCATGTGTCCACGGCAAGTAGCGCGTACCGGTGTGCGCCGCAGGGGCCATCAGAGCGGGTGGTATTGCAGAGGCCGTGCTGCACTGTGCGGAAGGTGGGATTCGGGGGTGCGGCGTGCACTCACGTCTGGTAGCGGGCAATGTTCTTTCCCAGGTGCAGGCCGCAGGTGATGAGGTTGGACAGCGTGTCCGGGTCCTTGGCGTCGCGGTTGAACGCCTCCTGCGGGGTGTTGTGCATGTGCAGGACAGGACATACTCCTGAAAGGCGTGGCGACCATTAAGGACCGCGTCCTGCTGACAGGGTTTTGCTCAAGTGACATGGCCCGGACACAACTTCGTGCATGTACCCATGACTGCTAGTGTGGTGAAGCGCCGTAATGCCCTCACGAGGCGCATGCATGCTAAGCGGCGCCTGGCAAGTAGCCTCCATAAGGCCTCCATAAGCCTCCAATAGCCTTCATTAGCCCACACCCAAAGCGCGCTCCTGGTGTGCCCCCCATGCGTGGCTTTTGGCACGTGTCCCGTGCGATGCATGGCAGTGCAGCTACCTGCAGGTCGTGGTCCGCCTCCTCCCAGCGCCCCATCTTCATGTTGCACACGGCGCGCCCATTGTACAGCGCAGCCTGGGGAGGGGGGCAAGGAACATGCAACGAGGTTACGACATGCAACGGTGTTGCGTTGCCAGGGGCGTGTGTCAAAGCAGCAAGGGTCAGCCTGGGAAGTGGCGATGCTGGCAACAATATCATCCTCGCTCGAAACTCCCTTGCCTTGGCTGTACAAGCGCACGGATGACCAAAAGCGCTCCGCCCCCTTGGTGATGCCGAGCGAGTTGTCGGGAAACTGTGTTCCCCGCCCCGGGTACATCGAATTTGCCTCCGCCTTACGCACAATCCTTCCCACAAGTCCATAAGGGATCACGACATGTCAGCCAGCTGGGCCTGACTGCACCGTTGCTGACGGTGTGTCCCACCCTGTAGCCGATTGCGCGTTGCTACACCCTCCTGCTCTCCCCTGCTGCTGCTCACCGTCCAGTTGTACTTCTCGCCCAGCTCCTGGTACACGTACGCCGCCTCCTGCACCTTGGCGCCGCCCTGCGATGCAGTGACATGACGGAGTCGCACAGCTTGCATGTGCCCTGAGCTGCTGCCATGGGTGAAGTCGCGCCGTACTGCTGCGTATATCCCAAAGCCTTGCTGTCCCATGTACCTTGCGACTTGCCATCCGCGGCATGTGCTTCCATCAAGCCGCTGTGCATCGACCTGCCAACCGCTTGCCAGTGTGCCACGGCAAGCCCTGGCAAGTGCCTCGCAGTAACGGGCGTCAGCCACGCCCCCACAACCCATGCTCCACCAGCCATGCCAGCCCCAACTGATCGCACCCGCACTCACCAGGGCCTGCCCGACCCAGGCGAGGGCCAGCTGCGTCAGGGTGGCGTCGTCGTCGATACCGGCCATGGTCTGCAGCAGCAGCAACGCAGGTCGGACACAGGCTTGCAGATGCGGTAGCTGGGCCACAAGCCGTTGTGAAGGCTCAAGGTGATGTTCCCCCTGTTACCTGAAGCGCACATGCAAGTGGCTGAGCGCCGTTGGTGCAGCGCGTACAGCATACAGCAAGTGTAACAACAACCCCACCTTGACTTGCTGCTCCGCCTTGTCTGTCCGGTCCATCTTAAGGTACACTTGCACGCACAGCGCTTGCCTGCAAGTGGGGTTGGGTGCAGGTCAAACGACTTGCGTACCCCGCGTTCCATCCTACCTCGCATGGAAACATACCGTCCCACAGCACTGCAGCGATTTTATGCCCACAGCGTTACTTCAGCGTGCCGACAGCTGAGAATGTTTGCCTAAAACGTGCCTTTCCCCCGCCCCGGCCGCGCCCCCCCGCCCCCCCGGTGCCCCCCGTACCCCTCTACACCACCAAACCCTGATACTGTTGGCTTACACACACATGCGTGCCGCCAGACACACCCACTACGCCTCACATTTCTAGGCTGTTGGTACCGTGGCAGCACTTCAGCGCCTCGGGGAAGTTACCCTCGTGCGCATAGATCATCCCGGCCACCAGGAGGACCGTGGGGTTCCTGTTGCAAGCTGTGTCGCTGAGCCAGTCCTGCAGTGTTGCGATAACATCCTCCTACATACGAAAGCGGCTGTAGTGAGTAATGCTATTGCGTCGAGCGCTGGTGCACCCAAATGCGAGAGCGGGACTTGCCTTCCCCTTCTTCCCCGAAAGGTACTGCGCCAGTAGCTTGACTGCAAGAAGACCAGTCGCAGCTGACTCCCGAATCTCGCTGATCACGAGCTGCGGAGTATGCAGGAAATGGTAGTCCATGAGCTGTCCGAGGGAGACGCCCCAGGTCATTTAGTAGTTTGCCGCTTACATCATAGCTCCCAAGAGCGATGTAGGAGCGGTACACAAAGCAATCCCGCTCAATTGCCTCCGCGTCAGAGAGGTGGTCGAGGTCAGCTGCGTCGTTGATGACCGTGTTGTATGCTCCTAGGTAAAAGTTGTTGCGAATGTTGAACAAAGGATCCGCCATTGCGCCTCGCGAACTGCTGTGTGTCTGGGTGTCAAGTGCTAGCGATCGATCGATGGAAGTTGCGACAAAATGGACGTCTGGACGGGCTGTGCTACGGCTTCTTTACACCAATGAAACTGGTTGGACGTGGGGTCAGAAGGACCCACGTTGCCAACGATAAGACACGCAGCAGCTGATGTCCCATGCAGCTCAAGTACGGGGTGGTCTCCTGCGTGCTGGCGGAGCTGCTCACCTAGTTCCAGGTGCAGACAAGCGCACGCCACGTTGCGCTGTTGCGAGCAATACAGCTCTGTGTGAGGGCACCCTGGGGCACCGCACCCACACCAGCCATTGGTAATGGGGCTGAACACTCACCAGCAGTTACCGTGATCGGCAAGGTCTTGAGGGCGCCCCGTGTGGACTAGCCCGCAACCCCGAATCACTCTCTTGTCCTCCAGAAATAACACATGCACACCATTCTCAAGGCTGTGGGTGACACGCGGCAGTACCGGTAAGCACGGCAGAAACAGGAGCCGCCGTACGACTGAAGCAAGTCTTGCCCTTCTCCAAGGGGTACCCCTACGGACGAACGCAGAAGCTCATGGAAGGCGACAATGTGCTTGTACCTACTGCAGTATTGAGAAAGAGGGCTCGGCGCGGCGTTACGTGTCCCGCCAGCATTGGACACGTACCGGTGACCTGTGCACTGCTCTAACAACACCGATCGTTGCCGTCCTAATGCCCCATTTGGTCCAGCGTGCGACATCGAACCGTAAAGCAGCTTTTAATCAGCAAGGACGACTACTGTGCGTCGGAGGCTCGTGTATAAGGCACGAGCAATGCACGTGCCGTGTTACACACGGGACGGACCCATGCGGACAGCAGATCACTTGGGGCCCCGCACCTGGTCGCACCTTCCTGCCCAGCAGGCAGAAGTGACAAGACTGTGGTCAAATTAAAATGACACGAGCTGAAAAGCTTATTCCTTATGATAGCCTGCAGGAATAGTGTTGCAGACGTGGGTGCCGTCTGCCTTCGTCCAAAGCTGTCCAAGGCCGCAAATAAAGGCGTATGGTGCCCCTGGCAGGCTGTACCCCTGGGCTTCGCGCGGGCAGAAGCGCTCGCTGCAACTAAACGTCTGAACTGCATGGGCCTGCGTTCGCCGTATACGGAGTGGCATGCAGCTTCAGTCTGGGAGAGGACTCGCTCGCATACGTTGGCCGTCGTAGCGAGCTGGGCCCTCCCGTGGGCCTCCCGCCGGCCCTGACAGACTTGTGATGTAATAAGTGGGCCAAACCGCATCAAGGCCAAACGTTGCTACCTTAACACATCTGATTCTTGATGCAGTCTTGAATGGTGAACTGAACCACGCGTACGGGACAACGCATTTGCACGTCGGCCATACCGCGCACCTCGACAGCATCTGCGGCAAGGGATTCCTTTCTCGCTACTTGATTCCCGTAGCAACTGATCGACCGTCGTCCGTAGGCCTATCGCGAAGGACAGGCGACCCCACCGGAACCGCAACGAGGCCGAGCACATCGCAGGGCGTTCAGCCCAGCATGTCCACACCCCTGTCCGCCCAGCTCCACGCCACCCCCGGCGAGCTGCACCGCGCCGGCTCCGTGGCGCTGCACGCCGACGCCAGCCGCCTGCCGCCCTCCCTGGCGCACCACGTGGCAAACACCGCCGCCCTGCGCGCGCAGCTGGCCTCAGAGGCCCTGCTTCCATCCGCCAACGCACAAGGGCGCAGCGCATTTCATGACGCACACAGCAAGGGAGCACGTGCTCCGACTGTCTCCGCCTTCGGCACTGTACTGCAGCTGCTAGCGCGCCCTCGGCAGTACGGCAGCAGGCGTCGTCATGACGGCGCCTACTGCGCAGCACGGTACGGCAGTGCTGCTGGCCTGGGTGCCGCTGCGAGCCGCTGCGCCACACTGCACACCGCGTGCAGCCATGCCTCAGACAGCAGCATTTCGGAGGATGACAACAGCAGCTGCGCCTCTAAGGATTGCGAGCGGCATGGTGCTATGACAGACGCACATCCAACCATGGGGGAGACCTTCCTCGAGACGTACAGCCAGGTAAAGCGGGTTGGAAGTGAAGGTGCAAGAGGGGCTGATTCTGCCCGGCGCATCAAGCCATGATACGCTGTCCTGCCTAAGTGTGGAGGCACTTTTCGCTCTCCGCTACCGTTCTGATTCTGCACACTGTCGTCCTACCTGACATGGAACGTAGCACGCCTCAAGGTGATATGCCTGACCCTGATCGGCCGCCTTCGTGGCCCCACCTGCCTTCCCTTCATTCCCCAGGAGCTATCCCGGCTGCGCCGCCTGCTGACGTGCTCCCTCGAGGGCCTGTGGTGGCGGGCCGACCGCGGGGCCGAGCGCCTTCAGCGCGCCTTCGCCGCCCTGCGGCTCGCCAGGCAGCAGGCAGGACAGCAGCAGCCGCAGCAGCAGGAGGCGGAGGTGGCTGCCAGCCTGGCGACCGTGTGCGCAGAGCTGCGGGCAGAGTGCGACAACATAGGTGAGGGACAGGCAGGGGACTGGTTGGCGATGGCACGTTGCGGGCGCTGGGAGGTCGGCGCAGGCAGTACGCTTTGACAGAGTGTTCAGTAACAACATCTCTCCCTTCCCCTTCCCCGTGGCTAGGCACCGAGCTTCTGGACCTGGAGGCCTTCGAGTGCTTCAACAGCGCAGAGCTGTCCGGCTTGGCCCTGCAGTACGACATCTGCACCATGCACATGTACGGCAGCACGGCGCTTCCTGCTACCACCGCATCCACCTGCCCTCTCCCCGCGGCCCTGGCTGCTGCGGTGTCGGGCGACAGGCTGGCAGCGCTGGAGGCCAAGAGGGAGTACCAGCGGGCCGTGCAGGTGGGCGTGCATATATATGCAGCAGGGAGGACAGGAAAGTTTAGTTGCTGGTGCAACGCTGGTCGTCGCTGCAGCCATATCTGTCGGGCACCAGCACACACGCAGTTGCTGCGGTGGACCCCTGCCGTATGCTGCATCCGCAGGACCTGGTGCTTGGCGGCCTGACGTACGACACGGTGCTGGTGGCCATGTCGGACCTGTATGATGCGGTGCGGCAGGCGGAGGAGGCCGCCAGCAGCCAGGGCCAGGCTGCGGGGGCGGGGGAGGCGTGGGTGCCGCCGGACGAGTTCAAGAGGTGCGCGCGCAACGGCCCCCCCAGCGTGTAAGCAGCGCCCGCCGCTTCCGCCTTACTGACATCTGATCAATAGCACGGTTTTGCGCTTTGCAGGAGCACCACCAAGTTCTGGGTGGACCCGCGCGACGTGCTGCGCGTCAAGACTGCCATCGTTCGGCACCTGCCGGTGCTCATCTTCGGCAGGAGGTGGGATGTGACATGCATGGGCCGTGGCTGTGGGTGTAGTACACCCTGTGTTACCTGCCTGCCTGTTTGGCTGAGCTTCACAGAAATATAAATACTCCAACGGTAGTCTGTACATACTAATCCAACAAGAGTGCCATGCGCCAGGCTCTCAGCAAGGTTTCCAAACGACACAAGCGCCCCTCGCTGCAAAACGCAGGCTGCCGACCCTCGACACAACCAGCGGAAGCTCGTTCAGCGATGAAGACACAGCTCCTCCCTCCTCGCTGCCGCACCTGTTCCGCGAGCTGGCCGACGGCTCCCCCATCAGCTCGGTGTACCTGGACACCCCCGAGCTGGCGGTGTATCACGACCGCCTGGCGCGCAACGACGGCGCCAGCCTGGTGCGCGTGCGGTGGTACGGCCCCGAGCCCGGCCCGGACGACAACGTGTACGTGGAGCGCAAGGTGCACCGAGAGAAGTGGACGGGGGAGCAGAGCACCAAGGTGGGGGGAGGATCGGGGCAAAGGGACAAGTGGCGCCAGCACCAGAACGGAAACCTAGCGCACCAGCACAGGACTTAGTATGCGCCCCTTTCTGGTTATACGTTGCCCTGCTGGTTCGATCCCTAATCCTTCCTTGCCATGCCTGGCCCCCCTCGTCCCTCGCCCCAGGACCGCGCCACGCTCCCCGCCCGCGACGTGCCCCCCTTCCTGGCGGGCCGCGCCGTGCCCGCCCTGGCGCCCCTGGCCGCGCAGCAGGACTCCGCGCAGCCCCAGCGGGGAGGCAAGGCGCTGCGGGCGGCCGCGCTGCTGGCGGACGTGCAGCGGGACCTGACCCACAGGAAGCAGGTGGGGAGGCCGTACGCGTCAGCGCTTATTCAAATTCCTGCTCACGCACCGCACCACGCCTCCTGACACCTTACCTCACCTCACCTCCTCTCTTGGGACGGCAGGCGGGTCTCCTGTGTGAAGGAGTGTTCCACCTGACATGGCTCTGCGCGGTTGTGCGGTTACGGCGCAACGGGCGGCCACATCGATGATGTGGGCACTGCTTCGCCTCTATGTTTCATGTTTAACTCCCCGTACGGCCCCTGTCCCACCTGCTTGGTGCTCCCTGGCAGGCTGAACCCCTGATCCACCTGCTCCCCTCTTCTCCTTTCTTTGACCCCCAGGAGCCCCACGTGCGCACGGTGTACCGCCGCACCGCCTTCCAGCTGAGC
>VFQN01006808.1_pt1 | contig 12759 bp, 8 predicted proteins | sample 3512371 | NCBI WGS metagenome assembly VFQN01 (sample SAMN10412370, study PRJNA504923) | tailings metagenome | isolation source: Replicate 2 from Balatoc abandoned mine | place: Philippines: Itogon, Benguet | collected 2017-08-28
AGCACCGCAATCGCTCAAAACATTGCCAGGACACCTCCCAGCTTCGAGTCGATCGGCCCGATGTTGAACGTTACGGCGCGAAGGATCGCATAGAAAGGAAGAAAGTACCATTCTGGGACGATCTTCGCCGGGGTCTTTAGAGAGTCTGCCTCAACGTAGTTGTCTGGGTGACCTAAGTAGTTAGGTATGTAAAAGACGAAATATGCGAACACAAGTAGAAACACTATGGCTCCAAACGCGTCCTTCACGGTTGCGTATGGCGTAAAAGGCAGGGTGTCTGTCTCATGCTTGACTTCGATGCCTGTCGGGTTGGTTTGGCCCGTAACGTGCAATGCCCAAACATGGAGCACCACAACACCTGCAATCATAAATGGAAGCAAATAATGCAGTGCGAAAAATCGGTTCAGTGTGGGATTGTCGACGGCGAACCCGCCGAGAAGCAGCTGCTGTATCCACTCCCCCACAAGGGGTATCGCCGTGAAGAAGCCGGTGATGACGGTGGCGCCCCAGAAGCTCATCTGACCCCATGGAAGCACGTACCCCATGAACGCCGCCGCCATCATCAGCAGGTAAATGATGCAGCCCAATATCCAGAGGAGCTCACGTGGTGCCTTGTAGGACCCGTAGTATAGCCCCCGGAATATGTGGATGTAGACAGCGATAAAGAAGAACGATGCACCATTTGAATGGAGATACCGGAGCAGCCAACCCGAATTGACGTCGCGCATGATTTTCTCAACGGAGTTGAATGCGGTCGCCGTATTCGTGCTGTAGTGCATGGCGAGCACGACTCCAGTGAGGATCTGGAGACCGAGCATCAGCGTCAGGATGCCACCAAACGTGTAGAGATAATTGAGATTGCGCGGTACCGGATAGGAGACAAAGGAATCGTGGATCAGCCGGGGAAGCGGCATCCGGGCATCGATCCATCGTCCGAGGCCCGTTTTGGGGCTATACGCTGACGGCGATCGCGACATCTACTTCCCTCTCGACTGTCGGGTGGCGCACGGTTCCCTCGTCGGTAACATCTCAGGTTGCTTGAGATTCAAGCGCCTGCATTCCTGTTTCGATGCGACAAAAGGGCATGCAGAAGTGTCGACGTCCGACGCATTCGTGGTCGCTGAGCGTAGCTCGTTCGATCCGCCAGGCGCCTTGTCATCGGCGAGGGGCGACGATCCCGACCTTGTGAGGACGTCAGAGCGTCGATGAGGTAATGAGGGTTCGGCTCCTCGCTATCTTCGATCACAACTGCTTGATCGATATCCGACGCGTTTCATTCTTCGGCGCGGAGGCTCCTTTTCAAGGTGCGCCGACTGGTCCACTTGTTCGCCACTTTTCAGAGGTGCCACAAAAGCGCCAACATGCCGGATGGATGGGAGCAAAACAGATTGTCGCTGGCAACGTATTGAGTTTGTAGAGATCAAGGGGGGATAGGGGAGCCGATGTCGATTCGACTTACACGAAGAGCCGTTTTGTTGGGAGCTTCGGCGATGGGCGCCGCCGGGCTTGTTCGGACGAGCTTTGCCGCGCCTGAGGCAAGAACCTATTACGCGGTGCTCGTAGCCGCGACCGCCTATCCCAACCTACCACCGAAGTCGGCCTTGATCGGCCCGAACCACGATGCGCAGCTGGTTCGCGAATATTTGTTGGGCAATTCGCCCGTGAAATTTGATGCCGCGAATATCATTCTACTGGCCGACAACCTTGATGGCGCGATCGGCAGCCCTACGCTCGATGGCATACTGTCCGGTCTCGCGCAGATCGCAGCCTGGGCCAAGCGGGGCGATTTCGTCTACATCCACTATTCCGGGCATGGCTCACAGCAGCCTGCGCTCTCAGCCGGAGACGAGACCGACGGTCTCGACGAGATCCTACTGCCTTCCGACACAGGCATGTGGACGGACAGGACGAAGGGCGTACCGAACGCACTCACCGACAACATGGTCGGCCAAGCGCTCGATGCGATACGGAACAAGGGAGCGTTTGTATGGATCGTACTTGACTGCTGCAATTCCGGAACGGCCACCCGGGCGGCCCCCGTCGGAGAGGACCTGATCGCAGAACGCAAACTCGACCCGTCCGACCTCGGTATACCGGCTTCCGAGATTCGACTTGCAACTGCAGCTGAGGAAAGCCGTGAGGTTGGCGAGGGGCAGATTGAGCGGCAGGCCGCCTTCGCCTTCGCGGAAGACCCGACGAGCGCTCAAGGTATAACGCGTGGCGATCTCGTTGCATTTTTCGCGGCCCAGTCCATCGAGCCCACGCCCGAGATGCCGCTCCCGAAGGGGCAACCCGATGCCACGAAGTTCGGCCTGTTCACCTTCACAATCTTCCAGAAGCTGGCGGAAAACCCGAACGTCACCTATCGACAGCTTGGGCACGCGGTCCTTCAACAATACACCGCGGATGGAAGGATACGACCGACGCCGCTGTTCGAAGGTGCGTTGGATGCGCGGGTGTTCGGCAGCGAGATCGTCGATACCCCCATGCAGTGGCCGCTGGAATCGAAGGGGACGCGCGGTTCGATCGCGGCGGGCCTGATGCATCGCTTGGTGCCTGGATCCAAGCTCGCAATCCTTCCGGGACCGCTTTCGGAAATGTCCGAGGCCCTGGGTTACGTAGAGGTCGTTGCCGCGAAAAATCTGACCTCGATGATCAAACCGGTCGCCTATGAAGACAGGCCTCTCGTTGCGTTGTCCGACATCCCGGCCGGCGCCTATGTCCGAGTTGCAAGACTCGAGATTGACTTCAGCATGGTCGTTGCCCGCCCTGGTGCAGTTGCCGGGTTGGAAAAGCAGACAGCCGACGCGAACGCGATGTTGGACGTTCTCGCGGCTGATCCCGGAAGAAGGTTCAATATCAGGCTTGTGGATCCGGGCGAGGAAGCGGATCTGAGGCTTGCGGTGCTTCCGGAGAATGCGATTCTCCGCGCGAGTCCCGACGGGAGCGATGCACCCGCGCTCTGGTTTCTGCCACCGTCGGGCGACGTTTCCCTCAAGGACGGATCAAAGCCGCCGTTTGTTGCCGCTGTCGATCCTGAGCGCCTTCGTGTGGGTGCCGGCGAAGTGCTGGCCAAGATATTTCGTGCAACTTCGCTATCACGGCTTGCTGCTGGTTCAGACTATAGACCTGAGCAGGTCATGGTCGAATTCAAGCTGAAGCGTCCCAGCGAGAACCTGATGAAGCCACTCCAGCAAGCGACAGTGCCTCGGGTTCTGCCGGGTGACGAAGTGCATATCCTCGCCAAGAACCTGGCGAGCAAGCTGATTGATATAAATATTCTCTATGTCGGATCCGACTATTCAATCACGCACATTGACGCCCAGCGCCTCGTACCCAATGCGACGATAGAAGAAGGGTTGCTCGCCTTCACCGACGCCAGCTTTGGCTTCGAAAGGATGATCGCGGTTCTGACCGAAGCTCCACCACAGTCTGCGATAGAAGATCTCAGCTTCCTGGCCCAGGGCGGCGTGCCGCCGGCCACTCGGGCGGCCTCCGGCCAGCCAGCATTTTCCGACATGCTCCGTGACATAGGCCTTGCCCCGGCAACGCGATCGGCAATGAAGCTTGGTGACAAGAACGCGTCCATGGGAGCGGTCCTGATCTTCCCTGTCGAGACCGTACCTGCCAGCTGAGCACGGCATCAATCTGGAGACAGCGCGGCTAATTTTTCCACCGATCGCCGTAGTAGTCTTTGGCCGGCGGTGGGAGGTCCCTCCAATGCTGTGAAGCACAAACTGTATCCAGATACGCCTGCTAAAGCTCTCAATCGCATTCTTCGAGAGCGAAGCGTTGGCGGACGAGTCTGATCTTGTGCTATTTTGAAACGATCGACATCACCGGGCTGGGAAACGAGGGATTGGGAGCTGGCGTATAGAATGATAACCGGCAAGATTGGCTGATTATGATGCAGATCGATCCGATTGATATCGTCAAGATCTGCAAAGAATGCGGTCTTCGGCTAACAGGCCAGCGGCGCGCGATCGTCGAGGTTCTTCAGCAAGCGAGGGACCATCCCGACGCTTTGGAACTTCATCGGCGTGCGACGAAAGTCGATCCACGGATCGCACTTTCAACGGTTTACCGAACACTCAGCCTACTTGAGGAAAAAGGAATACTTGAGAGGCACATTTTCGGCAGCGGGCCCGCTCGCTTCGAGCGCGCTGACGCAGAGCACCATGACCATTTCATCGATGTAGAGTCAGGTCGGGTGGTCGAGTTTCGATCCGATAAGATTGAGCAACTCCAGCAACAAGTTGCGCAGGAGCATGGTTTTGAAATCATCAGTCATAGGCTTGAGATCTATGTAAAGCCTGCAAAATCTGGGAAACGCGAAGCGCCTCGTGGCAAACGTGCGAAATAGGCCTTCGATATCAAGGCTCCTCACCCGCTTGATGGCAACGGCTTTCGTTGATGTCTGTCCATCACGGCTCGACTTGACCCTATAGCTACTTCAGCTTTTAGGGTGATAACGGGGGCCGAGGTGTTCACACCGAATTATCCGGCCGGTGCTGCGTCATGAGGAACAGGTATGCGGTTTTTTCTCACTGGTCGAGCTTCTATCGCAGTCGGCTTGGCTGCGGTGGCCGGTGCTGCAGTGGGGGGCCTCCTCGTAGCGAAGCCGTTAGCTCCATGGCTAGGATCAGCACAACGGTCCGTGGACGCTTCTGCAAATCAATCCGCCTTTCAGTTTGAGACCGCTGACGGGAAGAGCCTTACTTTGGAGTCTTTTGCAGGTAGTGCAGTTTTGCTGAACGTATGGGCGACTTGGTGCCCCCCATGCCGCAAGGAAATGCCGTCTCTCGACCGGCTTCAATCCCTCAAGGGAGGAACCGATTTCGAGGTCGTTGCCCTGTCGATCGACAAGGGCGGCGCGGAACAGGTGCGACCGTTCTTCGACGAAATCGGAATCAAGCGCCTAGAGATGTTTCTGGACAAGCCAGGCGTCTCCATGCAAGCGCTCAAGATCGTTGGGCTGCCGACGACCCTTCTGATTGGCAAAGACGGACGTGAACTCGCGCGCTGGGCCGGTCCCAAGGAATGGGATGAATCTGAAACAATCGAGGAGATCGAAGCGCTGCTTACGCGGGCCGACAGGGATTGAGTACCAGCATGGCATTGGAAATCGCCAACATTGGAATTGTGGCTGCGCTGCTGGCAGGAATGATCTCATTCCTGTCGCCCTGCGTTTTGCCACTCGTTCCTGGCTATGTGTCGTACATCGCAGGAAGTACCGATCAGGCGGTCGCCCGCCGGAGGGTCCACACGGCATTCCTCAGCGGATGTTTCGTACTCGGCTTTTCGACGGTCTTCATCTTGCTTGGCGCAAGCGCAACCGCGATCAGCGGTCTGCTTCTATCCTACCGCTATGAGGCCAATATCGCTGGCGGGCTCATTATCGTTCTTTTCGGCATCTTCACGACCGGCATGGTTAAGATGCCCTGGCTCGAGCGTGATCTGCGCTATCACGGCACCATCGAAGGCGGACAGCCTCTTGGCGCCTATGTTCTCGGCCTTGCGTTCGGCTTCGGCTGGACGCCGTGCATCGGGCCCATCCTAGGAGCTATCCTGACGGTCAGCGCGACTGTAGACGGCGCGCTGAGCGGTGTGGCGCTCCTTTCCATCTATTCGCTTGGGCTCGGAGTGCCCTTTCTGCTCACCGCACTGTTCGCCGATGCGCTGACCACGAGACTCAGAAACGTTCGCAGGCTCGGCAAATTCCTGCACGTCGGCGCGGGCGTCGTCATGATCCTGATGGGCATCGCAATGATCACGGGCCGAATGTCTGTGTTCGCATTCTGGCTTCTCGAGAAATTTCCTGTGTTCGGGAGGATTGGATGAACGCGACTGACCGTAACCGTACGGAAACAGCGTCTGGTCTTGCCCGCCCTTCGAGCGACGGGAATTCGCTATGGTCTCTGCTGTTCGCGGCTTGGTTCGTAGCGCTTGTCGCCTCGCTCGGCGCCCTCTTCATCGGAGAGGTGATGGGGCAGACCCCCTGCGTGTTGTGCTGGTACCAGCGCGCCTTCATGTTTCCCCTCGCCATCGTGCTCGCCGTCGGCGCCTTCCGTGTGGACAGAGGGACATGGCTCTATGGACTGCCGCTCGCCGTGATCGGTGGCGGTATCGCCCTCTATCATTCGCTTCTCTTTGGCGGTGTGATCACCGAGGCGCTGGAGCCCTGTGGGCAGGGACCCTCCTGCACTGACGCAGCGATGACAATCTTCGGCAGCATTCCTCTGCCCTTTCTGTCCTTCGCAGCCTTTGCAGGGATCGTCCTTCTTCTCTTTCTGACGACGCGGATCAGGAAGCCATGAACAGACGAGCCGTCATAATCGCCACTGGAGCAGGCGCCGTCGCCATCTTTGCCGGTGGGGCATATCTTTACTCGCAGTCATCCAGTGAAAATGCCCCCGTCCCGATTGCGGCCGAAAGCAGCCAGCTGGTCCGCCCCCATTCGCCGATCCTCGGCCCGGCCACGGCTCCGGTGACGATCGTGGAATTCTTCGACCCGTCCTGCGAGGCTTGCCGCGCCTTCTACCCGACGGTGAAGCAGATTATGGCCACCTATCCGGAGGAGGTTCGCGTCATCATCCGCTACACTCCTTTCCACCCAGCGTCCGAGGAGGCGATACGGATTCTCGAGGCTGCGCGTAGGCAGGACAAGTTCCAGCGGGTCATGGAGTGGCTTCTGCAAAACCAGGACCAGTGGGGCGCAGATGGCAATCCCCAGGCGACCCGCGCATGGGAACTTGCGGCGGAGGTCGGTCTCGACCTCACCAAAGCCCGGCAGGATGCCGTCACCGAACAGGTGAATGCGGTGATCGCCCAGGACGTGGCGGATGTCCAGGCCGTCGGCATCCGGGGAACGCCGACCTTCTTCGTCAACGGAAAGCCGCTAGCGTCGTTCGGACGGCAGCAACTGGAAGCGCTCGTCAAGAGCGAAGTGGAAGCTACGAGATAGGAAGCGCAGTAAGCGGGAGTGTTTCGAGATGACGAGCAAGCTACGCCTGGACATCCCGGTCTTGTTGCCCGAGGTTGACGACATCGCAGATGCTTGCGTCGCGCGTTTGACTTCCGACCTCGAGGCGCGACAGGGCGTTGAAAAGGTCCATGTGCTGGCGGCAGAAGGTGAGAACCCTGCTCGGCTGTGCCTGCATTTCGACCCGAAAGTCCTGCCGCTAACCAGGATTCGGCAGATCGCGCAATCGGCTGGCGCGCAAATCACCGCTCGCTTCGGACATCTGACGTGGAAAGTCTCCGGCGTCGGCCACGAACGCCGGGCCCGCACGGTCGCAGAGAAGCTAAGGTCGTTGCCCGGGGTGATCGAGGCCGAGGCAAATGCCGCCGGGATTGTCCATATCGAGTTTGATCGCCAGGCCGTGTCGGAAGACGCAATCGCCGCCTCGCTACGCGATCTTGGCGTCAAGCGGAAATCGGACGTGCTGCACGATGCAAAGACTGCGCATGACGATCATGCTGGTCACGATCACGATGCTGGCGAGAAGCATTCGGAAAACGAGGGGCACGATCACGCGCATGGTGAATTCCTTGGTCCGAACACAGAGCTGATATTCGCGCTCGCGAGCGGCGCATTGCTTGGCATCGGCTACGCGGTCGAGAAGCTCGTTGCCGGCGCACCGGAATGGCTGCCGACCGCTTGCTATATCGCCGCCTACTTCTTCGGCGGTTTCTTCACATTGCGGGAAGCGATCGACAATCTGCGCCTCAAGCGGTTCGAGATCGATACGTTGATGTTGGTCGCCGCGGCTGGCGCAGCGGCCCTTGGCGCCTTTGCGGAAGGCGCGCTGCTGCTGTTCCTGTTCAGCCTCGGCCATGCACTCGAACACTACGCTATGGGCCGCGCCAAGCGTGCGATCGAGGCTCTCGCCGAGCTTGCACCATCGGTTGCAACCGTGAGGCGGGACAGCGAAACGAAGGAAATCCCGGTCGAGGAGCTTGCGGTCGGCGATATCGTCATTGTGCGTCCGAACGAACGGCTGCCGGCCGATGGATTCCTGGTCAAGGGCAACTCCAGCATAAACCAGGCGCCTGTCACGGGAGAGAGCATTCCCGTTGACAAGCGTCCTGTTGCCGATGCGGCCGCCGCGAGGGCACGACCGGATTCCGTGGATGGCGCGTCGCGTGCTTTCGCCGGAACGATCAACGGCTCTGGCGCGATCGAGATCGAGGTGACGCGCCGCTCGACCGAGACCGCGCTCGCCAAGGTGGTCAAGATGGTCAGCGAGGCGGAGGCGCAGAAGTCGCCGACGCAGCGCTTCACCGAGCGTTTCGAGAAGATCTTCGTGCCTGCGGTGCTGGCGCTCGCCGTTATCCTTCTGTTCGCCTGGGTGGTGATCGATGAGCCGTTCCGGGACAGCTTCTACCGTGCCATGGCCGTCCTGGTCGCAGCCAGTCCCTGTGCGCTCGCCATCGCCACGCCGAGTGCCGTCCTATCGGGCGTCGCCCGCGCCGCGCGGGGCGGCGTTCTGGTCAAAGGCGGCGGACCTCTCGAAAACCTCGGCTCGCTGACAGCAATCGCCTTCGACAAGACCGGAACGCTGACCGAAGGCAAGCCGCGCATCACCGACATCGTTACCGCCGAAGGCGTGGACGAGAAGGAACTGCTGGCGGTCGCTGTAGCGGTGGAAACCCTCAGCGACCATCCACTGGCCGAGGCGATCGCACGCGACGGCAAGGAGAAGCTGGGCGGCAAGGCCGTCGCCGCGGCCTCGGATCTTAAGAGCCTAACCGGCAAGGGCGTCACCGCGACGCTCGACGGCCAGACGGTATGGATCGGCAAGGCCGAGATGTTCGGAAGCGAGGGCATCCCGGCTCTGGGCACTGCCATGATCGAGGCGATCACGAAGCTCAGGGACGGCGGCCGCACGACGATGGTCGTCCGCCAGGGCGACCGCGATCTCGGTGCGATCGGTTTGATGGATACGCCGCGCGCAGCAGCTCGCGCATCACTGAAGGCGCTGCACGACATCGGCATCAAGCGCATGATCATGCTGTCAGGCGACAACCAGAAGGTCGCCGACGCGATTGCGAAAGACGTCGGACTGGACGAAGCCTGGGGCGACCTGATGCCCGAGGACAAGGTCGAGTCCGTCAAGAAGCTGCGGGCGGAAGGCAAGGTCGCGATGGTCGGCGACGGCGTCAACGATGCCCCGGCCATGGCGAGCGCTACTGTCGGTATCGCCATGGGCGCGGCCGGCTCCGACGTCGCGCTGGAGACCGCCGACGTCGCCCTGATGGCCGACGATCTCGCCCACCTGCCCTTCGCCGTCGGACTGAGTCGCCAGACACGCTCGATCATCCTCCAGAACGTGTTCGTCAGTCTCGGGGTCGTCGCCATCCTGATCCCCTCGACGATGTTTGGACTGGGAATTGGCCCGGCGGTCGCCATGCACGAAGGCTCGACGCTGCTTGTCGTCTTCAACGCGCTCCGGCTGTTGGCCTATCGCGACCCGAGCCCAAAGGGGAGCTCCAGCACGGTTTGAGCGTCTTTGATCCTTGCGTCACAGTTGGAATCTCCCGCCAACACGCTTTACAATAATCTACGCGAGACCACATATCGTGAGGTCAGCTTGTGCTGCTGCTCTCGCGAATAATGCATGGAGATGATACGCTCGATTATCGTAGAAAATCGAGTGCATAGGCGTGTCCAGGCGCGCATGGATCAGCTTAGGTTTTCGGCTGACAATTCTCGCGATTCTGATCGTAGGGCTCTGGTCAGGTCGAATTACGTTGCGAGGCGATCCGAATGTTCCTGAAGCCACGCGATCCGATGTCAGGTGGAGCAATGACCGAACGCCTTGTGCGACAAGGCCTTTGAGATATCTCTATCGCGTCGCCCTCTTGCTCTCTTGGGGCACCAACGGAGACAATGTTTCAATGATCCGACATTCTGCAACTGTCCCGCATCGACACTGAGAGATCAGTCGATCGAGCTCATCCTGTAAGGCCTTGACGTCGGCAATCTTTCGTTCGACCTCGGCGACATGCTTCTTGGCGATCTCATCGACCGCCTCGCACGATCTCGATCGGTCGTCGGCAAGGTCGAGAAGCACACGGATCTGATCGAGCGAAAAACCCTAGGTCGCGGGCACGCCGAATGAAGCTGAGACGATTCAGATCCGCCGGCGCGTAGGACCGGTAGTTTCCCTCGGTTCGTTCGGGTTCCCGAAGCAATCCGCTCTTCTCGTAAAAGCGGATGGTCTCAACCTTGCTGTTGGTCAGCCGCGAAAGTGAGCCGATGGTCAGGTGTTTGTTCGTAATCTGATGTCTCTATAGTCACTACGGGGTTAGATAGTCCCAACCGCGGTTGTTTGCCAGTGGCCAGCAGGAACATTGCACGGCCGCGATTGTCAGACACCAATCACGGTGTCCACAGCTGGTGACTGGAAAAAGCTTGAGCTTGGGGCTTGAACCTCATCCAACTTGAGGCGCTACGACATCCGAATTGTACCCAGATTGCCTGCATCGCAGGGACTTTGGTTGGAGTCTCAAATGAAACAAGCGGCTACCAAACGGTCCATGAGAGTGCCACGATGACCGTCGAACTCGGGCATTTTGCACTGGTCCTCGCGTTTTCCCTGGCGCTGGTACAGTTCGCCGTACCCCTAGCCGGTACCCGCTTCGGAGACTTGAAGCTGACCGCAATCGCGGGTCCTGCCGCGATGATGTGCTTCTTGTTCACGCTGCTGTCCTTTTTCGCACTCACCGCTGCCTACGTTCAGTCTGATTTCTCGGTTGCGAATGTTTGGGAGAACTCCCATTCCGCAAAGCCAATGCTTTTCAAGGTCACCGGGGTTTGGGGAAACCATGAGGGCTCGATGCTTTTGTGGGTTCTGATCCTTACATTCTTCGGTGCACTAGTCGCTTGGTTTAGCGGCAATCTGCCGACAACGCTTCGGTCGAATGTTCTTTCGGTGCAAGGGCTGGTGGCGGCTGCGTTCCTGCTCTTCATCCTGATGACCTCGAACCCGTTTATCCGGATGAATCCCGCTCCGATGGAGGGGCGGGATCTCAATCCGATACTTCAGGATGTTGGCCTCGCAATACACCCGCCGCTACTCTATTTGGGCTATGTCGGCTTCTCGGTCTGCTTCAGTTTCGCCGTTGCCGCTCTAATCGAGGGAAAGATCGACGCTGCCTGGGCGCGCTGGGTGCGGCCATGGACGCTTACAGCATGGATCTTCCTTACCGGCGGTATCTCGATGGGCTCTTATTGGGCGTACTACGAACTGGGTTGGGGAGGTTGGTGGTTCTGGGACCCTGTCGAGAATGCTTCCTTTCTGCCGTGGTTGGCGGGCACAGCCTTGCTTCATTCCGCGATTGTGATGGAAAAGCGTTCGGCGCTGAAAATCTGGACGCTGCTACTCTCGATCCTGACATTCTCGCTTTCGCTGCTCGGCACCTTCCTGGTCCGATCTGGTGTGTTGACGTCGGTACACGCTTTCGCCAGCGATCCCGCTCGCGGGGTGTTCATCTTGATGATCCTCATACTGTTTATTGGCGGTGCTCTCACACTGTTTGCGGTGCGCGCGCCTGGATTGTCGCCAGGCGGGCTGTTTCATCCAATTTCGCGCGAGGGGGCGCTGGTTTTTAACAACCTGTTTCTGACGACAGCAGCCGCAACTGTACTAATCGGCACGCTCTATCCGCTGGTGATCGAGGTGGTAACAGGCGACAAGATTTCCGTTGGTGCCCCTTTCTTCAATCTAACCTTTGTCCCTCTCGTGGTCCCGCTGCTGCTCGTGGTTCCGTTGGGGCCTCTGCTCGCATGGAAGCGCGGCGACCTCTATGCTGTCTCCCAGCGTTTGTTCGTGGCCTTTGGGGGAGCTTTGTTGGCGGCACTCGTGGGCTTCTTCGTAATTGACGGCGCCAGTGCATTGGCGGCCTTTGGCGCGGGCCTTGCGCTTTGGTTGATGTTTGGAGCTCTCACCGACATTGCCTTGAAATCTGGCGTAGGCACGCTAGCTCTGCCTGTCGTCTGGAGCCGCTTCAAAGGCCTTCCGCGTTCGGTTTACGGAACGGCCTTAGCACACTTCGGATTGGGCGTTACGGTGATGGGCATCGTCGCCGTCACATCGCTGGAAATCGAACGGATTGTCGTCATGCGCCCCGGCGAAACATTGCCAATCGCGGGCTATACCCTCAGCTACAAGGGCATTGCGCCCTATCAGGGACCGAACTTCTCCGAGGAGCGAGGTCAATTCGCTTATGTCGACGAGGCTGGTCGTGTCCTCGGTGAAATTATCTCGTCCAAGCGGCTCTACACCGCGCGCCAGATGCCGACCACGGAGGCGGGAATTGCGACGCGGGGTTTCAGCCAGCTCTACGTGTCGATTGGCGATGCAACGTCCGACGGCGGCCTTGTGGTACGCGTGTGGTGGAAGCCTCTTATTTTGCTTATCTGGCTTGGCGGTGCGGTGATGATGCTGGGCGGGACCATATCGCTATTTGATCGCAGGCTCCGCGTCGGTGCGCCGGCGGCGCGCAAGGTGAAGGGCATGATCGAGGTGAAGGTGACAGCGTCATAGACGCAACGCTCGAAGCTATGGCGCCTCAGACTAGAGTGTGCTTTTGGGCTGATCAACAGCCGACAAGTCCTGGATCATGGGAGCAAGGCTCCACCCGCAACCGAAGAATACCCTACCCTTGGTCAATCTGCGCCTTTGACCTTGCCGCTCGCTTGTCCGTCGTCAGGGTTTTTGGGACAACAGGCGGCGTGAGCTAACGGAGGCTCTG
>VFQN01006809.1_pt1 | contig 12758 bp, 16 predicted proteins | sample 3512371 | NCBI WGS metagenome assembly VFQN01 (sample SAMN10412370, study PRJNA504923) | tailings metagenome | isolation source: Replicate 2 from Balatoc abandoned mine | place: Philippines: Itogon, Benguet | collected 2017-08-28
GTACATGGGTCGTTGCACTTGCGGAGGGGAGAACCCTCGCCGTGTAACACTGACTGCAAGCTGACCGCCTGCCTCGGCTTGCAAGTTGTAACCGCTGCTGAGGTCCTTCCATGCATGCAACTCCCTGCTGTGCAGGCTGGCAAGGCTGGACACGCTCGGCAAAACGTGTCAGCACTTTTCATTTAGACCTCCGTTATGAACGCACGGGCTGCTGACCGTACATAACACTTATTTGCACTGCGGCACGCGCAAGGCGTTGCACCTGGTTGCGCGGGACGTGCGATACAGTGTAAGACGCGGGACGTGTGCGGCGGTATTGCCGGAGGGAGCTGGCTGCCTTGGCAGCAACGTCTTGAGTCTCCAAGCTCAGCTGGACAGCAAGCAGCCGAGCTGCCACGTGAAAGAGGGGACTGATCACTGGCCGCCAGATCATCACGCAAAGAGCGTTTCACGCACGGACAGACGCAACCTCGTCAGCGCCTCGCCGTGGTCCCCTTGCCTTACCATCTCGTCTCCGATAATCCCATAACCCTTCTCCTGAAAAAAAAAAAAAATCTCGTCTCTTCCCCCATTCGCAGCCCCGCCACCGTTTTAACCCCTCCGCTTTCTTATTGCGCTCCGAGCTACGGTTATATCAGTACTCTACTACAACATGTCGGTACTATGCAACACCTTCCCCGCCTCCTCGTAACGTGTAACCGTTACTGTCATTGCCCCACCGTCAACACTAGCAGCGCTTGCCGTGGCCCTCTCCGCCTACATCTTGCCTGTTTGCTCCGCTGCTCCACAAGGCCCGTGCCATACATGCATCCCTGCACCTCCGGCGCCCCAACCCTCCCAGGAACGGCAAAGCCTGCATCTCCACATGGCGTTACGTCTTCCTCGCCCTCCAGCCCAGGCACGACAAGCCACCCCCCTAGAGCCGCAACACGCGCATACCAAGCAAACCCATTCCTTCCTTCAAGCCAACTCGCCATCCCCACTCCTACCTATCGTCCACTACCGCATACGGTAGACCTTTCAGTTGGCTGAGTCCAAACATGCATACAACGGCTGCAATGCACCACGTCAGTGCAGGCTAAGTCGGCTATGGCTCCACGCGAGCAGCATCTTGCTTCTGCCAAGTAGTCACCATGTCATGCCGCCCTGCCGGTCGCCAAGAGCGCAATCGCCGCTCCGTGCTGACAATACACCAGTTCATTGGTCCAAAGGGAACGTGGCCGACCATTCATAACGCCGTGACACATAAAGCAAAACCAATGAATTTCTGCCACAGATGCAGAGGTGCGGTCCAGTAAAGCGAATGTGAACTGGCCCACTCAACCACACAACAGCACAATCAACCTCAATGCTGGGTCAGGATGCGGCCACAGAAGGACGTCCACCAGCAACTATGCACTTTTCATCGATTACGGTAACGCCAGACACCATGCCCTTTCACTACACACTGCACAGTGCAGCAGAATGCAGACCGTCTCGGGCAAGCGTGGCACGGCAGCCTAATGTGCGTTCCGTCTCACCCAGTAGGCACTTTCTTTGCAAATCATGGCCAACCAACAACGGCCGATCATGGCGAACCCATCAACGACAAACAGAAACCAACTGACCCATCAGTGTCATGCGTTCTTTTCCTTTCCACTTTGCTGGGCTCGTCGCCAATGCCATTAAACACTCCCAGGCCCTCTCCGCCTTCACTGCAGGCGCTGCCGCTTGGCCGCGACCTCCACCCCATCGCACAGCAGCTCAAAAGCCAGGTCCGCGTTCTCCGTCATCAGGCGCTTGGTGTGCACCGGCAGCCGCAGCATCTCCGCCTTGTGCTCCACAAACCACTCCTTGAGGCCCCGCAGCAGCTCACCGTAGGTCGCCCTGTGCTGCTCAGCCCACAACAGCAGCCCCACCACGCTCTCTCCGCACACGCACTCCAGCACCTGCCGCCCCACCTCCTCGCACAGCCCCGGCAGCAGCAGCCGGTCCGCCAGCTCCGCGGTCAATGGCAGCAGCGCCTCCGGTATGCTGCCCACGCTGTCCGTGTACATGTAGCGCAGCACCAGCTCAAACGCCTTTGGGTCAGCGTCCGGCAGGCTCAGCCGCTGCGCAGTGCCGTCCGTGAAGCCCCGACTGGGGTCCACAAGCGACCGGAAAAAGGCACTGCGCGCCGCCAGCACCGCCCTGTGCGCGGGGAAGTCCCTGCCGCCCGCCTCCACGACAACATCCGCTGAGCTGCCATCCGGTTGGCTGAGGCTAGCCAGTAGGGCCGACAGGTCAGCGGGAAGGCTATGGGGTTTAGCGCCGGGGGCGGGCTGCGGAGGTCTGGCGGCGGCGTGGCAGGCCGGGAGAGGGAGGCCCAGGTCGATCACCAGCAGCTGCGGAGGTCGGGGGTTGCCTGGCTCACCGAGGTCCTCCTCCGGCCGGTCGTCACAAAGTGCTAGGTACCCGTTGGGCAGGATGGCGGGGCAGTAGAAGCCGCCCTGCAGGTCCTCGACGACCGTGGTGACTGCGCCGTCCGGGGCAACCCGCCTTAGGGCCGTGAGGTCTACTTCCTCGTCGTAGTCCGCGACAAGGACAAAGCCCTGCCCATCAACCACGATGTCGGAAATGGACCGGAAGCGCGCCTCAGCTCCCATGCCGTCCCGGTAGCTGGATTCAGTCGCGTGCCCAGCTGCCAGCACCGTCTGCTCCCCAGCCCCCTCCACAAGCGGGCGCCTGTATACGGCCGTCACGCCGGCCAGGACCAGCGCCTGGCTAACTGAGTCGTACACCACTGTGTGGCACCGCTCCACGGCCTCCCAGCTGACCAATGTCTTAGCCAGCGCCTGGTCTGGGGGTTGCGCTGCATGATGGGTCCTTCGGCCGTGGGCACCTGCCTGGGCGCCCTCTGCTGCTGTTGTTGCATAGGAACCGCTGGGCGTACCAAGTGCACGGACCTCATGCTGCCAAGAGCTAGGCAGCGTCAGTTTCCAAAGATGGTTTCTGTCGATGATGTACAGGTTCCCTTTGCCGTCGGGAGAGATGCTGCTTGGCCAGGAAAAACGGGCGGAGGCCCCGAACCCCTCTTGCGCGCCGGCCTGGCTGATGTGCCCTGCTATTATGACTGCCGTGTTGTCAGGAAGTAGCTGAGCGACAGCGTGGCCTCCATAGGTGATGCCGAACACGCTGCCGCTGAATGGGTCCCACACTGGCGAAGCGAACCGTGGGAAATGCTCGTGTTCCGCAGAAGCCTGACCTCCCAGATCCCATTTCATTGGTTGCCTCTGGCCAAAGGCAAGGCCCTCGTGCTTACAGGCGCCCCGTAACGGGACACCAGCTGAGGCATCCAGGACTACGGTCTCCAGGGTTCCCCCAACCAGATGCGTGACGCAACCATAAAATTCTCTAGTGAAGTTGTATGTTGTGCATAATGGCTGAAGTGGCGCGTCCATGGTGTAACCGAGCAGTTCTGTGGCAGCAACAGCAAAAAACGCGTAAAGGTTCAGGACGGCCTTGGTACTCTGCAACAGCACTGCGACAACGCCTAGGCAAGGTGCGAGGGGTCCGGTTCTCCGGCAGCGTACGGCGCTGGTCTCCGCATTCCTGGTCAGCTCATTTGCAGGTTCTGCAGTCGGCAGCTTGCCTCATACAGAGGCCTTCTGGCCTCATAGGCAGCATTTGGCGTTCCGGTTGCGGGTTGTCACACATTGCTGCGCTGGTACCATACAACCTGCATAGAACCACAGTGAGCGAGGTCGAAACGGTTGCAACCCGGCCTCACCCGGCACGTGCCATAATGAGAATGTCTAAAAACCACGATCTGACAGGAACCGGGTTGGTATACTGCGCCGTCAGGCCCACACCTGCCATAAAGCAAACTGCGTCCGTGCCCCGTGTGCTCCCTGATGGCCGAACGCCCACACGACCGGTACCACTGCACAATGCATGCACTTCCCCGTTTCCTTGTGTTGCACACGCCACGAAGGCCATACCGCAACCAGCGTTGCAACCTTGTATGCACGCAAGGCAATTGCGCACTGTTACCGGTATCTACTGCTATGCACTGTGCACCGAGGACCCAAATCTTGAGCCCGTCTCGCCATACAGTAAGGCCAATGCTGACGCAAGTGGCCCACGCCCATCAGCCGGTCCGGCATACCTCCCCGTGCCCCGCCCCCCAGTGCTCCTCCCTGCTCCTCCATGCACGCCCGGCAGCAGTACCACACGCCACCACAGACCCGCCACACTCCACCAGCCCCCCTCGACCTCCGCCTCGCTGTCCCCCGCCACGTCACCGCACGCCGGGTTGCAACACGTGCGCAGCAGCCGCCGCAGCTGCCCCGGCTGCACCTGCAGGCCTCCCACGCGCAGCACAGCTCTCGGCCTGCCGACCTCCCCCTGCATACGACCCGCCGCAGCCTCCGACGCCACTATCTGCGGGCTGTGCAGCTGCATCCAGCCCTCCTCCTCCTCCTCCTCGCCGCCGTTACTCTGCTCCTGCTGCTGCTGCTACCTGTGCTTTTGGCCCTGCACACGCCCAGAGCCCCACAGCTGCAACAGCTGCACCAAACACCCCGAGCGCCGCCACCTCCTCCGCCATCAACAGCACGGCCCCGCGGGCCCTCCAGAGCTGCTGCCTGCCTCTGCACCAACGGCACCGGCAACACCTCCCCCGACAGGCCGCCGTCCCCAGCGCCGGAGCCACCAGCGCCAGCGCTACGCCCTGGTTCCTTGCCTGGCCTTCCCCCTCCCGTGCTGCGGCCGTGCAGCAGCAGCGTGTCTCGGCGCAGATCCATGACCGCCTGCCGTACCTCGTCCGGAAACGCCGCGGCCACGCTGCACAGAGCCTCTGCCGGCGTCAGCAGCACACCAGCGGGGCTGCTGTCGAGCTGCCCATCGCGCGGCACAGCCTGCCGCAGGGCTGCCCCCAGAAGCTCCACCGCCGGGTTACCGTATCCTACTGCGGACCGCAGCTTGGGTAGTGCCTTCTGGGTATGGCTGCGACCTGTCTGGGTCTGGATGAGGCCAGCACGGCAGCCGCGTGCCCAAAGCAAGCGCCAGTCTGAGTCCCTGAGCACAGCACAGGACAGGGACGAAGGGGGCTTCCCCTGCAGGTGGGCGCATGGGTGAGGCCATGGACGCACCAGTACCAATTGCATTTATCCATGTACGCTCTGACAAGCTGTCTAATGTGGAGCGCTTCCTGAACCAGCTAGCCGCTTACAATCCGATGCGACCGTTAACGAAACGATGCCATCAACGATTCAGCCGCACATCCATGGAAAGCAACGTGGAAGTCAGGGCACAGCCAAGGCGCCCGCTCGGCACTGCACAGACAACTGCGTGTCTGCAAATGCGCCGCCGCAAGCGGCCTTCATGCTCGAGGACACTCCCAGCAAACGGCCACACGGAAACGGCAGCCACTAGTGCAAGCTGCCCGATGGGCCAGCACCAAAAACTCCGCCCTCGAGCCGCCGCAGAACAACCCTACGTTACCCCCACCCAACCCAGCGCGACCCATAACGTCCCCGATGCCGTGGACCAACCCAGTCAGGGGAACTCCCCTGACCCCAACCGCTGAACAAAGCCAGCGCTGCAATCAACACCTGGACTCCCCATCCCCACCACCAACAACACCCGCGTCCTCTTTCCATTCCTTCCTGCCTCGTTTCTTACAACACCGCGAGCGCATCTCCACTTGCGCCGCACGTGCAACCGCCCATCCCCTGCCCGTGCGCTGTGTTGTACAACGCGCCCCGGCACATGGGGCTGCTGCCCCCGCTGCTCCTGCCGCGGCTGCCACGTGCCGACCTGCCTCACTTGCCCAGCGCGGCCAGGGCGGTGGTGACGGCCCACTTGCCCACGATGCCCACCAGCGTGAACAGCCCCACGTAGCCCACACTGCCGCGGAGCCGCGCGTCGGGCTTGCCGGTGGCGTAGCCCTGGCACGTGAAAGGGATAGCGGGAGGTGGGGAGGATGAGTTGCCGTACCGAGAGACATATCTGTCAAATGGGAGGTGCGGAGTACAAGGTTGCCGTAACAAAACCGCAAGCCCGCGTTGCCCTCCACAACAAAGCGAGGCTGGTTTCCGAAACGGTTGTGCAAACGGTGGCATCACAGCGTTCACAGGCACGAGAGCGGGGAAGGGCGATGGGGTGCTCGTAGCGGTTGCCGGCTCTTGACTGCCATTGCGTTGCTCTGCGGGGGCTGAGGCCAGGGCCTCTTATGTACGGAGGCGGAGACGTACCAAGCGGGCTGGCCAATCCGTAGACAGCGTAAGCCGTATCCGGCGAGGTGCTGAAAGGAGCGTGCCTGGGCGCACCTCTCAGGACCCTACCCCGGGGGTCCTGCCCCCTTCGAGCTGTGATAATGCGTGCCGTTGGAGCTTTCAATGCTCAGTGGACGGGCTATGCCAATGGCCGCCGAACATATGCACCTGCGGCTCTTCCATGTGCCCAACCCAACCCAACGCGACTGAGGGGCCTGCCCCCTCATCTCCAACGCGCAACCCGGTCCCAGCCGCTGCCCCTGCCCCCAGCCGCTTCCCCCGCCCCCACCTCCATGTACAGCACGCGGCCCAGCAGGTACACCAGACCCGCCACAGCTGCGGTGATGGGGTGCTGCGGGGTGTGGGGTAAAAGGGTACACGTGAAACATACGTAGCAAGGTTGTGCTGCACTCGACCAGGCGAGGGCGTGGGCGACGGCGTGGGTCCGGGGCAGGGAGTCACAGGACCACGCCAAGGGCATGCCGCTGGTACAGACATCCAAATGGTAAAAAAGGTGGCTCTGGGTCGAGGGCGCAGCGGACATTTGATGCTGTGGCACATGTACCGTTTAGGCTAGATGCCAAGGCGTTGGCTCCTGTCCCCTGATGCCCTGTACCACGCGGCCCTCCGCCCATCCACCAACAGGCAGGCTTCGTAGTAGCCACAGGCCCTGAACCCTTGGCCCGTAAGCCCCACCAAAGCTTCCCAAGTCCACTGTGCCATGTGCCAATCCTTGCGCACTAAGCCTTACAAGCTCAAGCTATCATCCTTTTTCGTTCTGTCATGCAGCAATCATGCTATGGTGGTTGCCAGCCGGGCACTTTGCGGCCGCACCTTGAGGCCGGCCGAAATGAGCAGCGCCAGGAAGATGGGCTGGTGCTCCAGGCTGTTCTGATGGCCGCGCTGCGTGCAGTTGTACCTGGGGAGCGTGGCGACGCAGGTACTGGGTTGGGCAGCAGTACAAAGCAGACAGGTGGCACCTGGAGCGTAGCGGGAATAGAGTCGATCAGGCTGTGATTGGTGCGTGTGCGTTGGTGTGGTACGTGGTGTGGGGGCGGGGCGGGGCGGCTCCAGAAGTGTTGTGTTTTCGGGATTGGCGGCGGGAGAAGTAAAGCGCACGAGCTGAGGCCGGATGGAACGTGCATAAGGAGTGTAGCTGGCATGGTGTGGGCTCCTTGGCTGTTGCAGCGGTAGCAGCGTATGGCGGCGCGCATGACGTGCTGGCTCCTAAGCCACGGCACCAGCTAGACTGTGAGTGCTTGGCAGCGATGTGGTCTTGCCTTTCCACACTCGCACGTCCTCCTCAAGCACCTTCAGTTTAGGCCCACAAGAGAATGTAACGTCCGTAGCTTGTATCTTCCCAAACCCTTGGTTCATGTTCACCAGTGGTTTGAGTGCTGGTGGGCAGGGGTGTAGGGGGCTTCTCAGCGTGTACCAGTGACAGACGCCTACCTGTTGCGGTATTCGTCGTTGGGGCAGTCGTCCTTGGTTGCGTACAACGTGGGGTACTTGACGCCGAACCTTGGGGAAAGGGCCGGGGTGGGGCCGGGGTAAGGCGGTCGCACTTGACTGTGGAAAAAGGGCTGCCGTGCGGGTACGAGGGCTCGGGTGCGCACGCAAAGGTCAAGTGCAGCCCAGCCTGTGCCTGCATTGGGAGTATGCATGGCTGTGGCAGTCTAGTCCAGCGCAGCGCAGGAGTGTAATCAACCACGCGAGCTGCTTGCGCTACCCAGCGGGGCGGGGCACTTGTTCCGTGTCGTAACGCCTGCCTAACTAAGACGGGTTAAGCAGCTTCCAGAAAGCTTGCGTCAACAGCTGCGCACGCCTCATCATCTGCAGTGTTCGTGTTATGACATCACGTGCTGTATGTATGTTGTTTATGGCTAGATCGCTCAGGGACCGTTATGAGTAAGGTTGACGCGGGGCTCTGGTGCCAGTATCCTGTCCCTTGGACCACTCACTTCTTTCGTGCGTTCATCACCTTCACTGCCATGTAGCCATGGTGTCTGCCGTGTTCGAAAGGCGCATGTTAGCTGCACAACGACTTGGGCCGCGCAACCGGAGCAGCAATCACAATTTTAACTGGACGACAGCCCGAACCTCGACTTACACGAACCAGGACGCCAGTACGGTGCCGGCAACGTATGCAAACTCAGCTGGGACGGTCATCATCGTGGCAGGTGCTGGTACAAGAGCGGCAGGGCGAGTAGCGACCCGGCGGGGCGGGGTGGCAAGGTTTATCCGAGTAATCCGAGGAGAACGAACTGAAGCTTGCATTCTTATGCTGACGGTGCTGTACGCGGATGTGCCCACGTAAGTCACAGCACGGCACCCGAGTACGACAGCCCCGGGACTTCGCAAGCCTCCCAATCCTGCTTCCACTCCATGCTGATGGTGAAGTCAGGCAAAGAAAGTTGTGAGCGGCTCAAAAACTAGTTAAAAAGCTGTCGTTCTGGCGTGCTAGAAAGAGTCGCGAAAGTCGCCTGCACGTTGCTGTTAACACTTGCCTTGACACAGCTCGTGTTGCGTATTCTTGCACACCGAGATATATAGCCTCATCTCGTTTCTGCTCCAGCTGGACGTCCAAACCGACCTCGACTGTAGAACCGGGCCCTGTGTGGCGAGAGGAGGAGACCCGCAGGCCCTGGCTGCTAATCAGTGCCCAATAGGCAGTCATGAATTATGGACGCATGTCAGAGTGGGACCGCGGCGACCGCGGCGGTGACACGGGGGGCGGGGCACAGGCCCTGGAGCGCAGCGTCGACACACGCAGCACTGACTTCAACGGGTACGGTCTCCGGGACCTCAGCGGGCATAGAAAAAAGGTGCGTTCGCTGCGGGCTGGCGGGGTGCTGCACGCACACTGTGTGCAGCGAGGGCGTTGCGAACAGCGGATGGTAGGACGGTTGTGAAAAGCCTGGCAAAGGGCCCAGGCCGCAGTAAGGGCCCCGGCGCTCCCATGTACACTACCGTGTACACCCACGGACGCTTGGATTCCGACGGTCTTCATCTCATGAAGCCTCCTGATATGGGAAGAATGCGCCTCATGCACCAGGCATGCGTGGCTGACGGGGGACGGAGGTGGGCGTGCGCTGGTCGAGGGTTGACGGCTTCGTCAGGCGCAATGCCTTCCGTATGGGGACCACGTGGGACTGACCCTCATGCAAGGCCAATCCGTTGCTGAGTGTGTTTAGCTTCCTGTCTGCTGAGGACTACCCGTCCCTGCGCGTCTCGCCATGCTACGCCCCAGGTCAACGCTGTGTCATGGAACTCCGACGGCCGGCGGTTAGCCTCGGGTAAGGAGCGGCTGCCACGTGGCAGGCAGAGCGGGAGCATCAGGGGCCAGGGGGCTGCGGCACATGCAACAGCCCGCTGCATCCGCGCGCGCACGGCGCCGACCAATAACAGGCGGCGGACGTGCTCTGCGGTGCATGGGGTCACCGCCCGCAGCGGCTCAGCCTTGGCAAGGGGCAACAGCGGGGTCCCGTACGCGCACCCCCACACCTGCCGCGCCGCCCCGCTGTGTTGCTTCGCGTGCAGGTGCCGCGGACAAGTGCATCCGCGTGTGGACGGTGGAACCCAGCTGCGGCGTGGCACGTGCCGAGCGCGCCGACGCGGAGTACACCAGCCACACAGACACGGTGACCAGCGTGGAGTGGCGGCCCGACCACCCGGACGTCATGGCCTCGGCCAGCAGCAGCAAGGCGGACACCAACATCAGGTACGGTGCTGCACGTGCTGGTAACATCGGAGCACGTCAACCGGTGGTCAACGCGGGATTAAGGCAGCAGCGTCAAAAACGGCACCCACTGCACATGGTACGGGGCAGCAAAGCGGCGTCATGAGTGCAAAGACAGGACCAATGTCGAGTCAGCAATAGGGGCCGGTGTCGAGGCCAACCTCGTAAGATTGGAGCATCGGCGGGCCCGCCGCGCTGCACACTGTGCACAGCAGGCGTGGCGCGGACCCCCCACTACGGTACCAGCCTGCCCGCCCCGCCCCCGCTGCCCGCCTGCTGCCCAGGTTCCACGACGCGCGCACCAACAAGCCCACCGCCGCCGTGCCGCTGTCCTGCGAGCGCAACCTGTCCGTGGCGTGGTCGCTGGACGGGCTGAGCCTGGTGGTGGCGTGCAGCAGCGACGACCTGGTGGTGGTGGACACGCGCAAGATGCGCAAGCAGAAGCAGTGGGCGGTGCAGGGGCACGTCAAGGTGGGGGGAGCAATGGGCGGTGCAGGGGCACGTCAAGGTGGGGGAGCAGGGTGGTGGCTGGGGGGCGCTGTTGAGGGGCACGGCAGGGCGGACGTAATGGTTCTGGCCCGTCCAAAGCATATGGCGGCAAGGGGCCCGTCCCCCCCTGTGTTCCTCGACTTACGGCGTCCTGCCGCAAGCGCTGCAACCCTACCCATCGGCACCTTCCCTGCAGCTGCACGAGGCGCGCTGGGGGCCCACCCCGGCGCACGTGACGATGGCGCTGGACGACGGCAGCGTGCGCATCAGCCCGCTGCAGCGCCTGGACAGCCAGCTGTGGCGGCTGCAGGCGCACGCCAGCCACGCCAACTGCATCGCCTACTCGCGGGACTTCAAGTGAGGAGGGCAGGAGCGTGTCGTGGTGCGGCTTTATTCCCAGGGAGCTTGCCTGGAAGTGGGGGAAACACCAGGGTAGCGGGAACCTGGCATGTTGCGTCGGTGGAGTGCAAGCGCGCTAGCACAGGGTGAGGGGTTGGCGCTCTGCCCGAAGGCGCGGTACCACCAGGACGCCACACGCGCTAGCTTCCTTTATTCACCATCCATTGAAACTGCCGAGCGCGGCTCCTCCACTTTTCCAACCCCTCTTCCCCCTTATAGGCATTTTCCCTCATCACACCGCGCTTCCGCCCCCTTGACCCCTTGCCGCTGCTCCCCGTCCCCCACCCCAGGCTGCTGGCCACCGGCGGCTCCGACGCGCTGGTGACGCTGTGGGAGGTGGAGGACATGATCTGCACACGCACCTTCTCGCGCCCCGACCAGTCCATCCGCGCGCTGGCGCTGTCGGCGGACGGCCGCTGGCTGGCCTACAGCAGCGGGGACGGGCCCGGCACCGTGGACGTGGTCAGCACCAGCACGGGTGAGGGTCGACTGGGTATACCGTAGCGCGGCTGGGTTATCGTGGCAAGGGTGGAAGGGCGTGGGTGGGTGAGCTTGCAAGCATGCGGGTTGCACAGTGGAGTTAGGGGTGAATGGGCACCGTGGACGTCTGCAGCACCGCGAGGGTGAGCGCCTGTAAGCGGGGCGGCGTGCGTGGGAGCCATAAGTCCAAAAGAGTTAACGGCTGCTAGAGTGGGAGTCCGCATGGGTATTTTTGGCGGTGTGGTGAACAGTGGCACGGTTGGAGGGGACGGGAACCGCGAGGTTCAGGCGTTAGCTCGGCAGCCCAATGGGCACAGATTGCAAGGAGGCGGAGGGTGGCGGTAGGGCTGGCGCACGGCGGGGGTGCAACGGATCGGCCACCAGCAGGTAAGCTGCTCGTAATTGATGCAGCTGCACACGTGGACACGCTGCCTGGCGTCGATGGGGTATGCCCAGACGCTTGGTGCCTTGTGCACCCCTCGCTGACTGTGCCCCTGCTCGCGCCCTGCCGCCCCGTGCCCCAGGCGAGCTGGGCGCCAGCCTGCAGAACCTCAAGTCCTACCCCGAGGGCATGGCCTGGTGCCCCTCCGCCCCCGTGCTGGCCTTCGCGGGGGACGAGACCAAGGAGGGCTACGGCGCGGTCAGCATCTGGGCGCCGCCGAAGGCAGCGTCGGGCTGAGCACTGTGGGAAAGCTTCACCTCGTTGGGGCGGGCTTGCCTTGGTTACTGGTACCGGTATGCAGGGAGGCACGTTGCAAGGGCTTGAGGCATAGGAGGCAGGCGAGGCCACAAGCCGGTGGGGTATGCCGGCGGGATGTGTCGAAAGCCGGGGTGCTGGAAGCTCAGTTCGTGTCCATGATGCACGGGCGGCATGGCGCAGTTTCGGTGCGCTTGGCGGGGGCGCAAGACGACATGCATAACGCACGCGAGCCGAGGAACAGCAATATGCAGGGCAGGAGGCGGGTCTACACCCTGGACCCTGCGTGTGCGTGATGAACCCTGCCCTTGGCGTCTTGTAGCGGAACGGCAGGTACGCTGGTTGTGTAAGCAGGACTCGGACGGCTCGGACGTCGGTGGCACTGGAGCGTGGAGCACGATTGGCTGAAGCGCCACACCCAACCAGGCAGCGAGTCATGCAGCATGTGAAAACGTATAAGAAGGGCAGAGTGGCTCAAACCTGAGGTAGCCGGAAGCCGTACGTTGCGTTGCCACGCCCTCTCCGAGACTCTGGTTTGAGATACAGTGCGTGCATTTGCAGCTGGATCCTCGTCCGCCTGTGTGGTCTGCCCGGACCCATAGGGAAGGCGTGCAAGTGGAAGGTGGCTACCAGTGGATGATGCAACGTCGGGCATCAGCTGGTGGATGACTCCCAATCCCCTGTTCAGGAGTTTACTGGTGTGGGCAAGCTTGACGAT
>VFQN01006810.1_pt1 | contig 12753 bp, 14 predicted proteins | sample 3512371 | NCBI WGS metagenome assembly VFQN01 (sample SAMN10412370, study PRJNA504923) | tailings metagenome | isolation source: Replicate 2 from Balatoc abandoned mine | place: Philippines: Itogon, Benguet | collected 2017-08-28
TCTCCCGAGTGGGACGGGGCTGGGCCCTGGAAGGGGACCAAAACTGTAAATCCATACATACAGGACACCCCTGTCGAGGCGCCCATCTAACCCACTGGCTCTCCCACCCTCGGCAAGATAACCCGTTTAAACACAAAGCCGGCACACATCCTCGGCAGTGCGCCATCCATGATCACCATGCTTTTTCCTGGGCGGCTGCACGCAACCGTGGCACACTGTTACACTCCGTCGTACCAACCGTACACAAACCCGTTGCTGTACGATGGCAGCGCGTTCCCAGCCCGCTCGTAGCACCACAGCGGCTGCCGGAACGGGTTCACCTCCTGCCGTACAGCCAGCTCCATCCCGTACATGCCGTACAGCATCTGCCCGGACCGTACACACTCTTCCTCGTTGTACCCTGTGAACATCACCGCCATCGGCGTACGGCGTATCCGACGGTCCTGCACCTGCACCTGTGTCTTAGCCGCATGTGTGTTAACTGCGCTCTGTGGCAGCAGCAGCTCCAGCGTGGGTCCCCACGTGGGGTAAGCTGGCAGGCCAGCATTCGGGCACAGCACGACCAGCGGCCGTTGCCCGTCTTCAACATTGTACGGCAACCAGCACGCCCCCGGCCTCCCGGCCCACGTGGCAGCACGTTCCGCTTGCAGTCCTTGGTCCGCCTGTACGCCCGGCTGTGACCCGGCTGCTGCTGCTGCTCTGGCTGCTGCTACTGCTGCTGCTGCTGCTGCTGCTTGCAAGGGCTCTGCCACCGCCCTCACACCTGGGGCACACGTTGGTCCGCCCTCCTGCCGCACGTGACCCAGCCCCAGCCCCAGCCCCGGCCCCCGCCCAGCGGAGGCCCCCACCCCCAGCAGCTGCTGCAGCACCCCGTCCTCCTGCTCGTGCAGCACGCCGGAGTACAGGTAGACCACCAGCCCCGCACCGCCAGCTCCGCACGGAGTGGTTCCAGCACCAGCACCCCCAGCACCGCCACCACATGCACCAGCAGCAGCAGGGCCGCCGTCCCCGCTGCCGCTCCCGTCGCTGCCGTCGCTGCCCTGTCCACCCCCGACCTGCCCAAGCACGCCGCGCCCTCCACTCACACCAAAGCACCCTTCTCCCGCCCCGTTCGCGCTCCGTGGTTGCTCCTTGTCCTCCTTTTCCTCCTCCTCCTGCTGCTGCTGCTGGCATGGCTGCTGCTGCTGCTGCCGGCCCCCCGCTGCAGATCCTTGCCGCTCTCCTCCGGTACTGCCGTACCGCTGGGCCGCACTGCCGTACCGTACGGCCGTGCCGTGCATGCTGGGCGGTACGTCGGGCCCCACCATGTGCAGGTGCAGGGTGGCGGCAGGCGGCAGCAGCGGCAGCAGCACCGCGAAGGCGTCCAGGCAGTCCAGCTCGGACTGGGGGCCTGCGGGCGGCAGGCGTGGTGTTGTGGAGCGCAGAAGCACAGATTGTAGTACTGGTATGCAAGATGTGTAAGGTTGTACTATGTGTCGTAAAACCATTGTAGCACGTAGCAACTGGCTCGCCCGCTGCAGCCCCACTCAGAGCCTTTGCGGGCTCTGTGGGCGTCAGGGCGTGCTCCTGGTGCGCGCATGCGCGTGCCAGGCGTGGTGCGATGCCACAGCCACAACACACACTCCTGATGTACACTGTGCGGCGCAAATGCACTACAGCAAGCGCCGGTAGCCCCGAGTACTCAGCGCCCTTGTTCTCCTTCCCCAGCATGAATGAAGGCGAATCTGCCCCGCGCTCCCTCACCAAGATACAGGACGTCCAGGTGCGTTCCGCCCTGCCGCTGCCCACCCTCCTGCTCGTCTGGCAACCTCTGCAACCTCACATGCTGCTGGTCCTTGCCCCGATCATACTCCTGCTGCTGCTCCCGCACCTGCTGCCCACCACCGCCCCCGCGCCCTTCAACCTCCGCCTCCTCCCCCGGTGCACCAAGCCTCCTGCGCTTGCACTCCACCCGCTGCCCTGAATCTCGTGCAATCCCTTGCCTCCCAGCGCCCTGCGCCTGCTCCTGCCGCTGCTGGTCCTGCCCCGTCACCTGCTCCGGCTCGTGCCCCTGCTGCTGCTCGCCCTGGCCTCGCTCCCACTCCCGCTTCCCCTCCCGCCCCCTCCTCCTCCCGCTTTCCCCCAGCAGGCGGCCCCCCGCCCTCCGGTCCGCACAGCACAGCACATGCCACAGCGTGAGCGGGAAGTGCAGCACCAGCGCCACGGGGGACTCCAGGGGCAGCCCACACCAACGGTAGTAGGACAGCCAGTCACAGACGCCGTACAGGCTGTCCTCACAGGGCTCATGCCTCCCCTGCTCCTGCTCCTCCTGCTGCCCGTGCCCTGGTCCGCCGCACCCAGTGGCCTCCTCCCGCTCGTCACCCTCTTGTCCCAACGCTGCTTCGGCCTGTGAGGCCTGCTGCAGGTCGTGCTGACGGCTGTTCGCGGTTAGCTCCGGCGATTGATGGCTGGCCGTTTCCAACCGGGGGCCGATGGACCGCATTTTAGGTGGGTGGAGTCGGGGCACGAGGTTGGCGGGCAGGCGCCACACGTCCCTGGCCCACACGACACTTTCCTCCTCCTCCTGCTCTTGCTGCTCCTGCTCCCCTTCCTCCCTACCCTCCACCTCTCCTTGCCCTCCCTGCCCCTTCGCCTCGGACTGCTGAGCCCCTTGGCGTCTGCGCAACGCACACTGCTCCCCTTGCGCCCCCTCCGTCGCGTCCGCAAGTGATCCCGCTGCCCTCGACGGTCTTGCCCCGGCCTTGCTGTACGACTCACGCAACCCCTCTGCGCCTGGCGCCGTGCCCGTGCCGGCACCGCGTGCGCCCGACACGTGCCAAGACACGTGTCCCAACACGTGACCCGACACGTCTGCCGGCAGCCACGTCCCCACGCGTCCTAGGACGGGACGCTGCAGCTGCCCCCACGCTGGCAGAGGTGTTGACGGTGCAGGGGAGGTCTCCCTGTCCACGCCATGGTCCTGGCATTGGCACTGCCTCTGCAGGTCTTCACCTCTATTGCCTCTGGCTTGGGGCGGCGGAAGTGCCCCTGAGTAGGGCGGTTCGGCGGTGCAGACCGGCCGTGCAGTTGCTGCTGTACCCGCTGCCATTGCTGCGGGTGCGAGCCCCCATGCACCAGGCTGCATCTCACCCCCAGGTGAGGCCTGCACTGCCTCTGTGGCACAGGGGCACAGCCGCCTCCACAGGCCCACTGCGTGGCAGCCTCCCGCCTGCGCCAGCACCCGGCATATGGGCCTCATAGGGCGCTGGGTGCTTGACGTCTTTACGCCGCCCTCCACACCCTGCGCCAGGTCTTCATGCCCCTGCTGCTGCTGGTGGTGGTGTCCTGGGGAGGAGGGTCGGCTGGGCTGTGTTGCGGCTGGGTGCGTGTGGAACGGGTGCGGGGCCGGCAGCGTGCACAGCTCGGCTGCCCATGGGAAGGGAAAGCACGACAGCTCCTGGGGCATGGGTGGCGCATGGGCTGCAGCTAGTTAGCAGCAGCAATACCCGTGTTCCGCAGAGCCTCACGCGGCGTCTCGCAGTATGTGAACTAAGAATGACGCTAAGTGGGCGTGTTGGTGCCTTACTGCCACGGCGCCCCCACTTTGACAGGCACCACCACGCTTGGAGTTTGGAAGAGTAGCAAGGGGTGTAGTGAGCGCCCTTGACTGAACGCTGGCCGTCCAGCTGCTTGGCACAAGGTGGCAGTACCACAGGTGCGAATGCGCCCATCGCAATTTCCCGGCCCACCGCAACATAGGTTGCGCACACCGTGCCACATGCGGTACTCCGTCGTCGTGCTTCCGTCATTCCGTCGTGTCTTCCGGGGCATGCCCTCACGCCAACTGCGCCCACGCACCCTTAGACCTGCATGCCCAACAGATTCGCCAACATCATACCTCTGCTCGGCCCATTTGATGTGCCATCCGCACACACTCCTCCTCGTGGCCCCCACGTTTCCAGTGGTGGCGCCAATGGGTTTCGGAGCAGTACGCCATAGCCCCGCAGCCCGCGCAGACGTGCAACCGCGGTGGCCTGCATGAAGCTCCGCACAGCTGGCACTCGAAATGGCTGGTTGACATTTTGGCGTCGGCTGCTGTCTGGAGAGATGAGCGCAGGGGCAGCGCATAAGGAAAGGACCCGACCCAAGGGGTCTCTAGCCCGGTGAAGCAGCGCGGAGAATAGCTAGTGGAGTATAGTGTTGCACTACTGCTCGTAGTGATGAGGTGGGGTTTGGACGGCAAGTGCCAGTCTCGGGGCCCATGTCGTACGGGCTCAGAGGCTTCTTCCGAGGAAGCCAACGATCAGGCTAAGTCGTGGTGTTGAGTTCAAGGCAAAGTCGTCCGAGTGTTGCTGTGTTTTGTGTCTAGGCTTGTGGCAGTGCTGGACGATGTCGCCTTCAAACGACCTTGCCGCTGTGGCCGCGCAGCTTGCGGCCCCAGGGAAGGGCTTGCTTGCGTCTGATGAGAGTACTGGCACAATTGGCAAGCGTCTGGAGAAGGCTGGGCTGCCGAACACTGAGGTGAGTCTGTGTGGGGCATAGCGCAAGGCAGGGGGCGTGTGAGTAATCTGGGCTGGCGCTGTATGGCGTGCAAAGCGCTGTAATCATCTAAACTCTTTGTGCCATGCATGATTCATGGACATGGTTGTGGGATAAGTGCGCGCATATGCGTGGGAAGCGGAGCAGGGACGCGACAGCGTTGTTCCTGACGGCATGCGCTGCACCCTACATTCCGGCTTTCACACGGCACTGAGCGGTTTGGGTTTCGTTATGCGGCCGTTCGTCTCTCTTCGCGCCCGGCTCGCCCCGGCAACGTGCTAAATGGCGTCGGTTGGTCCACATGGGCAGCTCGCGGGTTCTCTGTCGCCGCGCCTGCTGAGCCGTCCAGCACATGCATTATATATGACAATAGGCACTCGAAGAACGGGTCCGCTGGCACCTGCTGTCAGCATCCAAACGACGCACGACAGCGCAACCAGGCCTCCTCTCCCCCCCGCTGCAACACCCGCACGCGTGCAAAGATGCTTTGCCTGTCACGCATACGCACTTGGAAAGCCGCATGCCTACCACACTACTACATGCTGCCGGGATCCCTCCTCCCGGCAAGCTCGCAGGGCTAGCTACCCCCACGCATCCCTCGTTTCCCAGCGCCCTCCACGCCCTGCCGCACCACGTTTCCACCAAAACACGCATCCCTCCCGTACAACAGGACATCCGCCGGTCGTACCGCGAGCTGTACTACACTGCGCCCGGCATGGGGCAGTACATCAGCGGCGTGATCATGTTCAAGGAGACACTGTACCAGAAGACAAAGGACGGGCGGCCGTTCGTGGAGGTGCTGGCGGAGCAGGGCATCCTCGCCGGCATCAAAGTGGACGAGGTGCGGGCCTGCCGTACTTCTCGTACCTCCTCGTGGTCGTGTACGGAATTGTACGGACGGCGTTGCCGTGCGGCAGGGCTGCCGCCATGCATGGGGGCAGGGTTCAGGGGGCGGGGTCCGGTTGCACCACAGGCGCACGCGCAGGCCGCTTTTGCGGTCGCGCTGGAGTGCCATGGCATGGCATGTGGACATGAGCGCGGATCGCCTTCGAGGCCGCTGGGTGAAGCGCTGACCCACCCGATATGGGTTCCGGCACGCAAGGCCCAGCGGGCTAGGCGGAGGTGACTGGCGGTGTGCCCCCCCTCGCTCGCCAACCTGTGCCGGCTGCTGCGCCAGCACCCGCCCATGCCCGCACGTGCTAGCAGCTAGCAAAAGCACCTCACACGCCGCCCACGAACCCTCGCGCCCAGGGCCTCGCCCCGCTGCCCGACGGCGCCGACGGCGAGACGTACACCAAGGGGCTGGAGGGGCTGGAGGCGGCGTGCAGGGAGTACGTGGCGGCGGGCGCCAAGTTCGCCAAGTGGCGGGCCACGCTCAAGGTGAGGAGAGTTGGGTCGCCCTGGCGGTGTAAAAGGGGAGGCGCGGGCTTTGCCTGGGCGTTGCCGTTGATTGTGGCTACCAGTTCCCAAAGCTTCGGGAGGCATGCAACTCTGCGTGCAAGGTTTGCTCCAGCCCAAGCCGCACCACCGCACGCAGGTCACCGACACGCTGCCCAGCGACGTGGCAGTGCAGCGCAACGCAGACGACCTGGCCCGCTACGCCAAGATCTGCCAGGTGTGCCATGGGGAGAGGGAAGGGGAAGGGGGCAGGCTACTATCGGCACTGGGCAGCTTCAGGGTAGGCACGAGTGGTCAGTCACGCCGGGGCGGCTACTGGGACGCTGACGGGCACAGGGGGAGGAACGGGGCAGGGGTGCCGCTATATTGCTGCTTGGTTATTGGTTGTCTCCCGCCTCCGCAGGATTGCGGGCTGGTGCCCGTGGTTGAGCCGGAGATCCTCATCGACGGCGCGCACAGCATGGAGCGCTTCGGCGCCGTGACGGAGCGCGTGGTGGGCGCGTGCGTGGCCGCGCTGTGGCGTCACGGCGTGGCGCTGGAGGGCTGCCTGCTCAAGCCGCAGATGGTCATCCCGGGGGCGGAGGCGGAGGGGCCGCGGCCGGCGCCCGAGGAGGTGGCCAAGCACACCGTGGCCGCGCTGCGCAGGTGGGGGTGCGGCTGGGTGGCTGCGACGGGGGATGTCAGCGCAAGGCTGCCAAGTGCAGGCAAGTGGCCGCGCTGCGCAGGTGGGGGGAAGTGAGGGTGAGGGCATGGGGCCAGGGTGTGGGGTGTTCCGCATAATGCGGTCGAGTGCAGGGGAGAGGCGTGGAAGGGGGGCAGGTTGCAGGTGGCGGACAGGTTACCGCGCGCGCTGTTTTGTGGGGCAGGGAGGGAGGGAGGGCGGAGGGCCCTTGCGCTGGTGTGTGGGGGGATGGCAACTGACCGTAGGAAAGGGTAGGGTGGGTTGGGGAAGGGCAGGAAGGCTAGCACGCCGTGGCCGCGCTGCGACAGGTGCGTGCAGGGATGGGCGGCGGGCAATGAGTGGCGGCACTCAACTCGTAGACGAACACTGAAGTGGGGCTGTGGGTTACGACCCCGTTCGCGCCTCCCCATCACCCGCTCACCCGCCCCCGCTGCCTGCCCCCCAGGGTGGTCCCCCCAGCCATTCCCGGCATCATGTTCCTGTCTGGGGGGCAGACGGAGGAGGAGGCCACGCGCAACCTGGACGCAGTCAACCGCGAGGCGCAGGCGGTGGGGCGCTGCCCCTGGGCGCTGTCGTACTCGTTCGGCAGGGCGCTGCAGGTGGGGGCAGCGGCAGGGGGAGGGGAAGGGGGCGGGGGCCATGGTGGGGTGGGATGGGACGGGGCGGGATGGGACGATCAAGTTGAGGACGACGCTGGGTGCTGTCGTACTAACTCGGCACGGCGCTGCAGGTGGGGCTTGCATGGAGGGGAAGGGGCAACCCACTGCGTGTCAACGTGACGGGGAAAAGAAAGGGCGGCAGGCTTTGGTTCGCGTCTACGCTTGGCTTGGATTCTAACTGAGCGTACGACAGTAGCCGTTCATGATCTGTTTTGCTAAGCAAACGCAAGGCGTGAATGCATTATGAACATGCTTATTGCCGCATCCCATACCTCGCCAGGCGTCCGTGCTCAAGCTGTGGTCCTCCGACCAGACACGTGTGGAGGAGGCACAGCAGCTGGCCCTGGCCCTGGCACGTGTCAACAGCGAGGCGGCGCTGGGCAGGTACGACGCTGTACGGCACTGTACGGCATTGTCCGGCAGCCGCTGTGGCGTGACGTGGTGTTATGCGTACGGAACTGTGTACGGCGCCGGGCTAGAGCACGCGGCCACACCAATAGTGACGCAAACCTGACGCGAACTGTCAGCTTGAGCCCAGGTGTAGTTAGTTTGCCCCGTTGTTGCAACCGCTCAGGTATAATGGGTGTGCACCAAAGTGTCCTGCTGCCGTTGTTGATGGTACCGTCGTGCCCGTGCAGGTACCCCGGCGGCGAGCACCCCTCCACCCTGTCTGTTGCCACCCTGCGCGAGGGGTTCCGCGGATGGAACGGCGTGGAGCAGCAGCAGCAGCAGCAGCAGTGAGGAGACCCCAGCCCATACCAGCCGCGGAAGCAGAAGCAGCAGGGAAAGGACATGGCGGCAGCACGGTGGTCCACTCCACTATCACCAGCCGCAGCAGCGGCTGCAGCGGGCAGCAGTGGAAGACAATACCAACACCGACGGAACGAAACAACGCGTTGGACGCAGCAGAGGCGCGAGTGGAACGCGATGGGCTTTAATCCACAGCAAGGTCGTGCCCAGCAAGCAGCTGGAATGTGCGTGGAGGATGTACGAGGAGGCGGATGGGGCAAGGATTTGTGCAAGCAGCAAGCTTATGCTTGGAGGCCGCACGACGAGGATGTTGATGCAAGGGCGTTGTGCGTCTGCACACACCGCAGGAGCGTACAGGGGTCTGGGCCTTTCGAACGGGCCCAAGACGGGTGTGCGGCTATAAGTTGGGGCGCAAGTGTGGTACGCCCTACCTTTTTTGGGGTGTGGAGGAGGGGGGCCCTAGGCACTTTGCGGCATCCAAGGTACGGCTGGCGACAAATAACAGTTGCAGTGAGGAGCCCTTTGGGGTGAGAGTTACCACTGAGCGGAGTACCGGTGTGCGGAGCGTCGAGTTGAGCTGGGAAGCGTTTTGGTCGGCCGGTTGCGGCCGGTTTTGTGATCCGGGCTTTCAGCCGGTTTTGCTCATCTAGGCTTGCAGTAGCAGGGGTGCGCGGACTGTCAGTACACTAGCACGAGGCAACACATTTGCGGCTCAGCAGTCAAGCAAGGGACACGCTAGGGGCTGTAGAGCACAATTGCACTAGCAGAAGGCTCCCGTTGATTTTTTGGTTGCAACAGGTGTTGATGTTGCAGGTTGTGTGGCTCAGGGGCGCGATAGGGCGCGGCGACAGACGCCAAGGTTGTTCAAGGGCGGTCTTCTGGCAACAGCGACTACAAACGGGCGCAGGGCACCCGGACGCAATGTGGGCAGCAAACTTGTCATTGTGCCTTGCTGCTGTATCACATCTTGCCTCGAAGGCAAGGCTGCGCATGCGGACGAATTGCCAGAGAACGTAACCTGTTGTAACGCAAGCGCTATGCGCCATGGGGGGTCGCCCCTGTCCCGTCTCCCCTGGGCACTGTTAATTGGGGTAAGAGGCCGGGGGGATGGGGAATACGTTCTGGGCACTTCTGTGGCCTTCGTCAGTACCGGAAATATATGACGGTGTTAACTTGTTCACTTCAGTGCACATGAAGCACCGGCACATAATGGATTTAAGCATTTTGTGTTACATTCTAGGTGGTGTGGCCACACGATCCCAACCACGCCTATATGGAAACAGTGTCCAGGTGCAGAAGAACCATACCACCTGAAAGGTCACCCTGGCCCCGGCAGCTGCACGTCACCGTCACCTGTCACAAGAGGGGCACCAGAGGGGCACAGGCTGCTGCATTCCGGTCATCAGTCCTACGCTCGACATGATACGTAATGGACAGCCGCTTGCGGTGCTCAGATCTGCTGCTAGAGCGCCATCCTGCTCACTGTTGGACACACCACGACCCCCGCAGGCCCGACGGCCCGACGCCACTCCAACGCCCAAACGCTGACAGAGCCTGCCCCCCTGGGCCCTGGCCGCTCACACCCAACCCGGCCTCGTTTCTGCCCCATCCTGCCACACCCCGCCTCCGCAGCATTGGTTAGCCCACACCACAAAGGCTAACTCCGCATCATCGCCTCCAACTCATTTTCCTTCCTGGACACGGCACATACCCTTGGCAGCTTGCAAGGGCACACGTGGTAGATCCCAACTCCTGCACCAGGAGAGTCCCCTGCCCTGCACCACACCACCGGTATGCTTAACACCACAAAAGCCTCTCTCCTGCACCCCAGCACACACCCACAACTTTGTGTTCTCTGCACAGAGTCATAAAACACACCGGCCCACCCTGCTACCCCGGCCCACATACCAACTCTCCCCTGGCAGAATCCCTCGTTGCTCAACTCACTCTCCACACCAACATCAACAACCGTTGCTAGTCCGGCCCAACATCAACAACCCAGTCGTCCGGCGCTCCCCAGCCATTGCATGTTCGACCCCCAGCTCCCCGCCCCACGACGCCACCAGCTGCCAAGCCCCACGCTCCCCAGCCCCCGCCGCCAGCCTCCCAAGCCCTGGTATGCCTCCACGGTCCATACGCTATTAGGTAAATTCGAGGCCCCATAACCAGCCCCCAGCCCCCTGAATCATCTTCACAGTCAACAACACGCTACCAGATGGACTTGAGGCTGAGGCGGTTGACCTTAAGCCGCAGGGGCTTGTCCTCGCCCACCGCGTCCCAGTCGATGGGCAGCTGGCGAGGGAAGGACAGCGCGGCACTGGCGCGCAGGCTCACGTTCTCGCCGAAACGGAGCACCTGCGGAAGGTTGACCAGTAGATGCATTCGGTAAAACAAGGGACTGATGGATTCAGTCAAACAAAAGGCAGCCTCACGTCCTCGCCACAACGGAGCACCTGCGCATGGCGCAGCACAGACAAGGTGTTGTGTATGAACCTGGCCGAGAAGAGCCCAACAGCCAGGCGGGGCGGGGGAGTGCGTTGCCGCAGCACCTGCAAGGCTTGTGGCCGGGCTGGCATGCCAGGTGACTGACAAGCCGCACGGCCTGGCACACCTTGCACGACACCATGTGTGCCCGCCCGTGCGGCATCAAAACGATGCACAACCACTCCATGCCCGAATTAGATACTGTTGTAGGAAGGCACCTTGGCGTATGCTCTAAGCCGGTGCCGACCCGGCCAACTGTGGCCAGACAGTCAGGCTAGAACTCTCCCCATGTTGCTGGCAGCCGGCCAGTTACAACGAACCCAGGTGCCTCGCGACGTACGGCGGGCTTCCATGTCGGCACGTGTCACAGGTTCTAGAGACTGCTTCTAGAACTAGCCTCAGGACATCTACCGATGTCATATACAATTATCAATATTACGATATATAAGTATATCGCCTCCAACAGATACACACCCACTTAGACTGGACCAAGCACACACCCACACGCCCACCTGCTCGTCGAACTCCAGCCCCCCGGGCGTGAGGTGCACGCCGGTGCCCCGCGCCCCGTCCAGCCGCACCAGCAGCCGCGCAGGGGGCTCCCAGAAGTGGCGCGCGTGGTCAAGCGGCAGCTCGTAGCGGATCTGGTGTGGGGTGTGAATGAACAGAGCAGTCCCCAGGAACGTGAGCGTAGTGGAAACATATACCAATTTACCGATCACACACTACCTGGGGTTGTGGGGGTGCGTGCAAGCAGGCACGCAGGCACCCGCCATGCAGTCATCACAGGGCACGCTGGCCATGAGTTGCACCATGCCTGGGCGAGGACAGGCCAGCACACGCCCAACGTACGTCACCTTGCTGCCCTACTACACACAGATATACGTAGCTGTTTGTGATGCTACTGTCACCCCAGCACGGTACGGCATACCACGGAGCTGTACGGCGCCGTACCTTGAGCGCCACACACGCAACACACGTCGCCTTGCTGCCCTACCACACGTATCAAGACACGAAGCTGTAAGGTGCTAATGTTGCCCCGGCACGGCATACCACGGAGCTGTACGGCGCCGTACCTTGAGCGCCACGGGCCCCAGGGGGATGGTACGGCTGAGCTTGACCATGCCGAAGGGGAAGGCCTGCGCTCGGGGAGGCGTGAAGGCAGCAGGGTTGTCAGCGGGAACGGAACTCAACTGAAACACATGCCAGGTTGCGGGGGTGGGGGAAAGCTCCCGCACATGACAAGGCCAAACCTAGTGGACCGGCACGGAGGTCCGTGTTGGCCAAGCAGCGTTCCAAGGGTGTCGCACCTTGATGGATATGAGGTCCTTGACCTTGATGCGCGCCACCGGCTGGACCTGCAGTAGCGGTGGGGGAAACAGTGGTGACCCACGGGTCGGCGCGCATGACGGGCACAGCGAGGGGAGCAGGGAAAGGCCTTGGCGTGCAGCTATGCACATTCCAAGCCAAACAGGTCCAAGCAAAGGAGTTTTTTTTGTGAATGCGTTGTTACGCACAGCGGTGTGGAAATGTCACCCCACCTGCTGCTAGGCCATGTCCAGGTCGACCCCCATCCTAATACACCCGCCCCACCCCACCTGCCGCTGGCCGCTAATATACCTGCCTCACTCTAACCTTCTGCCGGTCCATGTCCAGGTTGATCCCCACCCTGATACACCTGCCCCACCCCACGTGCCGCTGGCCCCTAATACACCTGTCCCACTTCCACCTGCTGCTGGTCCATGTCCACCTGCTGCTGGTCCATGTCCAGGTGTCCTTGTCCAGGTGTCCCTAACCCCAACCCTAATACACCTGCTCCACCCCACGTGCCGCTGGCCCCTATACACCTGCTCCACCCCACGTGCCGCTGGCCCCTAACACACCTGTCCCATTTCCACCTGCTGCCGGTCCATGTCCAGGTTGACCCCAACCCTAATACACCTGTTCCACCCCACGTGCCGCTGGCCCCTTATACACCTGTCCCATTTCCACCTGCCGCCGGTCCATGTCCAGGTTGACCCCAACCATAATACACCTGCTCCACCCCACGTGCCGCTGGCCCCTAATACACCTGCTCCACCCCACGTGCCGCTGGCCCCTTATACGCCTGCTCCACCCCACGTGCCGCTGGCCCCTAATACACCTGTCCCATTTCCACCTGCTGCCGGTCCATGTCCAGGTTGACCCCAACCATAATACACCTGCTCCACCCCACGTGCCGCTGGCCCCTAATACACCTGCTCCACCCCACGTGCCGCTGGC
>VFQN01006812.1_pt1 | contig 12752 bp, 9 predicted proteins | sample 3512371 | NCBI WGS metagenome assembly VFQN01 (sample SAMN10412370, study PRJNA504923) | tailings metagenome | isolation source: Replicate 2 from Balatoc abandoned mine | place: Philippines: Itogon, Benguet | collected 2017-08-28
AAAAGAAGAATTCATATCGTCAATCATTTACCTTCCACCATTGTCTCAGTCATTTGCTTTTGTCTTTGTTGTAGAAATGATAATATAAAGTCAAAGGAAATTGCAACGTAAATTCACTTAGAATACCGTTAAATTCAGGCTGAAAATTACGGCTTAAAATCACGCCGAGGAGTTCGCTTCGCCAATTCCGATATTTCGAGGTTTCGAGGGGATTTTCAGCGAAGGTATGTTCTCCGACACTCCTTTGCCACTCCTTCACCACTATGGGGCTCTCTGCGAAGGGCTTATAGGGCGAGGCGAACTTGCCTTGAGAGTTCGCTCTTCGCCGGGAAATCTGAGATACTCTATAGTACAAGAAGTATTTCTTATTAGATTAAAGAAGAGCCTTCATTATTATTATTAGAAACTAATAAAAGAAAAGCTATGAGAACAGTTATACATATAATAATATATAAATAGAAGTATACATTTATAGATCAATGAAAAAAAAGAAAAGAAGCTTTACAACACATTACACTACTACTTTCACTACACTTATTATATTATAGGCATTTTAGTATCATCTTATTCTCTGCTATATCATTATTTTCTTCTTCTTCGTCTTATCATATAACACCATGATCTACTTTCACAGCTGGATGACAAGAGGTTGCGATTCTCCTAATGTGGATTCCTCTGTATTTGTCGAAGAAGAATGAATAAAAGGAGCAGCACCAATGACGTCATTATTGTTGTTATAGCTACGAACATCTTGTTCGAAATTATTCGATGAAAAGGAATTCGTCCTCCCATCACTACCTCTTTCCTCTCTTCTGCCATAGTGATGGAGGTGTGATTGTTGTGGTAGAGGAGTGTTGTCAGGGTGTATTGGAGGGTGAGAAGGAAGTGGTTGGGTCATGACGTATCTTTGATCTTCATCACTATAACTCAAGCGACGATCAGTGACATGAGGTGTATTAAATGGAATGTTGTTTCTCGTCATTCTCTGGTCTTCTTCAGCTTCTTCTTCTCCTTGCTCTTCCTCCTCATCATCATCTTCCTCTCCCTCCTTCTCGCTGTCACTGTCACGGCCATAGAGAGACATGAGAATATTCACTCGCTTCCCGGTACTTCCATCATCGTTTCCTTCTCCGTCTTCATCCTCCTCCTCCTCATTATTATTCTCATGATGATTGTTTTCATTATCATCTTCATTCCTTCCTTCCTCTTCTTCTTGCTCGTTAGAATATCTTCCACCTTGTTCATCGCTGGTGAGAGTAAGTGGCTGATCTCCACCTTTCTCTTGTTGTTCTTTATGTTTTTTCAATTCTTCTGCTTTTTTATGGTTTAATGATCTTTCATGCTCGATGAAGACAGCTGTTTCAAACTTCCTTGGCTTGAGACTTGCCCAAGGTGTATTCGGAAGAAACTCCGCACAATACGTACAAAGAACAAGTCGATACTTTTTTTTCGTCTTTGATAAATCTTTTCCTGTGATTACTTGACGATCCGAGTAGCAGAACTTCCCTTGTACATGTAACCATATCGGTGAGTATCGGCCTTTCGGCCGTTGGAAATGTTCGCCGGAGGCAGTAGCAGTAGCAGATGCACTTTGCTCAACAGGAGGATTCGATGATGAATAATTAGATAACATTGTATTATTGGAATTTGTATTATTTGCATGATTCATTTGGTTAAATTGTCCAGCAGCGACAGCTGCCGCCGCAGCATGTGTTGTGAGAAAAGGTGCAGAGAAAGCACCAAGATTCATTGATGCCATCGCAGGATAAGTATGATGCACATTAGACTGTAAAGGTAATTGATTTAGTTGATAGCCTTGACTATTCGGGATGTTCGCTCCATTGCCGTAGTTTAAGTAAATCATTTGATCGTTACCGATAAGGTTGTTATTGGCATTGCCGGTATGATGCTGTTGTTGTTGTTGGTTTCCGTTTCCGTTATTGAGGTTACTATTATTACTGCTGTTCGTGTTATTATGACCATTGTTATTACTATTATTGTTGTTGTTCGCATTATTCCCCCCTCCTTGATGGGTTGGCTTTGACGGAGTCGGAGAGTACATCGCGGCAGCAGGAGAATAATCAAACAAAGGAAGTCGATTTCCATTATGATTTTGTGGTTGATTTCCGTTCGATGAGGATGCATTATTTGTCACCATTGAGAGAAGATGATGCATGGGGTATTCTGAATGGAGGTGTGGTAGCTGTTGGGAATGGGATAGCTGATTCATCGCTCTATTATGAGGTAATAGATGATGTGTTGGCGGTGGTGGTAAAGTCATATTGCCTGGTTGATGATAGCCACCCTCTAAGGACCAAGAGAGATGCTCAGGAGTTAGTCCATATGGGTGTTGGAGACCTGACGCGCCTTGTGTCTGCTGTTGATGTTGTGACATCATATTCGATTGATGCATCGCCCACTGATGTGGGAACTCAAACATTCTCATATCTTGTTGTAAGTGAGGTTGCTGCTGTAACTGTGCTTGTTGTAAGAGATAAGTATTCGGGTTTAGGTGCATAATACCGTTTGGATTTCCTGCATGATGTAATAATGCTCCATTCCCTCCTAGATCGAGTAAACTATTCAAACCACCTTTAAATAGACCTGCTTTTAAACCCTTAGGATCCATCATTCCATTTTCATCCATCCCTGTTGAGGTGGAAGGATTCCCTGTTGAGATACCTAATGCAATATTTCTTGCAGCAACAGCTTTTCGATGATGTGAAGAATTTTCATGATCAATTAAATTTTCTGTTTCATATTTTCTTGGTTTTAATGTTGCCCAAGGAGTGGAAGCATTGTATTCTGCACAATATAAACACTTCATATTTCGGTACTTCTTCTTGGTATGAGTGAGATCGAGGCCTGCATTCACTTGTCGAATAGAATGACACGCATCACCTGTTATGTAAATCCATTCGTAGTCTTTTCGTGGTTTCTTTGTAGCGGCTCCTCCAGCAGCATTACGAGGGTCTTGAAGCTCGAGCTCTGGCGATGGGTCGTTTGATTTTGGTGAGTCTTCTCGGTTTGAACGCTTGCGAGATTGCTGGTTTAAGTGATGAGGTGTGTTGGGTGCCAGGGATTGGTGAAGCATCGAATTTTGCAGAGACCCATCATATAATCGATAGGCAACAGCACCAGGATGACTCGACTGTATTATCAGAGGCGGCGGTGGGGGTGGTGGCGGTTGGCGATTTGAATTATCAATAGGCAACATTTCGTGACCTGACGGGTAATAAAAGTCAAGAATACCTGAATAAATACAAGATGTGTAATGGTTGAAGTGAAGTTCAATGTGGTATAAGATACAATGATTCTCCCGTGAAAGATATTCGAAGAAAATCTCTTTTAGGAGCAAAAGGGTCAAAGTGATGATTGTTGTTTTGATTTGATGAGTGGGAAATGGGGCAACGGGGCAGGGAAAGGGGGCAAGATGGGGACAATAAAGCGCTTTTTCTTGGATGAAAAGTGATTTTTGCAGGGGGAAAGGGGATTACAGTTCCCCTTGTATATAACGCATAGCGACATTAAAGAAAGGGGAAGGGTTGGGAAAATTTGTTTTCTTACAGAGAGGCTATAGTCTAAAATATTTTTAAGAAATGTTCCCACCCAATAACTATGAAAAATAAATGATGAAGGCAAACTTATACTCTTCATGGTGATAATAGAGATCAAACGATAACGACACGAAAACCTCGCTTGGGGTGGGTTATTTTTCAGCTACTTTCTGAAATTCTGCTTCGAAGCGACAGGTTCTCGCAAATTTCCTGAGCTCTACTTCTAACTTGAGGTTTCCTTCACTAGTTATGCTCCTTCGTTGCAAAGCAGTGAGGTAAGTGTCCGGGTAATAAAGAGATGATAAGAGTTGTTGCTGGTCAATATCCCACCATGTCTTCATCGTCATAGCTTTCTTGGAAGGTGCTGTTGTCTCGATTACGGTCGCCAAATCCTCCGAACTCGCTGCATTCACCCAAACTCCATCATGAGTTGGAAAGCCTGTTGTGCCGATCTTCACCTCATTCTCATCTTTAGCATCCATTTCTATTCGTTGCCCATAAGGCATATTCTTATACTTCTCTGCTATTTTCTTCGGAGCTCCGTTGAACAGCATGAGCTACAAGATACGATGCATGAGCAGCGTGCCAGGAGGACACTAAACTCTTACCTCGTAGAAGCCATTTCTACTCACATTATCCCATTTCCCTTCAAATAGTCTTTTCCATTTGGCTAATTCACTTCTCTTCTGATAATTATATTGCTTGACTGGTTTCTCCTCTTCGTCTTCTTTTGTCAATATTGTCCACAACCATACGATGATGTATAGGAAAAGACCATACCAATAGAACGGAATCAACCCATCAAAGATCTCATTGAATCCTTCCAATATCTCAATCTCTGATAGCTTCATTGTAGTTCAATGATCCAAAACGACGATAGAAAGGTTGAAAAGATGAACTTGAATGGCACAAAATAAAGGAGGTGACAACAGCGAGAAGAAACTCGACTTTTCAAAAACTAAAGCTTTTTCGAATCGATTCTATCGCGAGTGCTCAGTAGAGGAGATCTTTTGATATAATGGAGTGGGGAATGAATGAGTTGTTTGATGAAAGGAAGTTTAGGTCAGAAGTTTGTTCAATATAGGAGATTCCATTGCAAGATTGTGCATGGAGATGCGACAAATAGTAGTTCTTTCAAGAGTCTTGGGCTTTTAGCTGAGGTTAAAGAGTCCCGCGCTGATATTTTGATCACCGACCCTCCTTACTGTTTATTGGAGAGGAGAAAGCTGTCAGGAGAACTAAGAGATGAAAAAGCTCGAAAAAGGAAAACTGATCATCAAGAAGAAGCTCCAAGGTTTCCAAATCTTTCATCTTATCGCGATTTTACTCAACGTTGGTTGAAAAATTCCCTCTTAAACGGCTTACAAGATTCTGCACCACTTATTATTTGGACCAATCCTTTCGGAAAATCTGTTATTATTGATGTTTGCAAAGAGTTTCAATATTTTCCAGTTGGAGAGTATCAATGGGCCAAGACAACGACATTAACTCAGTCAAATGAGATCAATCTCAGGTTATATGAAAGTGCTATGATCTTCTTCAAAACAAACCCACAGTCAAGCAGTAACTCACTATTTCGTGTAGAAGGAGATATCTTCTATTTAAAGAATAGATCTTTAAAGTCCTATGAGATTCCGTGGTCAGTGATTAGTGGTTACCATGGCGAGAAGAAGAAAGGAGAAACACCGTCACTTCCACCACATCCATTCCATAAACCATTAGATGTTCTTAAGCCTTTAATTGCAGCTTGGACTGACTCAAACAGTTCAATTCTTGATCCTTTTTGTGGTAGTGGTAGTATAGGACGGGCTGTGAGAGCTTTGGGAGGGAATAGAAGGTTCTATGGTATTGAGATTATGGAGGACTGGGTCAAACACTCTAAAGAAGATCTCCAATCTGATTGAAGGCGAGAAAGTGTCCGTTGAAGAGAGACCGAAGAATCGTGGAATGAGAAAAAACTGCTGCTATAGCAATGTTCTCTCAGTGAAAACAAGTCGTCAACTGTGGCACACTTCTCTGATTAGTTAATTGAGAGAATTGTCGACTGTATTCACTATTAAACACTCTTAATTTTGTTAAAATTTATTCGAGTACCTCAACCCATGCATCTTCTAATGCCAACGCCTCTAACCTCTCACAAACCTTCTTCATCAATGACTGCACATCTCCTTCCATCCTACTAAGCTTCTTCTTCTTCGTCAGTGGCTTTAATGCTTCATATAACTCTTTGATTTGTTCTTTCATACATCCAAGAATATTATAGAACGCATCCCCACCTTCAACATTCAATAATTCCTTTAATTCACTATACTTCATCACTACAATGCTCTGTGTGAGTGTCAGGCCAGTGCTAAGACCTTGTACTAATAACTCAACATTTGAAGTGTGGTTCTCATCATTTTCTTCGATTTCCTCGTTCTTCTGTTCTTGAAGGAAGAGCTTCAGATAAGACAGAGTAAAAGATAGTAATATTGAATGAATATCAATGATTTGATCTAAAGTTTGTTTTTCTTTTTCATCTTCTAAGTGATTATTCATCTCTTCTAATAGATCATTACAGAGGAATAGCATGAGGAAGGAAGCATCAATCGAGGATGAACTCGCTTGAAAGAAGATTTCATTCATCGTTGGAGTGATCGTTGAAGCAAGGGATACACTGGATTGTAATAGTTTTCTTCTCTCATGAAGTATGAGGTCGCTTATTTCATCATCTTCTCTCCTGTAAAGTCGTAGAAAGTGAAGAGAGCGACTATTCACAGCCCTCAACACCGATACAATCTCTCTTCGAAGAAGGTCAGGTTTCAAGCAAGACGTTGCAAGCGTTGATGCACTATCAACAGTAAAGGTTAATACTTCTTTCACTAATTTCTGTAAGGATGCTTTCATCCTTAAGAGCTCTTCGAAGGATAATCTCTCTTCTACCACATCTAATTGAGGTAAGACATTGCTAATAATCCCTTCTAGGATGTCTAAACAGACAAGATAGACATCACTACAACGATAAAATCTTCCTTGGATTCTTTCAAGGTCTTTCTCTGAGCTGCTGCTTCCATCTCCACTGTTATCACTGATAAGCTCTTGGAAGGAGCATAAGATCTCTTCCTCCATTAAATGCAGTTCACTCATAAGAATGGAAAGAAGGAAAGTAAGAAAAGTTGGAGTTGTCTGAGATTTTGCTGTAGTTGTCGTTGGTGGAGTGTTAGGAAAGGGTTGTGGTTGTTTCTGTGATGGGAGGGCAGAGAGGAGCCAGTCATAAGACACTATCTTAGCTCCACTCACCATCACCTTACAATGACGGAATGATTTATCTCGAATAGATTCAGGTGCAGCTCCATGAAGGCCACTTATGAGTGCTGAGGAGATAACGTTCGCTTCCTCAGGTGAAAGTTTGTATATGATGTCAGTGCTATCGGTTGCGTTGATCATGTAAGCAGAGACGATTTCATCAACCAAGAGCATAATATGAGGGAGGCGATGATTTTGTCCTAATGAAGTAGCATTAGTTGGATTAGCGGTTGTTGTGGTCGTGGAATCGGTGTTGTTGTCAGGTGGCAGTGAAGAGGGTTGCTTGGAGAGAAGATACCTGAAACTATTTACAAATACACCTTCTCCTCCAATTAAAATTAAATGACGAATAAGAATTATTAGGCTTTCTTCCATTTCTTTCGTTTCTTCAGGTTGTTGTGAGGCAGTTTGCAGGAACAGATCGATGAGTTGTGTGGAGTATGGTAAATATCTTTGATAAAAATCTGGAGCAAGAGTATGGTATGAAAGGAATTCGATTGCAGCTTGGGATAGTTTTGGTATCTTTTTGGAGATTAGAAGACTTAAAATGAAAGAAGGGCTGATGTAATCATAGACAGAACTCAGCACAGATCCCACCGCTACCTGAACATCATAATTGGACGAAGGATCTTGATACTTCGCTACAATCTGCGGTAAAAGCTGGTTCAACAACAACAAAGCAGCAGTCTTCTCTTCATTACCCTTCGATTTGGTTGAAGAACTTGCCAATAATTGAAGAATTCGTTCCATCGCTTATGAATGGTTTGATTAATCGACGTCGCCGGTATATATTCGGTATTCGCCGGTAGACAGGGAACGATAAGAGGGAATGATTCATTATAACCATTACCTGTCTTCTTCTCTCGGTCTATTGATTATTATCTATCTAAACACTGCTATGATGATACGATCATACTCTAGTTTTCGTTATTTTATCAGTAATCCGAGAAGATGTCAACAAAATCAGAAGATCTTCACGAAACAACCCATTATTATTACTCAGACATTACGAATGATTACCACAGATCGAAAGACTTTCTGGGATGGTTTGGGAAGACCACGTTTTATTGCAGCTCCTATGGTAGATCACTCAGGACTCGCGTTTCGACTGTTGGTTCGATCGAATGGTTGCGACCTCGCCTTCACTCAAATGTTAAGCTCAAAGATCTATTCCAGGGATGCAAAATATCGAAAAGAAAATTCAGATTGGTTCAACTACCGTGATAACATGAATAGTTCTGGTCTTTCAGAAGATCAATTGAATGATGCAGAGCAATTTGCAGTGAAATACGATCGTCCACTCATCGTTCAGTTCAATGGCAATGATCCTCAAAATCTTGTTAATTCAGGGAAATTCATTGATAAGACAGTCTCTGCCATCGATCTTAATTTAGGTTGTCCGCAAGGTATCGCTCGGAAGGGCAATTATGGTGCGCACCTGCTGAACACTAAGGATAAGACGATCATCTTTAACATTATCAAAGCCATGGTCAGAGACCTTGCCTGTCCAGTAACCGTGAAGATTAGAAAGCTTTCAACAGGAAAAGATGAAGATACGGTCCGATTCTGTCAGGAGTTGGAGGATTGTGGCGCTTCAATGATCACAGTACATGGAAGACTATTAGAACAGTCGAAGCTCTTCACCGGTCCTGCTGACTGGAATATCATTAAGAAAGTCAAAGCTGGCGTCAGAAGTATACCTATTGTTGCTAATGGTGGTATCTACACTTACGATGATTGTATCCGATGCTTGGAAGAGACAGGAGTAGATGCTGTCATGTCCTCTGAAGCACTGCTAGAGAATCCAAAGTTATTCAGTGAATCACATCGCTTACAGTATGAAGAAAACTTTATTGCAACTCAACTACAAACAGTAGATGAATATATTCAGCTAGTTTTGCGTTATACACAAGGTCCTGGTGCTCAAATCTCCGCGCTTAGAGGTCATCTGTTCAAGATGCTTCATCGCTTCGTTCAAGCTGAGAAGAATGCTGATATACGACAACAGCTGGCTGTAGGCGATCCTTCAGAAATGATCCATTCTTTTGAAGTGTTAAAGGAGAGGTGTTATAAGTATGCGAAGCAAGGAGGGAAGGAAAGCTTTGAACAAGCGAAGAGAGATGGGTATTGTATTGAGACGGATTGGTACATGCGTCATCGAGATGAGAGGGCTCAAAGAAGGGTTCTTTCTCTGCCGAAACGAGGGCTACCGTATGTAATTGAAAAGACAACGCCAACCAAAGGATTAGAGTTAGTGATATGACGGCTCTCTCGATTGAAACAAAAGGAGATCTCTCAATAGGAGAGAAGATTGAAGGAAAGGAGAAAGAAAGAATAGGAGGTAGCTGTATATAGTGAGAAATGACTTTTATATGATGAAATTATGAGAGTTATTGTAACAACAATCAATTGAATATACTTTATATATATCATATTAGAACTTATTCTATATAAGGTGACTATAGTTCAGTTTAGTTAGTAGATGATTCAGAACCTTCTACATCAGGAGCTAAATGTTTGTAGAATTCACTATCTTTAGAGATCTCAGTTAGTCTGACGGTCTTTCCAGACTTCTCCTTCAGCACTGCCTTACACTCGACCACTGCATAGATGTAAGGATCTTGACCTGCTTTTGGTGGCTTCTGAAAGGTATGCGTATAATGAAGCCATTTATTATCAGCAACGGTGACTTTAGTCTCAACTTCAAAGTTTTTCAGTGCAGGCAGTTGTTTTAGGTAAGAAGCTTGCTGGCTCACAACAAGGAAGAGAATGCCTCGTTTTCGAGTCAACTCCATTGCACCAGTTTGAGGGAAGATTCTCCAACGTGCAAGTTCAGCAACTCGAAGATAAGAGGCATTGTTCATATGGATAAACATATCCATATCAATCGGCCAACATCTGAATGGAACACTGTAAACTAACGTCTTCGGGATGTCCTTCCTCAGCGTTGGGGGTTTCAAATGCCCCATTAGCACTTGATTCATGATTCGAGCAATAAAGGTAATCATCTTATCTCTAGAAAGTGGTTAGAAATGATTGATATTCTAATTCCACCACTGTGTTTCCAAACGCTGTTCACCTCTTGTAACGTATTAAAACGATAAAACGATAAAACGACAGAAAAACGATCGTTCGAAGGACTTAGTTCTTTCTTTCTCAACTTTTCTCACCTTTTATATTTGCCAAACTCAGAAACTTGTCGACAATTACTTTGCAAGTCGAAATTATTTTTAAACAATTCCGTTTCTCAAACTTTAGATTTTAAACTCAGAAAGTATCTCAAACTTGGATATTTTTAGATTTTTCGGATGAATATGACTTTGAATGACTTGAGTTGGAATCTTGTCAGCAATTCGACGAATTTAAACGTCGGATTCCCATTAAGATTCATTTTCATGAAAGGATAAGCAAAGCACTTAACTTTTACTTTTCTTATCCCTTTTTAATCGCATCATATCTGCCACAATTTCTGCCAGATATCTTGGGCAAAATAAATCCACCAAAGGGTAAAACTCAGCTCCAGAATGAATTCATTAGCATTGGATAGAATTTGGTGAGAAAAATGAAGGAAACAAGATTCCTGCAGATGATAAGATAAGTAAAAGATAAGTAATTTGCTAATATCCTTTCAGGAAAATGAATTCGTCGAATTGCTGACAAGAATCCAACTCAAGTCATTCAAAACCAGATGCTTCTGCAAATTTTAAAGTTGAGAAAAGATCTCTTGATCTTGATACCTTGATACCTTGATACCTTGATACTTTGATCCCTTGATACTTTGATTCCTTGATCATTGATTCCTTGATTCCAGTGTAACATCCTTTGACAGCAGCGGAATAAGCTGTCAGAGCATCTGAGGTTGAAGCTACTCGAGACTGGTACTCGAGACTGGTAGTAGCTTCATCTTCAGAGTTTAATTCAGTTTAATTCACCTTTTGGAAGATCTATTGGTGTTGCGAGACTTGGGAATGATCTCACAGCTGCCAGTGGAAGTCATTCATTATCTGACGGAATTCTTCTATCGCCCGATTCGTGATGATTCTTGTGGAGTTACACATTCTGAAACATCATCATCACCGCTTGTAGTGGCTCCACCTAATTGTTGTTCAACTTCTTGCACTCGTCAAGTACTAATGGATGACCGCTATAAACCTAAATCAGAAGGAAATTGTTGTGGGACCAAATCCGCAGACAGCTGCTGTGGATCTAAATCTGCGGACCCTAGTTGTGGATCTAAACCTAAAGATTCATGTTGTGGATCAAAATCTAATGATTCTTGCTGCGGTTCTTCCTCTAGTCATAAGGATAGCAGTGGTTGTTGTAAAGCTTTAGTCCAACAAGCCCTTGATGGTGGTTCAGGATCATCTGGTCCAAACACACATGATCTTCGACACCTCCTTAACTGTTGTAAATTTTTTCAAACATTAAAATATGATAAATTATATTATGCATTAAATTCAGAATATTCTTTACTCTTTTATGAAGATAAACATTTTCAAAATAAAGTAATGAATAAAGTTGCATGTACTTCATGTCAAATAGGATTACGATTTAAACGAAATATATTATCATCAATATTTCATATGAAAGTTGATCTTCATACACTTGAAATTTATCATTCTAATTATCTTACTACCATTACTTTATCTCCCTTTCATTTGCTTCATACTGCTATTCTCTTTAATTGTAATAAACTAACCAAGGTCTCTGATCTCAGATCCTTACAACGATTAGAGATCTTTGATTCAAGTGAATTACAAGACGTTAGTGCATTAGGTAGTATACCAATATTAAAGCTTAGTGGTTGTAGTAGATTGATTCATTTAAATGGTTTAGGTCAAGGAAATCAATTAATTGAAATCTCTTTCTGTGATAATATTGTTGATATCACACCTCTCGCAACAGTTCCATATGTTTGTTTTTGTAATTGTATGAGAATTAATAGTATAGAAGCTCTTAGTTCAGTGCAATATTTGAATGTGAATGATTGTCCTAGTATTCAAGACTTTCGACCTGCTTCGACTGTTCCAGAGGTTGGCTTACATACTAGTCGATTAAGAGATGTTAGTTTCCTTAGTAATTTACGTCGACTCGATTTATCTGGTTGTAAGAATGTCTCTGATGTTAGTTGTCTTGGAAGAATTCATACGTTAAACCTCAGTCGTTGTGTCGGAGTTGTTGAAGTGAACATGCTACGGCATGTTTATAACCTTAACATTAGTCATAATCCAAATATTCGTGATATAAGTGGATTAGGTCAAGTTCATAGTTTAGATATATCATATTGTCCGAGTATTAAAGAAATTAAAAAATTAATTCGTGTGAAAATATTAATTATGATTGGTAATTATTCTATTGAAGATTTTGAGATATGGTCTCGTCTTATTAATCCTACTTGCAAATATAAACGATAGCTGTTGCTTCCAACATTTGTTACGCCCGGACAAAGGTTAGATAGGTTTACGTATTCATTTTTGATTGATTGAAACACATGGAAAAACAAATATTTTGTAAAGTTTTTCAGTAAGATATAAACTTTTTTTCATCCATTTAAGAACTTTTTTACATGATTGTTAACTACAATATAATTAGTGCACATTGAAATTGAATGGTATTTGTTTGCATGGTAGGAAAGGTCTTTTTTGTTGTTATTGTTTTTCTTTTTCTTTGTTTTTTCTTTGTTTTCTTTTTATTTTGTTCTTTTATTCTTGTGGAAAGAGAAACGTCATGATTCACTACCAAGAAACAATAATACACTATGTATACACATTAGCTTCACTCCTATTCATTTAGAATCCATCCCAATATAACCGACGTATATTGAATAAGCATCTACTTATTCACTACCTTTTTGCTTCTTTCTTTCTTTCTTTCTTTCTTTCTTTCTTTCTTTCTTTCTTTCTTTCTTTC
>VFQN01006813.1_pt1 | contig 12751 bp, 14 predicted proteins | sample 3512371 | NCBI WGS metagenome assembly VFQN01 (sample SAMN10412370, study PRJNA504923) | tailings metagenome | isolation source: Replicate 2 from Balatoc abandoned mine | place: Philippines: Itogon, Benguet | collected 2017-08-28
TTCTATCCCCCTTCTGCGTGGCAAAGAAACGCCGCCACAGCACCGGCCAAAACCTCAAACCATCACATCCCCACCATTGGGCGACAGCGTCTGCCCGACGAAGAACGACCCCTCGTCCGACGCCAGCAGCAGGGCTGTCGGCGCTATCTCGCCCACCTGCCCGAACCGCCCGATCGGCAGCTGGGCCTGCTTCATCTTCCGCCATTCCTCCGACAGCCCGGCCAGCAGCTCGGTCTCGACCGGCCCAGGGGCGATCCCGTTCACGGTGACGCCGTGCGGTGCCCCCTCATAGGCCAGCGCCCGGGTAAAGCCGACGATGCCGGCCTTGGCGGCGCAGTAATGGACCAGGCCAGGCGCGCCCTTGTAGGCGAGCTGCGAGGCGATGTTGATCACCCGGCCGAAGCCGCGCCGGACCATGTCCGGGAAGAAGGCGTGGGTGACCAGGAAGGTGCCGCGCAGGTGCACGCCGATCATCCGGTCCCACTCGGCCACGCTGAGCTCGGCGAACGCCTTGTCGCCGCCGATGCCGGCACAGTTGACCAGGATGTCGACCCGGCCCAGCTGTGCTCGCGCCCAGTCCGCCATCGCCGCCACTTGGTCCTCCGCCGCGACGTCGCATTCGGTGGCCACTACCCGCCGTCCCTTCGCTTCCAGCCGCTGCCCCAGCGCCGCCGCCCCCGCCGCGTCGCCGAAGTGGCAGAACGCCACCTCCGCCCCATGCTCCGCGAACAGCTCGACGATGGCGCCGCCAATGCCGCGGCTGCCGCCCGTCACCAATGCTGTCCGCCCCGCCAGCGAGAAACCTGCCATCCCCAATCTCCTTCCGCTCCGGCACCGCCACCGGCGAGCCCGGGCACCTGCCCCTAGAACTCCAGCTTCGCCCCCACGCTCCACCCGGCGACCCCGTCGCCCGACAGGACCGACCCGCGCAGGCTGACCCCCTCGATTCCCTCGATGACGCTGCCGTCCACGATCTCGACGCCGCCGCCCAGCTCGAGGAAGTAATCCACGCCCAGCGCCCGGGAGGCGTTGCCCGGGAAGCTGGAGTTCGCCGCGAAGGCGATCCAGCGCAGGTCGCGGCCCAGGATCTGCAGGTGGACCGGCCCGGAGAACTGGCCGTAGGCGGTGAGCACGCCGAAATCGCTGCTCGTCTCCAGGATGTCGTCGCTGGCGGCGAAGCTGTCGGCATGGATCTGGTTGTAGCGAAGATTGCCGGCGAACCTGATCCCGCCGCCCAGCTCCCGCCGATGGTCGAGCTGCAGCGCGGCGCCCACCAGCGCCACGTTGGTGTGCAGGTTGAACGCGAACCCATCGGTCAGCTCGTCCAGGAGCGCCGCGCCCGGGCCGGCGAAGCGGCTGCGCTCCTCGATATAGGAATAGCCGGCGAGCAGCAGGGGCCTCAGGGTGGTGGCGCTGCCGAGCTGGAAGGTCAGCCCGATGCCGCCCACCGCGGAATAGGCGTGGACTTCTGTATCGGCGTCGGCTGCAAGCGACGTGGTGCCGAACAGGTCGTTGACCTGCGTGTCGGCGCCGAGGAAGCCCAGTGTCAGCTCGCCATAAAGCGGGTGGCCGCCGATGCGGGCGCCGTCGAACTCGTGGGTGATCGGCAGCACGAACTTGGTCGCCGTGAAGTCCGAGGCGCCTTCCGTGTCGGAATCGATGTCGAAGTTCGCAGCACTGACCCCCGGCAGGGCCGCGAACCCGGTCAACCCCTGCACGGTGTCCCCGATCCCGGCATCCGCAAGCCCGCGCCGCAGCTCCGCGCGGATCTCCTCGAACGACTGCGCCGCTGCCGGCTGGGCATACAGGCCGGCCGCGGCCAGCGGAGCAACGAGGAAGGTGGTCCGCACCGGCCGTTCCAGACGGGTCATGGCTGCCGCGTGCCAGACTGCCCGAGGCCCAGGGTGACGTCCAGGCGGTGCAACCCGATCCAGGTGTCAGGCCAATCCAGCTGTCGGGCTCGGGCCCCGCGTTCCTGCACCTTCATCCGCTCGCCGAGCACATCCTGCCGGCCACCATCACATCGCCAACCCGCAGGCCCGCCAGCGCTCCTCAGCCGTTCCCGACCACCCGCCCGCTCATGCAGCATTCCAGCGTGTTCGCCGGCAGCAGGCCCAGCTGCGCGAAGAAGTCGACATAGTCGAAATGATTGTAGGCCTCCTCGACCTTCCCGTCGACGATCCGCGCCTGGATGCTGCCGGTCATGCTGGCTTCCCGCCCGTCGGCGGTCCGCCCGGTGAAGGTGCACAAGGCCGCCATCCAGCCGTCCTGCTCGATGCAGTGGTTCACGACCAGCCGGGTTTGCGCGAGAAGGCCGCATACCTGCCCGTGGAAATCCCGGTACTGCTCCGGCCCCACCAGCGGCTGCGGGCCTGAGCTGTAGATGCGGCAGCCGGGCAGGCACATCTCGTCGATTGCGGCCGCATCGCGCTCCGCCCATACCCGCTGCGCCCAGTTTTCCAGCAAGAACTGCATGCCATGCCTCCCTCGGCCACCGCCGCTTCACCGCGCGGCTGAAGCATAGCACGCGCCGGCTATTCCGGATGCAGGAATCGATGACTAGCCATCACCACACCGTTTCCTGGAGCGCGACCATTTTCCGGTTCCGGCTGCGCCCGGCTACTTCAGCTTCGCCAGGATCTCCTTGGCGATGATCGCCTGGCCCTTCTTCCCGAAATGATCCCCGCTCATGTACAGATGCGCAAAATTCGGGGTCGGCGACGGCCCGGCCGCCACCATCCGGACCGCCAGCCGTTACCCTGGCTGGTCCAGCAGACCGCGGGGGAAGATGCCATGGGCAGGCTGGTAGCGGCAGCGGCCTACAGCGCCGGTAGGAGGATCGCCGACATCCCGCTGGCGGAAAGCGGTACGTGGGCAGCGCGGGACGGCCACTTCGTCTGGATCGGGATCGAGGCGCCGAGCGAGGCCGACCTGCGCCAGCTGCAGTTCCAGTTCGGCCTGCACGAACTGGCGATCGAGGATGCCCTGAACGCCCACCAGCGGCCCAAGCTCGAGACCTATGGCGAGACCACCTTTGTGGTGCTGCGCACCGCGTTTCTGATCGACGGCCATATCGCGCTCGGCGAGACCGAGATCTTCGTCGGCCGGGGCTACATCATCACCGTCCGTCACGGCGCCTCGGCCTCCTACGGACAAGTGCGCCAACGCGCCGAAGCGGCGCCTACGCGCCTTGCCCATGGCGAGGACTACGTCCTCTATGCCCTGATCGACTTCATCGTCGACAACTACCTGCTGGTGATCGACAAGCTCACCGAAGAGGTCGAGGAGCTCGAAGAGCGCATCCTGTCGCCTGAAGCCGAAAGCTGCATCGGCCGGATCTACGAGCTGCGCCGCGAGCTGCAGCGCCTGCGCCTGGTCGTGGCACCCGCGGCAGAGGTGTGCCGGCGGCTGGAGCACGCCGACCTGCCGGGCATCGACCCGAGCTTCCGGCCATATTACCGCGACGTCACCGATCATGTAGGCAGGGTGCTGGAGCAGATCGACACGTTGCGCGAGATGCTGGGCTTCGCGTTCGAGGCCAGCCTCCTGATGGAGGCCTCGCGGCAGAGCGAGGTGACGCGCAAGCTGGCAGGTTGGGCCGCGATCCTGGCGGTACCGACCGCGGCAGCCGGCATCTACGGCATGAACTTCACCTTCATGCCCGAACTGTCCTGGCACTACGGCTATTTCACCGTCCTGGGCGTCGTCCTCGTCATCTGCACTGTCCTCTACATCCGCTTTCGCCGGGCCCATTGGATCTGACCGGCCATCGATCGGCGCAGGCCGGGCAGCTACTTCAGCTTCGCCAGGATCTCCTTGGCGATGATCGCCTGGCCCTTCTTCCCGAAGTGATTGCCGTCCATGTACAGATGCGTGGTCGCCGAGCGCGCCTTGTCGGCCACCGTCACATGCGTGAACCCATAGGCCTTCTTGTTCCGGAACACGTCCTCGAACCGGCTGAACAGGTCGACGGTCACGACGTTGCTGCGCTCGGACGCCAGGCTGCGCAGGAACTGGTTCCAGCTCTTCACCCGCGCCACCGAGTTGCGCGTCTGCGCCGGGTTGCGGCTCCAGTCGTGCAGCTGGCAGAGCAGGATCCGCCGCTTGTTCTTGGCCAGCCCCTGCGCGATCAGCCGGTCCAGTGCTAACCGGTAATGGTTCATGGCCGTGCCCAGCGGCCGGAACGTGTCGATGTCGTTGTAGCCGAAATAGATCACGGTACGGTCGGGCAGGCCCTTGGCCTTGTGCCTGGCGATCCAGTCGTCCACCTGCCGGTCCAGCGTCCGCACGCTATTGAAACCTTCCGACGTCGCCCCGGACACGCCCAGGTTGATCAGCACCTTCGCCTTGCGGTCGCTTTGCAGCTGGTCGGCCCAGCTCGGCACCCCGTCGCGCATGGAGCGGGTATAGCTGTCGCCGAACGCCACCAGGGTCGGCTGGTGCGAGGCATCCGCCGGCGATGGCCTAAGCGCCAGCGCGCCCAGCGCCCCCCCGATGAGCGCCAGCGACCGGCGCCGGGTGAGATCCGCCATGACTTTTGCTCCTCTGACCGCACGATTGTCGGCCAGCCTGCCCGCCATCCGTCCGCCTGGCGAGGCTTCAGCGCTACTTGGCCACATCCGGAAATCCCGCGGGTCCGGCCGCCGCACCCACGCCCTTCCCTCCGCATGGCGCCCGAGGTACAAGGATCAAGTTCCTAATCCGGGGATGCCCCTCATGCCGCGCTGCCCGACGCCCGCCCAGTCCGAGGCCGCCCGCCGCAACGGTGCCCGCAGCCTTGGCCCGCGCGCACGCCGGAGGGCCGGCGCCGCGCCGCCGGCAACAACCGGCGCTTCGGCTTGCGCGCCGGCCGGTTCGGCCTGCTGCCGGACGAGGACGCCGCCCGCTTCGCCATGCTCGCCCGCTCGATCCGCGACCATTACCGCCCGGCCGACGCGCCCGAGGCCGACTTATGCCGGCAGATGGCCGAGGCCCTGTGGCTGGCCGAACGGACCGAGCGGCTGGAAGCCGCCGTCGTCGCCGCGCTGCAGGGCGTGCCGCCTGCCAGCGGCCGCCGCCTGCCGGGCCTCGCCACCGTGCTCCGCTACCACGGCCGCGCCCAGCGGGCCTTCGCCCGCGCCGCCCGCGACCTCGCCGTCCTGCAGCGCCGGCCGCGCGCCGCCCGCGCCGCGCCGATCTGCACGCATGAACCCGAGGCCGTCCCGGCCCCTGCCGCCGGCCACGCCGCGCGACCCGGCCTGCACGAAGCCGCACCGGCCGCTACCTCGCCAATTCCGCCGCCGCCATCGCCCGCCAAGGCCGAAACTGCACGGACGAACCCGAGCGGCCGCCCAGGCCGGCACCGCAGGCGGTACCAGGAAGGGCAGCGCCTTGCGCTACCCCGGCGGACGTCATGCCGGGGCGGACGCGTATGGCCCGGAAGGGGCCCGCCCGGCGTCAGAAATGGTAGCCCAGCCGCAGCCCGAAATTGGTGAGCCCGTCATTGTGGCCGCACAGGTTAGCGTTGGACATGTGCTCGCCGGTCAGCATGACCGAGACGGCCGGGGCCAGCCGGTAGCCCAGCGACAGCGTCTCGTGGAAGTTCAACCGGCAGCCATAAGCGTTCTCCTCGTCCGACGCGGTTTCCAGCGGCCCGTCATGGATCGCCCCGCCGACGCTGGCATCGAGAAAGAACGAACCGCCAAGGTCGAACGTCCAGCCCAGGTCGGCATAGGCGAGGCTGGTGCCGCCATTCAGGTCCAGCGTGCCGCCCAGCCGCGGCCGCGGCGCCAGCGCCCAGGCCAGGAAGTCCGGGCTGTCGAACAGGAACTCGGCGCTGACGTCCACGCCGTCCGGCTCGCCCTCCGAGCCTACCAGCGCATGGCCATAGGCGCCCGCCCGGATCTCGGCCGCCGCGGCGGCCGCTGGCCAAAGGAGCCAGGCCATGCACGAGGCCGCCATGCCCGCGGCGCGCGGCCGCTTCCACCATGATTCCCTCATGGGTGACCTCCGAGACCGCCGGGAGCGGATCATCCGGTGCCCGCAGCACCAACCGCGGGCAGGGCGGGAGGTTGCGGCGCGGACCCGGCAGACCCGGCGGAAGTGCAGCGGCGGAGGCGGCGGGTGCGGGTGACCGGGAGCACCCAGCCGGCAAAGATCGGCGGCTGCCACAAGAACATCACATGCAAACCTATCCAGGCCGGACTGGTCCGCCGCGGCATCGAGGCCGGCTCCATGGCGATGATCTGGCCGACCCTCATGGCCACTGGGAGGCCGCCACCCTTGTTGCTGGACTGCATGCCGGCGGCATCGCCGCTTCACGGGTCCTCGACGGGTCGATGACCCGTTCAGTCTTCCAAGCCCGTGTCCAGCCGCTCCTGGCGCCGACGCTCGCGCCGGGCGGCGTGGTCGTGCCCCCCGGTGCTCCCGCACGCGTCCCTTGCAGGGATCGGATGAAGCGCCTGCCGGCGTTTCAAGGACAAGCTGGCGGCCCGAAAGGTGGCGGGCATCCAGCAAGCCGCCGCTGCCGCCTGCGCCAGGACCGGGAAGCGAGCAGGTCGTCGCCAGGCCCGAGACGCTCCTGCGCCAGCTGCCTCGGCAATGCCGGTCATGGAGCCAGCCAAACCTGGAATGCCCCAAGGCCCGATCCCTCGAAGAGTTGCTTGCAAGGCTGGCCAGGAGCCGCGGCGAGATCAGCCGGACGCCTTCCGCAGCGCACCGGGTTCTCCTGCCTCCCTTGGGCAGCACCGGCCGCTGCGCCCAGATCCTGCTGCCGTCCACGAAGGCCATGCCGAGCGGCACGCCTCGATCAACAAGGCCGGCACTGCCCACTATCGATCCGTCAGCACGCGCGTCCCCCGGTCCACTATCCGCAGCCCGCCACAGCAGGTGCAGCCTGGCTCCATTGGCTGGCGCGCCTGGAGCCTCCTGGCTCTGGGGCCATCCGAGCGCCGTGCAGCAAGAAGGACGGCTTCTTTCTCGTAGCGGCTGGCAATGGCGCGCCGCGCCCGGCAGACGATCGGGCAAGCCTGCCGCCTGAGGCAGTTCATCCCCCTGTCCCGTATCGGGCCGAAGCCCCGTCCCTTGAAGAGGCGTGCGCACCGCGGGCGGAACCCGCCGCCAGACCGGCCAGGCGCTTTACCCGCCGGCGCCACCGCCCTCTTCCGGTCGGCTCCTGTCTTCGGTTGAGCGCGGATGCTGCCACCGTCCATGGAGGTCGTGCCCCAGCCGCACGCCAAGCTCCCGCGCCATCGCCAGCAGGCGCTCCCGCACCTCGGGCCTGTCCCACCAGCCGCCGCCAGGCTGCGCCATCTGGCTCCAACCCGGCAGCACCAGATGATCGCCCGATGGTCACGGCACAGGTCATGGCGCCGGTGGACGGCGGGCCCCGCGCAGCGCCGGCAGGCCTCAGCCCGGCCGCCGGTAGACCAGGTTGTAGATCCGGGTGCCCTCGACCGCGCGCACATGGTTGCCCGGCACGTCGTCGTCCCGCATCAGCCCGCCCTGTTCCAGCACCTCCGCGATCCGGCCGACCTCGCTCTGGTCGTTCAGGTCGACCTCGACCAGCACCGAAAGGAGCCGCGGGTCGGCAAACGTCCGCGCCCCGCCCTGGACCACCGCGGTTTCCAGCCCGTCCACGTCGATCTTGACATGGTTCGGGAAGGGGGCGCCGAACTCGGCCACCAGCGCGTCGATCGACAGCGCCAGCGCACCCTGGCGCCAGGCCGGCGTGAACTGCTCGCCCTTGTAGTCCTTTGCCTCGCCGAACGTGTGCAGCGCGCTGCCGACCACATGGTCGCGCATCTGCATCGAATCCAGCCGGTTCGCCCGGTCGATCGCCAGGCAGAACGCCTGCACCTGCCCGTCGATCCCGTTCAGGACGATGTTGCTGTTCAGCCCGAAATAATTGGCCGCACCCGGCTCGAACGCCAGCACCCGGCAGCCCCGCACGATCGCCGCATAGAGCGCATAGACGCCGATATTGGCGCCGATGTCCCAGAGCACCGAGCTTTCCGCCATCCGGTCCAGCCAGGCGATGGTGCCCGGCTCCTTCTGCAGGAGCCATCTGGCCCGGCCGAGCACGGTCTCGTTCGGGCAGTCGAACTTGATGGCCTTGTCGCCAACGGGGACGGTGAATTCCATGCGGTGGACCAAAGCAGGCCCGCCAACGGCTTTCAAGCCGCCCCGTCGGACAACTGCATCAGGCCCCAGGCGCCAGCAGGCTGACCTGGTCCGCGCAATGTTCCGGATCCGCCAGGCAGCGGGCGCGCATCACCGTGGCGGGATCGGCATCGATCACGACGGTGTCGCCGATCGCATAGAGCCGGCAGGCGGGCTGGCTGGAAGCGTTGCGGTAGCGCTCGCACTCGCTCAGCGCCTGCGCGATCGCCGCGTCGACCGTCGTGGCGTCGTCGCTCCAGCCCGTCGCATAGTTGGCGGGATTGTCGAGCGTCCCGCCGGTCACCGCGAACGCCCGCGGCTGCGGGTTCGCCTGGTAGATGGCGAAGTCCCGCTCCGGGGCGGGCGCGCCGGCAGCGCAGGCGGCAAGGCCAGGCGCCAGCACCGCCAGAACCGCGCATGGTGGCCGGATGCGTTGGAACATGACAATTCATCCTCGAACATGGCGTGGTCGCGACGTCGTCGACCGCAATGCTCGACCGATAGGCCGTGCAGGCCCGGCGGATCAATCGGCAGCCACCTGTCCGCACCCCCGGATACGCCCTCCCCATCGCGCCATGGCATCCAGGGAGGCTTTGCTGCCATCTTGCCCACGCAACTTCCCGACATTGCCGATGTCACGCCTGATGCGCCCGCTGCCATCGCCTGCTTGTCGCCCAGCGGGCACCCCTCCGGCAGTTCCAGGTGCGGCGGGGGTACATCAGCCGCATCGGCAGCGAGCGGCCATACTGCACGCTCTTCGAGAGCGCCTGGGCGCGAAGCCGCCCAATGCCATCCCTGGTCGCTGTCGTGCGCAAGCTGCCGGTCTGCGCACACGCGCTCGTACGAACACGAATGCCGTTCTGTCCTCGTCTCCCCAGTCCGCCCGCCGCTTCGCCGGCAGCACGGTATCACCGGGGACCGCTGCGCGATGGCCCGTACCGCGGGTTCGCCATCGTCTGGCATCCGGAGGATTCGCAGTGAGGATGCCTCCAAGGGGGCACCGGAAGCAGGATCCCGTTTGGCACCGGGCAGCGGTCCCCGGGCGGCCTTCCGCCCAGGCCACCCCGCCCCGCCCATCTCATGGCGTCGACCTGGAGCGGAGGGCGCCGCTGGCACCCTGGCCCGCCCGATGTCGGCCAGCGCTGGCCGATCGCCCGCTCTTCGCTTCCTGCGGCGGCAACAGGGGCTTAAGCCGAAAGCTGCCTTACGCCTGTTGGCAGGGCGCCTGTCGTCATCCAGCCCAGACGCGGCCCGGTCGGCAGTTCACCAGCCTTGGCGACGGAACTCGGAACCGCAGTGCGGGCCTTGCTGGCGGCCATGCGATCGCGGCGGCCTGCGCCGGACCTTGGCGCGCCGTGCCGGCGCTGGCGATGCCTGCACCGGGATGTGGCCGGCATCGGCCCCATCGACCGCATGCGCCGGAGGCGGGTCGGTCGGGCAGGGGGCGGCGGCCAGGAGCATCCCCGCCGGCTGCGTCAGCGTGTCAGCCGACCACCACGTTGCTGGAGGTGAGGTCGGACAGCGCTAGGTTCTGGAACAGCATGGTCTGGCCGGCGCTGAAGGTGACCAGCACGTTGCCGCCGCTCTGGCTGGCCAGGGACTTGAACTCGCTGAAGCTCGTCACCCCCTCGGCCAGCACGAACAGCGTGTCGCTGCCGTTGCCGAAGTCGGTGATCAGGTCGGCGCCGCCGTCCTCGTAGCGGACGAACTGGTCCGCGCCGGCCCCGCCGGTCAGCACGTCGTCGCCGTCCCCGCCATACAGCACGTCGTCGCCGGCCTCGCCGTTGAGCCGGTCGGCGCCGTCGTCGCCGAACAGGCTGTCCGCGCCATCGCCGCCGAACAGGCGGTCGGCACCCACCCCGCCATACAGCCAGTCATTGTCGGCCTGGCCGATCAGGGTGTCGTTGCCCTCGTCGCCGTACAGGTCGTCGTTGCCGAAGCCGCCCACCAGCGTATCGTCGCCGAGCTGGCCCAAGAGATAGTCGTCGCCCCGGACGCCGTCGATCCGGTCGTTGCCGCCGCCGGCCTCGGCATAGTCGTCGCCGCCGTTGAGGTTGAGGAACTCGGCCGCGTTCGAGCCGCGCACCTCGTCGCTTCCGCTGCCGGTGATCACGTGCTCGACGTTGCGGGCGGTGCCGGCGAACGCGCCGTAGCTCCAGGTGCCGGCACCCAGGTCGAGCGTGGTGTCGACATTCTCCACGAACAGGTTCAGCGTGTCGTTGCCGGCACCGCCGTCCGCCGTGTCGTTGCCCCCCAGCCGGATGACCAGGACCTCGTTCGCGGCCGAACCCACGAGCGTGTCGTTGAACCGGGAGCCGACGATCACCTCGAAGCCGCTGATCCCGTCGGTGGCGCCGGTACCGTCGACCGCGACGCCGCTGGCCGTGTTGACCTGGACGCCGCCGGATTCCCGGGCATAGTCCAGGAAGTCCAGCCCGGCGCCGCCGTCCAGCGTGTCGCTGCCCGCACCACCGCTGATCCGGTCGTCGCCAGCGCCGCCAAAGACGACGTCATCGCCGTTGCCGCCGACGATGTTGTCGTTGCCGTCGTCGCCGAGCAGACGGTCGTCGCCGTCGCCGCCGAGCAGGCGGTCGTTGCCGCCGAAGCCCTGGATGTAGTCGTTGCCGCGTCCGCCCTGCAGCAGGTCGTCGCCGCTGGTGCCGTTCACGACCTTTCCGGGCGGCACCACGTCCTGAGGTCCGCTGGGGCTATTCGACATCGACCATTCTTCCGATCGCAGGCGCGTCTCATCCATGCCGGCCCCGCAGGCCGTCCAGCGGCCACGACGTCGGCAACCATTTCGGGCGGCAGGCCCGCCCGCATCGCAAGAGGATGCGGGCGCGGCGAGCACGATCCCAGAGCGTCAGCCTGCTACCAGGAAGCTTGCGGCGTGCAAAGGGCTGCACGCACACGCCAGTATAGCGTGGTGCCATTTTTCCGGCGCATCCGCCCGGCCAGCCGTGCCGTTTCCTCGTCGTTTCCGGCGGCGCCGCCAAGCATCAGGCCACCGCCACGGCCAGTTCTTCCGCTCAGGACGCCGGCCGGATCACGATCGTGAGCGAGCGGTGATCGGAGCCGCCGCTCGGCCCCAGCGTCTGCCCGAGCACGGCCATGCCGGGCGAGACGAGGGCCTGGTCGATGCGGATCCGCAGCGGCATGGGCAGGAAATCCGGCCAGCTGCCCTCGATCCCGCCGGCATGCTGCAACTGCAGGCCGCTGGCGAAGGTGCGGATCACCTTCCCCCACGGCACCGCGTTGAAATCACCCATCAGCAGCACCGGAAGGCCCGGCCGGAACAGGCCGGAGCGCAGCAATGCCGCAGCCTGGCGCATCTGGACGCCAGCATTGTCCGGCGGGATCGGCCGGGCCAGATGCACCGCCACCACGCGGACCCGACCCCCGGCGCCATCATCGATGGTGGCCGCGATGCCGCGCGCGCCGCTGGCCCGGTCGTGGAAGGCGGCAGGGTCCTCCATCGGCAGGCGGGAGAACAGCGTCAGGTCGCACTCGTCGCGCCCGTCGCAGGAGATGCGGTGGGGATGTCGATCCAGGCGCCTGGCGAGGGTGCGCCAACGCCAGGGGCCGGTCTCGGCGAACATCATCACGTCCGCGTCGCTGGCGAGCGCGGCGTCGGCGACCGCCGCCGGGTTGCTGTTGCCGGCCCAGGTATTGTGGAAATAGACCCTGATCGGCGGGCTTTCGCCAGCCGGCCCGCCGGCGCGCCGGGCCTCGCCCCAGGCCGCCATGCCCGGCAGCCCATAGGGGGCGAGCACCAAAAAGGCGACCGCCAGGAGCAGGAGCGACAGGAGGACAACATAACGGCGCCCGGTGACCATGCCGCCCAGCAGCACCAGGCCCGCCAGCATCGAGCCCTGCACCAGGAAATGCGCCGCCAGGTCCAGCTCCACCGATCCGCCCGGCAGCACCGCTCCGGCCACCGGCGCTGCCGCCATCAGCAGGCAGGCGGCAAAGCCGTAGCGGACGAGCCGATCGGACCGGCGGGGGATCGCGCCGGGGAAGGTGGTGCTGGGCGCCGTCATCATGCCTTCAGGGTGCAGGACCCCGAGGACAGCGGAACCGGAGGGAGATTTCAACCGCCATGCGCAATGCTCACCCGTGACCCGATGCCACCAGGATGACAGCAGCCGGTTAAGCCCAGGTTAACAGCGCGACGATCAGGCGATCCGCCTGTTGATTTGCCAGCGTCCGTCCCCACCTGTCGCGAACGGTCGGGAAATCAGTGGAGGCGGAACTCCGGCCCGTGCTTCCAGGCCTGCGGCGTGATCAGTTCCGAGCGCCCGACCCGGACGCCGACCAGCGGTCCGTCGATGTTCTTTTCCCAGAACGCGAGGAACTTGGTCAGTTCGGGATAGCGCGGCGCCAGGTCGTAATGCTGCCAGATGAAGCTCTGGATCAGGCTCGGATGATCGGGCATCCGATAAAGGATCTCTGCCGTCGCGATGCGGTAGCCCCTGAGCTGCATCTCCAGGGGCGAGGATTCTCTCCCGGCCATGGTGCATCCGTTCCGCTCGCCCTTCGCGACCGCCGCGAAGGGGTCGGGAGAACTGTGACGGAGCGTTGACAAACGTCAAGCGCAGGCGCGTATCTGCCT
>VFQN01006814.1_pt1 | contig 12745 bp, 17 predicted proteins | sample 3512371 | NCBI WGS metagenome assembly VFQN01 (sample SAMN10412370, study PRJNA504923) | tailings metagenome | isolation source: Replicate 2 from Balatoc abandoned mine | place: Philippines: Itogon, Benguet | collected 2017-08-28
CGTGGCCTATCCTTTGACGGAGCTGGTTGCTCCTTTCCGTACAGCGAGAGGGGTGGGAACCCCCGTGTCCTTGATTGCCGGGACCAGCTCTGTTTCCCGAGCGGGACTGGGCTGGGCTCTGGAAGGGGACCAAAACTGTAAATCCATACATACACTAACCGTATCCCCATGCCCCACAACTGTGCCCCTACCCCCTACCCAGGCCGACTGTTTCCGTTTGCTTGCCACTTTGCCGCTCTGTGATTACCCCCTAACCCCTACCAGAACGACACGGACGATGACATGCTTAGCGATTCACGTAGGCGGCATGCACATCGTACAAACGAAAAACGGGGCCAGAAGTGCTCCGTCACCCTAAACCAACACCCTTAGCCGCTCTGCAATCCCCTCGACCGCTCCACAGCTACCCCTCCCTTTCACACGTGCCTCGCAGTAACGTTCCTCTCCCGCCTTATACACCAACTTCCTGATTCCGCTCCTTCCGCCTACCCCCACCAAAGAGACACAGTGAACGACACACTCAGCGACCGCACAAAGTGCCACCACCCGGGCGGGATGTACAGCATGTGCCCCGGCCTCAGCACCACGTCGTAGAACGGCAGGGCAGCTACCCCCGGATACACGCTGCCGGGGGGCACCGCCCCCACCCCACCCTGCTCCCTGCCCGCCCGCTCCTGCCCCTCACCGCCGTCCGCCCCTTGCTGCTGCCGCTGCCGCTGTTGCGGCTGCCGCCCGGCCTGCAGCACCTCCGCTTCCCCTGCTGCCTCCCCCACGCCCGCACCCTGCCCCCGCTGATCCCCCGGCGCGCCCGCCCCACACAGCCCATGCACATCGACCCCCTGACCCTCCTTCAACCCATGAAGCAGCTGCCCCAGCGGTGCGCCAGCTAACCCCACATCCCTGTCTAGGCCCACCTCCCCCTGCACCTCCTGCCCAAGTGCCTCCCTCTCCCTCTCTTGCTCCCTCACCAGCAGCTGCCCCACCGGTGTGCCCTCAACCCCAACGTCTCTGTCCGTGTCCATTGGCCCCTGCGTACTTTGCCTATGTGCCTCCCTCTCCCCCTCCCTCCTCAACAGGTCCCCCACCACCCCCTCCTCCTCCACCCCCACGTCCCTGTCCATGTCCACCTGGCTGCTGTTGGAGGTCATGGTGGAGGAGGGGTAGGGGTGCAGCTGCGGCGTGAGGGACGGGGCGTACAGCCGCACGTACTTGAGGCCGGTTTCGTACGACGGCGTTGAACTAACAGGACAAGGCCGTAAAAGGAACAAGGCCGTAAGTTACAATGGTGTGTAGCGCACTGTAGTTGTGCGCACGAAAACCAAGGCACGCCGTGGTGGCATACGTCCCACCTGCTCCCACCGTACCTACAGTCCTGCAGACTGGGGCAGGAAAGCGGGTGGGCACGTTGCACTAGTGACCAGTCACCAGCCTTATGCATCACTGATGAGGCTTTATAGCCAGACTGCAAGGGCCAAGTCGGCTGCATGCACACCTGAAACCATGTTAATAAGCGTGGATCGCGCGTCAGTGGCCAGGCCTCCACATGCCACGATGAGGTGACTGCGGGCAGAGCTTGGATCCATTCCACCATCCAGCACCGTGCCGTGCAGGGGAGCTGCACACCCCACACCGCGATACCGGCATACGTCCAGCTTTTTGCGACGGCCAACAGTCACATCGCCTGCTCAGCGCAAACCGTTCACCATGCTTTGGACAAGGGTTGTGTTCCCAACGCCCCAACTTCAAGCCCAAACGCCTACATGGTGCCACTTTCCTAAAATACCGGTACACATTTACCCGCAGCACACCTTGCTCTCCGGCAGCGCCCCACCCAGGGGCGCAAGACAGCCCTGCAGCATCCATGGGAACCCAATAGTAGCCTGCTCCAGTCAGTGACTTGCCACGATGCAGCTGCGCCTACTACCGGGAACCCCGTCACCAAGGTGCAACACCCGCTGCCTCGAGAGATAAACCTCCTTTGCTCTCCACGCCTCCTAACCTATGGCCTCATCCCTGCACGCTTAGGTCCATGCCAACACCTAACACTCTGCTCCAGCATTCCGCCCCGCAATGCAACGCCGCTCTCCTGCCATGCAATCACTGCACCCTTACCCTCCTAAACCCGGCAGCCCGCTGCTCCACCACCACTAGTGCGCCCACCATTACATCGTCTTGCCCTTCGACGGCCCCCAGGCCCACTGAACCCCGTACCATACCCGTGCCCTGCCCAGCCTTCCACCTACACTACGCCGCCTTGCCCTTCGACGGCCCCCTGTATCGCTCGCTCTCCGTCAGCGTCCCGTTCTGGCTGGCGACCGTGTACCCGATCAGGCCAACCGCCACGGCGGCGGCGGGCGTCACGTACGGCGCCAGCGCGGCGGCGGCGGCGGCGGGCGCCGGCGGGCGGCAGGCGTGCAGCAGCGCCAGCACGGCCGTGAACAGGTTGAGGGCGTTGGCCTGGTGCAGCGAGCCCAGGCTTACGGGCACGTACTGCAGCAGGGTGTACACGCCGGCGGCGAACTGTACGGCAGTACGGCAGAAGGGTACGGCAGGGTACGGCAGGGCATGGCGGTTAGGGATCAACCATGGCACAACAGGGTTCGTCTGTGGAAATAGCATGGTGTTGGTATACCGATAGCATATTGTGGTAGACATGGAACACAGCTCGTGGCCTTGGGATCCTGTGGTCTCCTAGGCGACTATAGCTACCGGTGGTCGTTAAAGCGGTGCGCACTACATGCTGCACCCCCGACGCACCTGCGCCGCTGTGAGTGCGCCGACCACGTGCAGGCACGTGACGGCGCGGGGCGGCAGTGCCGTACGGCGGTACGACAGCCACGAGACGCCCACCGCAAATAGCGTGGTGGTGGCCAGCATCCTGGGGGAGCAAAGGGGGAAGGGGCATTGTGATATTGCTACAACGCATGGAGTAGAACGGTAGTACCTTAGCGGTGGTGGTGGTGGCTAGCATCCTGGGGAAGTATGGAAGGGGGAGCGGCGACGTGGGCAGGGAGGGAGAGGGTCGGGCCGGTGCGTTACATGGCTGGCGGCCGGGTGCGTTACGGTGACCCTGCTGCTGGTTTCTGCAGCATGAGGCTGCCTCTTGCTGCCCTTCCTGTCCAATGAGTGCATCGCATAATGAAAGGCAGGCCGAAAAAAAGGCTTGGGAACAGACAGCTCTGTGCGTCGGCATAACGGTGGGTGGTCGGGGTGCCCGGGTTGGTCGGTTGGGATGCAGGTAACGGCACACCGACCCGGGCAACACGTTGAGAGGGTTGCCATACAAGTACGGCACCGAACGAGCGCGGCACAAGACCTTGCGCTATTTGTCACGCAATTCCAGCGCCGCTTTGGAATATCGCATGCCAGGTTGATAGTAATGCCTTACAGCAGATACAGGCCAAAAGCCTGTGCTACCCAAAAGACCTCCCTCCTGATGTCCTGCCGCACCTGTGGTTGAACTGCACCGCGGCCGTGTTCTCGAACATGTTGCGCAGGGGGCTGAGCCCCAGGCCCTCCCAGCCCCAGTACTCGTCCGGCACCAGCTGCCCGCCCATCAGCGGCCACGTGTTGTAAGCGCGGCCCGCGTCCATGCCTAGGAGGGTAGAGCCAGATGATCCTGAACAAGTTAGGGATACCGGAGGGGATGAAAAGGAAAGAAGGAAGCAGGGGCCACGTGTTGTAGGTGCGGCCCGCATCAATACCTGCGTGGTCACAGGGGGGAAATTGTGAAAAAGGGTTAAGAGGGAATGATTAGTAAAGGGGGGCCACGTGTTGTAGGCGCGGCCCGCGTCCACGCCTGTGGTGCAAGAGCAGTAATAGCAGGAGAAAATTAAAAAGCAATGGTGGAAAAAAGGACAAAAGCAACGAAGGCACGTGTTGTAGGCGCGGCCCGCGTCCATGCCTGCATGCAGTGAGGGAGGAATACAGAATAACCTGGCTAAACACAAAGCCGTGAAGTTAGCCATGAAGGAGGAATACAGAATAAAACATACACACACCGACCGCGAGCCGCGTGTCCATCATTGGGTAGCAGGCGGGCGGTGCAGGGGAACAAGGCGGACGCGGAGCGTGCAGCGGGATGCGGTGTAGAGGGGTGTACGGTGTGTGTTACACTTGGCAGGCGTAACTGCCCATACGAGCCGTAAGGCCCAAGGGCTACCACATCGCAGGATCAAAGCGAAAGGTGTACAAAGCATGTAACTGGATACAATAAGAGGATCAGGACGCGGAGCGCGTAGGGTGTAAACGGATGTGGAGCTTTCCTGTGCCTGCAGATGACACGACCCACCTGCCACGAACGCGCCCGATGTCGCGGTGACGGCTATGAGGGCGGCCAGTGGCAGCAGGCGGCTGCGGGCGGAGGCGGTGGCGCGGAGCACTCCCTCGGGGGCACCAGCAGTGGCGGGGCGGGGGTACATCAGGTCTGGGGCAAGTGGGGAGAAGTCGGGCGGCGAGGACGGTAGTGAAGGGATGGGGAGTGGCGTGGGTTGTAGTTGTGAGGAGCAGGCGGTGGCCCCTTCTCCCCCTTGCACCAACCCAGGTCACCCACCCAGCGTGGTCCACACAAGGGTGGCGTAAATGGCGAAGGCGGACACCAGGTGAGCGGCCAGGCGGTAGGGCGACACGCGGGGCTGGGCCCACTCGTGCTCGGGCTCCTGGGGTTCAAGTGGTGGGCGTTGAGGGGTAGGGTGGGGTGGGTGGTCGGGTGGTGGGGCTGTGACCTTCTGGGGCCCGATGGGCCCATTCGTGCTCGGGCTCCTAGCGAGGTGTTTAAGTTTGGGATAGGGTTTACGAATGGACGCGTGGAGCCAGCATTCAGTGTCAACGCAGCACCACCACCCTCCCCCTCCCACTAGCACACGCCCGCGCCCCCACCTCCACGCCCGCCACAGCTTGGCCTACGCCAATGCACTCGTGCCGTAAATGCAATACTCCTGGGTGCCTTACATGCAATACCTCGTAATCATCCTACACACACCCGCGCAGGCCCTACCCAAGCCCGCGCCCCGCTCACCTCCAGTCCGCTGCGCAACATCCACCAACGTTAAGACACATGCCCCCTCACACACACACCTTGGTCCCTACCCACACACCCGCGCCCCGCTCACCTCCAGTCCGCTGCGCACCATCCACCATCCCACCAGGCCCTGCGTGCCCCCCATCACGAACAGCAGCCCCAGCCGCCGACCCAGCGCCCCGTTGACCCAACCGCGGGCGGCGAAGGCGGCGGCGGGCAGCGCGAAGGCGAGGCCGAGGAAGCGGCCCCACATCCTGTGGTCAATGAAAATAAAGTGGTCAAGGGGAACACAGTGTCAAGCCGGGGCTCAGTTGGTGTGTAGGGGCGAAGGCGGCGGCGGGCAGCGCGAAGGCGAGGCCAAGGAAGCGGCCCCACATCCAGTATGTTTGTAGGAGGGGGTAGGCAAAGAAATGCGAAAGCTGGGCCTTGTTTGGTGCTGTGATGGTGGTGAAATTGTTGTGCGCAGCGGGGCCAAGGGGGCGGCCCACACCCTTTAGAGGCAGCGAGCAGACGTGTGGTCGGCATGCGGCAACAGCGTCCGAGGTACGGTGATGTCAGAGCGATGTACAAGGTTGCAGTTGGTTGCCAACCCGTGCACACCGAGTGCACCTCGGGGAGCAGTCCCGACCGATGCTGGCGAGGGTTACAGCTACTCACGACCAGCAACAGGAACAACAAAAGGGCTGGGCAACACGTGCACGCTACCGCGGCCCCACCTGTGCGCGTACTCCATCCAGTAGATGAACTTGAACTCCTCCAGCGTCATGCTGCGGTGAACCTGGGGGCAGGTGGCAGGTCGTGGCAGGTCGTGGAGTACGAGTGAAAACAAAGTGAAGCATGTAGAATAATGTAACAAATATAATGTGTACACACTATGTACCAAGGGTCATGCTGCGGTGCACCTGGGGGCGTGGGGGCGGGCAACAAGCGTGCATGAGCATGTGCCACCGAAACTTACGAAGCAGGTGATCGTGGCTTCAGTTTACAGCAACCGCTACCCACATGCGTACCCCAAAAAAGGGTGCACATCCCGAACGTCAACCCCAGCATCAACCCTTACCTTTTGGTACTCCGGGCTGGCCTTGTACTTGGCGAACTCGGCCTCCCAGTCCGCCTCGCTAATGGGCGGCCGCTCGCCTGGGACGCATGGGTTGCACGAGGGGAGCACAAAAAGAAGCATTAAGGGTACAGGGGCACATCAAGAGCTGGATGCGACGCACATATGCACCCTTCAGCGCGTTGCCCCCTGCGCCTGGCACACCAACCCTTTGCTCCCCGCGGTCGCCGCCCGCGCTTGCTCCTTCGCCAAGTGCCGTGTCCCTCGCCCTAGCCTGACGCACTCTAAAGGACACTCACCCGCCAACTTCCACTCCGTCATGGACAGCCCGCTGCGTGTGAGCCGTGTGATGCCGCCCAGCACCACCATGCTGTACACCCAGACGGCTGTGAGGCCCAGCCAGGCGGCAAGGGCGGTGCGGGCGCCAGGGGAGAGGCCCGCGGACAGCGCGGCGGAGCCGTAGCGGGGGGCGGCGGCGGCCTGGGGGTGGGGAGAAGAGGGAATATGTGGTACGGTTTGTGAGGGTGGGTTAGTGTGGGCAAGCGGGTGTTGAGGGGCAGTAGCAGCGGCGGAGGGAGCGGCGACTGGCAATAAGCGGGAGGGAGAGACGTAAGAGCATGGGAGTGTGGGGGTATGGATTAATATTGAGGAAATGACGGGTTTGGGATGGGGAGTTGCAGGCATGGAGTGGGATGGGAAGGAGGCGGAGGTGCGGGTTGGGCAGCGGAGGGAGGGGAGCGTGCCCGGAGGCACGTGGCTTAGGTACTACTAGCACCCACTTCCCCGTGCGAACAAGCGTGACTCAATTAAATTTAATCTCCCGTAGGATACTAACAACGGCTGTGTCTCTCCCTTAGCCCAGCTTGACCAGCGCTTCGGGGCAGCACGGCTGCTTACCGCTGCAGCACCAACTCCTGCTGCTGCTGCTGCTGCTGCCGCCTCCCCCGTCGCCGCAACCGTAGCCTTGAGCCTCGCAGGCAGAGCAAGGAGCCCGATGGGCGCCGATGGCCGTGACCGCAGCGTGCTAGCGACGCCCTGGGATTGGCTCCCTGTGCACGCTCCTCCACGCATCACCCCCATCGACAGCAGCATGCCGGGGGTGCGCGACGCAGCTGACCCCGAGGCGCTGTGGAAAGCCCTTATGCTGCTGAGTGCGCTGCATGATGGAGATGCGGAATGGTTGGTCGCAGAGAAGGCGCTGCGTAAGCGAGCCCATCCCGCGACGCTGTTGCCGGTACATGACGACGGTTGTACGCCGAAGGCGCTGCGCAAAGCACCGATGCTGCTGGCAGCAGCATTGAGGTTTGCAGTTATTGTAGGTGGCGTCGCAATAGACGGCGCGGCGCCAATTGCTCCAGTGCCTGCCCGCCCGATGAGCAACGCGACCTGGCGCAGGAGAGCTGCGCTGGAGCCAGGTGACCCCGTCATTGCTGCAGATCAGTCAGGTAAAAGCTGCAAGCGACCTCAAGTGCGCCAGGCCTCTTCGGTAATCATTTAACACGTAACAGGACTACGGGCAGTAAGTTACGCCGAGCGATCGGTGGTCAGCTGTACCAAATAACAGAAACGATTGTAGTTGTAAGGCGGACAGTAGCATGCGCAGGGTGTGACGCAGGGAGGCACCCTGGGAGACGTGGCGACAGCAACCACCCCAACGACCGATGTGTCAGCTGTCCCCGGAGGTCATGTGTCCGGCTGTCTCTGTTGCCGATACTTCAGTACCCTGGAAGCCATTGCCCATTCGGGACAGGTGGTGATTGGCCTCAGGCGTTGCCTGAGGTGTGCCAAATGGGGCGTCACCTAGGGAGCTTGCGTCGCATACGCATGGCAATTGCTGGCTTGCGGGTTGCGGCACGTGTCTCTGTCACGCAGGCGTGCATGCGGTCTATGTCCTGGTCTTAACCTGTCTGATGAACCCCACCCCAGCTGGTGGTGAACACTTCATCCGAACTCCCCAGCATACGGTAATACGTACAAAGCTCTTGAATGGTGGCGTAAAGGTACCTGCATGTACCGTATGTACCGGCGGCACCACAGCCGGTATTGCACCGTGACGGGACCTGACGGGACCTTACCACCTTACCACCTAGCCATGTGCCCGGCCTAACCTTGCCTCAGCCATCATGCATGCGTGCCTGCGTGTGTGGGTGCGCCAATTCAATGACCGGGCGATCTTGCCGAAGCTACTGTTGTTACCTCGGCCGCTTCGCTGGTGCTTCTTCACGCGTTGCACGCAGCCGTGCCTGCACGCCCACCAATATCTGCCCAATCAGTCTACAGCATGTTGTCCCTCGCTACAACTGGTCGTTAATCCTGTCGCGTCCCATGCTGTGAACCGAGCATGCATAGCTACAGCGCACAGCAGCAGGGGCCCACAAGCCACAAGAACGTCACAGGACCGGGCAGGGATCCATGACCAGGGACCCCTGTCCATGACCCCACGTACACATGCCTGCCCTTGACAGCAAAGCTCAGCGGAGGTGGGTACACCGTGGCTGCCATGCAAGCAAGCCACGTGCCCCACCGATGTACTCGCCCACACACTACCCATACACACGCTGTAACAGCTGCGCCCAGCTAAATCTACACACAACGACACAACAGACAACGAGTTCATGCTGCTTTGCGGGCGGGGCCCAGGCCGCACAGTCCAGCACCACACAGCTGCACACCGCACTACCATATACACGCAGCACCTGCTGTCATCTTGTTAAGCCGACAAGGGAACTCGTCCCTCTTCCCTTCACAGCGACCAACGCCACAAGGCTGAAGAGCTAAGCCACACGGACACGCACATACACCACCGACATCGCGCCCCGTCTTGTCGCACCCCAACGCCTCTGTTTCCGGTGCCGGCACGCGCGCGCAACAGCTGGCAAGGATGTCGTATGTTCGCCGGGAGCCCCTACCTGTCCTTGTCCCAAACCCCTTCCGCCACGACATATGCCAAATGCAGACAAAAGCACATGTAAGTCTCACCTAAAGCCCTACACTACTGCCACACTTTCGCCGTACGACAGACGCTGACCCTGACCAAGCCCACTTCCAGGCAGAGTAATTTTGAAAATGAACCAAAGCTCCGCCATCCTCAGGCGCCAGCATTTACCCTACAGCTCGCCTGCCCTCATCCAAGGGGTGCACCATGCACAGGCACGACCAGCCACCACTTTCCGCCACCATTTCCCGCACCCCGTCGGAACTGCGTAGCCAGCTCAGCCCAGCCCAGCTCATCGTGTCTCCCGTGCATGGTAGCACGCACTTGAGCTGCTGCTGCTGCTGTCGCCCGTCGCCTCAACCCCACGAAAGTACGGGAGCACACACGTCAAGCAGCTGCCCACCACCGTCGCCATCACCGCCATCCTCTCGCCTCGCGCCCCACAGTGCATCCCAGCCTTGCCCGCCTGGACGGGAGCGCGTGCACGAGCTGCTGCTCGCCCTCACGCCCAATGTGGTAGGCGTGAGCTGCTCCTCAACATCATCATCATCATCATCCTCACGCCCCGGTGGAGGGCGGCGCCCACGACTCGTACTTCTTCCAGTTGCGCTTGTCGGGGCTGTGCCAGGAGCCCTTGGGGTTGTAGCACGACAGGGTGCCGGTCTTGGTCTGCTCGGCGGCGACCTGTGAGGGTTAGGTGAGGATTCCATACTGAACATCAAACGGGACGGTGATGTGCCAGGAGGCCTTGGGGTCACAGCACTAGGAGATGCCGGTCTTGGTTTGCTCTACGGCAATGCGGGGTAAGCATAGGTTCTATACGAAGCGCCAGACCAGCAACAACAAGATATCGCTTCCAGTCGCATTGCCAACCTGCTGCTGACCCCACTGAAAAGCCGGGCTTTTCATTGTCCTTCTACCAGGGCATTGTTCACTTTCCCCATCACCGCCATGGGCGCCACCACCACCAGCAGCCCCGCTCTCCCGCCATCCCCCCCACCTGGAAGACGGGCTTCTTAAAGTCGTGCTGCGTGGGGTTGAAGTCGTTGATGTAGTTGAGCCAGCCGTGCCACTCGGGGGGGATGCTGGTGGCGTCGTAGTTGAACGTGTTGGCGTACACCACCCAGCGCCGCCGGCCTGCAACCGGGGGTCATATAGAGCACAAGTGCTAATCGCAGCAGTCCCTCCCCGGCGAGGCACTATTACCCTCAACCCGCCAATAAACAAAGCCAGCATGGCCACGCCAGCACCCACTGTAGCACAATCTCACAGCCTCAGGCCTCCAACATGGTCGCTTACCTCGCCTCAGCGACGGCCCGTGAAATTGTCCTCGCTCCCCCGGTACCGGTTCTGTTGACTGCAAGTGCGACTGGAAGCCTAACACACACCACCCACCGTATGCTGCTGTGTTGTTGTTCTCGTAGTACTTGTTGCCGTTGTAGTCGGTGCCCACCAGGGTGCCAGAGGGGGCACGGAATATCACGTTGTGCCTATAGGGAGCGGGCCAAGGGGGGAGGGGAGGCGGGCATGCAGGAAGAGGCGCAACTTGGTACGGGCAAGAGGGGGACGCTTTGGATGTAGCAAATGTGTGGCGAGGCGGATGGATGCCGGAGCGTGGGGGTTACCGTGCAGGAGAGGCAACCTGCCCCGCCAGCTGCTGGTGGCATGGCCATGGCCCCGGCACGGCAGCAGCGCCCTCTGCTATCATCCCAACGCCCCGTCGTCCGCATGACATGCTCACACCACGTGCTTACGATTGGCACGTGGACTGGGTGCTGACGGGGTAATTTCTGTGCTACAGCAGCCCCCACCACAGCGGCGCTCAAGGTGGTATCATCACGGACGCCTTTGAGGCACGGAGGGGCGGCGGCCAAAAGCTGGCGCCCACAAACTGAAAGGCCGCAGCGTGTCTTTCATTAGCCCCTCAGCCCCACTTTGGCAGGTAGCAGGTTGCAACCGGTGGCCTCCGCCGGGGGTGTCCGATCCCCAGCATAGCGCATGATGCACACCTCCTAAGGGATTTCCTGCTCAAGGCGCAAGTACCTTGCCCGGGATCTTGCCTGTTACCCCAAAGGCTCGCCAGAGGGCATTGCCCACTTCGTGCCAATACACGGTGTGGGCATGCGTGGCAAGGTGGGGGTGGGTGGGGCAGGTAGCTCCCAGCAGAATCCCGTTGTCCCTATGCCTCGCCCGCGGACTGTAGGGCCCAACTAGGTCCGGTGGAAGCCCCGAAGCGAAGGGTAGGTTGGGCGTTTTGGGAAAGCTGAGTGGAAATGCTGAGTGGACCGCAAGCCGACAGCATCGGGCTTAGGAGCTGAATGAATGACTCTAATCAATTACTTAAACTCTTCCTGGTTTGGCACTCGGTGACCCTGGCGACACAGCGCTCCACCCTACTGCGTGATTCCCCTTTCCGGCCAGCATCGCTCACACGCTTTCCACTTACGCAAGGTTACCATCGACCAGCATCTTGCCGAACTCCCAAGACGCGAAGAAGCTCGCCACAGACTTCTTGTTGCCCGCCTCAACCATCCTGCCGAGCCAGCCTGACAGCGACATTGCGACGGGCTTCTCCGCTTAAGCCGTTGGCTATCTAAAATACAGGGCAAGGTAGGCTCTATCTTTGCAGCACTAGCTGGGCGTGTCAAGGTCTCACTGCACAAAGCACCTCGGCGCCGGGACGTAAATGCCCCCAACTATGGCTCAGATACTATGAAACGTAATGCCCCACGTCCGTTCGGCCACCCTGGGGAGTCTCCTTCCCCGAGACAGTACGGCGAATTTTGCTTTCCCGAAAGTGCGCTGAATACAGCGACGTCCACGCTGGTTCAACGCGTTCTGGCGCAATCCCACGTGACAAGTTGCAGGCCCACTAGGTCCTTCACGCCTGAAGCGAGCACCGACACACACATCTGCACATCTGCATCCGCAAGGCGTCGCCGCGGTTTACAGGAGCTCAGCCAACACACAGCAGCTCGATGACCGCGTAGCTGTAGCATAGATGAACGGGGCGTCTCCTGGCAGCGGGGAGCAGCAGCAACGGCGGCTACTGCTTCCGCTGCTGGGGGGCAAGCTGCACCTTGACGCCCGCGTGCTGACGGCTCATCGCCAACCTGACGATGAAGACGAGCTCAAGAGCCTTTACCAAGGCACGTTAGCATAGCTTTGGGGCACACACGCCTGTGCCGGTGCACGTCGTTGGCCGGGGGAACAGCCGGGGCCCAGCACAACGCGTTGCCATGCTGGCACCGGCCCCACACACAGCACACAGGCGCACAGAGGAGGTCCAGGAGCGTGCACAAGGACCCTCACAGCAACCGCCAATGTGTCGCTCCCATACACCACTGTTTGGCTCAAGCACGGCGCTATAGAGCTACAGCGTGCTGCATGCCCCGTAGGAGTGCTTCATGAGCTGCCATCGGTGCCGCCCTTCCCTGTGACTACGCTTCCCTGCAACCATGCTTCACCACATACCGGTACTTCCATTCGTTTGGTCGCATATCGTCGTAGCATCACGATCGCCGTGTACGCCGTGCAGACATGCTGGCGGCGGATGCTGGCCCCATCGTGGTGCGGTCCCTGCAGCGACTGGTGGCTGGCGTGGAGGTGCGCTGGGGCGTGTGGGGATAGTGGTGAAATTGCCGGAGATCGGGGGGGGGGGGGGGGGGGGGGGAAAAAAAAAAAAAGTAGCAATTTGATGTGGAAGGGTGTCCTGGCGCCTCCTCAGTGCGGG
>VFQN01006815.1_pt1 | contig 12745 bp, 4 predicted proteins | sample 3512371 | NCBI WGS metagenome assembly VFQN01 (sample SAMN10412370, study PRJNA504923) | tailings metagenome | isolation source: Replicate 2 from Balatoc abandoned mine | place: Philippines: Itogon, Benguet | collected 2017-08-28
AGGGAAAGGTGGGAAGAGAGCAGCGCCTATTGAGGTCGAGGGACTTTGATGCTCGTCGATGTGATGAGTCTCATTTGGCGGTTCATGCAGGCTTCTGTCTCGATCGTGAGAGATCGGTCGTGTCGGTCCCTCGCTGTCATTCATCCTCACACTCATACCAGAGAGAGGTCGACCATAACTCCTGTCAGTGTGATTATTACTGCGTTGTTGAGGTTGTTGGTTGCTGTTGAAAGAGATATCTCGACTGATTGGTGGCGAGGATTGACGACTTTTCCTTCGGAACTCTGTTAAACCCGCAGCCTGAGAGGACAAGAAAGCTGACAAACGATCATTCTCTGTACTCAATGATTTGACTTCCATCCGCAGGTTATTCACTTCTTTAAGAAGTGTCTGATTATCTACCAGATGATTGAGTACTTTATTCGAAGCAGCTTGATTAACCGACTCTAATGACGATTGTAATACATGTAAATTACGATGAAGTAGTTGTACTCTTCTTTCTTGTTCATTTTGAACTGCTTCAAGATCATTACTTAATTCAGCATCAATCTTTGTATCATCTACAAATGGTTTGAGGATTTCTTCGAGTCTCTTGAGCTTTAGAGTCGTTTCTCTATCAAAGCTTAACGTTGTGACGAGATCATGAGTCTTTGACTGAGCCAGGTGATCTGATGGGAGGGATCTTCTCGCGGTTGTGTTGCCAGTGCCACCTAGGTTCGGCTCATCACGAGCAGTGTCAATCTTTAAGATATTCTTCATCGCCGCATCATCGCCTTTCTCTGACTTGCGACTCGTTTGCATGCCATCGCTCATCGCACCACTCACAAGACCCTGCGAAGCCTTCAACAGAGACAAAGGAATCTTCTTCTTTGCATTAAATTTCTCTGCATGCATCGCATAGATGAATTCTTCAAAGAAAGTCGCGGCACGACGAAGAGACGCTTCTCTCTGTCCTAATTGAATGCGTAGTTCTCTCACTTGTTTCTGTAAGAGTGCAAGATTTTCATTCTTTTGTCCAAGAGATGTCTCTTTTTCAGTGATTGCATGAAGGGAAATATCATATTCTCTGGTTAATTCCTGCATCTTCTCTCGAATCTTCGACAGTTCTTTCTCCTTTGGATCTAATTGAGATTGCAATAGATGCACTTGTGTGGTTAAAGTCTTTCGAATTCTTTCCAAGTCATCTATCCTCTGTTGAGACTCTCCTAACTTCCCCTCTGAACGTTCGACGAGTTCTGATCGTGCTTTCAACTCAGTCGTGGCTTGTGTAAGGGCTGCTTCGAGTTTGCGAATACGATCGTTCGCCCAATCGATATCCGAATTCACTCGCATAATCTCTAATTCCTTATTTTCTATATCGACTTTCAATCGTTGGATTGTACGACTTGCTTGAACTTCTTGTGTCATGTTCAGAGCTTGTGCTTCAATTAATCTCGTAGCAGCTGTGTTCAGCTGATTCTTCATCTGCAACCTAAACAAAAGAGAGAAAAAGCAAATTAGAATAAGAGAAAGATGAAATGTAAACAAGAAATCAATCATTTTACCTTTCTTCTGTTTGTTGTTCTTCTAAAGAATTCAGGATTTCAGTATTTCTATCTTTCACATAATCATAATATTTTAAAACAACTGCTTTTTGTTTTTCAATATCTTCAATTAATTTCTTTTTCTCATTTTCAATTTCTTCAATTTTATGATCTGTTTGATGATGTAGTTGAATCATATCCATCTTAGCATGTACAACATATTCATCATAAGCTTGTTTCATCTTTTCTAAATAAAGCGCTTCCTGCGATAAACGTTTTTCGTAATTGGTTTCCATAGTGGAAAGCGCTTCTTGTGAATACTTTTGTAAGTCTTCGATCTCTTGTTGCATCTCCTTCCGCATTGTAAGATATTCTTTACGACCATTTACAATTGTTTCTTCACGTTTAGATATTTCTTTCTTTAATCGTATTTCAATATCATGAAATTGTTTATCTTTATTTTCTAATGCTTTATTTAATTGTAATTCAAATTCTTTCTTTCCTTGTTCAATACTTCCTTCTAAATCAGTTAATTTACTTCGAACTGTTGTCATCTTGGATCTTTCTACCATAAAGAAATGATTACTGGATGCTACTGCAGGATTTGATCCTGTTGTCGTTGCTGTTGCAGCGGTGTTAGTACTCATGTTTGTCATGATAGTGGCGACAGATTGTGTGCCCAGACCATCCAAATCATTGTTAAAATCAGAAAACTTGCGAACTGTTGCGATTAAATGAACGCTGCCATCTTCTGCAGTTGCAATCACTTGACTGCCATCCGGGGAGAAGGCAACATTGCTCACGCTACCCACAGCGATTCGAAGGATCTTACAATTCGCTTCATCCAAAACGAATTGAGTAATCGTACCGTTCGGAGAGGTTAGATCACCATTAACAAAGTCATCCGGTGCACCACCATTCAAATTATTCATTGTCATCAAAGGAGTTAGAGGAGGATTATTCAGATTTGCCATAGCTGAGGCACCTAATTCTTTTCCTCCAAACACTTGAATCGCGTCATGGAAGTTAAACGACGTATTTCCATTATCTCCAGCAAATCCTCTCGCACCAAATCCTCCATTCATGTCATCTACAACAGCTGATTTTGATCGAGATAAAGGAGATGTTGCATCGAAGTTATCGTCTCGCGAGGGAGATGTCATCAATCCTCTCTTCTTTTTCAATCCAGAGTTTAACTTCACGATATGCGTCGCAACATTAGTAGCAGCAGACATTGAAATGGTGTGCGATGGAGATGGAGCAATATTTACTTCGATGAATGGAATAGGAATCATCGATATAATAATCCTGCCATCTGCTAATCCCATGGCACAAAGGTCATAAGGGTCGGGATAACCTGCTCTCCCCAAAGCAATTGACCGCACTGGAGCATCAACTTGAATTATCTTTGGATTGTGTGAAATATCATCCGTCCAAACGGCAACAAACGGTTTCGGTGGTTGACTAGCAGTGGAAGGCTTCGTATTGTAAGGATCTGGTGTTCCAGGAGCACCAGAGTTCTTTCCTTCGAATTCCTTCAAGAAAGCGGACGCCATTGCAGCTAGGTCATTAGTATTCCTTGATCCTCTCAATTCAAGATTGCCGTCAACAGCTGCAGAGCCTGAACTAGATATCCTTCTCATAGCAAAACTCGACAGTCTGCGACGTTTAATAATCTCAGCAGCGACAGGAACCGCGTCAGAGGAAAGACTTTCGAAACTCGCAATAATTGTAACTCTACTTTTAAGATGTTTCGTAACCGCGACATGAGTCGCAGCAATGCCTTTGTGGAGATATTCTTTAGATCGTTGAGTCGCTCCAACCACCCAACTGTAAACAGATCCATCCGAAGAGGTCGTAACTATGCATTTATCATCACGGAAGAAGGACAAGTCAGTGATAGGATTAATATGATCTAAAAGAGCCATGAGTCGATAAGGGTTTTCAATCGGACCAAGAGCAGCAGAAGAGGAGGATTGGTTTCCTACCCCTGGAGCATCATCGTCAGGATGGTAAAGGTGGAAGACTTGAGCGACTTTCCCTGTCACAACTGCAATCATATGACCTCCTTGAGAATACCTCACCAGTGAAACAGGCTGATTAATAATGACTGGAGCTCCACCAGGTCCTTGAAAGGCGTTTCGAATGATAAAACGACGAATAATATCGAATCCGTTATCACAGACAGCATATTCTCGCACCTCATTCTCACAAGCGAAAGCAACCTGCAAGCCTGACGGATGAATATCAACATGGAAAGGATTTTCATCCATTCTATCGCGATAATTTTCGACAATCCAAGCATAATTATACATTGATGGCTCGTCGTAGTACCATACGCGGACTGAACCATCTTGAAATGAACTCGTCACGAAGGTTTTCGCTCTCGTCGCAATACTAAGAGATTGCACAGCACCGTTATGAAATTGACCAATAACCTTGGATGAAGTGCAATCAAACCAATCAATCATTTCAAAAGAGTCTTGGCTTTCAGGATGGCCGTCATTCTTCTTCATTCCAGCACCTGAGAGATCGCTGTCGGTAATCATTTCTAACACCACCATCGATTCCTCCGTCGTCGCAACCATAGAATAAGCAGTAATAGATTCTTTAAAGCAGAATTGTAAACCACAAATTCGATTAATATCATTAATTCGATAGAACTTCAGCGGCACCATGACACAGGTTAAACCCATGTACTTCTGAATGACAATACGACGAAGCTCGAACAAAACGATCAGATTTCTTGTCGAAGAAACGATTACATGATCTCCTCGTATTAGCATTTGTAGACATCCGATGGGATTATTCCCTGCCGATCCGAACACCTGTTGTGCGGCGACTCGTTGCTCGCAGTTTTGGATGGTTGTGACGAAGCCATTGTTCGTTCCGACGACAATTGTGTTCTCAGCATATGGAGCAACCCAGCCATGAGCTGTATATGTATGATTCCCTCGTTTTAGTCCCGAAACTGAGGCAAGATGAACAGATTTCGCGGTAAATTTCCAGAATTTAATAAGATTTTGATCACCCGTTCCAAGTAACTTATTCGCATCTGTCGGATGGAAAGAGATCGAAATAGCAATAGAATCTGTGGTAATTGTTTGAAATATGGATCCTTTATACTGATCATAGATTAAAATCCCAATAAAAGGAATATTTGTCGCTACAGCGAGATAAACACTATCATGAGAGAAAGCAATCGCTGTCGTCTCTAAATTTTCTCCTGGACGTAAATGAACTCCTCCAGAGTATTTAATACTTCGAGGTTTAACAAAATCTTGAAAATGATTCTTGGTATGGAAGATCAGTATATTAATTTCAGTGTTATCTTCGCGATTTAATTTAACAACCGCAGCGAGGAATTTCCCGTCCTTTGTGACTGCTAAACTCTTCACATAAAGTATATTCATATCCTTACAATCAATTATCTTTGATTTGCGGTTAAATACCGAGGCATTCTCAAATAATAACAGTCCACTCCCACTGAGTGTGATGAACTCATTGTCCATTAAAGTCACAACATTCGAAGAATGAACTCGATGAGCTGGTCTTCCACCCCAAATCACCTTATGCTGCACACCTTTAAGTCGAGCAGAGGGATTGATGACAACAGCTTCCCTTTTCCGCATCTAACCTCTCAGTGATAGTTTTTTGAAACGTCTAGCAGTGTGCGCTGAGTCAAATCGGGGAATTTGCATAGAAATTCGTGCGATTTCCCCAATTATTCATTCAAAGTCTAGTAATTCATTTAATTTACCAAAGTCTGATAAGGACGGGAAAAAATAACAAAGGATATTATAGGGGAAAAAGACCACAAATTAAAAAAAAATCTATTAATTAGAGAATAGTCTATTATCTCTTTATTGTTGTGAAGTTCTCTCGTTTGCAATACTGATGAGGAAATAGAGATTATTATAATATCATCGGAACACTATTGATAAGTAAATAATTCGATTAGTTGAAGATTCAGATTCAATCTAACACCTTACCTTGATTTTGAGCGTAATAAAGTTCCATTCTTTCTCGTTCATTTTCTTGTTGGCGCAGTTGACGAAGAGCGCGATAAGTATCGATGGAAGATTGTCTGTAAACAAGAGCTCATCGATTACAGTACGATAAATCATTGCATAGTTCTCACCTTTTTGCCTCAATATCTTCTTCATCAACACTTAATCGAGAGCTCATACTGATACCAGAAGCAACACTCGCCAAACGACTCATTGAAGAAGACGAGTATGACCGACTACTCGTGCTGCGATTATCATATTCTTCATATCCTTCCGGATCATGCTCATCCTCGTAGTAATAATAACGACCATCCTCATCTTCTTCATATTCCCTCGGATCCTCATCATCCTCTTCCTCTTCATCTGATAAGTCACTGTAATCTTCTCTGTGCTCGATCTTGTACTTCATGTCGTCCTCACTTTGTTCTCGCCGTCTTTTCTCTCTCTCCTCTAAAAGTTTCTTCGTGTGCAACTTCCTCATTTCTGATGCTTTGGTCTCTTTGATGGCAACGCTCTCTCTTTCCTCGTCTTCTTCATCATGCAAACTTTGTCCTATATACTTCTGTTTCCGAACTCGAGATTGTTTCTTTCTCTTCTTCTTAACACCATTCTTCCTCTTTTTCTTTTTATCATTTTGTGAAGCTTTTTCATCACTGTTACGGTTGCTATCATTCAGGGAGGGATCTATTGAAGAGAGATATATGATGACAGCAATAATCTAGTGCGGCACTACTTACCAAGTACTTGCGTCTTGGAGAACTGCTTATGTAACTTTCCTTTTGTTGGAGAACCTTGATACACCGCTTTTTCTGGTATGGAATGAAGGACTTTATTCGAATATTTCCGAGTAAGATCTTGCCTTGGGCTCTGCTGTATCTGATGATCTTTTCGACTAGCGGGAGGTTGTGGGTGCGACGGAGGTACTTGTGGCCAGCCTGGATGATTAGAAAGATTTCCGTTTTGTGGTACCATTTGCTGATGCATGGGAAAGAAAGCATTTCCCATAGCATGATTGTGTGGATAAGGACTAGGGATGAAGACTAAGTATAACACGAAAGATTAGTTTCGTTCAAACAGAGAATGATTAACTTTACCTCCATTCGCAGTTTGAATGTAGTGCTGTGTTGTTGGCTGAGGTGACAACGGAATGGGAGGATTGTTATAGAGTTTCGCGGGATCTGGGGTTGAAAGAGTAATAGGAGGCTGTACAACTTGATTTAATTGTTGTATTGTTGCTGGATTAGGCAAAGCAATCGGGAATAGTCCATTATGATGAATACTATTATCTGTTGCAAGATGGGTTGGATTTTGAACATACACAGCTGGTCCTTGTTGATTTGGCAAGGGATTTGGGACTTGATTATTATTATGCGTAAGGGGGAGGGAACTCGCATTTGGTTGAACGCTGGTTGGATTCGATTGATTTCTATTGTACACGCTATTTGAGATTAGTTCGGCTGATGAAGGAACAACTGGAGGCTGAGAGAGCTCACCCGAGGCATCTTTCGGCTCTTTCTCAGTTTCATTAACAGGTTCCTTGTCGATATTTCTCTCCAACGCTGACATCCGTCGTCTAACCTTCTCAATATCTTTCAATAAATCGTTTTCTTTGTCCTTTTCGATGATATTGTCAACCTGCGAAGAAAAGGGAATATCAGAAGACGGAGCTTCTTTGCTTTTCTCAGCTAAAGGGATCACAGTTTGAAATATTTGAGCAGTAAACTCCGCTGCAGCCCTGGCTGAAGGAGATTTTTGTAGTGGTGGAGGCCGTGCTCTTTCAACAGTCTTATTTTGTGGTGCTTTCTCCTCCTCACTGTCCACTTTCTCGGGTTGTTGAGCTGATTGAGGTGGTGCTTGGGGTGTTGGTTGTGGAGCAGAGACAGGAGGTATGGTGGGGAGTGGTGGAAGGGTAATATTTGCGGTGGTAGCAGTCGCTGGGATGGTTAATGTAATGGTAAACGTATTTTCTGCAGACTCTTTAATTTGAGCAGGTGATGCTGTGATGATTTTGGTTGGTGTAGTTGATTCTTTTTCTTTTGTCGATAAAAGCTCTTTTTCAACAGACAATTGCATGTCTTTACTGAGATCCATTGTTCTCGCGATTAATTCATCGATTTCCCGACTCAGAGAAGTAGAATCCTTTCGAGAGAAAGTGGAATTCTCCTCTTTCAGTGTCGGACCAGAGATTAGAGGATCTTGCGGCGGGGAGGAAGAATCGAGGTTTATTAGTGGAAGCTTCTCAGGAGTTTTAAAAGCGTTCTCTTTACTCAAGGTAGTCTTATGACTGGTAATTGGGACTGGGGTGCGGGACTCCTCAAAGAGAAGAGAGTCTTGTAATGTTTTTTCCTGCTGATGAATCAAGGCTGTTATTCGCTCAATATCCTTTAGAAAAGAGTCTCCCTTCTCTGCCGAATCATTTGAACCCTTAATATTAAAATCTTGATCTTCTATTAAGGGGAGCTTCGACGAAGATTTGTGAGAACTGGAGGGAAACATGCTTATTTGGTCAGGATAGGAGTTACGATGAATTGGATGAAGTAGTCGGTCATCTTCCATAACGTACGACCTTTGCCTCGGCAAAGTAGGAGCATTTAACCTTGAACTTGGACTAAGAGTTGTATGAAGCAGTCGTTGTATCTTGTCCTCGGCTCGTTTACACTCATCAAGCGTGCTTAATAACGGATTGTGGTCCTCAGGGAAATATCTCTGAGCATAACTAGGATAATCCTTTTGTGACGGTCTTTCTATTCTCGCATCAAAGTCGTATACTATCGGCACTGGTTCAGGAATTTTTACAATTGGTTTCATCTTGAGACCAGGAACAAGAACCTGCTTCTCATTCAGCACTTTGGTTACAACAGCCTCATACCCAGGAGGATGATGAACTTTGTTACCAAGGAGTGCACTGGCCTCTCCAATAACCTGGCTTGATTGTTTCAAGGCGGCTTCGATCTTTTTGTTAATTTTTGAAGCGGAATTAAGATCATCCTCCTCTCCTTCTAATAACTCTTTTAGCTTGATTATCTCATTCCGATTTATTTCTTGAAACTGCTTTTCCTGTGGGGTAAATTTTACTAATTTTCGATTTTTATTTTTGAAGCCTTTACTCTTTTCTTTCCCTTTGCCTGGTGCAACAACGGGTTTGGCTTGCTCTAACAATGTTAGCTGAACTTTCGCATCTTCTCCATTGTTGCTGAAGGAGGATTTATGTAGGAGAGGCAATCCTACCTCGTTAATTTTCTCCTCTTGAACCTCTAAGTAGGATTTAACAGTTTTTATCTCATTTAATAATTCAGAGATCTTTGCATCCCAACGATACTCCTGCATCTTAGGGTGAATAAGCCTTCAATGTCAAAGGTATTTCTTATATCTATTTCATACAATGATCAAATAATCTCTTATAACCCGCCAGAATATGCATAATTACTCATGAAAAGGTCATTAATTTAATATATCTTAAAAGAAGTCAAAGATAAATGATGAAAATGAAACCGAACCGGTTCGGTTTTCCGGGTTTTCCACAGTAAACCGAGAGAAAAACCATCCGAAATCCAAACCGACTCATTTACTCGCTACTCGCTGCATCTTTCGTTACCTTGTATATCATCATCAAACACTGTTAGACAGGGGATCAATATTCAGAGAGGGATTTCTTGCACAAGATTATAAATTTATTGAAACGTTGAGATCCTTGGAGTTCAAGAATGATACCTCAATTTAACGTTCGCAAAGGATCCGCTGGAGGAGCAGGCGGTTTCGATAGCATTGATACTATCACTTCAACGCCGATTGAAGTGAGTGACTTTCCTCCTGCAAATCCGTCTATGGATGGTGATGAATTAGGTTATGATCTCAGCAGAGCTGGCGAAGGTAAGAATCACCTATCATCAAAGGATTTCATTAATTGTCTGTCTCTATTCCAGGTTTATTTATTCGAAATTACTTTGCCAAATTCACTGATCCACACTTCCACAAAGAAAAGGAGCTCGTAACAGCAACATGTACTTTTGAAGATCGTCGACGTACCGATGGGAGAGTCTCGCAGAAAAAGATGATTCTAGCGACAGGTGCTTCCAATGGTGTCGTCAAACTGTGGAACATTTTGAAAGGAAAATTTGTCAAAGATTTAATCTTCCATTCAGCAAAGATTAAGTCCATCGCGTATTTTGATATACCGGGTGGAAATACTCGCATCATCACTGGCAGTGAAGACAAAACAGTCGCCATCTGGGACTGCAATTCAGGGACTGTCTTCAAACATTTCACAAGACACGATTCTATTCATTGCTTAGCGGTCTGCCAAAAGACTGGCATCTTGGTGGTTGGCACGGCTGATCGAAAAATCGCTGTCTACGACATTAAGAGTGAAAGAGTTGCTGATGTTGTAAATTTAGCAGAGTTTGAGACCATTCATACAGATTTGATCCTTTCTTTAGCTATCCTTGCATCTGACAATACAAAAGAGAGCATCCGAATCGTATCGGTTGGATGGGATAAACGTATGGTCGTTTGGGATTGCTGTGGAAAGAATATTGATCAGTTCGAGAAAGGTCACACGAAAAGTATCACTGCTCTTGTTGCGCATACTCCCAGTGGAGAGGAATCTTCTGGAGTCGATTTAGCGCCAATTCTTATTACTGGCTCTTTAGATAAGACTGTCATCGTTTGGGATTTCGGAACGCTCAAGAAGATTCGCGTCTTAGAAGGTCACAAAGGACAAGTTACAGCTGTCAAAGTCTCTGATCGTGATGACGATGGAAGCCCACCTATTGTTATCACGGCCTCTCTTGATAAGATGTTGATTCTATGGGACTTGTTATCCGGTTATCGAGTGAGAACAATCGAGTATTCAGAGCCATTGAACACATTAGCCATCATCGACTCTATCGATGGTATTGTTGCGATTAGCTCCGGAAACTCTCCTTTCTTGCTGACTTGGGATCTTCGAAGAACTCATCGTACTCGAAAATTTGTTACTGGTGCAGTAACTGCAATTGATGTTTATACTCCGCCTAATAACGGTACTCCACAGGTTGTCATCGGGGCAGTCGATCGAAAGTTTACAGTTTTCGACTATAATGACAGCAAAGACTACCTCACTCAGCACGATCACCACACAAAGCGCATTAATGCTGGTGTGATTTACACTCCATTAACGAATGTTGCAGATCCTGCTCTCTTTCCAACGCCTCTTGTTGTCTCAGCAGATGGAAATGCTGACATTAAAGTTTGGACTTTAGATGTTGCTAATGGTCCAGTAGTCAAGAAAAATCTCTCTGGGCATTTATTTGTCGTCCTTACGGTTGCGGTCTATGATCCAACCCTTTATGGAAGAGTTCGAGAAACGTCCTTAGAGAGAGATAGACTCTCTGACGCTACTGTGAAGGTAGACTTACGAGTTCCTTGCGTGCTATCTGGAGGCGCTGATAAAACAATCAAAGTTTGGGATTTTCTAGGAGTTTTGGGCAAGACGGGAGATCTTATCGCAGAGATTCCTGGCGCTCATAATGCGAATGTTCGCTCAATTGTAGTTCATCATCCAATGAACCCAGCAGAAAAACCTTCCTTTATTTCTGGGTCATATGATCTCACGACTACTCTCTGGGATCTCGAGACTTTGACCAAGATCCGTGTTTTTCGTGGTGTTCACACTGATTACGTGTTCTTCACTGCTTTATATGACCCACGAACTCAGTATATCCCCACAGCGGATCTCCCAGCCCACAAGCAGAATCCTGCTGTTATTACCAGTAGTTATGACTTCTCCTTCGCTGTATGGGATATGCATACTGGTGCGCTTCGATATCACAAGACTGAGGCTCATCGCGACTCAGTAACTGCTTTAGCTGTTTACACTCCTCCTTTTGCTAGCTCTGACGATCCATTGGTGATTACAGGAAGTATTGATCGCATGATTCATATTTGGAACTTGTTTACCGGTGAAAAGGTACAAACTCTCGTTGGTCATGCTGATCGTGTGTGTTATATCAAAGTTTATGAGCCTCCTGGACAACATCCTGTCATTCTCAGTGGCGGTGATGATGAACAAACGATCGTATGGGAGGATTCGCTCTATCAGAAGCCTTTCATGCCTTTGAGAGAGTCTGTCATCCGCGCCTTCGAGGCAGATTTCGAGAAAACTGATTGGCCAATGATTACAGAGATGGCAGAGATTTATGGAGGAGAATTATTTGTTGAGAATTCAAATCTTTTCACGATCGCTGTATTAAAAGATCGTGCAGACTTCTTATTAAAATTTTGGGAATATCTCACATTAACATTACCAACCATTAAACCAGAAGAAATTGAATCAGGTAGTGGAGTCTTCTTTGATATCCTTTCTATTGCAATTAAACGATGTGATTTAACATCAGTTCGTGCCATTGTATTAAGTTGGATTAAAAATTTAAATCAAGATATGGATAATATGTTAACCCAACGAGTATATCATCCATCTTACTTCTTTCCGGAGGATGTATTAGAATTATTATATAAATATTATCCATCTGAATTCCTTCATTTCATTAATTCTTTGAAATTAATTCGTAATTATCAAGGATTAATGGGAGGGAAGCAAAGAAAGTATTTATCATCATCGAGTCGTTATGAGTTTCAAGGAAGTTCGAGTCGAGTTGATACTTATCAAGAAATCTGGGAGAACTTCGATCCAACAAGCACTTATTCACCTGGCAAAGGATTTGCTGAGAAGCAGAATTGGTTTGATCGAGCATTGATTCAACTAGACCGTCAGATTATTCAAGCTTATAATTCCTTCTCTCGTTTCTTCGAAGTGAAGATCGAGCCACAACCAGTGACATCAATGATGGTTCCTTTCAAAGACTGTAATAATGCTTATCGATTTTTGAAAAAGTTTGTTGATGTTTCAAATCAATTAGATGATGTTTCTATCTTTGATTCTGAGATTGGTATTGTCTTTCTTCGTTATTTTTGGCATATACGTGGTCGAGGAACTCATATGTTAGCATTCTTTAAGTATATTCTGTTCTCCATTATTTTCTTAGTTGTTATTTATTCTTATGAAGAGAATTATCATCGTTATCCTGCCATCTCTGCATTAAGTGGTATTTGTATTGGAGGATTTGCTTGGTATGGATATGAAGAGTTTAGTCAGATGAGAAAGATGCTCGGTGCATTCACCATCCACAATCTCATCACACATATTGCTGATTTATGGAATGCTGTAGATTTGGT
>VFQN01006816.1_pt1 | contig 12744 bp, 11 predicted proteins | sample 3512371 | NCBI WGS metagenome assembly VFQN01 (sample SAMN10412370, study PRJNA504923) | tailings metagenome | isolation source: Replicate 2 from Balatoc abandoned mine | place: Philippines: Itogon, Benguet | collected 2017-08-28
TCATCCTCCTGTGGTCGGCGACCCAGTTCTACGGCGATTTCGAGGCGATCGCGGCGCCGGTGCTCGACAAGTCGCGCCTGACCAAGACCGACTTCGCCGCGGCGGCCGATACCATCACCAAGACGATCCTTGCCGGCTGCCTCGCCTGAGGAGGGGCAGACGGCGGCATCACACCGCAGCGGCCTGCCGCAGCACCGCATCCACACACGACGCCACGTCGTCCTGCCAGCGTGGCGGCTCTATGCCGAAGACGGTGCGCAGCCGGGCCGTGTCGAGGCGCGAATTGGCCGGCCTCGCGGCGGCCGTCTTGTAGTCCGCGGTGGTGATGCGCCGGACCACGGCCGAAGGGCCGCCGCGCTTGGCCGATTGCGCGAAGATCTCCTCGGCAAAACCCGCCCAATCGGTCGCGCCGCCGGCTACGAGATGGAAGGTTCCACGCCAGCCGGTGCCGGCTGGATCGGCAAGTATATGCCTGACGACGGCAACGCTTGCACGTGCGAGAAAGGCGGCGCTGGTCGGCGTGCCGTGCTGATCACCCACGACTCCAAGCTCCTCGCGCTCTCGCGCCAGCCTCAGCATAGTCCTGAGGAAATTCCGCCCATCGGGACTGTAGACCCAGGCCGTGCGCAGGATGACATGGGCCGGATTCGCTTCGGCCACCGCCAGCTCGCCGGCCAGCTTCGAGCGGCCATAGACGCTGATCGGACCGGTCCGATCGATCTCCACATAGGGCTCGGCCTTGTCGCCGGGAAAGACATAGTCGGTGGAGAAGTGGATGACCGGGCAGCCCTGCTCCGCCGCGACCATGGCGACATTGGCCGCGCCGTCACGATTGACCGCGAAGGCGGCGGCGGTTTCGCTTTCGGCTTTGTCTACCTCGGTATAAGCGGCGGTATTGACGACGATTGCGGGGCGAATTCGAGCGAAGCACCGCGCCACGGAGGCTCGGTCGGCAATGTCGAGTTCGGGCCGGCCGAGCGTCACGATCTCGAGATCCGGGGCATCGAGGGCGGCAAGCGCGAGCGCCACCTGTCCCGCCTTGCCTGTAACGAGCACCCGCGCGCTCACGCCGCCTCGCCCACAAAGACGAAACCCGTGTCGACGTCCTTCAGACGCGGGGCGTTGCGATCCTTGTCGGAGATCTGGAAGTCGACACCGGACATCGGCCACTCGATCCCGATATCGGGATCGTCGAAGCGGATGGAGCGGTCATGCTCCGGCGCGTAATAGTCGGTCACCTTGTAGATGACCTCGGTATCGGGTTCGAGCGTCATGAAGCCGTGGGCGAAGCCTTTCGGCACGAAGATCTGGTTCCAATCGCGCGACGAGACGGTGAGCCCCACCCAGCGACCGAAGCTCGGCGAGCCCTGCCTTATGTCGACGGCGACGTCGAAGATCGCGCCGCGCACGACCCGGACGAGCTTGGCCTGCGCCCGTGGCGGCAGCTGGAAATGCAGGCCACGGACGGTGCCAGGCATGGCGGAGAGCGAGTGGTTGTCCTGCACGAAGCTCTCTGTCACCGCCTGCTCGAAGGACCGCGCGTTGAAGGTCTCGGAGAAGAAGCCGCGATGGTCACCGAACTTGCGCGGTATGATCTCAACGACGCCGTCGAGCCCCAACGGGCGTATCTCCATCGGTCCGCCTCCCGATCTTGTCATCCAGAACGGCTGATCAATTCGAGTGTGGCCGCACCGTTCGGGACGATGATACCGGAACTCCGCGACGGTGAGGAATAGGCCGGGCTACATCCAAAAGGATAGGACGGACGAGATCGAGCGCCGCCCTTTGGAACGAAGCCGTCACCGGCAGTCCTCGACCGATCAGTCCGGCGCGTGCAGGTCGGAGCGGCGGCGCTCGGCCCTTTTCCGGTAGGCGTTCAGCGCCATCGAGCCGAGCTTGCGCAGCCCCACGGCCGCACCATGCGCCAGCTTCCTGAACGCCGACTTGGTCGGCTTGGGGTAGTCCAGATAGTAGCTCGAATAGCGGTCGAGGAAACGTTCGGAGCTGCCGAAGGAGCCGTATTTTGAGAGCTTCCGATAGTCGGCTTTGTTGAGGATCAGGCCGAGCGTCTTGGCGCCGATCTGAGGTTCGGCCTGCAGCGTCGAACGCACGAGCGCGCGCGGCGTGGCGCCCCATTCGGCCACCATGATGAAGCCGTCGACCAACGGCTCGAAAGCCTTGGCATCGACGACCGGGCCGAGCGGCGGCAGGTCGATGATCACGTAGTCGAAAATCCGCTGGGCGCTCTGCACGAAAGCCTTCATGCCCTTCGAGGCGAGCAGTTCACTCGTATGGGCGAACTGGCTGTGGACGACGGCCGGCATCATGGCCAGCTTGGTATCGGGGTCGATCTTCAGCAACGACTGCCAGCTGTAACGGCCGAGGATGGCGTCCACCAGCCCATACTGCGGCAAGCTCGGCAAGCCGCGGCTCAAGCTCGGATTGCGCAGATCACCATCGACCAGAAGCGTCCTCGAACCGTTGGCCGCGAGCAGGCCGGCGAAGTTCGCAGCCACCGTCGACTTGCCCTCGCCGGGCAGCACCGACACGACGGCAATGACCTTGCAGCCCGCGCCTTGAAGGACAACATCGCTGGCGATCTTGGCGCTGCGCAGCGTCTCGGCGAAGGCCGAGGCAGGAGAATCGATCACCGCGCGACGGCGTCCGGCGAAAATTCTCCCCTGGCCGTCGTCTTCGACCATCTCATCGTCCTGCTCGTCCTCTTCCTCCCAGCCGCGGCGCCCGTTGCCGATGATGGGCAGATAGCCCAGGAACTTGATGCCGAGCTCGGTACGAACGTCGTCGCCCAGGCGGAAGAAACGCTCCCTGAATTCGTTGAGCACGCCGAACACGCCGCCCATCATGACACCGAGCACCATGGACAAGGCGAGCACGAGCGAGGTTCGCGGGCTGGACGGCGAGCGCGGGAAGTCGGGCTCCGAGATCACACGCACCTTGGTGATCGGGAAGGACTGCTGCTGCGCGGCCTCCTGAAAACGCGCCAGGAAGTTCTGGTAGAGCGTGCTGAGTGCGGCGGCCTTCTGCTCGAGCTCGCGCAACTGCACCATCGACTGGCTTGCTGTGCTGGTCTGGCCGGTGAGCTGGTCGACATTCTCGCGTAGCGACGTCTCGCGGGACCGCGCGACCTCATAGTCGTTGCGATAGCCGGAAGCGAGCTGCTGCAGCTCCCGGAACATCTGCCGGGACACGTCGGCCTGTTCCTTACGCAGCGCCACCGCCTGAGGGTGGTCCGCCCCGAAATTGTCCGTGATCTCGCGCTCGCGCTTGGTCACCGCGAGATAGCGCGTCTTCAGTTTGCCGATGACGGAATCGCCGGGCTGGTCGGAGGAGATCGCCGAATTGTCGACCGCCTTCTCCGGCCCGCTGTCGATGATCGCCTGGTACTGCTGGTATTTCGCCAGGGCGCGGGCCGTATCGGCCTGGGCGATGACGAGCTGTCCGTTGAGGTCGGAGAGCTGCTGGGAGGAGATCAGCTCTCCTTTCGTCGCGGTGAGGCCATTTTCGGCCCTGAAGCGCTCGGCGGCCATGGCCGCGGCCTTCGAGTTCGTCTCGAGTTCGTCCAGCCGGCCCTTGAGCCAAAGGGTCGTGCGCTCGGTCGCATCGAAATTCGCGTCGAGCTGATCGGAAAGATAGGCGTCGGCATAGGCCTGCGCGATGCGACGCGCCAATTCGGGATCGTTGGCCTGATAGGAAAGGTTGATGACGTAACTGCGGCCGGCGCGTTCGACCCACAGATTGCGCTGCAGCATCTGGGCGGCGTAGTCGCGCTTGCCGTCGGCGGCCGGCTTGCCCGCCTGCTCGCCCTGCTCGACCGGATCACTCGGCCGGAACACCGAAAGCAGCGAGCGGACCGTGCCCATGATCCGGCTGGCGAGTGACGGCGGCGGCGACATGAACTGCTCGTCCGTCGTCAACTTCTCCTTGTCGACGACGACAAGAGCGAGACGGGTCGATTTCAAGATCTCGATCTGGCTGAGGATGGCGGCATCGGTCTGCATGTTGATCGGCGTCGCGGAGACCTCGTCGACGATCTTGTTCAGACCTTCATCCAAGAGAATGCTAGCCGAGGCCGAGTATTTGGGTGGCGTCGTCTGCAGATAGACGATGCCCAGCAGGATACCGATGCCAGCGCAGATCGCGACCACCTTGGCCTGCCGGATGGCGACCGCAAGCAGTCTTTCGAGGTCGATGAACTTGTCATCTTCCCGCGCCGGCGTAGCCGCCAAGCTCTCGTTCAACAGATAATCGACCTTATTCATACACTCGCCAGTCGCCCCCGGCCCTTCCTGGAGCGGCGGTAGCGCGCCCGCGCTGCCGCTCAGTTTGCTCGAGCATCGGATATGTCCCGGTCCGATGCTCCGAAGCGCCGCGCATCCCCTGGATGCGACAAAGACGCCCTACCATTCGATCCGCCCTTCCCCAGAAATCGATGCCGATCTTCGAGGCGTATGCGGCAGGTGCTCTTCGATCATTCGAGCACCCGATATGGGAGATATTGTGTTCGCAACCGCAATATCGCTTTCGCAATTGCGAACACACGTTCTGCGTCAGGCAGCGTCGACCTTGGCGTCGTGGTAGGACACGAGCTCGCGGATCGGTTCCAGCACGCTGTCGCGGATGTCGGCGCGGGCCAGAGCAAAGGCCACGTTCGCCTGGATGAAGCCTTCCTTCGAGCCGCAGTCGAACATCCGGCCGTCGAAAGGCTGGGCGTGGAAAGCCTGGCTCTCGGCGAGGCGCACCATGGCGTCGGTGAGCTGGATCTCGTTGCCGGCGCCACGTTCCTGCTTGCCGAGCAGGTCGAAGATCTCCGGCTGGAGGATGTAGCGCCCGTTGATATAGTAGTTGGACGGAGCGCTGGAAGGCGCCGGCTTCTCCACCATGGCGTTGATCTTGAAACCGGTACCGGTTGCCGGGCCCTTGCCGACGATGCCGTATTTGTTGGTCTCCAGCGGATCACATTGCTCGACTGCGATCACATTGCCGCCAACGCTATTGTAGAGATCCATGGCGCCGGCCAAACAGCCGCGCTTGCCGTAGGACACCATGTCGGGCAGCAGCAGCGCGAAAGGCTCGTCGCCGACGATGTCGCGCGCGCACCAGACGGCATGGCCGAGGCCATGCGGCGACTGCTGACGGGTGAAGCTGGTCGCGCCGGCGGCCGGCAGCAGCCGATCGAGCGCGGCGCGCTGCTCATGCTTGCCCGACATGGCCAGGGTCTCGAGCAGTTCCGGTTGAGCGTCGAAATAGTCCTCGATGATCGCCTTGTTGCGGCCGGTCACGAAGACGATGTGCTCGATGCCTGCTTCAAGCGCTTCATCCACGGCATATTGCACGACCGGTCGGTCGACGATGGTCAGCATCTCCTTGGGCATGGCCTTGGTCGCCGGCAGGAAGCGCGTTCCCAGTCCCGCCACCGGGATTACGGCTTTTCTGACTTTGTGCATCGAGAAGATCCTTATGCTGATATTGATTCTTCGGGATGATTGCCCGCCGCCCTCGAGTGGAGGCAGGAAAGACGTGTATCAGGATGCCCGTTCGGCCAGCCGGTCGAGGCCGAGCCGCTTGGCTATGGGCATTCGCAGATGACCGACGGCCACCGGATTGCGAAAGGCCGCACTGAGCGCCTTGAAAGGCGACCCCTCCTTGATATGCCGGACAAGCGACAGGAATGCGGCAGCATCCCGGAGATTGCGCTCACGCCGCCTGAAGGCCGCGAGGCCCGCTCCCTCCAGCCTGTGAGCGCTCGCAAAAGTCGCATCGGCCGCGATCATGGCCTCGACGTGATGGAGTTCCAGCACCCGGGAGATGGAGCCCGCCATGACGTGATAGATGTAGCCCGGCTTGGGTTCGATCACGCATCTGCCGTTGGCGAGGGCCGCGGCGAGCAGCAGATAGTCCTCTCCGATGCGCAGGACCTCGTCGTAGCGTAAACCGTTCTTTTCCAGGAATCGTCGTTCGAAGGCCGGCTTCACATAGCCATAGTTGAAGGTCGACTTGAACAGCATGTTGCCTTCGATGAAGGCGGCAAGCGACAGTTCAGGCGTCCTCGACAAGGCTGCCGGCGCGAACATCGTACGGCGGCGATCCCCCAGGCGGGCAATCTCCAGATTGTCGATGGCTATCGGGGCGCTCGCCTTCTCGGCGCGTCCGATCATGCGCGTCATGCGATCCGGTTGAACCGCATCGTCGGCGTCGAGGACCGCCACCCAGCGCCCTTTCGCTGCCTCCAATCCCGCATTGCGCGCGCCGCCGGGTCCACGATTCTGCACGAGCGGCAACAGACGCACGCGCTTGTCCCCGATGCCCTTGACGACGTCAGCGGTGAAGTCGGTCGAGCAGTCGTCGACGACCAACACCTCCACGCTCACCCCTTCCTGGGCGAGCGCGCTGCGGACCGCGCGATCGATGGTGAGATCGGCATTGAAGGCGGCGATCACGAAACTGACGTCAGGTTCCAATTCCAGCTCCTTGCTCGGGCGCCGTCCCGCCATATTGCTCGAGCTCCCGGACTCCGGCCAAACCTCCGATGACGCCGACATGCATGATACCGCGCAGGGCGTAGCGGTTGCGGCGTGCCGCCGAAAAAGCCGACAGCGCGGCAGCCAGGAAGCAGTAGCCGGCCTTGGTCCCGGCGAACGCGATGTTCTTGGCGGCCGTCGCAGTGCCGCGGCCGGCCAGGAGATGGCCATGGGTCTGGCCCGCGCGGAACCTGCGCCGGGCCAGCCACGAGAGGCGCGCCCGACCGGGCGGCACAATCTCGTGCACCCAGGCTTCCGGCGCGAAGGCGATCTTGCCGCCGGCCAGATGGAGACGGGTGAAATATTCGGTGTCCTCGCCGCCGGAACGCCCGCGCGCCAGGCTGAAGCGGCGGCCGGCGACGCGAGACGAGGAACGCCGCAGCAGGACGTTGCAGGTGTAGCCGGTGCGGATTTCACCACGCACCCAGACCGGCAACGTCGAATGAAAATCCCCATCGCGCATCCAGCGTGGCGCGCCGGCGAGGTAACGCGCTTCGACCGGCCCCAGCACGGCGTCAGCGCCGCTCGACGACGCCGTGGAGACCAGCTCGGCCAGCCATTGCGGGGACGCGGTCTCGTCATCGTCGATAAAGGCCAGCATGTCGCCACCGCCGGCATCGAGGCAGGCATTGCGGGCGATCGAGATGTTGGCTTCTGGGCAATGCACATAGGCGATCGGAAACGGCATCGCCGGTTCGAGCCGGGCGACCAATTCGCGCGCGCTGGGAGTAGCGTCGTTGTCCGCCACGATGACCTGCACCCGCCAGTCCGGCCGGAGTTCGAGCGCGGCAAGCGAGCGCAAAGTGTCGGCAAGCTCCGCCCTGCGGAACGTGCAGACACCGATATCGATCCGCAGCTCCGCAGGCCTGTTGCGGGAAGAAGTCATCGCTCTGCCCGCTTGGTCTTGCCGGAGGAAAGCAATTGAAGCCAGAAGCCCAGCGACCACGCCAGATGCATGACCATCGCAGAGAACCCGGCCAGCATTCCATCGGGATTGCGTTGTGCGATCGCCATCAGCGCTCCGTAACCGACACAGATCAGCGCCCACAGCGACGCCGGCACGATCGCTGACCAATGCAGAAAGGCCAGCGAGGTTCCCGCCACAACCGGAAAAACCATCAGAGGCAACATCTGCCTGACCTTCGGGATCATCCCGTGCTTGAGCATGTTGCGCGCCCTGCCCCGACCATAACCGACATATTGCCGGAACAGCCCCGACACCGAAGCGCGCGGATAGTAGGTCATGATTGTCTTGCCGGTGAGCCAGATGCGGAACCCGGACTTGCGCAGCCGATAGTCGAGTTCGGCATCCTCATTGTGGGTGAAGCTCTCGTCGTAACCGCCGACTGCGCGGAAGGCGTCGACCCGCATCAGGGCGTGATGACCGTGATCGGTCCAGACGCCTTCCGAAGCACCGTGCCGGTGCGGCGAGCCGCCATTACCGAGCCGCGAATTCTGCGCGGCTGCGACCGCCCTCTGGAAAAACCCGAACCCCTTCGTGGCCATGGCGACCACCACCGAATCGGCGCCGGTGCGGACAGCCTCCTCGACCAGACGGTCGCAATAATCGTCGGGATAAGCGCCATGCGCATCGACGCGGATCAGGTACTCGCAGCCCTCGCCATGACGCTCGACGGCGAGGTTCACCGCCGCGCTCTGGATGCGATTGGGGTTGTCGAGCGGCACGATTCGCGCATTGCCGGCCGCCTTGCCCTCGACGATCCGCCGGGTTCCATCCGTGCTTCCGCCGTCGGCGACGACGATCTTCGCGTCGATCCTTTCGGCTGCCGGAGCGAACTGGTCGAGCAACCCGCCGATATGGGCCGCCTCGTTCAGGCACGGCACCACGATCAAGACTTCCGGCAGGGCCTCTGGTGACTTCTCTTCCGCTGTTCCCATCTCGCTTCCGTCTTGCATCAGGCGGCCGCCCCGATCGCGGCGCCACCGGTCCGGAGGGCTGCCAGCGCGCGCAGCTTTCCTACAAGCATGCGGCAATCGTCGATACCGCAGATCCAGGTTCCGGGATCAATTGATGTGACGCACTGTTTCCGAGCTGCGTAGCCCGCTTCGTCCATCGTCCCGAGCATCGCTTGAAGGGCATCCGTCGTCGCCTCCGAAAGCAGCAGGCCGCAGCCCTGCGCCTCCAGGAACTTGCCTGTTTCGGTCCCGCGCATGGCGATCGGCACGCCGCCGTGACGGCAGCCCTCATAAAGGCGGTTGGGCAGGAGCCACTTCGAATTCTGTCCCTCCTCGAAGAAATCGATGGCCCAGACGAAATGCACGTCGCCGTAGATTGCGGGCAGGTCGTCGGGGTTCCGATAGGGGCCGAGAAACGACAGATAGGGCTCCCCGGCGACTTGACCATCGAAGTCGGCGAATTCGCTGTAAGCGGGACGGCCGCGCAGCACGACCTCCACCGAGCCGCCCATTGAACGTGAGAAGGCCGACAGGAGTTCGAGTGACCGCCGGCATCGGAGGGCGCCGAACCAGCCGATCCTCCAGGGCGGGCCCGCGCGGCGTGGCGCGGCGGGCTCGTCCCGCCCGGCAGGTTCGGCGAGTTCCAGAACCTTGTTCTCCACGAGCTCTATCGGAATCGCGGGATCGAGCACTCGCCTGAGATGCTCCTCGACGAAGGCCGGCGAACTGGTCACCAGCATTCCCACATCACGACTGAAGAACCGCTCCGCGCCGCGCATCGCCGCGCCGACCACATCGGGCCGCAGCAGAAGGCGATGAATGTCGAGGCATTCGTAGACGACAGGCACGGCTCCGCCGAAGATCGAGACCGCTCGCTTGGCGAGCGCCAGCATTTCGAGATTCCGCGCGACGATGACGTCGGGCCGCCCGTGGGATCCGAGGGACGAACCCAACCCCGTCGCAGCCCGGACGACAGCGCCCAGCCTCTGCGCGAACCGGCCGTCTCGTGTGAGGCCAAGCTCGATCGGCGCCAGCCCTTCGACGGAAGCCACGGGCTCGCCCCGGCGGAAGCCGGCTAGGAGGACCTCGGCACCGCCGGCCCGCAACATCCTCACCCGGCGGCTCACCGCCGGGTCGGAAAGGTCGTGGACAAGATACAGCACGCGAAGCATCTGCAAACCGCAGCTATCGCGGAGCAGGCGCCGAACCAATCGCCGACGCCGTTCCATCTCTTTGTTCCAGCATCGGTTTCCCCGAGTTCGGTTGCCAATGCCCAGCCTGCCCGTCCCGAAAGCTAGTCGAGCCTCCGTTGCATCGCAACAATTCTGGTGCAATGCAGCATTGCACCCCGATCAAGTTTTGCTTCGCAACGAAACATGACGGCAAAGCCACCCCTACAGCGTGTTGCGTGGAACCGGATTCACGCAACACGCTGTAGGTCTTTGCTTTGGCGCATGTCTCTGTCCCGAAACCCGTAACCACTTTCGGAAGGCATGCCTTAATCCAGCTTGCAGGCTACGGATTCCGGAAACTGGCAGGGCTCGCCGAAGCCGGTGAACGCCACGCGCTCGATCTCCATCGTCAAAGGCTGACCGGGGTCGCTGAAGGGCCCGAGCCATTCGGTGAAGGTGTCGCTACCCCACAGGCTGAGGAATATCTTCGACGGGTGGCTGGGGACTTTCGCGGGATCGTCGAGCGTATGGACGAGTTCGCCGTCGATGTACCAGCGGATGCGGTCCTTCTCCCAGACGAAGGCATAGTCGTGGAAGTCCTTGTCGGCACCGCCCGGCACGGGCACGAGCTTCTCGTTGCCGCCCTTCGCTCCGACATAGCTGTTGAGCTGGACCTTGGACGGGTCCTTGGCAAGCACCTCAAAATCGATCTCGTCATGCGGCTGCTTGTCGACCGGACCGATGAAGCTGAAGAAGGCGGCATTGAGCCCCGAACCCGACGGAGTCCGGAAACGGGCCTCGTAGACCCCGTAGCCGAAGCGCTGCTTCGTCTGGACCTCGCCGCAGACGTAGTCGCGATCCTTGTAGGTGCGCCTGGCGAATCCGAGCGACAGCACGCCATCGGCCACCTTCACCTCGTCCTTCGACCAGGTGCAGTTCTGGTGTTTGCCGTTGGCCCAGCCGTCCGAAACATACCAGCGCGCGGAACCCAGCTTGTCGAAATTCTCGACGAAGGACGGCGGCGCGTCTTGCGCCAAGGCGAACCCCGTCATGCCCATGAACAGCGCAGGGCCGACGAGCGCACCCGACAAACGGCGGAAATCCGGGCATAACGAGGAGAACGGCATTGTCATCGGCTTTGCTCCGATTTGGCTGCGTCCTCCCAACACAGCGGGTTGAGGTCGCGGCAGACCCGATCCGGGCAAGCCGCAGCGTCTGAAAGCTGGAGCAATTCCGCTTTTCTCCGAATTGCGGGAATGCTCCAACGCTTTGTTTTCATGCAATTCCGGGCGCAAGACCGCTGCGCAGTTTTGCTGGAATTGCTCCGGCCTCATTCGGCCTTTGCAGGCCCTCCGGCATCGATGCCGTTGGCGTCGACGAACTGCTGAACGAATTGGCGGCACTCTTCCATGAACAACATCTGCTTGTTCAGGAAGGCGATACGACGCTCACAGGCACGAAGCGTCTCGGTGAGCGAGGCGATCCGCTCATTGTCGCCCGCCGGCGCTGCATCATTGTCCATCGCCTCCACCAGGAAAGCAGCATCGGCCGCAACGGTTCCGTAGCGCTTCTCGAATCCCGTCTTTTCGCGATCCATTTCGCCCGACACTTCGGCGATGAGATCACGAATGCGCTGGAACCGCATCGTATCGGTCTGCCGGTCTCGATCGGCGCTCCTGGTCTTGAAGCCGAAGACGGATCTCATCGCGGGGGCCTCGCTGCGTGTCCTGCCGTCCCGCGGCCCCTTTGGGCCGCCGCCGACCCCGATCGGGGCCAAACGCAATCGTGACCTCTCACTTTGTCGGCAATGAGGGCAGCATGGATTGGTCCTTGATTTCTGGCAAGACGCCAGTGCGGACCGGCCCCCAAACGAAGGGGCGTCACGCCGGTTCGCCCTCCAGAAGGTAACGAACCGTCCTGACCTGAGACTGAGGCCCACGCAGACCTTCGAGCTTGTCGCGTGCGATGCCCGAAGCGATCGCCGGCAGGTCGGAAGGATTGCGCAAGCCATACACGGCGGCGCCGCGAAGGCCCCGGCCGGCCTTCACATCGAGGAAACGGCGGTGGCGGTATTTGTCCCGCACCTGGCGTTCGTGGCTGCGCAGGAGTCGCGTCGCATCGGCCGGCAGGCCCGGCAAGGCAAGGAGCGACAGGTCGGCGTCGGCAAGCCGCTCGAGGTCTTCGGTCCGGTGACGGCCGCTGAGGGAATCTGCCCGAACCGTAGCTCCGTATCCGCAGGTATCGACGAGCTTGAACCGAGCTCCGGCCGCGAGCGCACGCACGTAGAGCTCGTAGTCTTCGCCGAGCCGCAGCCGCTCGTCATAGCGTAGGCCGGCCGCTTCCAGGAATTCGCGACGAATCACCGGCTTCAGGAACCCCAGTTCCCCTCGCCGCCGGTCACGTCTCGAAATGTTGCCGGCCAGGAATTCCGCGAGACTGAGAAATCTCGGGTTCGGACGGAAGGCCGGAACCTGAGGCTCGCCGGCGCCATCGGTGACGAAGGCGATGTTGTCGGCCACGAGATCCCAGTCCCGCGTGGCGAGCAGTCGGCCGAAACGCCCCCGAAGAAAGAAATCGTCGGCGTCGAGAATGGCCAGGAAGGGCGACTTCGACTGTGCGAAGGCCACGTTTCTGGCATGGGAGGGTCCGCGATTGCGGTCGAATCGAATGATCGACAGCCTGTTGGTGCCGTCGTCGGCCCGCGCTACCGTCCCGGAGGTGTCGTCGGTCGAGGCATCGTCGACCACGACCACCTCGCCCACTTCCGGCTCCCGCAATGCCGACGCGATGGCCGCGGCAATGGTGCCTGCCGCGTTCCTGGCAGCGATAACGACGCAGACCGGACGCTCGGTCATGTCGAGGCTCGCATGCTGCAGCTGCGAAGAAAAAGATGCATGACGAAATGCGGTCCGTAAAGCAGTGATCCAGACATGCCACATAGATCAGTCATTTGGCGGGACGAGTTCAAGCCGACGGCGATTCACGAAATATGTTGTAATGTTTCCTACGAATAACGTGATGAAATATTTTGTGACGTACCTCGAAAGGCGCATCCCGGCCTATCGAAAGTGCGGCAGCGCCTGCGTCAGGCGCACCTCGTATGCTTTGTGCATACC
>VFQN01006817.1_pt1 | contig 12742 bp, 7 predicted proteins | sample 3512371 | NCBI WGS metagenome assembly VFQN01 (sample SAMN10412370, study PRJNA504923) | tailings metagenome | isolation source: Replicate 2 from Balatoc abandoned mine | place: Philippines: Itogon, Benguet | collected 2017-08-28
TTCACAAATGGTGGTGCTGCGGTCAGCAGTGATGGTCGGTGGAGCTGGCAAAGGATTGACTTTTACGGTCACCACCTCCGAACCTGGCGAGGTACAGCCGTTGGCGTCGGTAACGGTCAATGAAAAATTACCCGCTTTTAGAATGTTGATACGACGACCGCGTGCGCCGTTGCTCCAATTGTACTGAGCAGAACTGCTTGAAGTTAAAATGGTACTGTCGCCGTCGCAAAAAACCACGGGCCTTTCGGGTGTAATGGTGGGCGCGGGTGGCAATGGATTGACCGTTACTGTGATATTATTTGATATTCCGTCGCAGCCATTTGCATCCCGAAAGCGAACATTATAGGTCCCTGAGGTTGTTACTTCAATGTTTTTTGCTTGTTGACCTGAGCTCCAAATATTACCAGATTCATAATTGGAAGATAGCGTTACGCGCCCTCCCTGGCAAAACGACGTGTTTCCAGAGGCACTGATGGTAGGGGCCGCTGGAGGCGCATTGACCTGTACATTTACGCTTGTCGGCTCAGACGTACAGCCCTTGTCATCTAGCACTCGCACCTCGTACTTGCCGCTGCTGCGAGCCGTTACGACCTGTCCTCTATCGCCTGTCGACCAACGATATTCTGCGGCCGAGGTAGCCGTCAGATTAACCGACTCCCCCTGACAAAAAGTAAGTGGCCCCGAAGCAGCAATGGTTGGCTTTGAGGGCAAAGGAGAAGAAAAGGACGTAACATTGATACTAGCGGAGCCTTTGCAACCGTATAAGTTTTGGGTCGAAACGGAATAAGTGCCCGATGCCGACACTTCTATACGTTGATTTGTCGAACCAGTATTCCACTGATTTCCAGTCGCTCCACTCGAAATAAGCCCCACGGTGCTCCCTTGGCACAGTGGCAATTTTCCGTCTACTGAAATCGTAATTGGAGCGCTTTGCAGGTCATTAGGAACGGTGATGTTTGGGGTATAATAGACATTTCCAGCACCGTCTCTTACGGTGGCTTGATAATTTCCTGGCCCGAAGTTAACCGATGAGCCATTGGCACCGTTATTCCATTGAACCGATGAAAAAGGACCTTGTACATTAATATTCAACTGGTTTCCACCCGCACAGCTAACCGAAAAACTCGGAAATGTTCCAGTTTGAGGAAAACAGGAATTAAAAAAGTTGTCGTCCAAGGCTGCATTCCAAGCACCTGCTGCGTCTGACAATCCGCCGTTTTGAAAATGGAAACCGTCAGGACGTGGCGTTTGAATATTGTCAGTAGAAGGCCCAAAAAATACTGAATTGCCCCCCAAAACGACCTGATTTTGCCCATTAATAATCTCCTGATTGCTTCCTTTGGAGTTATAATAGGAGACCCTTGAAATCACCCATCCTACGTTTTTACCAAAATGTTGGCGGGATTTTTCAATGATTCTGCGCAAATTGGATTCGTACGTTCCAGCAGAATTATTGAGCAAGTTGTCGGCTTCGCCTTGGTGCCAAAGTACCGCTCTGATTCCCGTAACACTCGCGTAATAATTGAGGGCCATCCTCAAATTCCCGTAGGGCTGCCCAGGAGGGTAAGTATCATTGATATAAATACTATTGGTAATGCCACCATCCACGGTTTCACTCCAGTTTTTGGAGGCAGTTCCTTCCCATGCGGCATTATAAAATAACACAGGTACATTGAGACGATTGGCAATCATGTCACCCAAACGCCCCCAACACCAGGAAGAAAGCCCTCGGGGGCCCACATTCCCATTGTCGCTCATTCGAACAAAATCAGGCTTAGGAAAGGAGTTATTCTGATTATCGTTATTTCGATAATTAACGCAGTTAACGCGGTCATCTCCTGGGCCAGGCGCACCATAGTTAAAAAATCCCTGTGCGTTGGATTGGCCAGCCACTAAAAACACCTCCCCCACTCCCACGCGTTGTAATTCGGCTGTACTAATAACATTGCCGTTTACCATACCTCTGACCTGAAGTTCGTACCATTCGCCTCCCACCTGAATAGTACCCGAATAAAATCCTCCCTGCGGGTTATCTTTAAGAAGGCGCCAATCCGTTTGCTCCCCTTGTCCGGGACTCATGGGTACCACCCTCACCTCCACTCGGTCAATATTCTGGGAGTATTGACCAGTGACGTGGATGATACCATTCCCAAAATTGTCACGTTGAAATACGATTCGACTGGTAGGAAATGTGATGTTTATCTGTGCGAAAATGGTCAAAGGAAATAGAATACACGCAAAGCTTTGCCAGAGATTCCTCAGGTAAAAGTTCAATTTCATTTGTTCAGCATTTGGTGGAATATATACTTTCTAAACTTACTTAAACGCCACTAACTTTTCAATCCTTTGGAGCCTCAATTCATCCTGCCTACCTACCACACGCTTTTCAACGGCACACCTAAGGATTTAAAGTTTTCCAGATTAAATCTTTTAATTCACTGATTCCTTCTTGGGTCACTGATGATATATATACGTGGGGAATATCACTAGGGACCGTTTTCATTATTTCTTTTTTTGTTTCCTCGTCAATCAGGTCGCCTTTTGTAATGGCCAACAATCGTTCTTTCTCTACCAACGACGGATCATACAATTCCAACTCATTCAACAATGTCCGGTATTCGTCACCGATATTGTCGCTGGTAGCAGGGACCATAAATAGCAAAATAGAGTTTCGCTCAATATGCCTTAAAAACCTCAAACCCAACCCTTTACCTTGCGACGCCCCTTCGATAATCCCTGGAATATCGGCCATTACAAACGACTTATAATCCCGGTATCCTACCACCCCCAAATTTGGGACCAAAGTAGTAAATGGATAGTCAGCAATCTCGGGCCGCGCCGCCGATACCGTTGAAAGCAACGTTGATTTACCCGCGTTCGGAAACCCAACCAGGCCCACATCGGCCAACAGTTTCAATTCCAACACAATCCACTCCTCTTGCGACGGCTCTCCGGGTTGGAAGTGCTCGGGCGTTTGGTTGGTGGCGGTTTTGAAATGGTGGTTTCCCAATCCACCCCGACCGCCTTTGAGCAAAATCACCTCCTGCCCATCCTCGGTTACTTCCGCCAAAATCTCCCCTGTTTCGGGGTTTTTGGCGATGGTACCAAGCGGTACTTCTACTATGACGTCATCTCCTTGCTTTCCGTTGCAACGGGCCCCGCTTCCAGCCTCTCCGTTTTCGGCCCGGATATGTCTTTTATACTTCAAGTGGAGCAGGGTCCAGTGCTGAGAATTGGCCTTCAGAATCACGTGCCCGCCCCGGCCTCCATCGCCACCGTCTGGACCGCCTTTATCAACGAATTTTTCTCTCCTGAAATGCCGTGAGCCAGCTCCTCCTGCTCCTGAGCGGCAGCTAATTTTAACGTAATCTATAAAGTTTGAACTTGCCATTTTGACGTGTTTATCTTCCGAAAGTATCGGAAAAATTATCTTTTAGTGAATTTAGTACTTACTATTACCTAACTCCTAATAGACAACAATGATTCTTTGATTGCTTATTTTACAACAAAAAAACTCGTATGGAATGCCTCTAGGCACAGCCACACGAGTTACAAATTTGGGAAAGAAACGGCAGAGTCTATGTGTATGGACCCCTAAAATTATTATTCGGTATCGATGGCCGAACACAAATTATTAAAAATTTCCTCGATTTGACCTATTCCATTTACCACGGTCAGCTTGCCTTGCGCTTGGTAATACGGCAATACATGGACGGTCTTGTTAAAATATTCGTCAATTCTTTTGACCAATTTATCTTCGTCGTCATCGGCACGGCCACTCACTTTTTTGCGCTCGGCGATGCGGCGTTTGAGTTCGGCCTCATCCACATCCAACTGGAGTACCGCTTTGATATCGCTGTTTTTTGACGCCAAAAAAGCATCCAAGGCCTCAGCTTGAGGCACCGTACGCGGAAAACCATCAAAAATAATGCCCTTCGCGTCGGGATTTTTTTGAACTTCTTCTTCCAACATATCAATCGTGACCGAATCTGGCACCAAAATCCCGTTGTCAAGCAGGTCTTTTACGCGTTTTCCCAACTCGGTTTGTTCTTTGATGTGCATCCGAAACAAATCACCGGTTGAGATGTGAACCAACTGATATTTTTCGATGAGTTTTGCAGCTTGGGTGCCTTTGCCCGCACCCGGAGGGCCAAAAAGTACAATATTAAGCATCTGACTGAAAGGGCTTTTGGTGGAGGTAGAGCTATGTTTTTGAGGTTTGACTACGCAAATTTACAATTTCATCACACTACTCAACGGTTTTCGGGCACAAATTAAAAAAGGATTTTGCTAAAATGAGGTAGTTTGAGGAGAAAGACTCCGAATAATTCAAATAAAAAGCGATTACTTTTCAAATTTTAAACACAATATCGCAATCAGCAAAAAGAGGCTACCTTGCGTAAGGCAGCCTCCTCTAGGTACACTTAATTAAGTTTAAGATTACTCAATCACAATGCGTTTTACGGCACCGTCTTCGTTCTGAACTACGTTGACAAAATACGTTCCTTTGGCATTTTTGCCCAGTTCAAGTTGCCCTACATAATCGCCCGAAAAATCTTTCACTTCTTTGCGGCTTACCTGCTTTCCTTTGGTGTCGGTCACGGTGATGGTCACGTCGCCTTTGTTGGGGGCGTAGAAGCGGAGGTTGAGTTCGTTTTTGTCGGGGTTGTTGGGGAATGCCTCCAAACCGAGAATCGACGCAGGCTTGCCTGAGCCCCCGAGATTGATGTCGCTGTGCCAAAACTCACGAAATTTGGGTTCAAAATCGCGGCTCCAGTCTTCCATGTTGCGCTCCAGCTTCCGCATTTGAGGCTCAATTCTTTTTTCAACGCGCTTCATACGATCGGCAAATGCCTCTTCGTCAAAGTCAAACCTAAAATTATGATTGTAGTTGTAATTATCCTGACGGTCTTTTGGGTTGGACTTGTAAATTTTTACGCGCTCCTTTTCTTCTTTTTGCTTCCGCACAATTCGGTCATCGTCATACCGACGGTCATGGTCTAGGTGGCGGCTTTCTCCTTCTTCAATCTCGATGCTCAATCGGCGGTTGGCGGCGTCTTTACTAGTACCTTTCAATGAATCCACGATGGCCTTCACTTTGGCTTCTCGCTCGGCTTCCGAAAGATTATTGTAGGTATACGAGCGTTCAACGATTTCGGTTTTTCCGTCTTTTTCCTCGCTCATACGTACGCGAACAGTTACTTTGTCTTTGGCAGAATCTCTCGCTTCTTTCTTTTCCTCCTGCGACAGCGCCGTTGTGGCTACTCCCAGCCCAGCGACCAATGCGATTAATGCAAATTTTGTTTTCATGCGTTTGTTGTTTTAAGGCTCAAAAGTGTTTAAAATTTAAAAAGTCGCGGTGTTAAATTTTCTTAAATTGTGTTAAAGGATTGGTTGAATTACGTTATTTTGAACGGTAACAAATCAAAAGTCACGTTTTAGGGAAAGAACGTTGCATGGAGTTGAAAAAAAATGATGACCACCCAAAAAATACGGTTGTTGATTACGCTCATGGGCCTCGCGGCGTTGGGGTTGATGGGATTTCAGTGGCATTGGATTACAAGTGCTCTGACGCTACGCAATGAGCAATTTGACCTGAAAGTGTCGGATGCGTTGCAGGATGTAGTTCGTAAATTAGAAAAGCAGGAAATCATTTATTTGATTCGTCAACGCGAACAAATCGAACAACAACAGCGCAAATTGGAAGCGTTGAATAAAAATCGCCTGGCAAAGTCGAGCCAGTCGCCCAAACACTCTTTGCCCAGCGAATATGCTTCCAATCGCGACGACAAACTGACTGGCTCTAATCCCACCGACGCCCTTACCCCGCGCAACCGCTCCATGACGGATTTTCAGGCCAACCTTATTAATGAATTTTTGCGCCAACGCAACAGCGAATTACCTCATATCGAGCGTTTTTTGCGCATTCATGCCGAACAAGAACGAATATTTGACGCGTGGTTTAACCAAATGGACCACGCATTTTGGCCTACCGATAGCACCTCCAATGGCTCAGTGTTGATGACGGTGCGGTCGTCGGTGCAAAAGGCGCGTCAAAACGCTGAAAATGAGCCGCCGACCTACCTGCCCAATCGCGCTAAGACCAAAGAAAAACTGCTTAAGGTAGCTTCTGCATCGCAGAGTGATTTATTGAAAGATGTGTTTAAAGATTTGCTTTTCAGCAAACGTCCGGTGGAGCAGCGCGTCAATCGCATTATGCTTGATTCACTGCTGCGAAAGTCGTTGCAGGAGCGGGGCATCGGAATTGCGTATGAGTTTGCTATTCAGAACAACGCACATCAAAACATCATCTTTTCAACGGCATCTTACCGCCCCGATAGCACTGATTCAGAACTATTTAAGGCAAGTTTATTCCCCAATGAGCTCAATACCATGCCAAGTAAGCTGTTGGTGTATTTTCCCGAACGGCAGGCGTTTATTTTGGAAAACATGGGCTTTACCCTCGTCAGTTCGGCCTTGTTGTTGCTTGTTATTTTGGGTTGTTTTTACGTAGCAGTGGCAACCATTTTGAAACAGAAAAAACTCTCGGACGTCAAAAATGACTTTATCAATAACATGACGCATGAGTTCAAAACGCCTATTTCGACCATTTCGTTGGCCGTAGGCATGGCGCGCGAACAAGTAGAAACGCAGGGCGAACCCCTCAAAATCAAACGCTATTTGGGCATTGTGCAGGACGAGATTCAACGTTTGGGTGGGCACGTAGAAAAAGTATTGCAAATGGCGTTGCTCGACCGTGGCGAAATAAAACTTCGGCCCACCACGCTCAATATTCACGACGTCATTGAAAAAGTCTTGAACAATCTGAGCGTACAGCTAGAACAGCGGCAAGGAGAAGTGGAACTGAGTTTTGAGGCCGAGCAAGAAATCATTCAGGCCGATGAGCTGCATTTGACCAATATCCTCACCAATTTGATTGATAATGCCAACAAATACTCCCTTGACGCGCCGCCGCATATTATGGTAAGCACCGAAAGTGATGCCGAAAACGTATATATCCGCGTCACAGACCATGGTTTGGGCATGAACAAAGAACAGCAAACCAAGATTTTTGAGCCGTTTTACCGCGTTCCGACGGGCAATGTTCACGACGTAAAAGGGTTTGGATTGGGGTTGAGCTACGTCAAAAAAATGATTGAAGCCCACGGCGGCCGCATCGACGTCAAAAGCAAGCCCAGTGAAGGCAGTACCTTTACGATTCAGTTGCCGTTACAAAAAGAGACTTTGAACTAATAACCCAAACAGCATGACGACCAAACTACCGCCTACGAAAATCCTCCTGGCCGAAGATGACCCTAATCTGGGGCAATTGTTACAGGAATACCTCACCAACAAAGGCTACAAAACGGATTTGGCCGTGGATGGCAATGCGGGTTTGAAGCGGTTTCTGGAAGGTTCGTTCGATTTGTGCCTGCTAGATGTGATGATGCCAAAAAAAGATGGCTTTTCGTTAGCCAAAGAAATTCGCCTCACCGACAAAGAAGTTCCCATCATTTTTCTGACGGCCAAAAGCATGAAGGAAGACACTATTCAGGGTTTTAAGGCAGGTGCCGACGACTACATCACAAAGCCGTTCAGCATGGAAGAACTATTGCTACGTATACAAGCTGTATTGCGCCGTTATCAAAAAACAGCCCCAATGCATGAACCGCAATTGAGTGTATTTCAACTCGGGAAATACACCTTCGATTTTGCGCACCAAGTCCTTACCCAAAACGACACCCCACAAAAACTGACAAGCAAAGAAGCGGCATTGCTCAAATTGTTTTGCGAAAACAAAAACCAACCTATTAACCGAAGTTTTGCGTTGAAGCTCATTTGGGGCGACGATTCCTACTTCAACGCCCGCAGCATGGATGTCTACATTACGAAGCTCCGCAAGCACCTCAAAGACGATGCATCTCTCCAAATTATCAACCTCCACGGCGAAGGTTTTAAGTTATTGGTTGATGAATGAGCTAGCGCGGCAGGGCATAGATATTGATGTTTATATGCCATTTAGTTATGTCTTCTTTGGTAGGAATAGAAACAACTTTGGCGGTGGTATCAAACTCTTCAAAGTAAAAAATATCGTAACCGTGTTTGGCAATGGTTTCAAACAGCTCCATTTTATCGGCAGGGCTGTTGTGCTCAAAACTTTCCGCCACAATTACGGGCTTATATTGGGCAATTAAGTCCGAGATAGATTTGAGAATTTCCTTATCGTAACCTTCAGTATCCACTTTGATGAACGATAGTTTGGGGAGCCAATCTCCGTAATTCGCCTCCAAAAAACGCATCAATGGAATACCCTTTATTTTCGCGGGATAAACGAATTTCCCATGACGGCTCTCTTTGGTTGGAGAAATTCCGCCGTTTACAAAGGAGGCCTCTGAAGAGATAAAAAAGAATTCTTCTTCCTCTACCGAAATTGCAAACGGTAGGGCATGAATGGATAGTTTGTTTTGGTTGAGGGTGGCGTTTTCCTTCAGTATTTTAAACACGTACGGATTGGGGTCAAAGCCCAGCGCCAAGCCTGATTTTCCCGCTGCCAGTCCCATCGGTACGGTGGTATCGCCAATGTTGGCGCCAATGTCAATGACCAAATCTCCTTCTTTGATGAATTTTCGAAAAAAATCGACAGTTTCCTGCTTCAAGCCCAACCGCGTAGCCAAAGGATTGTCCCATTCTGCAAAATCGATTTGCCCGTCTTTCTCCAATTGGTAATGATTGATGAGAGAAGGATACTCTTTGGTATATCTTCTGGCTATTTTTCGACGGAAAGAGTCTCTGAGGTACTTGAACATCTATGATTGAGGTTTGGATTATAAGGCAATATTGTCGATAATTTCTTCATATTTTGCCTAACAGAAGGAATTGTTAGGTAAAACGAAAAAAGAGCCAAATAAACCCCTCAAATAGGATAAAAAAAGGTGGAAACCCTTTAGAAGCCTCCACCTTTTTTAACTTTTTACTACTTCTATTTTTTACGTTTCTTTTTCTTCTCAATTACCTTTTCAGGTTCTACGGGCGGCGGTGGCGGCGGAATGCTCAAATCTTTCACTCGGATATTCCGGAACCTCACCACATCACCGTGGCCAAGAAATCCAATGTACCCCGACGTACGGCTAAGCCCCGGATGGTCGCGGTGGTCGGCAGTGCCGTTTTTGGACGCTTCGGCCAAATCTCCATCTAAAATCACGGTGCCATTAAGCGTTACTTTAACTTTAGAGCCTTTGACAACCACCTCCTGATAATTCCACTCACCCACAGGTTTGAGGTAGCCCCGCTTGGCAGCAATGATGCCGTAGGCCGAGCCGTGATACTGATATGGTTGCAGATTCTTATAGATTTCGGCCTCATTGTCCAGAATCTGCAATTCCGTACCCACATAGGCGGCATCGCCCTGCAACGGCGCGCGAATACCCAGGCCATTGTTGGAGCCGGGCGTCAATTGGAATTCAAAACGGAATTCAAAATCGCTGTATTCGTCTTTGGTATATAGGTTGCCTTTGCCACCACGGTTGGGATAAATCACCATTGCACCATCTTCCATGACATAATCGGTGGTGTTACCCATCCACTCAAACATATTTGTGCCGTCAAACAACATTTTAAAGTTATCCTGTTTTTCCTGCTCGCTCAATACAAACGGCTTTGTTTGGGGCAATTCGCGAACGTAAATGTCACGGTAGGCCACGAGTGTACCATGCGCCTGAAGTTCTAACTGCTCCATCGGAAATATGGGTTGTTTTCGGTCCCAATAGTTTTCCAGAATAACATTATCTACTACCAATTCACCATTGAGACGCACCGTCACGCGGTCGCCTTTCATTTGGATGTAGAACGTGTTCCAATCGCCAACGGCGTTGTCGGCCAATTTAAGCGGCTTGCTTGGGTTCTTTTGGTTATTGTACAAACCGCCCGAGCCTACCTGCGCACCTACTTCTACGCGTGAGGTGTCCCACACCTGAACCTGCGGCGAACCGCGCAGATAGATGCCAGCATCACCTTTAGGTTCAATACGCCAATCGACGTACATTTCAAAATCTCCGTATTTTTTAACCGTACAGAGATTATCACCGTGACCCGTGAAGATGAGTTCGCCCTCTTTGACAACCCACCCTTTCCGCATCACTTCGTCGGCTTTTGCCTGTTTGGCAGCGAGCGTATCGGGGTGCATTTTGGCCCGGGCAATGGGGTTGGCGACCAAACCTTTCCAGCCTGTCAGGTCTTTTCCGTTAAACAACGAAACGAAACCTTCGCCCGCTGGCATTTCAGCCAAATGCTTCCGAACGGCCTCTTTTTGCTCGTTGTTGGCAAAATTCAGGGCCTTATTTAACAATTGACGTACGGTATTTCCCTGAAAATCTTTATTGGCCAATGCACTATTGATGACCACTTGCGCGGCAGTTTGCTGCAATTGCGTATCATCCAAATAATTGCCCGCTAAAATCAACGCATTGAAGGTGCGATTGCGAACGAGTTCTTTCAGAATACTTTCTTTTTGGGCGGCTGTTTTAGACATATCCATTGCTTTACGCAACATCAATACTTTTTGCGTGGGCGTTTGATTCAGCCGATTAGCCGCTTTGATATAGCCACTCACCGCTTGGTCAAGGTAGCCCGCATCGGCGGTGTTTTTCCCAATTTTGTACAGTTCTGAAGCAGCACTGGCATCTTTCCAATTGGAAAGGGCATTCAGGGCCGCGTTTTGTGTAGCGGCATCGCCATTTTGGAAGGCTGCCGCCACGGTTGACAATGCTTTTTTGCCACCGATATTGGCCAAAATGAGCAAATAATTGGGTTTCTTATCCGTCGGTGCTGCATTCATCTGTTCCAATACTGTGTTGGTTTGTTGCAATGCATCGCCTGTTTTCTTTACCACGGCCGTTATTGCTTCCTGCGTTGAAAGCACCTCTTGCGGAGTCGAAACACTATTCACTAGCCCCACTAAGGTAGGCAGGTCTTTTGACACAGAAACGCTCTTAAGTGCCGCAAAAGCCGCGGCTTTTACATTGGCATCGTTGTTTTTTAACTGTGCCAAAACCACCTCTATTTTGCTGTCGGCCGCACGCGCCGCCAATACTTCGAGCAATGCGGGCTGTGCACTTGCAGGCATGGAAGGAAGCGCGGTCGCGATTTGGTCTACCACTTTATCGCCTTTCATGACGAGCAACGCATTTTTAACGGCAGTTACTTCATCTGGTGTGCCTTTTTTCAGTACACCCAATAAATTAGGCAAAACACCTTCATGCCCAATTCTTCCAGCAGCCTTGATTGCCGCCAATTTTACACCACTTTCTTTATTGGCCAGATTTTTAAGGATAACTGGCAATGCCGATTTCGCTCCCGTTTCTCCCAATACCCCAATCACCTCGGCTTGCGCAATGGGCTTCAAAGTAGGCATGGCTGCCAAAAACAGACCAGTCGTAGCAGGAGTGATGTATTTCTGCGCGTATTTCAGCGCCACTACCCGGTAGTTGATATCAGTGCTTTGCAACGCTTTGAGCAATACAGGTATGCTGACTGCCCCCTGTGCGTCGGACAATAATTTCAATGCCGCCGAGCGCGTGGGCGTTTGGGTGGCGTTTTTCAACAATGCTGTGGCTGCTTTTACCGTCAGGGCTTTGTTCCCATTCTCGGTCAATCGCCCCAAATAAGTAAGGTAAGATGATGTAGCGTTGGCTTCATCATACCCGTAAGAAGCCTTGGCCGCCGCACTCATCAGAATACTTTCTGACGACGGAGCACCCATCATTGCCAACGCATAAAGCGCTACTTTTTTGCTTTTTAGGTCACTACTTGAAGCTAATTTTTCAATGGCGGGCGCGGCTTCCGCAAAGCGACTGTCGCCCAAGGCTTCTACAATGGAAATCTGAGCCTCTCCAGAAGCACCATTAAGTGCTTTCAATAAGGCCTGACTCGCCGCTGAAGAGCCTATTCTTGCCAAAGCCCTAGCGGCAGGACCACTTAATCTTTCATCGTTTAGATAAGTAGACAAGGTGCCGACACTTTCCTCTTTGCCCACCTGTTGAAGTTGAAAAATAAGAAAGGCTTGGTTGTCTTTATCGGTCACTCTACCTAAAGCTTCGGCGTAGGCTTCAGCGGCCATTTTCCGCCATTCTTCCTTGCCAGGCTGCATGACAAAGGATGAAAATCCACCAAGTGCGTATTGAACTTTGGCGTTATTTCCTTTAGCCGAAGGCACCAACCCCGAGGCCAATTGGACAATACCCGACTTACCCAAAGCGGCCATATCGTCCATGTTTTTTTGCAATTGTTTGGCATTTTGGGCAGGAAACTGGCCCAATAGCGCGGTGATTCGGTTGTCAACCTGCGCCGTGGCCATCGACCCGCTCACCAAAAGAGCAATCAGTATATATTGTATTTTTTTCATAAATGCAGGAAAAGAATTGATTCAATCATTTTGCACAGTTACGCATTGTTACATGGTCCAAGGGCCGCGCATGGGCTGGTCTATGAGGCGATTGGCCCCTTCATCGTCCACGAATAACTGCTTAACAGGGTCAAATTTCAAAGAGCGTCCCAAACGCAATGCCGTCAATCCCATGTTGACAATGGTACATGAACGGTGTCCATTTTCTTCATTCAGCGCAAATTTCTGACGCTTTTTCACGGCTTCCACAAAATCCGTTACTTGGGGCTCCGAATCGGGAAACGCCGCGAGTTTTTTCTCTAAATCAGGAATATCAGAGCGTAAATTGGGGTATAGTTTCCC
>VFQN01006818.1_pt1 | contig 12740 bp, 6 predicted proteins | sample 3512371 | NCBI WGS metagenome assembly VFQN01 (sample SAMN10412370, study PRJNA504923) | tailings metagenome | isolation source: Replicate 2 from Balatoc abandoned mine | place: Philippines: Itogon, Benguet | collected 2017-08-28
TCTTGCAATTGCTTCCGATTACTTTCGTCTCCATTATTGTCCAGTGTTAAACAAACCAAAGAAATCGGAAATGAGTCTTCGAGAACCTTGGATGTCAACTTCAATTGATAAAATTCTTTTCTATTGGTATTGTCTTTTCGCATTTGTTGCGTTGTTCTTTGAGCCTCTCTATTATTTTGGATGTTCGTGGAATGGAGTGAACTGCCCAGCAGCTGCTACTTCCCCTCTAATAAGTTATACGAAGGATCTCTGGATGATCTATGCACAATGGGATCCGATGTTTCTCATAGTTCCACTGTGGTTGCGTGTATTATGTTCTATTGAGGTTTTTCTTTTCGGTCCATTGTATTTAGCCGTGGCAGTGGGGATGGTAAAGGATGCTGATTGGTTATTTCCTTTGAGTCTAGTCTTAACGGGGCTCTCATCTATTCGACCATCGTGTATTTTACTATGGAATATATCGAGTTCTTGCCAGGCACGAATCTTGTAATGGTGTTCTTAGTGAATATTCCGTGGACGATTGTTCCGATATTATCAGTGTGGAGAACTGTTCAGAAGGTTTATGGAGGAAAGAAGCAACACATAAAGGCTCAATGAAACGTGTCCTTACTGTCGAAATAGCAATCAGGAAGTTCTCAAAGATGACGTGTTTTAAGGAGTAATTGTATGAGTTTTCGTCAATCGATTAAGCAGGAGTCGAATTACAGGTTTTCATAGTCATCTTGATCCGTGTAAACTTCTATCGATTCGTCTATGAAGTCATCGATGACAGAAAAGAATCAGTAAATTTAAATATATAAGAATCTTCGCACTATTTCCTTTCTTTCCTTACTTTACTCCGAATTACATACCGCATCAACGAAAAGAATGCTCTATTGTTTGGAATGGACGGATAGTCAGTGGATTGCATCCAATACCTTAAAGATAGCTTCGAAAGATATTTCACAATTGTTTAAACTATTTTTAAATTTTGCAATAGATCAAGTATCTGGTGAAAGAGTGAGTGTATTATTCGTGTGAGAATGTTACAGGAATATTATTCGAGAGTGTTAGCGCTCGTTATAAGCGATCGTTAGGCTGCGTCGGCTGATTTTTGAGAAACTCGCCTTTCCACCTGTTTAATTCAAATTTTATCGTATTTTAAGATTTTTAAGTCATAAATTTTACTCAAAAAAATCGATATTTTCAAACGAGCATTGAGAATTGGGGGCTGTTGAATTTTAGAAGCAAATTTGAAATAGGATTGAAAGAGGATTGATTGCCTTTAAGTTCTCATTCGGAAGAGAGAAAGAAACGAATGATGAAGAAATCGTTTGTTTTTGATACAGGCATGAGTGACGAAACACTTCGAAAGAAACTGCCTCGCAGATGCGAGAAGTTGGTGCAATTGTATCTTCAGTTTGAACTTGCAGAAGATCGCAAGAAGATGGCGCTTACTGAGCTTTACCTGTTTTCGAACGAACAAAAGACCATATCTGTCTTTATCAAGAGTCTTTTTGATGCATCACGAGATCTGTCCCGCGCTTCTCGCGATTACCGCTTCCTCCCAATGCTTACGCAACACTTGATTCAAACCTTCTCTGACGATGATTATCGTCAAATGGCAATAGAAACACTCCTGAGTAGGGTATTCACTGAAATTTCAAGCTTTCATGAAAAGATACTCTGTATCCCTGAAAAAGCGAGAAAAGTGCCGCATCAGCGAATCTTGAAAGAAGATGAAATCTTCCTTTGCAGTTGGCTTTCATTTCTTCGTCATTGGATGCGTATCTTACCCGACGCGAAGAGGGATAGCTCTTATCTAGAAAGCAAGCAAGATTTCCTACCACAGCTGATTGCGACGATGCACAAACACTACACAGAGAGAATCAAAGATCCTTCGAGATGGATTAGTGTTGAGCCTGTTGCTCCTTCCCCAACATCCATCGCTGGATTTATGTCATTTGGATTTGGAAGTGAGGATCGAAAGAGCAAAAATGAGGATGATCGTGTTTCTACTACTTATTCTTATGATCTGTTATTATCTTTCTTAAAAACAATTAAATCATTTATTTTATTTGGTGAAAAGAAGAACAAAGAGATTGTATCGAATGTTTCTTCTTTTTCATCAATGTTCATTGAAATGATTCAAGATATATTAAATTATTCAATTTATTATAATAAGAAGACACAATTATTAATTCAAGAAATCTCACAAATTATCTGCTTATTACTTCCTTTACCTGATTTCTGTTTCCGTCTCATTGCAGCGGATGCCATAGCTCTGTATTATCGGTTGTTAGTGTTTTATATTCAGAGGAATGTCGATGATATTAAGAAATTAGAGTTGGCTTCAGAGTCAGGAAATGATTCCTCTGGCGAGAGTGGTCATGATTCTTTGTCAGAGGTTACCATCTCCAGTAACAAACTAAAGGAAGATGAAGATGAGGTGTTAAGTGTGGTGTTTCAGACACTTTTAACCTTCGTCAAGAATAATAACAATGCTCTCCTTCTACTGACAGAGAAGCACGCGACACAACACATCGTGCAGTGGTTACTAGCTCAATACCAAGCTATTCAAGAGCAATCGTTCACCAATGATCAGTTGATGATGTATGCAATGATCCTTCTCAAGCGACTTTCGATGTACAAACGTCAGGTTTACCCGCATGAGACTATGTCAGTGCTCTTGAATTACCTGATATTCTATGAGCAGCGAACTCTCCTTATAGACACGAGAAAAGACAGAAAGGATTATATCATTCTCTCTGAAATCGCCCAAATCCTGCAAAACATGGCGTTCCATGTCAATGGATGCAAGGATTACCTCTCAAGCTTCCCTTTACCGACGAAGGAAGACAAGTCGCGTTATTGCTTGAGTTTCCTGCTTCAATTACTCACCAAAGAGTCTTTACTCTCTCTACACGTCAAACGAGGGGATCGCTTCCTCCCTGAACTACTGATGCTCATTCGCAACTTGACAACCTCAGCAGAGGTAGTGGAGTTATTCTTCAATCACAGCGGCTGTGAGAAGGTTGTCACTCTCCTGTCGCTGATTCAGTTGAAGAATCTGACTGTCTCTGGCGAGGGAGTGAGAAGTGAGCTGATCTTTGGGATCGCAGCGATCCTGAAGAATGTGTTGCTCTATCGCTCTTGTCAGAGAAGATTCGTGGAGATCGGAGGTGTCGAGCTCATTCTCTTCTTTCTCTTCGACGTCATGCCAGAGCGATTGTCTAACCCCACACAACCATTACCACTCTACTCTACCTCGCCTTCACTGCTGTCGCAGACGAATAAGTCGAGTCTGGATGAAGCTGTCGTCGTTGAACTGTTCTGCTGTATTCAGAATCTGACCTTGTTCGACCCATCTCACTCTCTTATCACAGACCTCTACTTCTTCGAGAGATTCGGAGATTCGCTGGTTCCTTTCTTTGGGAAATCTTCAAGAAAGAATGAATCAAACACCTCAAAGCTTTTGCTCTCTTTCTGTGCAATCTTAGAGAATCTGCTGACATCACTGTCTTCTGACGTTGACAAGACCTCGACTCATCGTCAGGGATTATTGTCAGTACTTCAATCTCACTATTACATTGAGTATCTTTTATTGCAATTGCTCGTCTGGAAGGATTCGATGATGATGGTCAATGAGATCGGAGGTGTCTTGGCAATACTTCTGCCTTCTCTGCCTCACTATCGCCTCACTCCAGCCATCATCCTTCAGAGCTCGAGTGACATCATCGTTACCACTCCATCTTTCCGCGCAGAGAGTCCACGTCATTGCTTCCGCTATGTGCCGATGTTTTCCCGCTGTTCCTCGCAGGGCAGTGGGAAGAGTCGACCATTAGAGGAAGAGGCAAGTGAGACCTTAAGCAAATGTCAGAGTCTTTTTATCTGTTTACAACAATCAGTGAATGAGGAAGACGAGAATCTTAGCACATCAACTACCACTACAACTCCAATCATAACAACTGTTCAGAAGAGATTAGCTGAACTGCTCTCATCATAATAATATTCTTATGAATGATGGGATTATCTCTGTTTCTTGTTTTGTTTTTCTTTCTATATATATAGCACCCCCCAATACCAACACCTATTATTATTCGCACAATTTAACATATTCTCGACTCTTATGAGATATATAGCATCATATATAAGAGGTCATCTATGCCTAATCAGATAGATTAACTCCTCTCACAGTTTCTTTATCTCTGTTTATTTTTTTTTTCTCTCACATACTTTACTCTTTTCTTGTTTTGATTGTTTTGCTTTGCAGTTGCTTCCAATCTCCTGTTTCTTCGGCTTTTCTTCTCTTTCATGAGGTTTATGTGTTTGATAAGTCCTTTAGTTGCTCTATTTTTATTTCACTCAAATGTTTTGATTGTGTTTCTTGTGTTTCTTCTTCTCAGATCCTTTCTGTCTATTGGCTTTGTTTATCCTTTATTCATTTCATTCATCTTCGTCATCATCGGTTGTCATTTCGATCCTTTGTGAAGATGAAAAGAAGAGAAAAAGAAAGAGAACGATAAAGCTTATAGACTATTGTGTAATGTTTGACAAAAGCTTTTAATTCTCCTTCATTCCAATCATATCAGTCAGGTGGTTATGTTACTATATGAGCTCATACAGTGTATTCAGTGGGTGTAGAGGTATTCCTGTGCGAGATATTCCTCCCACTCTGACGTCTCGAACACTGCCTCTAGACATGCCCTATACTTCTCAAGTGAATGATTGACAAGGTTTCCCGTCGTACGTCGGAACAGCGAGTCCTCGATGACAGTGGGTTGGATGATGAGATCACCCTTCTCATACTCGTCTAGGATCACCGGGATACCAGCATGTTGATATAATCCGAAGATCTTCGGAACCATCGTCACGAGGTCTCCGTCGATCTTCAGACGATAATGGTAGGGGACGTGTTTATTCATCAGCTGAGCGAAGGCAGTGTTGCCTACTCGAGGAGAACCGAATGTGTACAGGATGATGCGAGGGAGGGGTATGGATGGTTGGGGATGTTGTTGGTTGGGTGGCGTGTGTGAGAGGATGGTCAGGAGAGTGCGATGAATCGACGTCAGATTCATTGAGAGTTCTAATGCTGCGAGACAGGCAATAGCACCACCTAACAAGAGATATGAAGGGAGTGAAAAATGATGGTAGGGACCCTTACCCAATGAATGTCCTGAGAAATAAATCGTAATGACGTCATTGACTTGATGTGTGTTCGCCGTCGGAGTCAGAGGCTCTGAGCTGTCTTTCACGGGAGTGATCTTCCAGCTCTGACTCTGACTCTGACGTACTCTACTGTAGTGCTGTAGCATCGTCGCGATGACTGACGTCATGTACTGCTCTCTGATCGCGAGATAACTGTGAAGGAAGCCATAGTGCACACGAGGGAAGTTCTGACGCAGTAATGGGATGTAAGACAAGGAACCGTGCCAACACTTCACAATAGACAGGGAGCTGTCGTCATCGTCCTCTGCCTTGTCTAAGAGCTCTGACCTCTCGGTGGCAGTATAGATCACTGAGTCGTCATTGCTCTGATAGTACGATGACTCCGGGGACTGTAACTCCTCGTCGATCGTCCAGAGACCTGACGCACTCCGCTGATCACTCCTTTGAAGTGCTTTGCTGACGTATGTTCTCCTCGACTGCTTGAAGTCGGGCAGGGAGCTCTGAGAGAACATGAAGTCAGTGGAGAGATTCGCGCCTGTGCTGCCTCGGAAGGCGATGACGATGTCTTGATTGACCTCTGACTCACTCAGATAGCCGAAGATCGCTTGCTTAGGACAATAGAAATAACGCAATACATTCAATCCTAATCGTTTGATATCCATTGAAGGACCTTCTTCTACCTCTTTGTCTTCTTCTACCTCACCTCCTTCCTTCTCCCTCACTTCCTCTACTTCAATTACCTCCTCTTTCTCCCTATTCTTCTCTACCTCTGCCTCAGCTATCACTGCTATCTTATCTTTCGGATCGGCTGTGACGTCATTGGTAATCTTTAATTGCTGTTGGTGAAGTTGATGTTGCTGCCAGTTGAAGTAGGATTGGAATGACGCCTCCAACAAGAAACAACTCAGTTCGAGACAGAAGGGTTCGTTCTTCTTCTCTGATGTCTTCTTATCATAGGATGAGATTGGAGCATCTAACTGACGTCGGAAGGTGACATAAGACTGTAATTCTTTCATCTCCAACTCCTTCGAGAGAGGCAGTGTAGCGATGACGATGGAGAAGATAAAGAAAGTGACGAATAATTGAATCTCATCTGACGCGATTAAAAGAGCGTTGGGACTAATAATCATCTCATTGATTCCATAACTTCCGAGATAGACCTTTAAATATCGTAGGAAATGAAGGAGAGAGCCATATTCTTGTAAACCATGCGTCATGTCAGCGATGTTATAAGCACCGAACCACACACTCGTCGCACTGAGCAATACTACTCCGATGAGAGTTAATTGAATCTATTAAGATATCAGTTATTGCATGGTTTTGGTAGGGATATATACATATCTCTTTTACCTGGAAATTTATCATACGGAACAGGATTTGTCGATGACGTGATTGCATATATCTTGTGAGATGTAATTTCTTTCTCGTCGTATATAAAGCCTATATTCATCATCATTCCAATCAAAATGTCATCTAAGGGGAAGAGCTTACTAACCTTGAGAATACAAATCACCCAGAAAGAGAACACAACAACCAAGACGATCGTCATCCAATCTGACACACGTTGACTGGTGAAGAAGTCATTTACTTTCAATTCAAACAACCAATAAATTGCCACAATAATATATGTGATCACTAAGAAACAGGTCTTTGTTAGGATAAAATCAAGGAATTGAGATGATCGAGGATGAGCCTTCGTCAGGAACACTTCATACATCACTCGTAAGATACTCTCTACCTGCACTACCTTCTCATCGTAAGACAGGAGAGAAGCACTAACAGCGAGAGGATCTGTACTATTCTTATAGAATAAAGACGATGACGAGGAAGAGAGCAGTAGGGATGACTTCATCTCATTGAGTCGCAGTCTCTCCTCATAGCTGTTAGCGTTGTACTGAAGGCCGGTAAGCATGACGTATAACCCAAACCATAGACCATACTTCCCAACCGAGCGAATAAAACAGCAAAAGAAGACCCATTGCTCTGACGTGGACTGTAGCGTTGAGGTGGAGGTGAGGAGGATCGTCACAGCACCGAAGATATTATTATACAAGAAAAGAGAAAATAAAAGAAACAAACTACAAAACTGTTCAGGTAAAATACAATCCGATGGCTTGAAGAATATCCTCGAAGAATAAGATGATGACGATGAGGTTGATGATGAGGATGAAGACGTCAGACCTAAAGAAGTGAGCTGATAATTGAATTCATCTGATTGATGTTTCCCTGATTTCCACGTCATTGCGACTAATTTCACCATTAGAATCAAAGTAACAATCGTCACGACACATGATTCGATATTTGTAAACAGACTATACAGTGAAGTATAAGAGTATCCTTCGAAGAGATACTCTCTGACGTCATAGCAGGGGTGTTCAGAACAGTCAAGTGTTAACACCACCTCATAGGAGGTGATGACGTCATGCTGTGCCCAGTGGAAGAGATGATCTTGCATATTAATAGCGGGGAGAGGGAAGACATAGACGAGGCTGTCACTGTCGTAGTCGAAGAGATAGCCTCGCGACGCTGGCTTGGCTCGAAGGACTTCACGTGACGTCACTCGAGAGGAGTGGTCGGAGACGAGTTGCAATGAGATAGGTAGGCTTATTTCGGCAGGTATAAAGGATGGATTGATATCTTTACTTCTATTAAAGTGGTTGTGATTCGTCTGTCTGTTACTCAGAGAATTGTTCGGAAGTGTGAGAGGATAAGACATCAGCACAAACAGCTGTGAATGAATCATAGCGCTTCTTCCCATAATCCTTGGTGAAACAATCTCAACCTTCTCTTCGTGGATGTCTAAGTAATGGTTCCATCTCTCGTATTTCGTGCACTGATGCAGCGCATATATTAGAGCAATTACTAGGGCGGGACAGAAGAGCAACGACCACACCCAGCGACTACTGGTAGCCTCGACAAAGGTATATGCACTCTTTCGAGTATGATTTGGAGTGTTAGCAGAAGATTTAGGTCGAAAAGGACTTGCTCTTCTCTTTCTGACAATGTTCTTGTGTGATGGACGAGGAGGGGTAGACAGGTTTGATTTCGGAGCAGCTGGGTGTGGTGGCGGTTCAGGTTGAAAGATCAAAGGTAAAAAGGTCTTCTTCGCTTCTTTGGCTGTTGTAATCTGTTGTTTGGATGGTTGCACAGGAGGTATTGAAGTATTGTTTGATGATGGTCGCTTATCGCGATATCTGGAGATATTTGGTTGCAGAAGAGGGGAAGATTCATTGACATTCAATTTATGTTCTTGTTTTTGATCAGATTTATCTGTCCCTCCATACTTAGATTGCGATTGATCGCGGAAGAAAGGAGATATATTGGACATCACAACATTCAATCAATTTCAAATAAAACATGCACCATGCAGCGCACAGATTCGAAACCTTCCTCACTTAAAAATTTACTTAAGAACTATGATAAAAATATGAATTAAATCTTGTCTAAGCTATACTACAATCTATAAGAGATGAACAGAGTGAAATAAATGAAAGATTCTCTAGCTATGCATCAGATGGAAAGAATTCAAAATGGACGGGCATCTTATTCGCTTGCACAATAAAATTCACAATTCTCTCGATTTCATCTTTTGGGCATTTTAAATTAACCTTCTTTACAAAGAGAGAGAAAACAGCAATCGTGACTGCAATTTCCAAGTTTGCCAGATTCATCCCTGGGCAGATTCTCGGTCCAAAACCAAAAGGAAGGAAAGAAGATTCCATCTCAACAAGTTTTCTTTCGTCTGCTTCCAACCAGCGATTCGGATTAAATTTCTCAGGTTCAGGGAAGGTGAGAGGATCGTAGTGTAAACCATCAGTATTCACGAAGACAAATTCTCTCTCATCCAACACAATCCCATTAGACAAAGTCACTTTCTCATTCAAAGTCTCAAGGAAGAGAAAGATTGCAGGAGGTTTGAGTCGAAGGGTTTCTTTTCCTGCTGCTTGTGTATATTTGAGATCTTTAAACAGGTTCACAGTCAGAGTGGAGAGGAAATTTGGATCTCTTCGAATAATATCATCAAAGGAATCATCGGTAGGAGGAAAAGACGAGAGAAGAACTTCTCTGCTCTCCTTTCTAATATTTTCAAGAAGATCCGGAAATAATGCGAAGTAATACATCATCCAAGAGAGAATAACTGATGTGGTATCAGAGCCAGCAATATAAAACACTTTCACATTCGCAATGATTTCCTCGTCAGTTAATAATTTGCGAGTGGTTGGATCATCAACTCCATCTGCTCGATGCGCAATCATTGTGTCCATCATACAATTCATAGGTAGTTTGCCATTCTTAGCCAGTTCACGTTTGAAGTTGATAATTCGTTGACAAGCTTGAGTAAAGCGAGCATCAGCAGCCACACCTTGCACCTCCAGTGCATATTGAGGTGAATATTTCCAAAGCCATTTAGGTAAATGGAAACCAATAGATGCATCCAAGAAAGTAAAGATTACTTTAACATCGGCATTAAACTCATTGAAGAAATACTCGCATAAAGGATCATCGGGATCCAGACCAAACGCCACAATTGTAATAATTCGAATGGTTAAAAGAAAAGTCTCTCTCTTCATATCGATGGGTGCACCATCTTCTTCAATTTCATTTTTCAGTTGTTTCGCTTGGATACTACGTATCCAATGAATCACTTCTTTCACTAAAACTGAAAACTTTTGAGTGATGTTTTGATTCGAGAAGGAAGGGGCGATCGCCTTCCTCACTTGTGACCACACTTGACCCTCCGCATTAAACAATCCACGGTGAAGCTTAAGAACATCGTTGGGATGTTTTAATAAACTTGTTCTTTGAAACTTTTTTGGTCGTCTCGTGAGAATTTCTTTACATATCACAGGATCTGTCACAACAAATGCTTTTTGTCAAAAGAAGTGTAATTCAGAAATGGACCTAACTTCTTGTAAGAGTGGAAAGTTGTGAGGAGTCGATCAGGTGCAAAATCAAGAACATTCCCAATAAATGGATATCCGGGAACAGTTTTGACTAAAGAACTTTGAGTTTCTGGCTTCTTTCTCTTCTGAAGGAATCGAAAGAGTATGATCACACTTGCAGCAACTGCAAGCAATAAGATCATTCCCTTAATAATAAAAATTAGAAAGAGAAAAGGAGATTTGATGTCCGGATATAGTGTAAAATAAAGCAAAGAAATCTTAAGACTGCAATGTAGAATAAAAGGAAAGAGTTATTTTTTGTTGTAAAGTGACGTCTCTCTTTGTATATGAAGAATGGACAGATTCTTTGTGGTTTTACTCACAGTAATTGTCTTACTGGCCAATACTTATCATGGGATATCGCTTAGGCATGTTGTGCGAAGTGTGCAACAACGATTCCAATCTCAACTTCACAAAATGAATCGTTTCTCGCTTCAAGGAAATACTTTCATGAAGGAAACACTGATTCAACAGGATGAACAGGAAAAAGTTCAAACTTCTGTTCGAAATGGGCCTATACCACCTAAAGAAAGAGTTTATTTAATCAATGGATGGAGATGGCACACTCTTAGTGTGATTGAAGATCTCCGAAGATTCATTGAAGTTATTAAAACAGCATCTGCGAAATCTCCAGACGAGATGGAAGAGACCATGAAGAAAATCCAAGGATGTTACCAATTTATCTTTAAGTTTAACTGGAGTGCTTTGATTAATGTCGAGAGAAGAGTGTTTTTCCCGTGGTTGGAAGATGTGTTGCCAGCCGTGGCGAAGGCTTATGTGAAGAAAATCTCGTCAATTCACGAAAAGATTGAACTTCATGGTGAAAGACTAGCATCACAGCTAACCTTGATATTCAACGAACAACAATTGAACCCTGAGATTTCGAGTGATGCCATCGCTACATTAGAGCAGATGATCAAATGCGCTGAACAGATCCAGTCGATACAAGTGAGTGACAAACTGAGAGGTTAATTTCTCTGTTTTCTCATCTTTTATAATAGGAAGAGGTTCTCGTGCCTCTGATTAGCTCTCATATCTCCAAGAAAGATCAAGAGAGATTTAATAGGAAAGTTATTAACGGCCTGGGCATCATTAATTCACAGGTATTTCATCCTCTTTCATCAATAATGAAGTTGAAGTTGCTTAATCATTCTTATGTTAGGTTCATTTGGTATCAATGTATGAAGCAGTGAAAAATAATCCGAAGGAATTCGCAGAGTTTCAGAAACAAATACCAAAGATCGCTCAATACACGATTCCTTATTGGAAACGATACCTTTATGATCCTCGGGCGAATGCATTAGAGATCCTTCCTTCGAAGAGTTCGTAGGTTGTGGTCTCAATAACAGTCATGTAATCAATAACTAAATATTATATAGGCTTTGTTGACTTAATTGTCACGATGAACAATCTTATGTCGATGTCGCGATACTTTCAGAATAACGACCAAACAAATAACAAAACAAAAAGAAACAGGAAAATCGTCGCAGAAATATAAGATGGGATAAAAACCAATTGTTGAAAGAAATATGTGAAAACTATTGTTCCACAACCTCCATGGAGTTTTGTACTTGCACTGGTTCCTTTTACTTTCGATTTGCTCGAATGATCACATCTTTCCCTAATTCATTTAAATCAAAAATATTCTGACAACCATACATAATTAATACTTTCAAATTAGGTAACATACTGACGCATGAGATATTTCGACAAAAGGAAATATCTAAAACCTCGACAGCCTTTAATGACGAAACATCACGAATATAATTATTTCCGGAAATATTCAACTTCTTCACATTTGTTAATTTGCCACGAATATCTTCGATGAGTGTTGAATAGGATAAATTCAAATCATACACATTCTTTAAGGAAGAGACATCAAAGATTCCATGGCATTGTCGAAGATCAAGGTAATAGTTCGCCTTGCCTAACTTTGAAATGTCGGTGATGCGATGACACTTCGTAAGTGTTAATGTGTGCACGTAACCTAATTCACTGACATCAGAGACCTGTTCACAACTGGTTAGATCAAGTTCATAAACCTTCTTTAAACAATTTACGTGAGTAATACCATTGCAATGTTGTAAAATCACTGTATGTACCGAAGCGAGAGAATTGACGTCAGTAACTCCTGGACAGTAGGATAAATCGACGAAATAATTGCCTTGACCTAATCTAGAGATATCAGAAATTAATCTACAACTTCTCATTATTAAATATGGCACCTTTCCTAAGTTTCTAACGTTTTCAACCCGTGAGCAGTAAGAGATATCCAAACGATGAACGTTCCCTAGTGAAGAGACATCCGTGACACTGATGCAGCCAGACAGGTTTAAGATGCGCACATTTCCCAAATGATTGACCTGATTGATTTGAATGCACTTGGAAAGGTCCAGGGAGTTGGTATTCTTTCCTAATGCCGCGATGTTGTCAAGATTGTTACAGCGAGACAAACAAAGTGAGGAAATATTGCCAAAGATGTCAGGCGCCTCATATAACTGATCATTCGAGGTGATATCAAGGGTTTGGAGTTGTTTGAGTGCAGAGAGATTCTCGATATCACAGTTCCCATACAGGATCAGGTGTTTCAGTGAGGTAATGGATGAAATGTTTGTTAATTGTTTGCAAAAAGCAAATTTAATCGAAGAA
>VFQN01006820.1_pt1 | contig 12736 bp, 17 predicted proteins | sample 3512371 | NCBI WGS metagenome assembly VFQN01 (sample SAMN10412370, study PRJNA504923) | tailings metagenome | isolation source: Replicate 2 from Balatoc abandoned mine | place: Philippines: Itogon, Benguet | collected 2017-08-28
TGACACTACCTTGAGTGCTGCAGTGCGCTCATACATGAACGGTGCTATTCACATTATACGACTCCGTTGATTCGCCTTTCCTGATAGGTGTGGTCGGGACCAGTAAGGATCGTGTGGCCACACCACCTGGATTGTAACATAAAATGCCAAAAAAAAGCCGTGCGTCCCGACGTGTCCCGACCTCCTCTTTCCTTCGTCAAGACATCATCTGCCTGTAGCTACCCTACCCTGAAGAGCATGACCATAACCGCCGTCGTGGTCTGCCCTTCCGTCCCCCAGCGCCTCAAGGTCACTAAAGCACCCTCAAGTTCCACAGCACCCATATACGCATGTCTGTCACCTCGCAAGCCACCCTGTCAGGGCCACGCGCTGGCTCCAACCCTAGCATCCCTGGTCGCGCCCCAAGGTCACCCCAGGCCACCCACACGCACCAGCAGCTATCTGCCCTAACCCACACGCCTACACTCTACACCACCCAAGGCGCCCTCAATGCCACTCGCGCGCGCCCGTCGCGTCCGCCTTCCTCGTCCCCGCCACGCCTCCTCCAGCGCACACCGACTGCTCCTCCTCCCGCCCTCCAGTACGGCACACCCCTACCGCCTCTTCGCCTCCTCCTGCCCCGTAGCCCCTTAGTACGAGGCGTTTCCGGGCCAGCGCGGGAAGGGGATGACCTCGCGGATGTTGTCCAGGCCGGTGGCGAACAGGATGAGGCGCTCGAAGCCCAGCCCGAAGCCCGCGTGCGGCACCGTGCCGTACCTCCGCAGGTCCAGGTAGCCCTCGTAGGCCGCCAGGTCCATGCCGCTCTCGCCCAGCCGCCGCTCCAGCACGTCCAGCCGGTCCTCGCGCTGCGAGCCGCCGATCAGCTCGCCAACCTGGAGATGGGGACAAGGGACAAGGGAGGCGGACGGCCAGGGTCAAGAGCGCGGACGCTGGGGTTCAGCCGTCCATTCCAACGCGCGCATCGAGCATGACACGAGGCGGTGCCGGCCCTGTGCCATGTTTACCCGTGTCTGACACCAACACGTCCATGCAGGGACACGGGGCCACATGCGATGGTAGCTGTAAGGAAACAGGTGTTCATCCACATTTTCATGTAGGCAAGTCCCAGCAAGGCCCCTACCTTGGGCACCAGCACGTCCATGGCCGCCACCGTCTTCTCGTCGTCGTTGAGGCGCATGTAGAAGGCCTTGATCTCCTTGGGGTAGTTGTACACGATGATGGGCGCCTTGAACACCTCCTCCGTCAGGTAGCGCTCGTGCTCCGTCTGCAGGTCGATGCCCCACTCCACCTGCGGGCGACAGGCAGCGGCGCGTTGGGGGCGGCAGGGGGACCGGTCATCAACACGTACAAAGGTAAGGGACAGCGGAGAAGAACTGTGGCAGCGATCGGGGGCAGTCAGGTAGCATTTCCGTGGCATAAGGCCGTCCACAACTGCGTCCTGACCCATCAGTGGGCAGTGTGCCGAAGGCGCCTCCCCACATAAGACAGCGGGGCGTCATCTCAATCACACCGGGAGCTACCAGGACACGCCGGCACGCCTGCTCAGTCCGAGCACTCAGCCCTGCATCTCGCACCGTATTCGCCCGCCCCAGGTGCCCCCATCCCTCCCTTCACCCGTCACACCCTGCACCCCACCTCCCCCGCCCTTACCGCGAACTCGAACTTCTTCTTGCCGCTGGCCACCACCTCCTTGAGGATGTCGATGGCCTCCGTGTACGACACGCGCTTGAAGGGCGAGGAGGCCACCTGCTCCAGCCGCTCCACGGCGCCCTTGTCCACCATCTTGACGATGAACTCCAGGTCGGGCTTGCAGTGGTCAAGCAGGTACCTGCATGGAAAAGGGGAGCAGGCATGTAGGTGGCTTAATAATCCTGTTGTTGTCAGCATCAGGTATGGGAGTGGCCTGCGCGCAGTTCATGGGCGCTCCGGCGGACGAACGCCCGAGCCCTGCTCCACCTGCGCGTCCAAGTCGGTCCGTTATAGTATTTGCAGGCAAGCGGGCGAACAGGCGAGCAGGAGCCCATGCACGACCTGAGACCAGCCCCAGCGCCGTCCACCTTCCACATCACTACTGGCATTCAAGGACCAGGCGTGGTATGCATGGGGGCCGCATGGGGCCGGCCTGTCTGGTCCCCCACCTGCAGCAGTAGCGCACGTAGTCCTCGGCGCACTGCATGTCGTCCTTGAGGTCGCAGAAGGCCATCTCCGGCTCGATCATCCAGAACTCCGCCAAGTGGCGCGCCGTGAACGAGTACTCGGCGCGGAAGGTGGGCCCGAAGGTGTAGATGTTGGACAGCGCGCACGCGTAGAACTCGCCCTGGGAGGCGGTGTGAAGTTGCCAAGGGTTGATTAGGGCTGGGGACCTTGGTTTCAAGGCAATGATCGGGATGTCATGACGGGCGATGCCGACGAGTGTGGTACTGAGGGTCAGGCACGTGGGCCTAAGGGTGGCTGCGGAGGCGGGCGAGTGAGCCGCCTTGTACCCCATTGCGACAACATTACAGCCGGTCGCCTGCCGCCCTACAATCTCGCGCCCGCCCCGCCCTCCGTCGCCCCCTACCTACGGGCCGCTTCCAGTGCTCCTACCGCCCCGGCATCCGCGCAGCCCTACCCCACCCAGGCACCCACCCACCCACCCACCTGCAGCTGCCCCGACACCGTGAGGAAGGCTGGCTTGCCGAAGAAGTCCTCCTTGTAGTCGGGCGCGCCGTCGGGCAGGCGCTTGATGCCGCCCACAATGCGCGAGCTGCGCAGCAGGGAAAGAAGCGATGCCATTAGCGGCCACAGCACATCAAGAGAATACCAAGCAGGGAAAGAAGCGATGCCATTAGCGGCCACAGCGCATCGAGAGAATACCAAGCCTGTACAGAGGTACGAGACTGTGTAGCGGTGCAGTTGCTAGCTCAAATTAGCAAATTAGCAAAAAGCTAACACGTATGGGCTAAGCGGTGAACAGCCGCATGGGCAGTACCCGGAAACGTGGAAAGGCGGGGGAGGGAGGCGACCGTAACGAGTGTGCAGTACGACGTGAGGCTCCACCCCGGCCAGTCTCTCCCGAGGCCGGCCAGCCCCCGACCGCCCCCCACCCCTCCGCCGCCCGCCCGTGCCCCACCTCTCCTCCACCTGGGCCAGCTCCTCCTTGGCCCGCAGCAGCCCCTCCACCGCGGCCTTGGCGGCGGCCGCCAGCGCCTTGTCCTCCTTGTTGGCGGCGGCGGCCTGGCAGCAGCACGGCAGGGTACGATGTCAGCATGTGGCACTGGGCGTTGTAGGGTGCCCCGTACGACACAACGGTTTGACACAGACAAGGTGTGTACGGAACGGGAAGTCGGAGCTTCCAGCGCAACGCTGCAGTGAAGCGTCATGCGGGGACGCCCATCGTGTCGCCTGCCCATTCTCGTCTTGCCTACGCCATTAGCGTACCCCCCCACCCGCATGTCCTCACCGCCTTGGCCTCCTTGACCGCGTCCCCCTGCTTGGCCACCGCCGCCTTGGCCGCCTCCAGCTGCTCCGCGCTGACGGTGGGCGCACCCGAGAGCTCCTTCGCCTTGGATAGCAGCGTGGTCACCTGGGGGCGTATTGGGGGAAAGACGTGAGTGTGACGATGATTGAAACTTAAATGCATGGGTACGAGCGTGTGTTTCAGTGTCAGGACTTCGTTGGCTGCGACTTGACCAAACAACATACCACCCCCAGACAACCCAGCAGGAGAAGGGAGGTAAAGGAGGTGCAGGGAAATACCCTAGCCGTGTGCCCGTGCCGGGTGGGGCTTCACGGTCCTGCATCCTGTCCTCGCGGCTGTTTGTGATGGGGCTGCAGCACATGGGCACCGGCGCGTGCGCTGGGGCACATCCGTCATCATGTGGTGATACATCTGCCCAGGCATGTCCTGACGCGACTGCTTGCTGCGCTGCTGTTCACCGTGCCGCGCTCACGAGGATCGTTTCCGCCAGGTGCTCTCGTTCGCCCCTCGGGCCTGCCGCCACAGGGTGGCTGCGCCCTCTCGTGGCGCTGGCTTGCAACCGCCGCCGACGGCGCTGGCACTAGCCGCTGTACACCTTCAGCAGGTGCCGTACCGCGGAGATTTGAGTGGCCAACGCCTTTAAAGCTGCCCTGTCCGCCAAACCCTGACCCCCTGCATGCCACGAAAGGCGGGCATGGCAGCGCCCAGGCACTGCCCTTTGCGGCCCTGGGTCGCAGGCCGCACCGGTTGCCTGGCCCACCTGGAACATCTCTCCCGCGCCCTCGCAGTCGCTGGCGGTGATGATGGGCGTGTGCACGTACAGGAAGCCGTTCTCCTGCACATGCGGAAGGGGTGCAGCAAGGCCACTCAATTACCCAAATGGTCGATGACCCAAATCGCCGCCCTGTCCAGCAGCTCCAACAATGGCCGCTACTCCCGAGCCAGCGGTGGACCGCAGTTTACCGTGAGCTCCCAACCACCCAACCATGCTGGCACGCTGCCCCGCCTGTGCGCACGTGCACCGCGTCAGCTGCTCCCGCGCCCTCATCCCGCATCTGGAAGCATGTCACTAGCATCGCCTCTCCTACTACCTGTTTTGGCGGTGTGCCGTTTTCAAATACCAGCTGCCCCGCTGCGCACCTGGAAGAAGCGGTGCGTGGCGAAGGCCAGGGCGTTGCGGATGCGCGCCACCGCCCCGATGGTGTTGGTGCGCGGGCGCAGGTGCATCTTCTCGCGCAGGAACTCGTAGCTGGTCTTCTTCTTGGCGATGGGGTAGCTGGCGGCGTCAGAGACGCCCACGTGCAGCACCTTGGTGGCCTTGAGCTCCACAGCCTGAGGAGGGGTAACCGCGGAGGGGAACAAAGGCGGACGGCGTGGGAAACCAACCAGCCTGGATAGAAGGTGCACTGCGGGGCGACAGGGCGAGTCACCAGGTGCTGAGCGCACCCTAGCGGCCGCCTGCATGCCGTGATGTAGTGGACTTCCGGAGCGGGGGGGGACAGGGAGCTGGCGGCGCGCGCCCATACGAATACTGCTGGGTCTGCGGTTGCTGCTGCGAAACGCTGCCAAGCCAAAGTAAGAGACCAGAACTCCGTACGCTGCTGCTGCTGCCGCTGCTGGTAAATGCATTCAAGCCCCAAGTTCAAGTTCGCCCGATCCGGCCAGTACAGTCCTCTTGCATCCGCTGCATTGCTGGTGGGTGTACGGCGGCGACGGCGGTGGCCGCCAAGACGAAGCCCGGTTGCCGCCGGAACCGTAGCGGCAGCTCCCACGCGTGCTGCGCCTAGCGTCATGTCGGCCTGGCGGCCGCATGGTCAACCCATGACCCGCAGAGGTGTAGCTGCTCCCTAGCCCCGAACAGCCAAATCCCAAGCGGAACCTTGGGTGCTGTCCACGGACCGCGGGAACGGCGTCCATACAGCTGGCCTGCGCAGCGGCTCGACCGTGCCAGCAGCCACCGTGCCCTGTGACCGCCTCCCTGCCGCCCCAACCGCCGGCTGCAGCAGGGCCCTCCTTGCTTCCTCCCCCGCCTCAGCTCCAGCGCCCGTGCTGCTGCGCTCCTGCCCCGCTGAGGGTGAGAGCCCACCGTGTGTGTCCAGGCGCTCCTTCCTCTCTTGCGTCGTGTGACGCCAATTTGCAACCGATCTTTGCCACTGGTGAGGAGCGCCGCTGCCCACCAGGGCAACTATATGCGGCTGCCTTTCTGCGCTTCACGCCCCTGCTTGCCAACAGCTGCCGCCTCACGTCACCGGCCCGTTGCCTGCACCACTGGTGCTAGCCGCCTAGCCGACCCAGATGAGCGCCTCAGCACCACGCGCCAGCGGACCCGCGGTTGTTCTCCCGCCGGCGGTCGTCGTCGCTGCCGCTGCTGCGTCTGCTACTCCTGCTGCTCATGCGTCTGCTGCTGGTAATGCTGCTGCTGCTGCCCCATTAACGCCTATTGCAACCAGCTGTAATACGCCGGCGAGAGCTTCCGACGAGCATCCATACGGTAAGCAGATGCTTTGCGCCAGTGCCCAGTCCTGGCCCGACAGCCACATGCACCGCTGGCAGCAGCATAGCTCATGCCCAGGCTGTCAGCTGACCACGGGCGGGGCTCAATGTGCGTTTACCTCTACAACCTAGATCGCAAAAAGTGCCCACGCCCATGGTCCCACCTGCTTGGTGCCCTCCGGCGTGGCCTCCAGGCGGCCCTCCACCAGCACGCTGCTGCCGGCAGGGGTCAGCGCCTTCAGCCCGCCCACCTCGTCGCCCACCTCCTTGGGGACCATCACCTGGGTGGGGGTTTGCGGGTGGGAAGCAGGGCCGATGGTAAGCGTGCAAGTGGCGGTGTGAGCGCCGGAGCAGAGAGGTGGCGGGTAGTGGGATAACAGCCATGCCGCAGCGTGCTAGCAAGGCTGACAACCAACCCAGATGGCCAATCAGCCAAGCAGCACACATAGACATGGGTTACGGTGTATCGGTGAAGTGCATACCTGGATGCTCTCGAAGGAAGAGCCATCGTTGACCTCAAGGAAGCAGAAAGCACCTGCACCTGCCTCACGGCCTGTCTTGACCCAGCCGCCCACACGCAGGGTTTGGCCAATCTGCGATGGCAGCAGTGCGGTACTGAATGTGCTGAATTTTGTAGGGTCAAAATCATGAATCCCAAGGCCCGGCCGTGCGTACCAGCGAGCGTCCCCCGTCTGCCGCGCACAGGATCGTCGACACAGAAGTCTTGTTGTAAGTACGCGAGTACGGGTGGACAGTGTCCAAGGCCTTCTCCTTCTCCTTCAGCGTTGCCTGCGGGTGACCAGTCGGGGTGAAAACGTGGGCGCCTTGGCGCAAGCTTCCATCGGCTGTCGGCGCACGCCGGTCGGTAAGGCGGGATTTCGCAATGCTCAATTGGTTATTGTAATAGCTGGAGATATATACCTCTAGCTGCGCAATCTGAGCACGCAGGGCTTCCACTTCACTCGCAGAAGGTGTGGCTTCCATGGTTAGGGGCCGGGCAGTCGACGAGCAAGGGGAAATAGCACGTTGGGATGCTCCAAGAGGCGTAGGAGTAAGTATAGGGCGAGGAACGCTGGCAAGGGGTCTAGTGGTACCGCTGCTCAGGGTTGGTTGACGAATTACGCGCATAGCGCTTCTTGTGACCTCGGCTACCACACGAGGAAGCCGATAAAGGCTGCAATGCATAGCCGGAATGATGGTGAGCTAGTGCACTGGGGTTTCGCCTGGCCCACATGGTCAAATGCGGTGGTTGTGGTTGGCGGTGAAGCAGGGCCATCCTCCAAAAGGCAAGGCCCTTCCCCCAACCACTTTTCCCCGCTCATCGCCATTGCAAATGGTCTCATTGTTGGCATGTGATGTTGCCTGCATGCCTGCACCAGCCTCAACGCCAGGCTTCATGCTGCTGGCACGGTCTCCTCACCCCACCCCCAATAGGTCGCTCCGGGACCAGCCCCATGCGAATTTGCTATGCCTACACGGAAGCACCGGAGTGCCCCCACATTACCACTTCTGGCTGGCTATTTTACTGCTTGCATAGGAGAATCGTGCTCCTGTTAAGCGTACCGAAGTTCCGGTGTTGCTCATCGCTCTGACAGCTTGGGGAAAAGTTGTCCCTAGCACCCACACCGGCAATCATGTGGAAGGCAGTCCTGTCAGTTGCCAGGTAAGGGGGAGCAGCGCACAAGTATATCAATACCTCAACGATGTGTGCCGAGACGGTATGCCGATTACACTGCCAACTCCTCTTTACACAGCTATGGCAAATCAGACGTCCCAAGCATCACGTCTCTGATTCGTTGCCTATCAACGCAAGCGGTAAGCACGTCTGACGTCTTTCAAGGGCCTCGGGCACGCCCACCCTACAGCCTTCGGAACGCACTCAGGTGGACGGCCGCGCTGCAGGTATCCAAGCCAGCCGTGTTCGTTGACAAGAATACAAAAGTGATTTGCCAAGGCATCACTGGCAAGAATGGCACCTTCCACACTGAACAGGTGCGTCCACCCCGTGCTGTGGCCCCCGGCTCCTCCAGCACAACCCGTCAGCATGGGCATCATTTTCTCTGCAACATGGTCCATTGTGGAGTTCCGCTGCCTAGGTTGAATCAGCCGCAGGCCTAAATTGTTGACCTCCAGCCGTACCCCAGTGCGGCAGCCTCCCAAGGGCGTTCCAGGCCCTGTCGCAGACTCCCCACTGCCGCTCAGCAGACTGCGGTCTCACCCGACATCGCTGGTCTCTCACTGTTCTACATCAAGTAAACACTTGCTCGTACCATCGTAAACCACCTTCCCGATCCATCCCAACGGCCACCACCACGCCTCCACCCACACCGCCCAAACACTCCTCGCCTTGCCCCATCACACCCATAACCAAGACGACTCCAATCCCCACCTCCTCCCCCCAGGCCATCGCGTACGGCACCCAGATGGTTGGCGGCGTGACCCCCAAGAAGGGCGGCACCACGCACCTGGGGCTGCCGGTGTTCAACAGCGTGCGGGACGCCAAGGCCGCCACCGCCTGCAACGCGTCGGTCATCTACGTGCCGCCGCCCTTCGCGGCACGTGCCATCCTGGAGGCGGTGGAGGCGGAGCTGGACCTGGTGGTGTGCATCACGGAGGGCATCCCGCAGCACGACATGGTGGGCAGGGATGCGGAAGGGCGACAAGAGTCACTGTACACAGGTACAGTTGATGCCTGTCGAAGGACAGGCAAGGAGTGCGACTGTGGGATAGAACACAGCGCTGACAGCATCATGGGTGAGGAGGCCAGTGAAACGGAACGACCCGGTGGTGTGGGGCTGGGTGGGCCAGTGCGTTAAGGGCAGGGCAGGGCCCCTGCAGCGTGCAACGGCACTCGGACGTGGTGCAATGGGCACGGGGCGACGGGCGAGAGGAGCGGCGCTGAGAGCAGCGCTGCAGTGCGTCTCAGCGGCGAGCAGCGCAGCCGAGGGATCGGGTACCAGATGTGCCGACCCTGCTCTGCCAGCCGTCTTCAACAGTGCCGCAGTAGCATACCGGTAGCTGGGTGGTCGCTGGTGGTTGGGACTTCAGGTGATGAGACCCGCTCCTTGCATCGTCGTGACAGATCCTTATGCGCACCCTGCCCGTCACACCGTCGCCTTCAGGTCAAGGTCAAGAAGGCGATGCAGGAGCAGACCCGCACGCGGCTCATAGGGCCCAACTGCCCTGGCATCATCAAGCCGGGGGAGTGCAAGATCGGGATCATGCCGGTGAGGCGCTGGATGCTGGATGCGCCGTTAGCAGGGTTCAGTCTACCCCATACTGCTGGTCATTAGCGTTCCTTTCTGCGCAACGTTGAATGGGATTGCTGGAAGCTGTGATGGCAGCTATCTCCTGTGCATCCTGCTGGTGCATGTAGTACCGGTACCTTGGGCCAAGGGCAGGGCGCCGCACCGGGTATGTACTAGTATTTTACTTACCACCTGTTTTGCCGTCTGTGATCAGTAAGAACACGTGCACTGCACGCAGGTGCGCGTGCATGGTGTCGGCAAACACCTGGCCCATAGCGTGCTGTAGGGGCCCCTGGGGGCCCCGATGCCGCGAGGCATTGCATGTGCGGAAGCCACAGACGCTCGGCCACGTGTCCATGGTGGACATGGGGATGGATCTTGCCTGGCCCCTGTGTTGTGTGTTTCGGCACCTGCGGCCGTCATGGCGAGGAAGCTGAGCCCCAGGCGCTGTTGAGCGGGCCCCGGCATGCGTCACCACTACGCAACACCCTCCCCCACACGCCTCCTTTCCAGGGCTACATCCACACGCCCGGCAAGATCGGCATCGTCAGCCGCTCGGGCACCCTTACCTATGAGGTGAGAATTTAGCAGCGACGGCGCGGGCGCGGAGGTATCCAGAGGAGCTTTTGCCTTGTCGACGGCCCCAGGGCCACTGTGACCCAACCGCGTTCCCTCTCCACTCCACGCCCGTCCACTCCACTCGTCTCCACCCTTCCCCTCCCGCCCAGGCCGTGTACCAGACCTCCCAGGCGGGCCTGGGCCAGTCCACAGTGGTGGGCATCGGCGGCGACCCCTTCAACGGCACCAACTTCGTGGACTGCCTGGAGCGCTTCGTAAAGGACCCGCAGGTGAGGGGTGACCGCCCGGCGGCAAGGATCCATGGGTTGGTGGCGGCAAGGACCCGCAGGACTTGCGGGAGTGGGGGCCACCGCGACCTGCTTCGGGCTCGAACATTTACACCAGTGCGCAGCTCGGCGATTTTACGGACGCCTGGAACAAGCAGCAGGGTTGGCTCTGTCTCTACGGGTACGCAGCGGGTGGCCTCATGTCCCACAGTGATGTCCTAACGCGCGTGCCTACCCAGTGTCAAATGCCAGCTGTGGCTGCGACAGTGCAAAAAAGGCCATGGCGCCTAAACGTCACACATCTCATTGCCGTCGACCTACACGCCCTGCCTGCACCACCGCCTTACCGCCGCTCACACGCCCCTGTCCGGCTGCCCCCTGCACTGGGTGCCCCAGACGGAGGGCATCATCATGATCGGGGAGATCGGCGGCACGGCGGAGGAGGAGGCCGCAGACTTCATCAAGGCCTCGGGCACCAAGAAGCCGGTGGTGTCCTTCATCGCAGGTGAGGCCGGTGGCCGCACACCCGCGCTCTGCAAAAGCTGCACAGCGCTGCAACTGCAGCAGCGTCAGACGCTGCAGCTTGTGATTGCTGCAGGTGCTAGTGGACGCAGCGCTCAAGCTGCACAGGTCCCTGCCAACATATCCCTGTCCACCGCCCGCTGCCCTTCCCTCCCCGTTCCGAGCCCGTGCTCCTCCAACCCCACCCGTGCGCACTGCAGGCCTCACCGCGCCTCCCGGCCGCCGCATGGGCCACGCCGGCGCCATCATCAGCGGCGGCAAGGGCACCGCCACCGACAAGATTGCGGCGCTGGAGGCGGCGGGCGTCACCGTGACGCGCTCCCCGGCGCAGATGGGGTCCACCATGGTGCGCGTGATGATGGAGAGGGGGCTGCTCAAGGGGGGCAACTGATTGGGCGCGCGACGCGCCGGGGCTTGAACCGGGCGGAGATGGCTGCTATTGAAGAGGTGGTGTGAGGAATTGGAGGAATTGGGGAGGAGCGGGTTGGGAGCCGGCATGGCGTGGAGCGCGGGCGGGAGGCTGACAAGGGCAGTGGGCTGGATGGGTAGCGTGCAGGGTAGAGAGCTGGTGTGCGGATGGAGGCGGGCTTGCAGCTGCGACGTGTTCTGGAGGTTGATTGAGACTTGCCCGGGTCGGGCGGTGTTGTCGGTCAGCTTTCCGGATGGAGGCGGTCGCTTCTTGTTACATCCGTGGCATGCACGAACGCTAAGGGATATGTAAAGTCGGGCAGACACGGTTCAACATGTTACAGGTTGGATGACTGGTTGGCGAAGGTTGGCTTGTACTGAACCACGTGCACCGTGCCGCTTGCGATAACTAGTATGTCCACCTACAGACACGGCTTTCCGCTGTCACTCAGTGACCGTGAGATATGGAGTATGCATTGGTCCTGGTTCACCGTAACCTGAATTTCAGCTCCTCTGGTGTTGCGCATAGCAGGTTGTGCACGTGCGCTCGACCTGATGCGCATCATTGCACATAGCCCTGGAAGCACGCGGTTCCCACGTCTGCTATGGTTCTTAGGCATCAACTGACCCCGTCAATGGCCGTACCAGGCCGTACTGCACTGGGTTGTCCCGTGCTACTGCGATTCAAAGGGATCACATTGCAACACTGGGTGAGAGGCAGCCATCCCAAGAAGCTTACATAAGGGCGCATCAATCCTTGCGGACGTGTCATGTCGTGTCTGTCTATGCGCCGCACACGGTACCGTCCACAGCATTGCTGCTAGCTGCGCCTGTTAGTTACGGGACTGTTGCCAGCCCCTGAGTGCAGTAAGGTGTCGTCTTTACGGCGACTTACGGTACGAAGAGCACTTGTGTCCCCACGTGGCCCCTGCCGGCCTGCCATACACCCGGGGACCCAGCCATATATCCTACCGTTCCTAATGCTATACCAGTAGATATCCATCACAATTCCCAACATCGTCAGTCACACAGGTCCGGGGCTACCCAACCCACACCAACTAGCAAGGACATCACTGCTATCATCTCATAAACTCCCACTGCAAGGCTAAGCGCCTGCACATTCCACAAACCTGCTAATACCGGCCCAAAAAATTATTTTAAAAGAGAAGAGAAGAGAGGAGAAATAGATAAGAGGAGAGGCAATCGAAAAGAGAAGAGATGCATTGCTGTAACTGAGGCAGTAATGATACTGCTTCTAGAACGAAAGGGCACGCTGACCACCTAGCTGCGCACCACAAGGCACCAGCATCACACTGAAAGAAAGCACTGCAGGCGCAGTCCTGCCAGGATAACAGCCGCATGGGCACCACCATGACCATAGGCCTGCAAAAGGTACACAAAGGGAAAAGCAGGGAGAAGCGCCAATACAGATAAGCATGGGGGTGCCGTGGAGCTGGTCACCCGCTCTCCTGCTGCCTAGGCGGTGGCCGCCGGCCCACCCGCTGCCCCTGCCGCCGCCCCGTCCTCCGCGGCCCTCCGGCCCCTGCCCAGCATGGAGTTGCTTCTCGGCGCCTCCACTGGCCTGCCGCCCGGCCGCAGCACCAGCGCCGTCACGTTGTCGTCGGAGCCCAGCTTCAGCGCGCGGGACACCAGCTCGCGAGCAGCGGTGCTGCACGCGCCGGACAGCACAGACCCCTGGCCCTGGCCCTGCCCCTCGGCCGCCCCCGCCCCCGCGCACGCCCCCGCCATGGCCCTCAGCG
>VFQN01006821.1_pt1 | contig 12736 bp, 9 predicted proteins | sample 3512371 | NCBI WGS metagenome assembly VFQN01 (sample SAMN10412370, study PRJNA504923) | tailings metagenome | isolation source: Replicate 2 from Balatoc abandoned mine | place: Philippines: Itogon, Benguet | collected 2017-08-28
CCCATCCATAGTCTGGTCCCACTATTGTTAGGATGTTGACCGGGAGACTTAGCTGAGCTGCGGCTTGCTTTGATAGCATGCTAGGGATGCTTCCTTGGATTTATGCCAGTCTAGCTGCGCAGAAGAACCCGACACACCGCGGCGCGAGGCAGAAAGTTATTAGCTAGGACACGGTACGTACGTTGGCAGCTTGGCACTGTCATCACACTACCGGTAGTGCGTGGCCAGATGGCCCTTCCTCCTTCGTAGTCCCCACCACTTTACTCTGCACGTATGTTACCACCGGTGGCCCCTCATGCCTCCGCGCTCTGAAAATCCTGTGCCATGGGCACGGGACACCTGCTTTGGTTTGGTTTGGTTGTTTACAGGGGACCCCTTCCGGTCGGGGTGTCGTACCACACCCACCACCCCGAGAGGGCAACGAGACAGGCCATTCATTCACGCACCGGCCCAACCTAATCTGAACCTAACCCAAAAGCCATGTCTGAGGAACAAGGGTAAAGCACGCCAGCATGCCAGTCGTTACACAGTCCTCACACATCCACGTGCATCGGCCTTTCGCCACGCCCAAGGAAAAGATCCAACGTTCCAACCCCAACCACACGGTCTTGCACTGTCCAACCAAGGGACACCAGCATGTAACACAAGTGGAGTTCGCACATCAGTGCAGATCAGTTCCCAGCTCGAGTACCCACGCGCATCAGTCAGTCATCAGTCACTTTCGCCTCCTTCCCGTAGCTCCGCCTCCCGCGCCGTACGGCGGCCGTTCGCCGATCCGCCGCCGCCTCCTGCCGCCCCTCCGCCTCCCCCTCCGCTTCCGCTTCCGCCCACACCTGCGCCCCTGGCCCTGCCTCCGGCCCCTCCCGGCGGCGCCAGGTAAGACGGCAGTGGCCGCGGGTACCCTGCGCGGCGCATTTAGGAGTGGTGCCGAAGGGGGCGGGGCGGGGAAAGGTACACGTTTAGCTACTCGGGTGACGTCAGCGTTGGCCCACTGGATGCCGTAAGCAATTGCACAGCCTGCAAGTGGTTCCTCAACCAGCCACTCAGGTCCAGTAGGTACGGTGGCATGCATGGCAACCAGGAGCATATGAGCAGCTGCCACCGGGTATTATGCCACCTGCCACACGCTTCCCCGAACCCAGCAGGCACCTTGGCACAGCGGCAGTATGCTTTGTCGCCCCTTCCCTCACCCTTACCCGTCTCGCAGCAGTAGGACCGCACGCACACCGCCCCCTCGTTGAACAGGGCGGCCACCTGTGGCGCGGTCAGGTCCCTGCGGGCAACGGGATATATGGCAAGGTATGGGGTGTTGGTTGAGGATGGATTTGAGCAACAGCCAAACAGTCATGGACATAGCAGCGCCAAGGGAACGCCAGGTGTTGCGCTGGCACCGCCCCTACTTAAACGCTCCGCCCGCACTCCCACAACACCTCCCGACCCCCATCTGCCCACCGTTGCTACCATGCATCCCCACCCCACACACCGAGTGATGTTGGTCGTTGCATGGCCGAAGAACACACTGCGCCGCTTGGGCAGCTGCCAGTGCCACGTGGCATCAACACAACCTCCACCACCCCGTCCGTGTCCACCGCTGCCACCTCCATCCTCGGGCGCTGCCGCTGCCGCCGCCTCCCGACCGCCCCCGCTCGCTGCTTCCGCCCCCGCTACCCCAACGGCACTGGCAGTGGCTGAGTACTCGGCTTGCCGTACCAAGATACCAACCGACCCCTGGCCCCCTGCTGGCTGGTGCGCCGGAAGCAGCAGCTGGCCCAGGGTCAGCTCCAGAGGCCTTCGCGCGGTGTGATGAACCACAAAGTACTCATTGGTCTGTGGTGTGGGTGTGCGCGGAGGAAAGGAGGGCGGCCCAGGGTGTCAAGCTGTTCAGTTGGGCATTTGGTAAATGCAGGGCAGGCGCCGCACGTTGTTGTGGAGGCAGGAGGACGCGGCCCTAGGTGTCAAGCTGTCTAGGTGGGGAAGGTGTAGGGCGGGATGCAGCACGTTGTTGTGGAGGCAGGAGGACGTGGTTGCTGCGGCTTTACCGTAAGGGTGCGGTTTGGGACAGCCTGAAGGATTAACGGCATCCACGCGGGGTGTTTGCTGCAGGTTTTACATGCAGATGTGCAGGCCTATCATGCGCCCGGCGGGGCATGTACCGGTATGGTTTTGCGGTACTTTCCCAACCCTGGGGCGTGCGCTTGCCACGTGCCCAGGAGGTGCCGGCACGCGTGATGGCACATGTACACGTGTCCTTGATTGCAAACACCCTCGCGCCCGCCCGCCTACCTGGAAGCACGTGCCGCTTTGGTGATGCAAGACACGCCACGGTGCCACGTGCCACGTGTCACGTACCGCCAATACCCACGCGTCCGCCTGCCCACCTGGAAGTACGTGCCGTTGAGGGGGAAGGCCCCGCGCAGCGCCGCCCAGCACGGCACCAGCACCACGCCGTACAGCCACCTGTCGTACAGCTGCCGCCGCAGTACGGCATCGAGGTCCGTGGCAGCGGTTGGCCGCGGACACACGTGTCCCTCGTACGGCTGCTCCCTCACTGCTGATGCTAGTGGGAGTTGCTGTACCTGCTCTATGTTGTCTTGTTGCTCCAGCCGTGTGTTAGGCTCTGGCTTCAGCTGCTGCTGTTGCGCTTGCTGCTGCTGGAGGGTTAGCAGCGGGGCAAGGCGCCGCATGTCGGGCAACAGGTCCTCCGGCGGCACCACGCGCCAGTGGGAGCCCCCCTGCAACCACCCAGTGCCGTACACGCGTACAGTAAGGAGGGTCACCATGTTGTGACCTTGGCCGTACTTAACCGATCATGCATTACGGCTGCTGTTCAAACGCTATTCGATTGAACGTGCCTGTGCAATGGACCTCAAGTGATGCCATCCATCCTGTCAAGACAGACGTTAGACATGCATGGCTAGGGACATAGCTTAGCCCTGCTGAGCCATTGAGCCCAACCGCCTTAACGGTACTGCTGTCGTGCAGTGCACGTTACGACCCTTCTGCGTACCTGGTCATCGCTGCGGTCGTACGCCGCGGTAAGGGCCTTCACGCCCCCTTGTGCCCCACGCTCCCCGGCCCCAGGCCCCGCAGGCCGTGTCCCGCCAGGCCCACGCTGCACCCCGCCCGCAGCCGCCACCGCTGCCGCCGCCGCGATTCCCTCACCTCCACTGCCTCCGTGGCCCCCTGTCCCTCCCTCCTCCCACGGCAGCGCAGGGAGGATCCCAAAAGCGCCCAGACCCATGGGTCCGTCGCCATTAGGGGCGCCGCCGCCGCTGTTGACCCCGCCGCCGCCGCCATGCACCGTACGGCTAGAGACCACCCCAATGCCGCCCAGACCCATCGGTCCGTCGCCACTAGGCAATGTCTCGCCGCCGCTCTTCGCCCCGCCGCCGCCGCCGCCGCCTTTGAGTGCCGTACGGCCAGCACCCCCGCCTGCCGCTGCAGCACCATCCACGGGTGCCACCAGCAGCAGGACGTACGGCAGTACAGCGTCTCCGTCAGCGTCGTGCGCAGCTGCAGCAGCCCCGGCAGCAGCACCCTCAGAAGCAGCGACACCAGCCGCCATGCCGCAGCCAGTGGTGCTGCCGGTCGCTGCGGGCGCTGGAGGTCCTGTGGGTTCAGGTGGCGGCGTTGAGGTCGGCTGGGCGCTGGAGGCAGAGGCTGCCACCAGCTGCGGCCACCAGTCTGAACCTGTTATGGCACAGAGCGCCGCGCGGGATACCTGGGGGTGGGGGCCAGTAGTTGGGAGGCAGTTGTGATCTCGCGGGCCTGCACATACGATATCAGCTTCTAGCTGCGTCCAAAAAATGCATGCGAGCACCGACAGCATTGAGCACCGACAGCAAGGACGGTAACCCACCCCTGCCACCCTAACCCACCTCGAAGCCGCAGTGCACGGCCCGCGTGCGGTGCCGCGCGGCGGTGGCGGAGAGCAGCTCCAGGGCCACCGGGCGCAGCGGCAGGCCAAGGGCGTGCGGTCCAGGGCACAGGGTACGCGGTCCAGGGCCCGGGGTGTGGGGCGCGTGGGTTGGGCGGGTACCTCCCGGCTGCTGCTGCTGCTGCTGCTGCACTGCGGCGGCGGTCGTGCTTGCGTGTGGGGCTGTAACGGATGAGACCGTGGGACTTGCCACGGGGCTATCACCGCAGCTGATGGGCTGGCAAGTCCCTGGAAGGGCGCCACTGCCAGGGCTACTCCCAGCGTCTGGTGCCGCGATCAAGCTGGCCTTGCCCTCTACCACCTGTGAACATGCGCCTGAGTTGGGCAGCATGGCACCTCCTGCTTCGGCTCCTGCTGGGCAGCACGCGAGGTGGGCCGTCGCGGCGCCCGACGTCGCGGAGTGCAGGGCGGTGTGGGCCCCAGCACCTGAGTCCAGTGCCTCGCCAGAAGGGTCACCCGCATGGCCCACACTCGGCGCCTCGCCGGGGGATGCGATGGCGGAGTTGATGGCCTCCGAATGGATGGGAACAAAGTTGGTGGGGGGAGCGGTGGGGGCTGCGGTGGGGGCAGCAGTGGCGTGCAGTTGGCCCTGCGGCTGCTTGGCCTCTTGCGCGGCGGTCGGGCTGGGGGCTGGGGTGGCGGCTGGGAAGACCGCTGAGGTGGTGGCAGTGGCCGCGGTGGCATGCAGATGGCCCCGTACCTGCTTGAAGCCTGCAGCGTCATCTGGGGTGGCGGCGGTGGCGGCAGTGGCGGCAGCGGTAGCGGCTGGGTGAGCAGTTGGGGCGGTGGCTTGGGCGGCGTACAGGTGGCTCCGCGGCTGCTTGGCGGCTGCCGGGATGCGTATGGTGCCGTCTGGATCCATATGGTACAGCTCGCAGTCGCTTTCCTTCGGTTCCTCCTGCTGCCCAGCACCTGCTGCCGCATGGGCCCCCATGCGCCAGCCCGCAGCGCCTGCACCGTCGCCGCCGGGGGCCGCTCCAGCCGCGGCAGTGGCACCCTCCTCGCCGGCCTCTGCGTTTGTTCATTGGCAGTGGTAGTTTGCGAAAGCTTGGTGTATTCACTGTTTGCCCTCGCTAAGCACCCCGGTGCATCTCTGGCAGGTGTGCAGATGCTTGTGTGCGCGGTATGGTGACCACGCGGTGTGGCGACACGTGGTATGGCGACATGTGGTCACACTCGGGCATGAGCGTTGCAAGAACCGCACTGGACCGTGTGTCATTGCATGACTAGGGGCTGTCCTAACCCCCTCATGCATCCGAAGCCCTACCTGCGGCGCCATCAATGAAATGCCCTGCCCCCTGCTGTGCCACGCGCTGTGCCGCGTCGATCTTCAACGCAAGCACAAACCACACCCAGGATCACACCTGCAGCGCCGCCGATGTCAAGCCCTGCCCCCTGCTGCGCCACGCGGCTTGCCACGTCGAACGCCTCCCGCAGCGCTGCGAAGGCGTCCGCAGCGCGCGGGTGCCTGTGGTTGGACGTGGAGCCGCTTGTTGAAGATGGGCCATTTGCATAAACACAGGTACGGTAGCCGGTGTGTTGATTTCCAGATGCTCAGTACGGGCTTACAGACCGGGTGGTAAGGCTAGAGAAAGTAGTGGGCAGGCGTTGCATAAGAGGTTGGCGTATTGCTGCCAAGAAGTCTTCACACTCTGTCAAGCACTGCTCTCCACCCTCGCTTGCTGCCCCACCGGGCCGTGCCACGTGCCACGCACCTGCACTTGTCCGGGTGTACGACCATGGACAGCTCCCGGTACCGCTGCCGTGCCACGGCCGGCCCTGCGCACAGGCAGCAGCGGCATGGCCCGTGCCCGTGGGACCGTGGCGACCGTCCCCGACTTCGAAGGGCGCATATCATACAGGTAGGCGTGTTGTCTTACTCCCAGAGAAGTGTTTTTCCCGGCTTTGCGAGCCCAAGAGCCTTCAAGCACGCATATGGTGTCAAGACAGTGTCATGTGCACGACGCACCGTTGGCGAGCAAGGATGGGGCCTCCATCGCCAGTACGCGCACTGCGGCGGCCAGAGCGATCGATCGGCCGCCGCCGCCGCCGCCGCCACCTCCTGGCGTCCACGGAGGCACGCCTCCGGGCCGCTGTGCACGTGGCGTGCCAGGAGCTAGCGACTGCTGCTGCTGCTGTTGCACGTGGTCCTGCTGCTGCTGCTCGCCCGCGTTGCTGCTTCGCTGAGCGGCCACGGAGGCTAGAATCCTCTCCACCTGGGCCCATCCGACGTCTCCTGCCACGTGGGTGTCCCCGCCCGCGTCGCCACCGCCTGCCAGCTGCCCGGCAGGAGCGCCCGACGGGTGCTCCGCTGCACGGACGCAGGCGGTTGCAGCAGCCGCGCAGCCCAGTGCCTTTTGCGTGCCACGCCTTTGCAGCGGTGTTCTAGGCTCCGCCTTCGAGGGAGTCGGAGGGACCGGGGGCGATGGCGGCCCCATGTGACCCACGGGACGGTGAGGCTTGCACGTGCCAAAGGCAGTTGCTGCCTGTCCGGGCTCGCCTACAGGGCCGCCCAGCCCAGTCGAACAGCAAGCAGACCAGGTAGTACACACGCTGGTTGTGATCGTGTCCGTGCCTTGAGGCTGAGAGGCACACCGTGGCCGCTTTGCAGGGTGGCTGTGCAGGCTGGCCCTCAAGGTGTCATCCGCGTATCCCGCACCGCCCGCCTCCATGGCCGTTGACGAGTCGTCACACGTGCCGCTGCCGTACTGCGCCTCTGCACGCAGGATGTCGTACCCTGGCTCGTAGCCGTACCGTGAGGGTGCATGGGCGCGACGGGTGCTGCGGCGTTGCAGACCCATGGGACGGTCGGCGGAGGGCGGTGCGGCGGTGGCAGTGGCGGCAGCGGTGGCGGTGACTGGTGCTGTGGGGGATACGGTGACTGGGGCGGGGGTTGAAGGGAAGCTGGCAACGACGGGAGCAGGGTCGGAGGGGGAGGCGTGGATGGAGGTGGGGATGGTGTTGGCAATGGTGGCCGCGGCGACGGAGGTGGGAATGTGGGCTGGAGTGGCAGCGGTGGGTGGAGCCGCGGTGGCGGCGGCAACGGTGGAGGTGATGGTGATAGCGGTGGTGGGAAGGCCGCGTGGTTCGGTTGGGGGATGAGGTGCGGGCAGTGGAGATGAAGGCGGGGCGAACGGTACGGATGCCTTGCCAGCTGGTGTTGCTGTGGGGATGGGGGTGGCAGCGATGTTGATGGGGTTGGGGTTGTGGGCGGAAATGGCAGAGGCGAATGGAGCGGTGGTGGTGGTGGTGGAAGTGGTGACGGACAGGGGGGTGGTGCTGGAAGGGATGGTAGAAGCCTCACAGGTTCCAAGGGGGTGGGTTGGAGGCTGCGGAGGTGGGGGTAAAGGAGAGGGTGCAGGAGGTGGGGCGATGGCGGCGGGGGAGGACGGCGAGACGGATAGCACGGATGCCTTGCCAGGTGGTGGTGCGGCGGGCACGCCCACCCGTCCGGCGACCGGTCCTACACCCGCAGACTCTGCCACCGTGGCCGCGTCCGCATTTCCACGCCCACTGATCGCGGCCGCGTGGGACGTTGTAACAGGCCCCGCCGTTGCCCCCTTGGGCGCCGCGGTCCCCCACAATCCCTCAACATCTCCTCGAGATTGCCCTCCATCCTCGTCCCCCTCCTTATCTCCACCTCCAGCCACCTGCGCAAGTGTCACCCGCTGCCCTCCAGGCCGGGTGGGCGTCACCGCTGCTGCTTCTGCCTCCGGTGCGCTAGGAGCACCGGCGTCGGGGCCCGGGCTCGGACTTGCATGCCTTGCGCGCCGCTTGGAACCTACCCCATAATCCTGCTGCTCCTTTCGCTGCTGCTGCTGGACGTGCTTCCTCTCCGGCCCCGGAACCGCTGTGCCCTGCCTCTCCTGCCGCCGACGCGTACCCCTGGGCGCACCTCCAGCACCGTCGGTGGCTTCACCAGAACCCACCCCAGCCAACTGCTGATCAAACAGCAGCTGACTCAGCTCGCGGCACACGCGCCGCTTGCCTTGCCGAGGGCGGCTCTCCTCGCCCGCGTCCTGCTGGCTGCCCCCTGCCGCCGCGCCACCAGTGCCTGCAGTCGCTGCCTGCTGGGTGCACGGCAGGTCACCTGCCGCAGCACCCTCCGCAGCGACCCGCGTGTAGCCACCTTGCACACAAGGCCCCGCAACCGGCGACCCAGCATGCGCCGCGTTCACAGCAGGATCACCTGTCCCCACAGTACGGCACTCCGCAGGCGCTGCTGCTGCCGCTGCTGCCACCGGTGCGCCGGCTGCGCAGCCCACCTCCCGCTTGACACGCACGCCACGCCCGCTGTCAGCTACAGCCACCCTACCCGCCCCTTGCGCTCCGCCTGTTGCCGTCCCACCCTGCCCTGCCTCCGCCTCGCGCTTCACCACGTACGCTTTGCCGCCAGCCGTGCACAGAAGCATGGCAACTGCAACCTCTGCACCCTCCGCAGCTGCCCCGCGACCCCCATGCTCGCCGCAGGCTGCATCCGCTGCAGTATCAGCGGGCTTGTGTCCTCCCGAGCCCTCCTGCCCCGAACCCTTGCCTGCGAGTGCTGAGCGGCAACACCGCCGTCGGTGACACGTGTTACCCTGCTGCCCCTGGCACTGCCCCTGGCACTGCCGCTGCTGCTCCTGCTCCTGCTGCTCCCCCAGTCCGAGTAAAAGCGCCTTCAGCTCCCGGTTCAACCGTGCATGGGGTGGAGGGGCAGGGGGTGGTTGGGCAGGCGACGCTGCGGGGGCCGTGGGGTGGTCTGGCCCAAGCGGGGGCAGGGTTGGGATCTGAAGCCCGACCCCGTGAGGGGTTGCAGGGGGTGGGTGGGGTGAGGCGTCGCTAGGCGGCGCCGGAGATTTATCGATTGGAGCCATGGCACTCTCCTGCAGGTCAGGCCCAGGGCCGTCTGGCGGTGCATGGCCCCCTGTCACTTCGGCCAAGCATTGGGACAGGTCAGGACCGCACAGGGGCTGGGTTGCCGGCTCCTCGACAGCGCGGGCGGTGGTGTTGATGTTGGTGCCGGGGCTGGGGTTGGCAGTAGTCTTCATGATGAGTGCGGTGTCTGTGGTCCCGACCTCCGTCGCTGAGGCCGGGGCTGGCTGCGGCGTCGCTGGGTGCGGCGTCTGCTGCGGAGTTGGGGGAGGCATAGCGTGCATGCGCTTGCTGGCGCGACCGGCGGGCTTGCGGGCTGTACCCCCGCCCGCTAGTGCCGCTGCAGCCACCGAGGGCCCGGAGTTGGCGTTGGTGTAGGTGTTGGTGTTGCTGGTGCCCATGTTTGGCGTGGGCGGCTGGAGCGTGATCGTGGTCGGAGCTGGCACCTGAGCAGCAGGCGAGGTAGGGTAGGGGCGAAAGGAGAGCTTCGGGTGCGAGTATCGGCGTCATGCCATGACCTGGTGGTGGTACAACTGAACGGCGCCGTCCTTAGTGCCGCAGAGTAAATGGGTCAGTTACTACGGCCGAACGGCCCGTCTTCACAGGTACGGGGATTGCCTTGTTCCGATACCTGCCCGACTTACAGCCGCTTCGATCCCTACCTGCATACCGGTATGCCCCCAGCACCCACCTGCAGGCGCTTGTCGTGCGTACCGGCACTGCAGTTTACGTAGATCGAAGTAATACGAGGTTATCTACAACAAGACCAAAAAAGAAACGGCTGCACCCACCCACCTGCAGGCGCTTGCCATTTGCCTGCGCGTAGTCGCACATGTGGCTGAGGGGGCAGGCGCCGCAGTTGGGGGAACGCTTCTGGCAGAACACCTGCGGGGTGGATAAGGGGCAGAGGGTCCACAACAGAGCGGCAAAGCGCCAGAGCGCCAAGCGTGCTTGTAGGTAGGCTTGCAAAAAGCGACGGTTCGACAACGACAAACGGTCTTGTGATGTGTAGTAATAGTGGTTGTGCAGGAAGTAAGGGCCCGTTTTTCGTACCTTGCCCAATGTGATGGTCTGGTAGTGCAGCTCGTACAGGGTCTCGAGGTCGAACGCCATCAGCCGGCCGCGCAGGTACTTCTGGACCTGTAGGGGCGGGCGGGGCGGAGAGGGGCATGTGAGCGGCACACCCGCACTCAGGCATTTCAAGGGGCATGCGCGCGTGCCTACCTCGGGTTCCTGCGGGCACGTCAGGCACACAGGCAGCAGCAGAGGGGCCAACACCACACAGCTAGTACACAGCTAGTACACAGCTAATACACAGCAGCGGAGGGCATGGGGACGTACCCACCTCGGGCTCCTGCGGGTACGTCTCGAGCTGCTCCAGGGTGGTCTCGGACTGCGGGCGGGGCGACGAGCGAATCCAATTTAGCACTGCAGGGCTGCAGGCTGGAGCACATGGACTGAAAATGGCCTTAGACAGCGGGGCATAGCCCTGGCGGAGCCAGCAACAACCTGAACATGCATGCAGGATACGGTAGCACTAGCACCAGTGTTGCTGCTTGGCCCCTAAGGTGCCACCGGACAGCTGGCCCCTCGCCCGATTCCCTTGCTGCCACGTAAAACTGACACACCTGGATGGGTATCCAGCCCAGCCTGTGGCGGTCCGTACCGGTAAGGCGAGGCCGTCGACACGCGGCGCCGTTGGAGCAGGAGGGAAGGGATGAGCGGGGTGCGTGTGTGGTATGCGCAGGAACAAGGAAACGGTAGGCTTGGCTAGGTGCTAGGTGGTTGCGGCGTACAGCATACGAGCTATTTACTCACACAGCTTGCCGTGCGCTGCATAGGCCATGTGCCTACTCTACCTCATGCCAACCCCACCTGCACCCCACCTTCCGGAGCCCAGAACATTGGTCGCCCTGCTGTGTGCCCCTGGCTGCAACCCCTGGGTCCGCTTGCCCAGAGCGCTCTTACGAGCACCACGCTACCCTCTCTTGTGCTCAAGAATTGAAAGAGGTAGCAGCACGCACATACCTTGCGAACACGCGTGCGATGTTGACGTCCACTGGGAACTCCCTGTGCCCAAGGCACAGCAGGGCGATGCAGCCCACGCTCTTGGAGCCCAGGCCGTCGATGGAGCTCAGGTGCCTTGCGTTGGTGAGGGGACAGGAGACAGGGGAAGGGGTGTGGAATTGCGGCGGCTATGCGAGTAAAGCAGGAGGTACAGCGGTGGGATACGCAATGACAGCCAGGACCAACTGACACGCACGGCCGAGGGGGACGAGTGTGGTTCGTCAGCTTTCAAGACATTGCACTAAGACTACTGTCTCCTAGGTTGCTCTTGAAACACAACATATGCTTCCTATGCTACGTGCCTCATGCATCCACTCACTTGTTGGCCTCCTCGGGCGGCACGCTCCGCAGCCACTCCAGGGACAGCAGCACAGGCGCACCGTCGTCCTCCGCCCCGCCGCCCTCGCCGCCGTTTCCCCCGCCCGGGTCCCCGCGGCCCCCGACTCCGCCCCCGCCACCGCCCGCCACCCTCACCGTGCGCCCGGCCACGCCCGAACCGTCAGCGTCCGCCGCAGCTGCACCCGCGATATCGGCCACGGCGCCCCCGCCGCTCCAACCGTCGCCACCCTCAGCCAACCTCCCGCCGCCGCCGCCGCCGCCGCGAACCCTGCCCCTGCCCACACCATCGCCCCTGCCCCTGGCCCCCGGGACCTCCCCTGCATCCCCTTGGGGGTCTGCGCGTCCCCTACCACGCTGCCGTGACCGGCTGCCAGGGCCCCCTGCGCTCCCCTCCGCAACCAGGTCCTTCTCAGGCTGCGCTCCCGCGGCCTCCACCTCACCCCAACCGCCCACCTGCCCTGCAAGCGCTCGCCCTGCTTCCTCCATGCACCCTGGTGCACCTGCCCACATCGCAGCTCCGTATGTTATTGCTGCTGCAGCTGCAGCCACCGCCGTCACCTGCACCTGCACTGCTGCCCCTTCCGCCGCCACCTCTGCTACCACCGCTACCGCGCATTCGGCTCCTGCGGTCGCCGCCGCCGCTTCCAGCGCTGCAGCACATGCCTCCTTCTCCTCCTGCTGCTGTTGCTGTTGCTGCTGCTGCTGCTGCTGATGCTGCTGCTGCCGCTGTCGCTCCCTGCCGGCCCTCCTGGTGGCGTTGAGGAAGGCCTGGATGCGCCGGGCCAGCATCACGTGCATGCCCCTGCGGCATGGCACGGCATGGCAGCAGGTAAGTCACATTGCGCCGGAGCAGCTACATGCGCAAAGGCCATTACGGTTTCCACACGGCGACACGTGCTGAAGGTAACCTCAAGCAATGGAAGTCATTGCAATGTTGTTGTCTACCACCTCACCCACACACCCACCAAGCCACCCGCCGATCCCCTCGCCCCCTTCCGATCACTGCCGAGGAAGCGGTCTCAATTCCAGCTCTTTCCGCCGCTCTGCGGTATAACCCCCAAGCCCCTCCCACTCCCCACCTGCACCGGATGAGCTCCGCCAGTTGGTCCGCCGGCGCCCTCCGCACCGCCTCCCAGTCCACAATGTCCTCGCCCTCCGGTATCCAATGGGACACGCCAACCGCATGTGCCACCTCTGCCCCCATCATACCCCCCGCCACCCGTGCACCCGCCCCCTGCCCCCATGTTCCTTCCCCCCGCCGCTGCCCCTGGCCACTGTCTAGCCCCTTCCAAGCGAGCCCCTGCCCCTGCTCAGGACCCTGCACCTCCCGCTGTCTGGCCAGGGCCGTGCTGTTGTGGGTGAAGTAGGCCCTGGACCGGGCCCCCGGAAAGGCGGCTGTGAGGTTGAGGGTGTGTGTATTAGCGTGTGTCTTAACAGGCAAGGGGGGAGGAGGGCAGCAGGTGCGCGTGAGGAAGGTGCCCACCACGCTGTCCAGCACGGAGCCGCCCCACCTGTGGAGAGGGTGTGTGTATTAGCGTG
>VFQN01006822.1_pt1 | contig 12736 bp, 12 predicted proteins | sample 3512371 | NCBI WGS metagenome assembly VFQN01 (sample SAMN10412370, study PRJNA504923) | tailings metagenome | isolation source: Replicate 2 from Balatoc abandoned mine | place: Philippines: Itogon, Benguet | collected 2017-08-28
TTGATGCCGACGCCGAACAGCCTGCCGCCCGGATGTTCCATCTCGACATAGGAGATGGCGGCCGCGTTCGAACCGCGCTGCATCGAGTGCTCCGAATAGTCGAGCACCGACATGTCGACGCCGACATGGCGCGACAGCGCGTCGACGAAGCCGTCGATCGGGCCAGTGCCCGTACCGGTGATCGTCACCTCCTTGCCCCGATCGAGGATCGTCGCCTCGACCTTGCGGCGCTGGCGGTTCTCCGGATCCGAGATCGTCTGGTGGTCGACGAACTTCAGACGGCCCTTCGGCTGGTCGACATAGCGCTCGAGGAACTGCTCGTAGATGCGCTTCACAGGCACTTCCTTGCCCTCGGCGTCGGTGATCGCCTGGATGTGCTGCGAGAACTCGACCTGGAGGTTGCGCGGCAGGTTCAGCCCGTAGTCGGCCTGCAGCACATAGGCGATGCCGCCCTTGCCCGACTGCGAGTTGATGCGGATGATCGCCTCGTAGGTGCGGCCGACGTCCTTGGGGTCGATCGGCAGGTAAGGAACCTCCCACAACTCCTTGTTCGCCTTCTTGATCGCCTTCATGCCCTTGTTGATGGCATCCTGGTGCGAGCCGGAAAAGGCGGTGTAGACCAGCTCCCCGACATAGGGGTGGCGCTCCGGGATCTTCAACTGGTTCGAATATTCGTAGACGTCCTTCATCCGGTTGATGTCGGTGCAGTCCAGCTCGGGGTCGATCCCTTGAGTGTACATGTTCAGCGCGAGCGTCACGATGTCGACATTGCCGGTGCGCTCACCATTACCGAACAGCGTGCCCTCGACACGGTCGGCACCCGCCATCAGCGCCAGCTCGGTCGCCGCGACGCCGGTGCCACGGTCGTTGTGAGGGTGCAGCGACACCAGGATCGAGTCGCGCCTGTCGAGATTGCGGCACATCCATTCGATCATGTCGGCATAGATGTTGGGCGTCGACATCTCGACGGTCGCCGGCAGGTTGAGGATCAGCTTGTTGTCCGGCGTCGGATTGACGATCTCGGTGACGGCGTTGCAGATCTCCAGCGCCACGTCGAGCTCGGTGCCCGTAAAGCTCTCGGGCGAATATTCGAAGCGGAAGCCACCGCCGGCCTTGGCCGCCATGTCGGTGATCATCTTGGCCGCGTCGGTCGCGATCTGCTTGATGCCGCGCACATCCTTCTCGAACACAACGCGGCGCTGCAACTCGCTGGTGGAGTTATAGAAATGGACGATCGGGTGGCGCGCGCCCTGCAGCGCCTCAAAGGTGCGGGTGATGAGTTCGGGCCGGCACTGTACCAGCACCTGCAGCGAGACGTCGTCGGGCACGCCCGCTTCCTCTATCGCCCAGCGGGCAAAGTCGAAATCGGTCTGCGAAGCCGACGGAAAGCCGATCTCGATCTCCTTAAAGCCCATGTCGAGCAGGAGCCTGAACATGCGCGCTTTGCGGTCGTGGCCCATCGGGTCGATCAGCGCCTGGTTACCGTCGCGCAGGTCGACCGAGCACCAGATCGGCGCGGTCGCGATGCGCTTGGCCGGCCATGTGCGGTCGGGAATGTCGATGAAGGGATAGGGCTGGTATTTGCGCGGGGCGTCCGGCATGCCGCGCTTTTCCGAAATCTGGCTGTGCTTGTTCATCTCGTCGTTCCTCCGGAGCCGCCGGCGCCCGCGGGCGTATGCGGACGGCGTCCTAGCATGCATTGATCGTGAATGGGACTGGCGAGGAGCACGAACCTGGGCGGCTATCGACCGCCGGGTGCTCCTCTTCAGCGAGCCCGGCGATCGCCGATAAGGCCGAGAAGAAGCAGCGTCGAGGAGAACGCGCGCGCCGTCTCGCCCGCGAAGGCGGCGAAACGGGAGACGGTGATGGTCTGGCGCGAAGACATGGGCGGCTCAATATCCGAAGGCGCGCGCCGGCGCAAGCCGTCAGGCCGGCTTTGCGGCATTTGCCTGTTCGATGAGCCGCGCGCTGCGGCCGACGAGCTGGCTGGAATAGATCACTGCCGCGCAGCCGATCGGGAAGATCACTTCGTTGATGAGGCTTGAAACGATCTGCACCGCACCCGGCGAGAGGCCCTTCGACAGCGCCACCTGATAGGTGAAGAAGGCGATCGCACCGCCGAACACCACGCCCACCAGCCCGCCCGAGCCGAAATAGCGCATAGCGCGGATCTCGCTCTTCTGGACGAGACGCGCAAGCAGCCAGCCGAGCACGCCATATTCCACAGCGCGCATCACGGAAATGGCGCTGAGCGACAGCACTGCCTGTTGTTCGGCCGCCGAGACTAAGCCCGCCATCACCTTCTGGCTGGACTTGGCGAGCGCCACCGCGAGCGGCGCGACCAGAAGCGACACCAGGCCCGCGACCAGCGGCTTCGCCTTCGACACGGCGGTGACGATGCCGACTCCAACGCAAATCAGCAGCGACCAGGAGACGCCATGCGTGAAATCGGCGATGATCGTCGACGTCGCCGGCATGATCCCGCCCGTGAGTTTCGATAACAGGATCAGGCCCTGGATGGCGAAGCCGAGCGCGATGGAGAGCAATGCGATCAGCGCGATGCGCCTGACCAGCGCGCCGGCGCGCTCCGCATCGGCGGGTTCGCCGTCCGCCGCTTCGATCCAACCGTCCGTCATCTCATACGGCCTCCAACACATGCCGCAACGTAATGGCCGAGCGAAGCGGCGCTTGCAAGCCCTTGGCGTTCCTAGTCCGGCTCACGGACCCGCTCCGCAAACCAACGTGCGACCGGAGGCCCGGCCAGCAGGACAATCAGGAAGCGCATCATCTGCATAGCCATGACGAAGGCGATATCGACCGAGCCGGACGCGGCAGCAATGATGGCGACAGAATCCATGCCGCCGGGGCTGGTGGCCAGATAGGCGGTCAGCGGGTCGATGCCGAGGGAGTGGACGAGAAGCCACGCGACCGCGCCGCAGAAGCCGATGAGCAGGAGGACGGCCAGCATCACCTGCGGCAGCGAACGCCCGGCATGCGCCAGTACCTTGCGGTCGAAGCGCAGCCCGATCGACCAGCCGACCAGCACGTAGCTAATCGCAAGCAGCCAGTGCGGCAGTTGCAGCGGCAGGCCGAAGCCCGCGTGGACGACGATGCCGAGCAGCATCGGCCCGAGGAAGATCGCGGCCGGCAGGCGCGCCAGGCGGCCGCCGACAACGCCGGCCAGCGCGACGGTCAGCGTCGTCAGGAATGCGCCCCATTCCAGCGACGGAAACCAAGCGACCGGCGGCCGCTCGATCCCAGACGTGTCGACGAACAAGCGCGCGATCAGGGCCGCGGCGATCGAGACCATGATGACGCGGACATATTGCATGAAGGCAACCAGCCGCGCGTCGGCGCCGAAAGCGTCGGCCATCAGCACCATGGCGGAGGCCGCGCCCGGCGCCGAGCCCCAGATTGCAGTCGTTCCGGGAAGGATGCCCAACCGCGCGATCAGGCCGCCGAGCCCGCCGCTGGCGACCAGCGTGGCGAGCGTCGCCCCGAGCAGGATCGGCCAGTCGTCCAGAAGGGCGGCGAACAGAGCCGGTTCGAGCGAAGCCGCGATCAGGCAGCCGATGATCGCCTGCGCGCCCAGGAGGGCGACCGGCGGCAGTCTGAGCCGCGCGCCGAGAACGCCGACCACTATGCCCGCGATCATCGGCCCGATGAGAAGCCCCGCCGGCAGGTCCGCCCATTCGAACAGCGCTGAGAGGGTGACCGAAAGGGTGACGAGCAGGCTCCACCAGCCCAGCTTCGCAAGACGAGATGTCGGATCGGCCTGCTCTTGTCCCATGACCCCCTTCTAGAACCTGCCGGCGGCCGAGCGAACAGATAATCTCGCCGGGCAGCCATGCGCGAGGTCAGGCGAAGGGCACCGCCGCGGTGCCGATCGGCAGCTTCGCCTCGTCGTCGGGCTCGACATGGATGGTGACGCGGACGCTCGGTATCTCCGCCTTCAGCGCCTCCTCGATCCGGTCGCAGATCGCATGCGAATCGCCGACGCGCATGTCGGCATCGACGATGAGGTGGAACTCGATGAAGGTGGCGCGACCGGCGATGCGCGTCTTGAGATCGTGCACCTCGAGCGCGCCCTTCGAATTGGTCGAGATGATCTCGCGGATGCGGATGTTCTGGTCGAGCGGCACCGCTTCATCCATCAGGCCGCTGAGCGACGAGGTGATGACCTTCCAGCCCTGGAACAGGATGTTCAACGCCACGATCAGCGCCAGCAGCGGATCGAGGAACACCCAGCCGGTGGCGATCGCGCCGAGCAGGCCGGCGAGCACGCCGACCGAGGTGACGACGTCGGTCATCACGTGCCTGCCGTCCGCGACCAGCGCAGGCGAGCGTTCCTGCCGGCCGGCACGGATCAGGAGCCACGCCCAGACCGCATTCACCGCCGCCGCGGCAGCGTTGATGCCGAGGCCAAGGCCCGGCTCCTCGAGCGCGACAGGCGTCTGCCAGGCGCGGAACACTTCGGCGAGGATCAGCAGCGAGGCGACGACGATCAGCACGCCCTCCAGCACGGCGGAGAAATACTCCGCCTTGTGGTGGCCGAACTGATGATCCTGGTCGGCCGGCTTGTGGCTGACATTGATCGCCCAGAACGCGGCCCCGGCCGCGATGACGTTGACGATCGATTCCAGCGCGTCCGAATAGAGCGCGACCGAACCGGTGAGCCACCAGGCGGCGAACTTCATGCCCATCACGGCGAAGGCGACGATGATCGACCAGAAGGCGAGGCGGGCGACCTTGCGCTTGGGTGTCATTCGCCGGCAGGCGCTCTACGGCGCCCCCCTCTGTCCTGCCGGACATCTCCCCCACGCGGGGGGAGATCGGCTGTCATTTCCATCCGCGCCAATTCTGCAACATTCAATTCTGGCGAAAACCCGCGTGCCGGCCTATCCCCCCCCTCGTGGGGGAGATGTCCGGCAGGACAGAGGGGGGCGCGAAGGAGCGCCGCCTTTGTCAACTCCAAGCTCACGCCGCCTTCACCTTCGCCCGCCGCGGCAGGTGCGCGACGACGTTCTCGATCATGCGCATGCCGGCATTCTGGCCGAGCGTCATGATCGATTCCGGATGGAACTGCACTGCGGCGATCGGCTCGTTGCGATGCTCAAAGGCCATGATCACCCCGTCCTCCGTCTCCGCCGTGACGATGAACTCGTCGGGCAGCCGCACCGGATCGGCGAAAATCGAGTGGTAGCGGCCGACGGTGACTTCCTTGGGAAGGCCCGAGAAGACGATGCCCTGCTTGTTGATGCGGATGCGTGACGGCTTGCCATGCATCGGGATGTGAAGCTGGCGCAGCTCGCCGCCATAGGCCTCCGCCAGCGCCTGCAGACCAAGGCATACGCCGAAGATCGGCAGCCCCCGTGCCCGCGAGCGTTTGATCGTCGACTTGCAGTCGAAGTCAGTCGGTGTGCCGGGGCCCGGCGACAGTACGACGAGATCCGGGCTGAAGCGGTCGAACACTTCGTCCGGTACCGGCGTGCGCACGGTCGTGACGTTGGCCCCGGTCTGGCGGAAATAGTTGGCGAGCGTGTGGACGAAGCTATCCTCGTGGTCGACGAGCAGGATGTTGACCCCCTCGCCCACCCGCGCCGGCATGCGCTGCGTGACCGCGGCGTTGCCGGCCTTGGCCTCGCGGATCGCCGCCAGCATGGCCGACGCCTTGAGTTCGGTCTCCGCCTCCTCCTCGGCCGGGTCGGAATCGTAGAGCAGCGTCGCGCCCGCGCGCACCTCGGCGATGCCGTCCTGGATGCGGATGGTGCGTAGCGTCAGACCGGTGTTCAGGTCGCCGTTGAAATGCACCATGCCGATCGCGCCGCCGTACCAGGCGCGCTGGCTCTTCTCGTTCTGTTCGATGAAGCGCATCGCCCACAGCTTCGGCGCGCCGGTGACGGTGACCGCCCAGGCGTGGCTGAGGAAGGCGTCGAACGCGTCCATGCCCTCGCGCAGCCGGCCCTCGATGTGGTCGACGGTGTGGATCAGCCGCGAATACATCTCGATCTGGCGCCGGCCGATGACCTTGACCGAGCCGGGCTCGCAAACGCGCGACTTGTCGTTGCGGTCGACGTCCGAGCACATGGTGAGCTCGGACTCGTCCTTCTTTGAATTCAACAGCTTGAGGATCTGTTCTGAATCAGAAATTGCGTCGTCGCCGCGCCGGATGGTGCCGGAGATCGGGCAGGTCTCGACGCGGCGGCCGTTGACGCGCACGAACATCTCCGGCGAGGCGCCGATCAGATATTCGTTGTCGCCGAGATTGATGAAGAACGAATAGGGCGACGGGTTGATCGCCTTGAGGCGACGGCAGATCTCCGACGGCGCCGTCTCGCAGCGCTCGTAGAACATCTGGCCGGGCACGACCTCGAACAGGTCGCCGCGCTTGAACGAGAGTTTTGCCTTGTCGACCAGCCGGGCATATTCGCCCGGATCGTGATCGCCGCGCGGCGGAATGCGGTCGGACGTCTTGAACGGTCGCTCTTCGCCGCCGCGCGGCAAGCTCTCAGTCGAATGTCCGGCGGACGCGAAGTCGTAATGGTCGTGCCAGGCCTGGGCGGTGTAGTGGTCGACGACGAGGATCTCGTCAGGCAGGAACAGCACCAGGTCGCGCTGTCCGCGCGAGCGGTCGAGCTTCAGTTCGACGGGATCGAACTGGAAGGCGAGATCGTAGCCGAACGCGCCGTAGAGGCCGAGATTGGCGTCGTCATTGGTCTTGTAGAGCGCAACGATCGCACGCAGCACGGTGAAGACGGAAGGGACACGGCTGCGCTCCTCCTCCGAGAACACACGGCCCGGCTCGGCGATCTTCAGCGCGATCAGCGCATCCGTCGCCTGCTCTATCGCCACGTCGGCATGGGCGCCGATCGCCTTGCGGATCGCCGGCAGCATCGCCTCGCCGCGCCTGTTGAGCGCCTCGATGCGCATCTTCCGCCCGACCGCGGTGATCGCCACCGGCGGATCGATGATCGCGGTGTCCCAGCGGGTATAGCGGCCTGGATATTCGTAGTTGGAGGAGAAGACCGCGCCGCGGCGGGAACTCAGCGCGTCGATATAGGCGTCGATGGCGCCCTCATAGGGCGTCGGGCTGCGCCTTCGCGTGACCTCCACGCCGCCTTCGGTCACGAAACGCTCGGCGCCATCCGAGAGATGCTCTGTGCTCATTCTGCTCTCCGTTCCCCTTCGCGGCATCCGGGGCGGAAAATGAAAATGGCCGCCCGGATATTCCGCTGCGGCCACTGTGATTTGTACACGCGTGTAGAGGCCGCTAGAGAGCGGGCCACCACCAGTTCGCGAGGATCAACTTGCTGATCATGGACGAACGCATAGCCGCGAACGCGGCCATGTGCAACTGGAGAATTGCGGCGCCTAGGCCAGCGCCGCGCGCGTCCGCAGCACCGTGAACAGGAATGTCAGCATCGACAGAAGTGCTGCGAAGGAACCGATGATGGCAAGGATCTCGGTCTGGCCCTGGATCGCCAGGATGATCCCGGGGAACATGAACCACACCGCCAGCGTCGACAGCACGAAGTGGACCTTCGCCAGTGGATTCTGCGCCGCTGCCGGCACTACGTGATAGTAAACGCCGAACAGGCCCATCGTCACCCATCCGACCAGGTTGAGATGCGCATGCGCCGAGGCGAGCGTGTGATCATGCGACGCCGACATCCAGAGGCCGAACAGCATACCGAGCGTCACGTAGACCACTGCCGAACCGAAAAACCAGAAAGCAACTCCCCGCATATCTCTCTCCTTTGCAAGGGCTTACCCCAAGGGAAAGATTACGCATCTGCCGCCGGATTCGCCATGGGCGCGGCAGCTTGTCAGCCGGTTTTCGTTCAGCCTTCGCCCTCTCGGCTGCGTACGGCCCGCAGTGCCGCCACGACCAGCCAGCTGATGCTCGCCCAGGCGATGCCGAACGCCCAGCCCGCAGCCACGTCGCTCGGCCAGTGCACGCCGAGATAGATGCGGCTGATACCGATCGAGACCGTGAGAAGCAGGGCAACGACGAGGACATAGACCCGGATCGGCGTCGAATCGACCAGCCGTACGATCAGCGAGGCGAGCGTGAGATAGACCACCGCGCTCATCGCCGCGTGGCCACTCGGGAAGCTCGCAGTATGTACGGTCACCAGTTGCTCGACCACGTCGGGACGCGGCCGGTCGTAGAGCACCTTGAGCAGTTGGCTCACAGCCGTGCCCGACACAACCGCGAGCACGGTGAACAGAGCCGGCCCGAACATGCGGGCGACGAGAAGGTAGCCGACCACGAGCGCGACGATGATCGTCAAGAGCGGATAGCCGCCGAGCGCGGTGAGCTCCGCCATGAATTCGCGGAACCAGGGCGGTCCCAGCGGCGTCGCGAGGTCGTCCGGCTGGCGGAAGGCCAGCAGCAGCGCCCGGTCGAACGCATCGAACTCGGCCTCCGACACCTCGTCGGCGATCTGCAGGAAGGCGTAGGCGCCGACGCCCGCGATCGCGGAAAGGACAAAGGGAGCGGAAGTGATGGGCAGGTCGCGAAGGCCGCGGACGAGGTCGGTGATACGGTTCTTCATGTCTGCCTTTGTCCGGTCAGGATGCATTTGACATACGCGCCAATGGCAACGCTGGGCAATGCGGCCGCGCCATCCGCCTGGGCAAAAAGGCGGCGGCGAAAAAAATCTGCTGTAAACTGTCGAATGCGGGAAGCTCCGCGCGACATTCGCCCGGCACGCAAACGTGGCCGGAAAGGAACATCACCATGCAATACATGCTTCTCATTCACGTCGACGAAACGAAGATGCCCAAGGTCCCGACCAATGAGACCTACCAGATGGCGGCGGCCTACAACGCCTATACCGAGGCGCTGAAGAAGGCGGGCGTCCTTCTGGCGGGCGAACGGCTGAAGCCGTCCGGGACCGCGGCCGCCGTGCGCGTTCGCGACGACAGGACGGAGGTCCTCGACGGGCCCTTCGCCGACACGAAGGAACAGCTCGGCGGCTACTATCTGATCGAGACGCCGGACATGGATTCGGCGGTGCAGTGGGCCGCCCGCTGCCCCGGCTCCTCCACCGGCACGGTCGAGGTGCGCGAGGTGTGGCCAGCAATGGACCCTGCTCGTTGATCTCTGCGGAGGCAGACGCTGCGGCGCGGGCGGCGGCCGAACGCGCCGCCCGCGACAGCTACGGGCGGCTGGTCGCCTATCTCGCGGCGCACACGCGCGACATTGCAGGCGCGGAGGACGCGCTGGCGGATGCGTTCGCCAGTGCGCTCGCCCAGTGGCCGACGAGCGGCGTGCCGCAGAAGCCCGAGGCCTGGCTGCTTGCCGTCGCCCGCCGCAGACAGGTCGACGCGAGCCGCCGGCGGCGCACGGCCGATGCCGCGAGGGAGCATGTCGCCATGATCGAGGACGAGCGCAGCGGCATCGCGGCGGACGAAGGCTTTCCCGACGAGCGGCTGAAACTGATGTTCGCCTGCGCGGCCCCGGAGATCGAGCCGGCGATGCGCGCGCCGCTGATCCTGCAGACCCTGCTCGGCTTCGACGCGGCCACCATCGGCGCCGCCTTCCTGGTGTCGCCCGCCACGATGGGCCAGCGCCTGGTCCGCGCCAAGTCGCGCATCCGACAGAAGGCCGTGCCGTTGCGGATTCCGGACCGGTCGGACATGCCCGGACGCCTCGACGCGGTGCTGGCAGCGATCTACGCCGCCTTCGCGGAAGGATGGAGCGACGCGGCGGGCGCGGATGCGCGCCGCACCAATCTCGCCGGCGAGGCGATCTGGCTCGGACGCGTCCTCTCGGCTCTGTTGCCGTCTGAGCCCGAGGTGCTGGGGCTTCTGGCTCTGATGCTGTTCGCGGAAGGCCGCAGCGCCGCGCGGCGCACGGCCGCCGGGGCCTATGTGCCGCTCGCCGAACAGGACGTCGCCGCGTGGAACGACGAGCTGATCGACGAGGCAGAGGCGCTGCTCCTGCGCGCCAGCCGTTTCGGCGCCTTCGGCCGCTATCAGATCGAGGCTGCGGTGCAATCGGCGCACTGCGCCCGCAGGCGGACGCGGCATGTCGACTGGCCGGCGATCCGGCTTCTCTACGAGGCGCTGGCGGGGATCTGCCCCTCCCCGGTCGTGGCCGTCAACCTCGCCGTCGCCATTGCCGAAACCGACGGGCCCGAAGCCTGCTTGAGACATCTGGACGCCGTGGCGGACGATGCGCGGCTGACGGACTACCAGCCCTACTGGGCCGCGCGTGCGGACCTTCTCGCCCGCTGCGGCGACGTACCCGAGGCTCGGCTCGCCTACGAGCGCGCCACCGGCCTGCAGAGCGATCCGGCTACAAGGGCGTTTCTGATTGCCCGTCGCGAGCGGCTCGGGGCCAGCCTCAACTGACGCAGGCACCGGAAGGGTGTATCGGGCGCCTCAGCGCAGCGGCTCGCCGGGTTGGAACGCCTTGCGGATCATTTCCGCCATGCCGAGGATGGCCGCGCTCGAACGGCGCGGGTTGCGCTTGAGGATGACCCGCGAGGCGTCGATCGGGGGAAAGCCGTCCGCCGCCGTCAGTTCGCGGCAGTCGGACGGGATCGCGCTGCGCGACAGCGAGGCGATCGCGAGCCCCGCCGACGCCACGCTGACGAGGCCCGCCAGCGTGTCGCTGGTATAGGCGACACGGTAATGTATGCCGTAGCGCTGCAGCGAGGCGATGGCGAAACGCGAGCACCAGTTCGATTCATCGTTGAACAGAGCCACCGGAACGGGGTCCCGGTCTTCCAGACGACAGCCGACCGACGCCGCCCAGACCGTCGGGTCAACGCACAGGACGTCATGGTCCAGCTGCAGGTCGGGCACATAGGCGACCACGAGGTCGAGCTGGTCGTGGTCAAGCGCGGCAAGCTGCTTGACCGAGGTAGCCGACCGCACCGTGACCTCGACGGCCGGATGCCGCTCGGCGAAGGCGGCGAGCGCGCGCGGCAGGATCGTCTGGCCCCATTCCTCCGGCACGCCGATGCGCACCGGGCCGTCAAGCGGCGTGGTGCGTATCGCGACAGCCGTCTCGTCGAGCAGGCCGACGACGCGACGCGCGTAGGGCAGAAGCTGGTCTCCACGCGGGGTTAGCGCGACACCGCGCGGCCCCCGCGTGAACAGGGCCTCCCCCACGCCCTCCTCCAACCGCCTGACCTGCATGCTGACCGCCGATTGGGTGCGCCCGACGCGCTCGGCGGCGCGGGTGACGTTCCCGGTCTCGGCAACCGCGAGGAAGGTGCGCAGAAGGTCGCTTTCGAGCGGAACGGTCATCTGTCGCCATCAGCAAAAACGATTTCTGGCATTGTCACTATTCGTTTGTCGAATGTCAAACGGAGCGAGACCATGTGCATGCCTCAAAGGACACGCCCATGGCCGAGACTTGCCCTGCCCACGAAAAGACCCTGCTGATGCGCCTCATCACCGCCTGGCGCCACCTGCGCATCGAAGCCGCCCGACGCCGCACTCTGGAACACTTCGTCGCCCGGGGCGATGCGCGCCTGCTGGAAGACACCGGCATGGACCGGGCGGAGGCGGAGGCGCTCATCGAGCAACGGCGGCTGCACCGCGTGGCGGACCTGACCGGCCTGCGCGGACGCGGTTCGTAAATGCGGTGCCTCAGGCGCGGCCGAGCCCCATGCGGCCGAGAAGCCCTGTCGCAACGCGCGCTGACCGAATTCGGAGAGATCGAGCAGCCGGCCATGGCGGCCACGCTCTCGCGAATGGAGCGCGCCGGGCTGATATCCTGCGCCGCCCCGCCCTCGACGACCGCCGCGCCTGGCTCTATTCGCTGAGCCCGGAGGGCCTGGAGAAGAGCATCAAGGTCCGCGAGGCGGGCCGCGAGATCAATGAGGCGGCGCTCGCTGGCCTGTCGGAGGCCGAGCGCGAGGCGCCGCTGGCGGGGCTGGCGAAAGTGGTTGGCAATCTGGAGGCCTATCTCGCGAAGCAGAAAACCGCGAGTGGCTGAGCCTGGTCAGGCACGGTTCTAGAATAGCCCCTCGATATACCCCATCTCGTTGAGGAAGATCTTCTCCGAAGACGGGGCTTTGGGCAGGCCGGGCATGGTCATGATCTCGCCGCAGATCGCCACGACGAAGCCGGCGCCGGCGGACAGCCGCACCTCGCGCACCGGCACGACATGGCCGGTTGGCGCGCCGCGCAGGTTGGGGTCGGTCGAGAAGGAATACTGCGTCTTGGCCATGCACACCGGTAGGTGGCCGTAGCCCTGTTGTTCCCACTGGTGCAGCTGGTCGCGTACGCCCTTGTCGGCGATCGCCTCCAGACCGCGATAGATGCGCTTCACGATCGTGTCGATCTTGTCGAACAGCTTCATCTCGTCGGGATAGAGCGGCGCGAACTGCGCCTGGCCGCTCTCGGCGAGCTGCACCACCTTGTGCGCCAGTTCCTCGATGCCGGCCGAGCCGTGCGCCCAGTGCTTGCACAGGATCGCCTCTGCGCCCTGCTCGGCGACATACTCCTTCATCGCTGCGATCTCGGCATCGGTGTCGGTGGTGAAATGGTTCATCGCCACGACGACCGGCACGCCGAACTGCTTCACGTTCTCGATGTGGCGGCCGAGATTGGCGCAGCCCTTCTTCACCGCCGCGACATCCTCCCTGCCGAGGTCTTCCTTCTTCACCCCGCCGTTCATCTTCATCGCCCGCACCGTGGCGACGATGACGGCCGCAGCCGGCTTCAGCCCGGCCTTGCGGCACTTGATGTCGAAGAATTTTTCCGCCCCGAG
>VFQN01006823.1_pt1 | contig 12735 bp, 21 predicted proteins | sample 3512371 | NCBI WGS metagenome assembly VFQN01 (sample SAMN10412370, study PRJNA504923) | tailings metagenome | isolation source: Replicate 2 from Balatoc abandoned mine | place: Philippines: Itogon, Benguet | collected 2017-08-28
CCCGTCTCACCACTACTACCTCCACCTCGCGTTACTAGTACTTTGTTTCCCCCCCCAGGCCCTCAACCGCATGTCCCGCGCGCTGGACGAGCTGGTCATCACCGGCGTGCCCACCACCGCCCCCTTCCACAAGCTCATCATGGGCCACGAGGCCTTCAGGCGCGGGGAGGTGGGTTCGGGGCGTGTGTACTTTGGGGCTGTTGTGCACAAAAGGCGGTTGCCGCACGGGTTCCCTTCGCACCAAGGCTGACCGTGGGGCACGAGGCCTCCAAGCGCGATGGTGTGAGGGAACAGCTGGGTGGGGCTGGGGTTGGGCTGAGCGTCAGCACGTACACTTGCCCGCGCTGTGCCGTATCCTCGGGCCTCCGCACGAGGTTGTTGGGGCCCTGCCCAACAGACGGCACCTCACGCGTCAGGCGTGCGCGGGCATGGCCGCCTCCGGGGCCCACACCCCTCTCCTGCGGCCCCCAGCTACCCACTCGGACCCACTAACCCACCAGGCCCACCCTCATTCACCCTTCACCCCACAGGTCGACACCGGCTTCATCGTGCAGCACGCTGAGGACCTCAAGGAGCCCCCGGCCACGCCCAAGGTGGGTAACAGGGCGGGGGCAGGGGGCCGGGCAGCTGAGGAGAGCGACAGCGGGACGGGGGCACTGTGGTGGTGGCAGTGGCGAGTAGTCAATAGACATTACTATTCTCAACCAATAAAGCAAATGGTCAGGTTATGCACCTTCCAAAGCTTGCGTCAAGTGAGCATCCAGCCGCTGGGAAGCTGCTGTGTGAGTAGTGCTTGCATGCACCGACAGCCCCACCGAGCCCCGCTCACCCCCCTGGCGGCCCCTCACTCCCCTGCTCACCCGCACCGCCCCCCCCCCCCTGCCGCCCCCAGGTCCGCACCTACCTGTCCGACGTGGTCAAGGCCCGCAAGACCAAGGTCGGCAAGTAAGACAGAGCACCGCCAAGGACAGAGGAGGGGGAGCGATAGGGGAGACGTGCAGCGAGGGCTGCGGACAGGGGTGACAAACAGCGCTGCATGCACGCCGTGGTCGGTCGACGTGTTGGGCCACCAGGCGTCTGCAGTTGTAGCGGATGAGGCGGAGGCGAAGAAGAGGGTGGTGTCGAGCAGCGGCCCTCATCTAACTGTGTGTAAGTGTGTGGTGTAAGTAAGGAAACGGCTGTGGCACCGGAGGCACGTGTATGGGCACGTGGCACGTGGGTGACACGCTGCTTGGCGTGGGCGGAGGGGTGGTGCGCCGCCGCTGCCTTGGGCAGCATGAAGGTGTGTCCTTTTGAAACGCCGCAAGATGTGTGTTGTGTGTCGGCTCGAATGCGTTGCTGTTGCACTGTGGAGCACTGACAGGGGGGTGGCGTGGTGGAAAGGGCTGCCCGCTGGCGCCGATTTTGCTTCTCGCGGCGCCGGCATACACTGCGTGGCACCCTGTCCGGGGCAGGCACACGCAGCAAGTCCACACATGTAATGCTCTGCGCAGGATGAGAGAAGACTCCGCTGGCCTCGACCGTGTCTTGTGATCGGCGGGCTGCCAACGGCTGCCAGTGCGGAGCGTGCTACCTGGTTCCACCTCTGGTGCCGCACCTGTACGCCCGGCCTGGGACCCTGCGGGCGACGCAGGGCCCAGCGTGCCTCGGGCCGTCTCCCTGCCAGCAGACATGCTGCTTGAGTCTGCATAACACCACGGCACAGATTGTTGTATAGCCTGTGCAGTGACAGCAGGGGGGTGGGAAGCAGGGGTGGGAAGGGGGATACCGGTACGTTGCGGCCTTCTTTGTATCACGGGATATAATGCCACCACGATCAGGGAGGGCCATGCAGGGTGCACGCCTCAGACCGTGGCGGCGCTACGTACGGCGCTCGGACCCATGGCGGGCGTGGTAGGTGACTGGGGCCGCTGTTGGTCCACGAGGTGCTGGCGGCTGGGCACCGGCGCAGGCATCGCACGACAGGGCGTTCGGGACAGGAGCACGACATAAGACGTACAACGTGCTGGTCCAGTATGCTGCTGGCCTGTCGTGTCGACCCTGTGTGCGTCCAGGTGCGTCAGCAGCGCCGCATCCCAATTCGTTCCCGGCTCACACAGGCCAAGGTTCAGCGCATCAGCGGCAGCGAGCGCATACACCTCGGCCCTACGCCAGCAAACCGAGTGCTGCGCCTGCGCCTGCGTGCGCCCAGTGCGTGCGGAACACGTCCTCCAGGCCGGCAGGCTCACTTCCAGGAGTGCCAAGTGTACCGGTATCCTTGAAACACAACGTCACCGTCAGCCGCCTCACGAAAATACATGGCAAGGTTGCCTGCCGGTCAGCCCAAAGCTGCCTTCGTCCGTACGCCAAACGCACCTCTTCTAAGGAGCACGCACTGCTCCGTCCCGCCCGTCCAGCCGCACCACCGTGTCCTGCCCTGGCCAACCGGCACAGCGCCCTGGTCAGCGGGGGACCTACTCCTTGGTCAGATCACCCAGATTGGCCGCGGGGGGACTGTTGCGAGGTGGGAAGGGACCCAGGTGGGAGCCCCGCCAAGGTGTGACCGCACGTACCCATCATGCTAAAGAGTTGCGTGCATCAAACCGTGTCACACCGCGACCGACAAGGGCCGCCCGGCGTTATTCTCCGACTGGCGCGTGCCAGCTCCCACGCCACCAAGCCACAGGCTCCCATGGTTGCGCGGCTGGCATCGGCAGAACTTTAGCTCCACGACTGATGTACATCGATATGTCAAAGAGGGATATTCCAGCTGTGCTAAACGCTTTGGTCATCGGTCCCCAAGCGGGGGCTGCGTGGTCCCCGACGTGGAAAGCCTTCCTATTTTGGCATTCCCGGAGGCCGAGCGCGAGCATGCCCGGACCCTAAAACTTGTGTACCTATTGCAAGGTACGTGAGGGCTTACAACACAAGGTTGTGCTGGCCGGGGATTGCCGCGATTCTCACATGGGATGTCGAGCGGGTACTTAGTTAACCTTCGGCAGCAGTGTGTGTGAGCCTCACACCACCGGCCTGCGGCAGCACCCCAGGACCCATCGCTGCACCGCACGCACCGCACCCACTGCGCCCGCCGTTGGCGCCACCATCACCCCGGCGCCCCTCAGGTCTGCCGTACCCGTACGCCTGCACCGCCCGCCGCACCCTTGATCAACCGCTCCAACCACCGCCACCAGCCGCTTCGACTGCCCCACACCCCTATTAAGCGTACTCATGCGTGCGCTGCGGAGGCTGCGCTGCGGAGGCTGCCGCCCCCTGCTGCCCCTGCTCATCCCCTTGCCCCTGCGACCCTTGCCCCTCCCCCTGCTGCCCCCTGCGCCCCTTGAGCACGTTGGCTATGAAGAACTCCCCTGCCCTGTAGGAGGAGCGCACCATGGGCCCGCACGCCACGTACAGGAAGCCCATGTCCTGCAGAGCGACAGGAGAAGAGGAGAGGAGCAGCACAGCAGGACGGGTAAGCAAACCGTATTGCGGCTGGTTCGAAAGGTAGACGCTCAGTCTGTTGGTCTGTTGGTCGACGAAACCTAATGCGCTGTACAGTGTCCAGTTTGACGACACGTGGCCCAGAGCATGTACCTGTACCATACTAGCACAATGGGGTTGAGGGAAGTCTTAAGGCGGTCGGCCCTGGCAAGGCTTGAGAGTCACGTGTGCCCCCCTGTCCCCCGCTCCCCCCGCGCCGCCCCGCACCTTGGCCAGCTGCTCGTACGCCGCGAACGCCTCCGGGGTCACGAAGTCCTCCACCGCCATGTGCTTCTTGGTGGGCCGCATGTACTGGCCCAGCGTCACTACGTCCACGCCGTGGGACCTGTGCGAGGGGGTGGGAAGATTAATACACAGGTGCTGATATGACATATGTAACACCTCACGATGCATGCACTGTCCCACGTGACCACGTCCACGCCGTGGGACCTAAAAGGAAAGGTACGCACATCGGTGCTACTGAAATGTGCCTTGAGCAACTTGGTGCACTTCGTGGACCAGGGCGCGACCCAGCCTCACTCGTCCACCCCGTGGGTCCTGGGGTGGCCGTGGGTGGTATGGTAGAATTGGTTATGTGAGTGGCAAGGTAGCGCTGGTGGGCCCACCTCCCCTTCAACACACGCACCCTCTGCACACCCCCCTGCCCCACCTGAGGGCCCTGAGCGCGTCCACCACCTCCGACTGTCTCTCGCCGCACCCCAGCATGATGCTGCTCTTGGTCACCTGCAGGAGTCATGGGTGTGTATTAGCGCGTGTGTGCATGTGAGTGTTGCTTCTATCCGTACCCCAGCATGATGCAGCTCTTGGTCACCTGCGGAGTGCATGGGTGTGTGAGAACAGGCGGACTTGATGTGTTGCGGCATCATTGGAGTACTGGTAATTGCCAATCCACGAGTGGCCGAGACAGCAACCCCCTGTGTTGCGGGCTGGTAGCCCAGTCCGATGACTGCATACCCGCTGTGTGCTACACCTGCGGTGCACACACACCCCAGTCCCTTCCCCTGCCAGCGAGGGTGGGCCCTAGCCCCCCACCCCCACCCCGCACCACGTGCACCACACACTGGCAGGTAGCAGGAGCAGCCGGGAAGCCAGGCACCACCAAGTCCCTCCCGGCCGACCCTCCTTGCCGTCCGCATCTTGCAACATGTATCACTGCCCCCGCCGAACCCACACCCTCCCCCGCTGCCCCCGTTGCTCTCCGTGTCAGGTAGCAGACTGCGCCTGCCATCCCACCGCCCACCGCCTCCGAGCCCTCCCCACCTGCGCCCCGAGCTCCTTGGCCTTGGCCAGCATGCGCAGGGACTGGGACCAGCCCGCGCGCCGGTCGCGGACCACGCCCTGTGGGAGGTGGGCGGGGGGAGGGGTTGGGTTCGGCGGTGGGAAGACGTGTTGCAGGCGGAGGGGTGCGTGGGTGCGGAGCGAGGGGCACCTGACTGCACCAATGTAGGCAGAGGGCGGGGTAACGGGTACGTGGGGCGCGCAGCGTGTGCAACGGTGCAGTTGCTGGGGTAATACTCGGGGGAGAGCCAACAGGTACTAGGTGCAGTGACGGCAGTAGCATCGGCGACTACTATAAGGCTTAACAACGCGCGGGGTGTGCGAGGTTGTGCCCGCACAGCGCGCCGTAGCGGGGGAACCAACTCCGCCGGAACGCCTTTGGAACGTCATCGTCCACGGTCGTATTGGGTTAAGGTTGCATGACGCAAGGCAGCGCAGACTGTTCTGGTGGAAGGTGCGCTGAGTGTGAGCGATGGCTCCGCAGCCAGCCCGCAGACCAGCCCGGTGCACCCGGCGGTTCCAGGGCGCCTGTTCCTTCATCCCGCCCTCCTGCCCTCCCAGCCCCCGTCCCCACCTGCAGCCTCTCCACCGTCTCTATGTTGTGTGCGTACACGTCCAGCCCGCTGTCCACCACGGTCTGGGGGAAGGGGGACAGGGGCACGCAAGGTTTGGAGGGAGAGAGGAGAGAAGGCCACCAACATGCCAAGGAACCCCACATATGCCTGGGGGCCAGTGGGTGTCAGAGAACGCGCGGCAGGACGCGGGCCCCGCATGCAGGTGCACCACACGCCCCACCCCGCCACGCACTGGCCCTGGGGTACCACCGCCGCCTCCCCCTCCTGCCTTACCCCCACGCAGGCCCCACTGCCCTGGAAGGCGTCACGGCCTCCCGCTGCCGGGTGCGCTCCCAAACCACCCCGGCCCCGCCACCAGCGCGTCCACCGGCAGCCGCCAGGGTGGACACATCCGCATGTGCCTCCCTGAACACATCCTAATACACATCCACGCTAATACACACACCTTGACGCACTCCTCGTTCCCCTGGAAGTTCGGCCCCAGCGCCTCCACCAGCAGCCCCCAGGGTGGACCCGTACCTGACACACCTCCTAATACACATCCACGCTAATACACACACCTTGACGCACTCCTCATTCCCTTGGAAGTCCGGCACCAGCGCCTCCACCAGCAGCCTGCCCTCCGTCTTGGTCTTGAGGGCGCGGATGGTGGCGGCAATGTGGCCCGCGCCGCCGTCAGGGAGGTCGTCGCGGTCCACGCTGCGGGGTTGCATGAAGGGGGCGGTAGAGTAAAACAGACTGTGCGTGAAGCCGATGGGGCCGGCAGGGCGGTATATGCGAAGGGCCGCTTGAGAGGCGCCGCCGTCGGGCAGGTCGTCACGGTCCACGCTGCCTGGAGAGATGCCAGGGATAGGGATAGCGTATGTGCATGATGAAAATGAGGATGAATATGGAATATGAGGGAGGTGAAGGGTGTTGAAACTCACAGCGACTATAAGCCAGGGAAGGCTGAAGGGAAGTGCAGCGATGCACTGCTGCAGGGCAGGTCGTCGCGTTGCAGGCTGCGGCACACGGCGAACGCGCCCACCCTTCCACCTCCCACCCGCCCACACCCGATCCCACCCCCACCCCCATCCCCAACCCACCCCCCATTACCCACCTTGTGAGCACCACGTAGTCCAGCCCCCACGCCGCTATGGCCTTGGCCACGTTCTCCGGCTCGTGGGGGTCCAGGGGGGGAGGCGCCTTGCTGGTCTTGACGGCGCAGAACCTGGGGGGAAAGCGAGGTTAAGGGGTGGGTGAGAGTTGTGGGTTACGGGCGGTACAACAGGCGGGTTGCAGGGTGTGGTAACAGCTGCACAGGGTCGCACATGGGGGTAGGGTCAGGGGCATGGAGCGACGACGGCGGCCAACGGCTAGGGGAGCCCCATGCTGCTCGGCGCGCCACGGTAATGTAAGCCGGGAGGCCGAGGCGCGGGGCGAAGCAGTCCGTGCCAGGCAACCACGCGACCCCCAGCACACCAGCCCCCAACAACCCCGCGGCAACCCGGCCCCGCATTGTTCTTCCCCCCCGCACCCAGTCCGGTACCACCGCCACCACCATCGCGCCCTTGCGCACCATGCCCTCATTGCCCCCTCCCCATCTGCACCCCCGCGTGCACGCGTTCCCCATAAGCACGGTGGTGGCGGTGGGGTCTCAGTACACCTATCCAGGCACACCCACGCACCTGCACCCCCGCGTGCACGTGTCCCCCATGAGCATGATGGTGGCGGTGGCCGTGTGTCCGTCCCCGCCGCCCCAGCACTCGCCCAGGTTGGGACAGCGCGCCTCCTCGCACACAGTGGACAGCTTGAGCTCGCGCAGCTTGGCCTAAGGGCGGCCGGGAATAAAGGGAGGGTGCGGAAAGGAGTGACCGGAAAGTAAGCACATGAGCCATCAAGCGACAATGTTGAATGTGGGTGGCAGTATCAGACCAGGAAGGAACCAAGCCAAGAGGGGCGGGGCACGTCAGTGGGCTAGGCGTCGCAGGGGTTCAGGGAGAGGCATGCTTTTCTCAGTGGCCTCGTGCGACTGGTGCGCCGCCCGACGCCCTGCCGCGCGGCGGCCCCACCCGCCACCCCCTTGCCGACCAGGGTTGGGCGTGCGCGCGCAGCGCTCTGTCGCACATGCACCCTTCCCGTCCCAATCATATTCCTTTCCTCTTTTCCCCCATCAGCCGCCCACCTTGATCTCCGTGTACTTGTCCCCCCCGGGCAGCTTGGTGCGCTTCATCCAGTCGGGCTTGCGCTGCTTGGCCTGCAGAGGTGAGGGGGTGCGAGGAAAGCGGCTATACAATACAGAGTGGTTAGCGGAGGTTGGATGTGCGTGTGTGGAGGCGCGCTGCTGGGGTCCAACGTGGTGGGAGGCTCAGCGTGTCCGCTGGCGCTGTGTCTCGGCTACGCTTTCCAAACGGCTGGGACCCGAGGCACGCGTCCCCCCGCAGCGCTTTGCCGCTCTGCGGCGGCACCCCACCCGCGCTCCCACGTGGAGCTGACCCTGCCAGGCCACATTCAGCCTCCAGCCCCTGTCCTCCGCCCGCAGCCCACACCGCTGCGGAGTGGAGGGCCCTCCGCCTGCCCCCCTACCCAGGCGGCGGGCCCCGCCAGGACGCGGCGAGGCCGCAGGGCGCTGCCCCTCAACCTCAACCTCAACCTCAACCTCAACCTGCTCCACCTCAACCCACCCAGTGGGCCCAACCTCCGTGCTGCCGCCGTCAGCAGCCCACAGGCCGCAGGCCCCAGATGGCATTCAAATCCAGGTCGTGTTGCCCCAATTGCCTTCACCACCCGAACCCCGCTCCCACACCCACACCCACGCCCGCGCCCCGCCGCCACCACCGCAGCCGCTGCGCCCCAGCACGTCCCTGCGCCCGCCAGCCCACCCAAACCCCACAGCCTCGCCAATGGACCGCAGGGCCCCGCCTCCGTGGCGCCACGTGCCGCCATGCCCCTCCCGCCCAGGCACTCGTCCAACCCGGCAGCCACACACATCCACCCACCTGGCGACATCCCAGGGGCCCTGTGCGGCCCCTCCTTGCTGTCCTTTGGCCCTCTCTCCTTACCCCCTTCTAGCCCCGGCCTCCTCCCTCCCTCCCTCCCCGTCCCCCACCGTCCAGCTGGGCGCCTTCATGGAGTACTGCGCCACCACCTCCTCCCCCGTAAGGAACTCGCCAAAGTCGGGGCCTGGAAGGGGGAAAAGGTGGGGTAGCTGGGCTGAGGGCGGAAGGCGGGAGGGGGGAGGGGGGAGGGCAGTGCGGCTGGGAGCCGGGAGCTGCCGTGCGGTGGCAACGTGCTTGGCTGCCCTTTTGCCCTTCTACAGCGTATGCATACAGCTCCGCCGCCCGGTGCTTCCCCAGTCGCCTTGAGATCCCTTCACCGCATCCCTCGTCTCAGCGCTTGCCCTCTGGTGCCCCCGCCTCCTGCGGGGGCAGCCGCAGAGCAGCCCACCGCCAGCCTGCCCCAGCCGCAAGCCTGGAGCAGCCGCAGCGGCCCCGCCCGTACTCTGTCCCCATGCCCACGAGGACCTCCGTCTGCCCCAAGTACCCTGCACGCCCCCAGGCACGCCGCCACGGCCGTAGGGGCCGTTGCCGCCGACAGCGTGCCGAGGGCCGCCCACACAGCAGCTGCTCCTCCCCTTGGGTGGATGGATCCCTCCGCTTTGGCCACAACCCCAGCAATGCACACGGCTCCCACCCCGGCCATACGTGTCCTTCATCAACCAAGTCAGGCGAGCACCCCGCAGGCTGTGTACGGCCATGCCACGCCTCATGGGCTGCCGCTGCCGCTGCCGCAGTCCCGGCCCCAAGCCGCAGCGCGCCTCCGGGCTTACGACCCCACACGTGAACTCCAGTGCCCAGTGCCCAATCCCCGGCCCCTGGACAGCGGATACAGCATTGCCCTAGAGAGCTAACCGCATTCCTCACCCATAACACTGAGTCAGGGGCCGGGGCCCCGGGGGCAATCTGGGGGTTAGCCTCTGGGGGATCGGGGGGTCCGAGCAGCGCATGGTAGGTTTCCCCATAAGCCCCGGGACCGACCGCGCGCCGTCCGGCTGCCCACCTTGCGCCAGCTTCCTCCGCAGGGCCTCCACCGCCGTGTTGACGGTTTGACCGGATGAGCTGGTGGAGGGGCTGGGGGAAGCTGCCACAGCTGCCTCCGCGGGAGCCTGCGTCGCTGAGCTGGTGGTGCCATACCCGCGCGCGTGCGCCACGAAGGAAGCGCTCAAGCACGGTGCTGCCGCCGCCGCTGCTGCTGCTGCCGCTTTACAGCCTGCTGTGCTGGCCTGCTGCCCAGAAGTCGAGGCGATGGCCTCCCCGAACCAGCGCGAGGCTTGCCCAACGAGCCACGGTGCGCCCGAGCGCACTAGCCCAGCCGGGCTAGTCATTAATGAGCTAATTCAGCCGTGCAATATATAGCGCAAAGCTAAATTAGCGAGCGGGTGTATCAGTTGGCAGGTCGGTGGTTCGCCAGTCCTTTCGACTGGCAAGGCTCCGGGTCAGCAGTTCTTGAAGGACGATATCAATCATGCGCTGTTGTGCACTCCCGCACTCAGCAGCGTGCTTGAGGGCGCCCTGCATCGCACTTCCCATTGTGCCGTACACAGCGCCCAATACACGGGTTCCACCTGCATACGCGCCCCTTCTCTTTCACCGGGTAAGAGCAAGCAGGCTCGCGGCCGGTGTCTTAAAAATGCCGAAGATCGGGTACTACCGCAACTGTAGGTGCAGAGGAACTTTGTCGGGGCGGCCGCCAGTTTCGGGTCATTTAAGCCTTACGCGACAGTATAGACGCAGACACACATGCTGTAGTAGGAATCAGTGTTTGGTATGCATGTCCTGAAGCTTGCTCGGCGCCGCCCGGTCGCCCAATGGTGGCGGCCAAGTGTTGTGCTCCCGCCGAGCTTGCCGTGCTTGCGACAGGGCTACTCAAGTCTAGTCGAAAGATTATATCTAATATCCCATCAGCATGCTCTTTGAGCTGCTGCGCTGGGCCGGACAGCAGAATGACAACCCCGCCCACTGTGGCGTCTGCTGCTCCGCGTAGATGGCAAGACCTTCAAGAAGCCCCGGCGCCCTTATGAGAAGGAGCGCCTGGACGCTGAGCTGAAGCTGGTCGGCGAGTATGGCCTGCGCAACAAGCGTGAGCTGTGGCGCGTGCAGATGGTGCTGAGCAAGATTCGCAATGCTGCTCGTACCCTGCTCACGCTGGACGAGAAGGACCCCAAGCGCATCTTCGAGGGCAACGCGCTCATGCGCCGCATGAACCGCTACGGCCTGCTGAACGAGAGCCAGGACAAGCTGGATTACGTGCTGGCCCTGACGCCCCAGGTAGGGGGGTGGGAGGGTCCCACATGGCGACGAGCATGCACCATGGCCTTGCCTCTCAAACCTCGCACACCACACCAAGTAAATGACAGTACTCCTCGTCATCCAAAGCTCTGGGTATGCAAACCGCTGACCAGGAGTCCCACCCCTCGTTTCAACCCCTTCAGGACTTCCTGGAGCGCCGCCTGCAGACCCTGGTGTTCAAGCAGGGCCTGGCCAAGTCCATCCACCACGCCCGCGTGCTGATCCGCCAGCGCCACATCCGGTGAGCGCAGCGCGGGCAGCGGAGGGAGCGCAAGGGGGAGGCAGCAGTGCCCGGGGGCTCAGGAGACGAGCGTAGTATAGCACGTGTCAAGCACAACATGCAGCCAGCGGTGCTGGTCACCGGTGTCAGCGGGAAAGAGTCCATGGGCTGCAGCAGCCGCAGCAGCCGCCGGCTTTGGCGTTCGGCGGTCTCGGCGGCATCAGTGGTCGTGCGCGCGGCCCACGGCGCCCAGGGTAACCCCGGCGCCACAGCCCCGGCTCCTTCCTCCCGCCATGTGCGGCTGCGGCACTGGGTGGCGGTGTCGCTGTGGGCGGCAGCCCGAGGCCGGCTGCCGGAGGTAGGCTGGCCCCGGCGGGGCCTGGCGGCAGCAGCCTGGGCCGGGCAGGGGTGCTGCTGCCGGGCGCAGCCGCAGGCCGTAGCGCTGGCGGCGGCGCATGGCGGCATGCCGCTGGGAGGGACTGCAGCCAGCGCTCTTGACGGGCCAGGAGCCGGCAGCAGCAGCATTAGCCGGCAGCCCTCTTGCCGATGCACTTGTTTCGCACTCAGCGCTACGACGCTACGTACTTTGCGTTCTACATGCAACTTGGCGCTTTGCCTTGTGGGCTCACGCTTGTTCCGCCCCCTTCTCGCACCTCTCTGCCTCCTCCCCCATTCACAGTGTGGGCAAGCAGGTGGTCAACGTGCCCAGCTTCATGGTGCGCGTGGACAGCCAGAAGCACATCGACTTCGCGCTGTCCAGCCCCTTCGGCGGCGGCCGCCCCGGCCGCGTGAAGCGGAAGAACGCCAAGTGGGTGGCGCCGCCTGGGGCGGGGGGCACGTGTGCGGGGGCAACTGCACGAGCCTTTGTGTGCGTGCAAGGGACGGGGGCTCGGTGGCAAGCGAGCAATGTGGGCAGGCTGGGTGTTACGTGCAAACGCCTTGGGGTTGGTTAGGGACTCAAGCTTCACGGTGGGATGCTTATTGCAGTGCACAAAGGAAAGGGTCCTCCCCCTAGCTGAGAGGGCGTGCTGGAGTGGACACGCAGCGCTCTCTTTGCACCACATGTGGGCTGTGCGCATTGCTATGCCGCACCCTTGCCAGGCAACACGGCCTTCTCTCTGACGCGCTCCCTGGCACGTTCACGCCCGCCTTTCTGACACGCTCCCTGGCACGTTCACGCCCGCCTTTCTGACACGCTCCCTGGCACGTTCACGCCCGCCTTTCTGACACGCTCCCTGGCACGTTCACGCCCGCCTTTCTGACACGCTCCCTGGCACGTTCACGCCCGCCTTTCTGACACGCTCCCTGGCACGCTGCCGTCCCGTGCAACTCATTGTCCGAGCAGGAAGGGCGGCGACGGCGGCGACGACGACGAGTGATCCGCTGGAACCGTGGGAGCCACTGGGGGCGCCACCGGGGGGGCAGCCGCAGGGGCCGGGCAGCGGGCAACCGCGGCTGTGCCCCGTGGGGGAGCCGCTTTGTAACGCCTGTAGAGGCGCCTATGACGTGTGCCTTGTGTCTTGGTCAACGACAGAACGAACCGCCACAACCAGCAGCACTCGCCGCAGTTTCGTTCCAGCGGTCGGTCGTGGATCCAGGTGCAGTGGTGGAAACGCATGCCTGGGCTACAGCTCCATGTCGGTGATCTCGTGGGAGACGCAGCACCTGTTAAGAGACGCAAAGCCACTCCAGAGGCACATCAGCCACGCCATATTGCCACCGCCTTTCACACAATTGAGCCAGTACCGCCTCGTATAGTATACCGGTGAGGTCGAGTGGTTACCTCCAGTGTTCCGATCTTCCGTGGGGGCTTTCGGATGGCGCGTCGAAACAGGTGCCTCCAGGGGACCCAACTTTC
>VFQN01006824.1_pt1 | contig 12733 bp, 9 predicted proteins | sample 3512371 | NCBI WGS metagenome assembly VFQN01 (sample SAMN10412370, study PRJNA504923) | tailings metagenome | isolation source: Replicate 2 from Balatoc abandoned mine | place: Philippines: Itogon, Benguet | collected 2017-08-28
CCCCCCTCGCCCCCCCCCGCCCCCGCCTGCCCCCCCTCCTCGCCCCCCTCCGCCCCCGCCTGCCCCTCCTCCTCCCCCCCCTCCGCCCCCACCTGCCCCACCTCCTCGCCCTCCTCCGCCCCCACCTGCCCCTCCTCTTCGCCCCCCTCCGCCCCTACCGGCCCCTCCTCAACGCCCCCTCCGCCCCCACCTGCCCCTCCTCCGGCTGCTCCGGCAGCTCCCCCAGCCTGCCCGCCTCGTGCAGCTGCCGCAGCACCAGCCCCTTGGCGGCCGCGATGCCCACCAGCACACCCAGGGCGCCGTCGAACCTGCAGGGGGCCAGGGTAGGGGGTCAGCAGGGTGCAACGGGCGGAGACGAGCTCGCACGTAGGCCACCACGGCCTTCAGCCCTGACCAGCAAGGCCCACATGCCAAAGGCCCTCTGTGCCCACCACCTGAAGTATCCGCCCCACTTACAAGTGCTCATCTTCGGCCCCACCATGCCCCATGACGGGGCTCCGTCCTCTGCCTACCCGCCCTGATTCACTTTCTGGACACAGGGTAATCGTCTCCGTGCGGCCACTTCCCTCCCACCCCGCCCCAGGAGGCCACTCACGCTCCTCCGTCCAGCACGGTGTCATAGTGTGACCCCACCAGCACAGCGGGGGGAGGCCTGCCGGCGTCATGCTCCACCTCATGTTCCCCCTCCTCCTCCCCGTGCTGCTGCCGCGGCTGCCTCCACACGCCCACCAGCCTGCCGTGCACGTTGCCCACGCCGTCAACCCACGTCTCCAGGCCCGCGTCCTCCATCCACCGGTGGATCTGGCGAGAGCATGGGGGCAAGCGGGTGGGGTGGGGCGGGCGGGGGGACATGAGGGAATGTGGACAGACGAAGGCAGCTGCTCGATTGCTGCGCCCGGGGGGACGCCCACTACGACGGGCCGGCAGGGGGCCCCCTGGCTCCCGCTTGTGGCCCCACGTGGCTACGACCGCCGGCAGCAGCATGCCGTGCCATGGCAAACTCGCAGCACGTCCAGCCGCCAACCGCCCTGCCCAGCGTGCGATGCAGCCTCAGGCCTTACCCCAGCCAGAGGCCCCCTCCCATGCCCCTCGCGCCTGCCCTCCACCGCCCCGCCCAGCTGCTGGACCACCCCGCCTTGGGCCCAGTCCCCGCTTCCTAGCAACTGCAGCTGTCCCCCTTACTTCAATCTAATCCAACCCCTGTCACCCCACCTGCGCCGCCGCCTGGCGGTGTGCCGGTGAGAAGAAGGTGCGCGCAAGGGAGCCCTCCGTGTCGCTGATCTGGGCCCGGGGGGATCCAAGGAAGGGGCAGGGGGGGCGGTGTGGTCGTGGGCAACCGGGGACAGCAAATCCAAGAGCTGCATGTTACAAGTGGCGCGGGTGTTTGTGGGAAGGTTCAGGCGCGATGCCTGCGCCGCTCTGCAGCAAAGTATCACCAGGGCCAAGGCTCAGGGCCAACTGGCCCTCAGGGGCACGGCCTTGGGCCCCGTAGCGTATGGAGTGACCATGTACACCAAGTTCCGTGCTGAAGCCGATGCGTACGCTAAGCCGGCAAAGCCAGTCGCCGCATGGGAAGCTGTAAGCCGCTTGACCATAATAACCGGCGTTGGCTTACGCAGCCGCTCAACCGCACGTAATCAGCCAAATTGTAAGGCAACGCAATTGTCACCCCAGAACGACCGCACCTGCGCCAGCTGCGCCAGGTGTTCATTTGGCTCCACGTGCAGTGCACGGCGCAGCAGGGCGTTTATGTCCGCCGCGCCTACGGCCAGCACCGCGACAGTGCGACATGATAGGCGATCTTGGCGTAAAGCAGTTGAAGGCATTTGAAGGCGCGACATTCTGGTTGTGCGTAGCTGCACAGGGCAAAAGCCCTCCAGGCTCCACTCACATGCGTTGTGCACCGCCAGCAGCAACGCCACGCCGAGGAGCCTGCCTCGTGCATCCATTGGCATTCTTATGATTCACTTATCCTAGCCCGACCGGCCTTTCAGCAACGAGTTTGGTGAGCTGTTCTTCCGAGAGAAACCAAGGTTCTACTTTTACGACTAGGTGTGAGCAGGCGCATGCTGGCGCAATATTTACACAAGTAGCTGCTGGTGACTGTTAGGGATCCCTTGTGATACACCATGTGCAACCGCCAACGAACCGACTCCGCGACAGCCAAGCACTCACTGTCAAGGGGCCCAGCTGCGACACATTCCAGTGCTGAGCCTTCATACTTTGAAGGACTGCTAAACCAAGCTCTCTTGTGTCCCGCATAGACAGCCCTTTCTGCACGTCAATCGTAGCCAGGGGACAAGTGAAGACTGTCCGCAAACGGCTCGTTTACACCTTACCTCATCTTCATTGAAAGCTGTCCTCACTTACACAAACCTCGCCCAAGAAGTCGCACCCAGTGTGTTGCGGAGGTGTCGAGACGCGAGAGCGCGCTCTCGGTCCCTGAACTGATCTACCAGCCGCACCAGTCCATGCAACTAAGAGTATATTAACAGCTTTGCGTATATAGAGCCCGCGGCCATGAAGGACCCCCACGCGCGGCCGGGGTCCGCGCACCGCCCCGACGACCCGCCCGGCTTCCCCACCAGCGCCCCCTACCACACCAAGGACGTCCTCAGCCCCACAGCCGCACCCTGGGCAACACCCATACCCCGTGCGGCCCCTGCACCCGCACCCGCCTCTGTGCCTTCCGCCTCCTCCACACTCGCCGCCAGCACCCCTGAGGCCCCAGGGCCGAGCCCCGGGCTCTCCCTCGGCCTGGGGTCCGGTCTCGGAGCCGGGGCCACCAGCGGTCTAGGCGGGGGCCTAGGCCTAGGCCTCAGCCGGGGGGCAGCGGCCGGGGGCTACCTGGCGGGCGGCTTCGGTCCCGCCATGGGCGGCGCGGGCGGAGGCATGCCGGCCCCCGGCTCCGTGCCCCCGCCGCCCTCCGGCCCCCGCCGCGCGCCCGAGGCCGTCATTGACGCGGGCCAGCCGCGCATGCCGCGGCCGCTGCAGGTGGCGGTGCCGCCAGGGGCCGGGGCGCAGGGGGCAGGCGGCGGGGAGGCGGGGGAGGGGGAGGGGGCCGCGGGCGCGGAGGGAGGGGAGACGGGAGCGGAGGGGGCGGGCGGGGGTGCTGCCGCTGCTGCTGGCCCTGTGGTGTTCCGTCCCGCCACGAAGCGCATCGCCACGGCGGAGGACCTCAAACGCTTCCTGGAGGTGGGGGGGAGAGGAGGACAGTGGGACAAGAGAGAGCGTTGGGAGATTACGGCGGGCGTTAAGAGCTGGACAGCAGCCATATGCCTGAGGGGAAAGCGACGGACGAGGGGTGCATTATGCGGCAGTCCTCAAGGGGCCATGGAGGGGCGGGCGCAGCAGTGCCACTTGTCTCTCCCGTGGCGTGCTGGGGCGGCCCTCGGGTCCTGGTGCCCCGGCGGCCTACGGCGCAGGTGCAGCGGTGGCGTACGGGTGGCCAAGGGCGGGCAGGCTGGCATGTGGTACTGGTCACAGGCCACGCCGTGCAGCCTCACGTATGGTGCTTTAATGCAGACGGACGCTGCGCATCACCAGGCCTCAACCCCCCTGCTTCCCACCCACACCCCCGCCCCCCAACAGGGCAACACGGTCAAGGAGCTGATGGCCTTCATCCTGGCCATCAACGAGGCGGTGAGGGGAAAGAAGGCAAACGACCCCAGCTACAGCCCCTCGCCAGCGGTGCAGGTGGGGGCGGGAGGGGGTGAGGGGGGCGGGCCTAAGAGGGGCGGCGCGGGATGGGTGGGGGCCGGACGCCGTTGGCCGCCGCTGCGGCGTGGTGCAGGAGAGGTGCCTGGAGAGGTGCCAGGAGAGGTGCCTGGGGCTGGTTTAGCGGCGTGGAACGGGAGAGGTACCCTGGAACGCTGGGGGTGAGGTGGGGTAGCGGCGGTGGGGTGTGCCCCGCCGTGCCCTGCAGCCACCACAGGCGGTGAGAGAAGGCGTAGCAGAAACCTGTTGAATCGGGGATGGCCGGCCAGATTCACGTCCCTGCCCCAACGTCCCCAACCAACCGTTATTCCCCCTGTCCCCTCCCTGCCCACCCCCCAGGCCGCCACCCGCATGCTGGCCACCCTCAGCGAGCTGGTGGACCAGGTGCCCCCCGAGCAGCAGAGCCTCAGGTGGGGGTGGTGGCACGTGTCCACATGCATGGCTGTGAGTGCGGATGCGGCCGTGGGTGTGGCGGTGTGGTAGCAGTGGTGGGACACGTGCCTCCCCAACAACAGAGCCTCAGGTGGGGCCGGGTGTGCGGGGTACGGGGATCGCGACACAGGCTGTGTTGAGGGGATGGGCCGGGACAGGGCCAAGTGCTGGGCACGCGGCAGGCGGCAGGCGGTGGCCGTGGCCCTTCCCGGCGGCGGGGCCAGGGCCTCCAGCAGCCCCACACAGCAGCCCCACACAGCAGCCCCACACAGCAGCCCCACAGGCCGCGGGGCCCCAGGCCCGCCCCGCTGCTCGCGCTCAGTCCAGCTACTCGATTCGGGTTACACACCCCTTGCCCCCCACGACCAACCCTTCCTTCCTCCAGCCCCGATTGGCAAGCCAACACGTACCTGCATCCCTGTCGCTTGCCCAACCCCGAACCCCAAACTCCCCAGGTACGGCAACCCCGCGTTCCGCACCTGGTCCGCCCGCCTGGCCGAGCTGGCGCCCGCCCTCCTCGCCGCGCTGCTGCCGCCGCCGCTGGCCGCCGCCGGCGCCGCCGCCGAGCTGCTGCCGTACCTGCTGGACAGCTTCGGCAACGCCACGCGCATCGACTACGGCACGGGCCACGAGACGTGCTTCGTGGCGCTGCTGTACTGCCTGGCGCGGCTGGGCGTGTTCGGGGAGGGCGACGCCCAGGGGCTGGGGCTGGTGGTGTTCAAGGCATACCTGCAGCTCATGCGCAAGATACAGACCACCTACTGGTGGGTTAAGGAGGGGGAGGGAGGTAGCAAGGGAGCCAAGGGAGGAGGAAAGGGGTGCAAACTGTACATCGGTGCGTGCTGTAGGATGTTGACAAAGCGCCGTGCAGCTAGGCCGGGTGCGGATGCTCATGCAGGCATGAGTGCAGTGGTGGGGGTGTCAGGCACGGGCGGCGGGCAGGTGGGCTGGGCCTTGCTGCTAGAGGCATCAAGTGGTGCTGCTGGTGTGCGCAGCGAGGAGAAGCAGGTAGCGAGGCAAGGAACGCTAGGTGAGGAAAGAGACCCGAAGTCCTGGGGCAGGCACGGGCAGCGGAATGGTGCGGCCTCCAACCCGCGGCAGCCTAGCGTGGCCAGTCCTGTGCACCAACCCTCCACCCCGCCGCCGCATGCCCGATCAACGCTCGCCACGGCCTCCCTTCCCTCCTCACGCCCCCCCTTCCCCCCTCCCCCCAGGCTGGAGCCCGCCGGCAGCCACGGCGTGTGGGGGCTGGACGACTACCAGTTCCTGCCCTTCGTGTGGGGCGCCGCGCAGCTGGCTGCGCACCCCGTCATCAAGCCGCGCTCCATACACAACGCCGACGTGCTGGAGGCGTACGGAGACGCCTACCTGTACCTGGGCTGCGTGGCCTTCGTAAAGCAGGTGGGCGGGGAGAGAGGGGGAACAAAGCATAATTGATTGCGCGGAAGCAGGTAGGGGGAAAGGGGCCAGTAGAGATCGGGCGGGAGAGACTCGGAGGACGCATGGTGTCTGGGGTAGGGTTGTCGGCGGGGGCCCGGAAGGCAGCGGGTTGCGGGGCGGTACTGTGCCTCTGGCTGATACCCTACCTTGAGCTCCTCAACCTGATTCGTTGCCCCACACTCAACGACGCCACCGCGCTGCCCTGCCGCCCCTCCGCCAGGTGAAGAAGGGCCCGCTGGGCGAGACATCCCCCATGCTCAACGACATCAGCAGCGTGCCCACCTGGGCCAAGGTGCGTGTTGGGGTGGAGGGAGGGAGGGGCGCATGGCGGTGACGGGCTGTCGGAGGAGAGGGTCATTTGGGGGATCCGTAACACTCTGTGGCGCAATGACTGGCCTGGCCGTCCTGGGCCTTTTGCCATGGCTCCTAACCTCCTCCGACGCAGCCCCGCCCCCAAAACAGGTCCGCTCATGCCCCCTCCTCGTTCCCCGCGCCCTGTTCCCCCCAGGTGAACAGCGGCATGATCAAGATGTACCAGGTGGAGGTGCTGTCCAAGTTCCCCATCATGCAGCACTTCCTGTTCGGCAGCCTGCTGCCCTTCGAGTAGGGGGAGGAGGGGAGGGGGGGGGACGGGCAGGGCAGGGCAGGGAGGGGGAGCGGGGGCAGCGGGCGAAGGCGGCGAGCGGCGGCGGCGAGGAAGGAGCTTGGGGGCGGGGCACTAGGGAGGCAGACGCAGAGCGTGTGGGGCAGCAGGGGCAGCAGGATGGCACGGCGCGAGGCGGGGCGGGGTACAGGGAGAGTGCAGGCAGGCGGGCTGGCTGGCAGGTGTGGGTTGGAGGCGAGCTAGGTTGGTGTGAGGTTGGGGCTCCGCTGGTTGAGCAAAGAAACAAATGCCTTGGGTGGTTGCCGGAGCGCCGGAGGGGATTGCTCGGGTTGGCGGGTTGCGGGTGCGGCCTCCTGGAAGGGGGGCGTTGGGCGGGCGGTGCCTGAGTAGGCCCGTTGCTCCTAGTGCAGTGTCAGTCAAGCAGGCAGGCAGACGTGTGTCCGTTAAAGGAGGTCGCGATGATGTTGCTCGATCGGTGAGGGCGCATACCGGCGACGTGGGGCTGCTGTCCTAAGCGCGCTGTGTCAAGGTGGGAGGTGGTGTTGAGGGGGTAGCTGTGGAGGTGTCCGCCCTCCAGCAGCGCATGCATGTGGTGCCCACAGGCGGGGGTGCGGTCGAGGTGTGGCACTGAGGGCTGCTGCACGTGCGCTATGGACTGGTGCGTTGCATGTGCTCGGGACAGCAGGAGGCAGCACTGGCCACTGGGCACGTGGGCGGGTTCCGGGGAAGACCCCTGCAGCCTTGACCCCGGGTTGCTGGTGGATATGCTGGTGGAGGCTGGGTGGGCCAGTAGGCAAGCCGTTGCGTCAAGGGACGTACGCTCATACGACACTGCGAGCCGCCATTGTGACGCCTGCGCGGCATGTACTGTTGCTGCAAGCTGAGGACGAGCCCTACAGGGACGGTGTGCCTGCCAAGCGCGACATGGGGCCCCTGGGTCGTCGGATCTGGGCCGGCACGGGGAGCTCCCCTTGTGAACGGCTGGAGCTGCCCCACGGAAACGCAGGACCACAGGTGGACGGCAGCGACGTAAAGCGTTCAGCGTTTTGGCTGCTGCTATGCCTTGCCAACAATCTAAAAAATGATACTGCTTAACGTTTGGAGGTTTGCCACCGGAGGCTGCTCCAGTAGTGGTAAAGCTGACGCAAAGGTTTCGACGGAAGGGTGTTGCGCGGGAAAGGGTTTTCCATGAACGCGAGGCGTAGACCTCTTACAATAAACGTTCTTTAAAACATGAAGGTAATTTATATGTATTGTCACATGGCTTGTGGTGCGTGTTTGTGTCCGCAGGCCTCCCGATGACGCGTGCGGTCCACCACACACGAAGGGGTTTGACAATGCCAAGAGCATGATAACGCCCAGAACAGCAGCATGCCTCATCAGTCGTTATTTACTTATGACTAGAAGAAGGAAAGTCGATTTTGTCTACGCTCCTCTAAGCAGTTAGGCACGCAACGCGTCAGGCCTTGAAACTTTCCAGCACGGAACAAGGCGTATGACCAGGTCTTCGGGCTTAGGCCGATATGCGAGGAGGGGGTCAAGATGTCAACTTGCAGAATAATAACGGGGAGGAGCGTGTCAAGGTGGCTAGGCACGCTTTCGCCGCGACCATTTACGAGTCATACTTACGCCGGGTATGTCCAGACATCATCTTACGTGCATTTGGCAACGAGTATCCGGCTCATCGCGTTATCCTCGCAAGCGGGTGTGAGTTCTTCGCACGGGCTCTCGGCCCGGACTGGCGGAGGCACTATGGCATGCCGGGCGGTGCCGACAGCGTCACCATCACCGACCCCGCCGGGGTGCCCTACCACGACTTAGTGCTTGGCGAAGATGTTACGCAAACAGGTTGGTGCATGCTTGCTGTCTGCTTTTCATGGTGTCTCGGGGCCCGCCACTTCAGCATGTCGTGTCATAGGGCAGCAACGGCAGCTGTTCGCGAGGTCTTCCAAAACAGCAATTGCTCTAAAACACACAGAGCACAACACAGTGCATTGTGCACCGGTCTCTGTCTGCCGTTGAAATTGCACTGTGCAGCGTGCCTTTCCCGCCCCAGTGGGGTGGGAAGGCGGGGTGTGGGCCCTCTCCCCAGGGGGGAGCAAGCTACAGGCGACCCAACCGCACAACCGGCAAAACTACTTGTTCTCGCGTCACACCACGTGCAAATGGGGGCAGACGGGAGCACCATTTGGCCCGTCCTCCAACCGCGTAGAAACACAGCAGGCCGGCTGCCCCCTCCCCAAAGCCTTTTTGCCCACCACCCACAGCCCGTCAGCCCACGCGTGTCAACCCCATCTGACCACACTACGCCGGCAAGTGCCCGCTGGTCAACCCGTCTGGACAGTCAACACGCCCCTTCCCCTTCTTCCGGCCCTGAGCCTGTCCCCCAGGGAGTCTCTCCTCCTCCCCCTCCTGCAGCACAAGTACACAACACGCGTGCTTGGCTCCCACGTGTCCCCCCTGCCTGCCCCCCAGGCTTCGAGTGGCTGCTGGAGTACCTGTACGGCAGCCCCCGCCTGGATCTGGCGCCCGACAACGCCTTACACGTGCTGGCGGCGGCGCACTACCTCGGCGCCGCGGAGGTGGAGGCGGCGGCGGTGGGCTACCTGGCGGCGCGCCTCAGCCCCGCCAACTTCTCTGCCTGCCTCGCCTGGGCCACGCGCCTGGAGCAAGGCCCCGCCTCGCAGACCCTGGCCGCCGCCTGCCGTACACTGCTGGCCCTGCGCCTGCCGCGGGACCTGGACGCCTGGGCGCCCGCCCTGCCGTACATCGACGACGCGACGCTGTACGACATCCTGTCGTCGGACTGGCTGGCCGTGCGGGGGGAGTACGAGAGGTACTGCGTGGTGAGGCGGGTGGCGGGGGTGCTGCTGCGGGCGGCGGACGAGGCGGAGGCGGAGGGGGAGAGGGAGGCAGCGGGCAGCGGAGGACAGGCAGCGGAGGCGATGGCAGCAGCCCAGGGCAGTGGCGACGGCGGTTGCAGCTGCGTGTCGTGTTGCCACGTGCAGCGCGTGCTATGCGACGCCCTCAACATGGACGGCGCGGACGCTGCTGCTGCGGCAGCTGGCAGTGGCGGGGCAGGGCTGGGGCCAAGTAGGGGCGCCGCCTGGGGTGCAGGCGGTGGCGGCGCAGCGCGGCAGCTGCGTCTGGCCAGGTCCTGCCCCTCCGTGCTGACACCGGGCCAGGCAGCAGCGGATGGTGCCAGAGGTTCCGTCTGTGGAAGTGATAGAGGGTCATCGTGCGCCCCTGGCAGCTCGGCAAGCAGTGGCGCGTGCCGCAGCGCTGGCGTTCAGAGTGTGCCGGGACTCCCGGCGAGCAGAGGCAGCAGCAGCAGCCTTGGCGCGCCGGCAGCAGCAGCGGTTGCTTCCGAGCCTCTGGCGTCACCTGGACGGGACGCGGGGCAGGGGGCGGGTGGCGGCAGCGAGGTGGCGGGAGCGGACGGCGGGGCGGCAGCGGTGGCAGCGGTGGCGTCAGAGCCGCCTGCCCGGTGCCGCAGCCTGGACCTCCCACGTGGCAGTGGGGCGGCGGGGGGGCCTGCGGGCGGCCGCAACCTTGCTGCCATCATCAACAAAGCTGTTACCGCCGCCGCCACTTCCGCCGCCACTACAGCGGCGGCTGGGGTATGCACGCTGCCCCTGACGCCGGCACGCAGCAGCAGCGGCCCGCTACCACCACCCGCAGACTTCAGCCCAGCAGGTCCAACAGACCCGCTGCACGACCGCCACCACCCGTCCGTCACCGACACGGCCGCCGTCTCCTCGACCCCCAGTGCCGTCCCCTCCCCCGCCGTCTCCAACGCTGCCTGCACCGCCGCCGCTTTGCGCGCGTGCGCAAGCGCCCTGCTGTGCGGTGGCGTAGTGCGGTACGAGCACCTGCCGCACCCGCAGCTGGCGGCGGTGGCGGCGGAGGGCGCCGTACCGCAGCACGTGCTGCGGGAGGCGGCGTGGCGGCGGGCGGAGCTGGAGTGCGTGCTGGTGCGGCGGGCGGGCGGGGCGGGCGGGGAGGCGGAGGCGCAGGCGGAGGATGAAGATGCCAGCTCCATCGGGGCGCCGGCGGCGCCTGGGCGGCAGCTGGGACTGGAGCCGCTGGGGGCAGCAGCAGGTGATGGCCGTGAGGGTGAGGCCCCACTGCGACCCTTCCGGCTGTGCTGGCGCGTCCCGGCGGCTGCGCTGCGCTCCCTGGCCCCCGGGGACTGCCTGTGCTCGCCGCTGCACGTGGGCTACGCGGGGGCGGCGTGGCAGTTGCGGCTGGTGCGGAGCGGCGGAGGAGGCGGAGGCGGCGGAGGCGGGTTCGGTGTGTACGTGGGGCGCATCGTGCCCGCGGCGGCTGCAGCGACTGCAGCCCCACAGCGCCATCCTCGCCCCGGTCCCCAGCCTGCGCCGAGGCAGCAGCAGCAGCCGCCTAGAGCCGCCCCCCAACAGCAGCAGCAGCAGTACCAGCGGCGGCAGCGGGGCTGGGGCCGCCGTGCCGGCGGCCGCGCGCCCTCGCCGCCGCCGCCGCCGCTGCACCCCGTGGCACCCGAGCAGCGCCCGGGGCCGCGGGGCGGCGCACGCGGCCCCTCGCCGCCGCCACCCGCCAACGCAGTGCTGGGCCCTCGCCGCCCCCGCAACTACCGGCAACAGCAGCAGCGCCAGCAAGCGCACCACCGCCAGCAGCAGCTGGTTGTGCGCGGCGACCAGGACGCTGCTGCTGGTGGCGACGGCGGTGCCGGTGCAGGCGGCGGCGACGGTGACAAGGACGTCGACGCGCGGATGGCGCTGGCGCTGCTGCCCTCCGGCCTGCTGCGTCAGGGCCCCCTGCGCTGCCGCTACCGCATCGCCGTGCTGCAGCCCGACACGCGGGCGCTGGGGGGCAGGACGGCCCTAGCGGACACCGATACTCTGGCAGCCGCAGCAGGCAGAGAGGCAGGGGAGGCGGACACGGATAACGAAGAGGGAGCAGCAACAACTGGAGAAGCGTGGGAGGCAGGGCAGGCCGGAAATGAGGCCAAGGGAGGGGGCCAGCTGCGTTGCGAGGCGGCGTTTACTGCGGGTGCCTTCCACGGGCGGGGCGGGCTGCTGGCTGCTGCGGACGTGGCGGGGCTGGGGGAGGGAGGGGAGGTGCTGGTGTGCGTGGCCCTGCAGGTTGTGGTGTGAGGTTGGTAGTGGCAGGTGCTGGTGGCCGAGGATCGGCATGTTTGGATGACGTAGGTACGTGAGAGCGTGAGAGTTGGGTTGTTGGGCTGAGGCGGCGAGAGTGAGAGGGCAGGCATGCGGCACAGCTAGCAACACTGTTGTGTCTGAATGCCTGCGGCACTCAGGAGAGGAACGTCCGTACCTGTTGTTACGCGCTCGGCGCTTCGGACTGTAGGGAAGTTTGTGCAACGGAAAGGTGTAGGAAGATGCTTTTGGTGAGCGTACGAGCTTTGGTGTTTGGAAGGGGGCTGCGTAGCGCCCTGTAGCGCCCCTATTGGGCGCACTGGCTCCCCCGACCCGCCCCAAAGGCCCCCACACAGCTGTGGATTGATGATGCCACCGGCCCGGCATGCGGCGGGCTGCTACCTGGCCCTGAGCGGTGGCGGCGCGATTACCTTATCGTTTGATTATCGAGGGCGCGGGCTGTTGGTTTGGCTTCATGTTTCATACCGTACCGTAGCAGATTCTTCCTAGGGGCGCGTCCATTGATGCCCGTGGGCGAATTCAGGTATGCCCTTGATGTTCGTTGCTTGGGGCGGTGGTGGTGGTGGTGGTGGGTGAGATGGTCTGCGCGGACGAGAGCACGCACTGCTTGCCATGTGGGGAAGAATCCTGGGGTTGGTTCGTTTGTGCGAAGCAGGATCCTGGGGTTGTGTTGTTTGTGCGAAGCAGGTACTGCTCCAGTTGAGTACAGGGACCAACCTGGCCCGTCCCTTAGGCTACTGACCCACCTGGACCAACTCGACGTTGCACCGTGCTTGTCAGTGTGCAGTCATCCGTACCGTACTACACATGATGTACAGCTTTTATGTGCCCAAGGGATGTTTTTCGTCCACACCTTTGCGATCTTGTGGTGTTGGTGAGTGGTTGTGTTGGAACGGAACAGTTACCGGAAGGCGGTGCGGTGGCGATGACAGTGGCACCAGCATGGGAAGCGGTGCTGTGATATGGCGAGGCAGCAGCGGACGGGAGGGTTGCCATAGCTTGGCGAACGTGTGTGCTCAACTGCCCATACCACAACGTCTCGGCCCCTCGTTTGGCTTCGTCCTAATTGCCCAATCGTACGACGCGTGCACAGGTACTATTCACAGGGTTCACGGGTATTGCTTCACAGGATGATGCAATCGGCACGAGCTGGACATGGCATTGCTGGAGGCGGTTTGCTGTAGTGCTGACGTAGGTCAAGGTAAGGAATTTGGGCGTTAGAATTGGCTTAGTCCCGATTCTCCCGGGATTCCGACCCGGGTTCGATTCCTACCTCGGGCGAGATTCAAGTCCTCGTCCGCCTGTGTGGTCTGCCCGGACCCACAGGGAAGGCGTGACGGTGGCAGGTGCCTGCCAGTGGATGATGAACCGTCGGGCATCA